>Ga0316189_10001152_pt1 | contig 26203 bp, 21 predicted proteins | sample LowCovwburrow_MG_FD_204930 | JGI IMG/M metagenome (GOLD analysis project Ga0316189, IMG submission 204930) | Coastal sediment microbial communities from Maine, United States - Lowes Cove worm burrow | ecosystem: Environmental > Aquatic > Marine > Coastal > Sediment | place: USA: Maine... | reverse complement strand
GCGCAACAAAATCTTCCTTGATCAGTTTTTCAATTTTATCCATATCATCTGTAACATGGTAGAAGATCACTGGAATTGGATTCTTGCTAAGTGCGTTGCTATGTTGTATCTCATACTTACTGAACGGGCCAATATTGACCGCGAGGTGATACGCTGAGATTGGATTCTTGGTGCTCCAATGATAAGTGGTTCGCCCATCGAGACTTGTTTGGGAGAGCAGCACCCCGTTCATCACTGCAGTAAGATTTGAGGGCACGGTAATTAGCATGTCCGCACCGAACTCCGATTTGTCCGATATATGGTCCTTGCAGGGCCAGTAGAGGTCACAACCCCTGCCCTGAACAGCGGTAGCGATCCAATGTTCGCCGGACTCAGTCTCGGTCCACACGAAGCCGCCATCCCACGGTGGATTCTCGGCCTCATAGGGCCTGCCTCGATAGGAGACTGTGGAGGTGAATTCGCTGCCCGATTGAATATCAGGGCCAAAGAGTAGTAGCTTCCCTTCGGCTTTCTGATGGCTAGCACTTTGGCCGTTTACCGAAGTTTCCAAGATTTCGAATCTTGGATCTAGGTCTAACTCAATAGTTGTGGTGGGCTCTGTGGCAATAGCGCGCATAGTGACTTGGCCCTCGATGATCTTACTATCGGGGTGAACCTGCAACTCAAGGCGGTAGTGCTGCACGTCATACATCGCCTGCAATTCAGAAAGCTCGCCACTGGACAGTGCAGTTTGAGGATGCAGAGGAGAATTGATCCCCGTGCATGCTGTTAGACCTGCAAGTACAAAAACCGCAGCTATGTTTCTCAGCACTTTACGCAACCCCTTACTCCTAGAACCAATCTCATCAAGTATTGCAGACCGAAGCTGTCGGCGGAATCTCAATCTGTGTTAAGGTCAAATATGACATCTAGTCTCCACGTAGTCTAGCTGAGTAAAGCTTATAAAAAAGTAGATCGCCTATGCCCGAGATCACGCTATATGGCTCCCCCCTCTCCCTCTACACTGGCAAGGCTAGAAGCTATTTGATCAAGTCCGGGCTTAGCTATCGAGAAGTTCTCCCCAACACACAGCACTACGAAGCAAAGGTGCTACCCCAGATGGGCGGACGCAGAAGCATCCCCGCGATTGAAACAGCCAATGGCAAGGTTATTCGAGACGGCGCGGCAATCCTCGATCACTACGAATCTCTGAATGGACATTCCTTTTCCCCTACAACCCCGAAGCAACAATTCATCAGCGGGCTGTTTGACGTTATCGGGATGGAGGGGTTGCTGCGCCCGGCGATGCACTACCGCTGGAACTTCGATGACTTCAACAAGGAGTTTGTTCAGTTCCATTTTGCAACATTCGTTCCACCCGGCCCAGACAGAAATAAACTGGCAGAGAAACGCATGAACCAGATGCGTGACGCTGGTCGTAGTTTCGGCGTCGTGCCCGATACGTTCGCTCTAGTCGAATCATTGTATTACAGACTATTACCCAAGCTCAGTGCACATTTCGCGGCTCATCCCTATCTACTCGGCAACAAGCCTTGCATCGGAGACTTCGGAATGATCGCTCCGCTATACGGTCATCTGGGTCGCGACCCCAAGCCACTCTCACTGATGCAGAGTAAGGCTGTCTGTCTATTCCGCTGGGTCGAGAGAATGAATCGTCCCGAAGCCGATCTCGGGGAGTTCGCGCAGCAAGACAGTAATTTCTTGGACAGCGATCAGGTTCCCGACACACTCATTGAAGTACTTCGACACATCGCGATAGATTTCGTGCCTGAGACAAAAGCCGCCTGCATTGCCATCAATAAATGGATTCAAGAGCAGAAAACTCTGGACTCAAACACGCCGGCAGAAAGAGGTGTGGGGATGTGCAGTTTCGATGTTCAGGGAGAGACACTAACTGCGCTGGCGCAGCCCTATCGATTCTATCTGCTTAAGCGAGTTCAAGACCACTACGCGAGCCTGACTAGACTCGAGCAGGAAGAGATCGATGACCTCTTAGCTGCCTGTAACATGAGTGAAATTATGCAGATGAAACTATCCAGAGACATCGGCCGCCTCGACAATCGTGAGATCTGGTTGTAATTTTTGGCCGAACTGAAAACAGCAAACAAGATTAGAGATCACTAGAAGAAAGATTCCAAATGAACGGACTAGATGTCACATCTGAACCCGCCATCCGGCTAAGTGTCTTCGTACTATTGCTGACAATGCTGCTGCTACTGGAGTTTCTCTCACCCCGACGGCAGCCTCACTACTCCAGGGGGAAACGCTGGTTAAGTAATTTTGGCATCAGCATCCTTAATACAGCAGTCGTGGCACTTATTATTCCTGTAGTCGGCACCGGAGTCGCGTTATTGGCTAATGAAATGGACTGGGGGCTATTCAATTGGCTCGATATCCCGTCGCTGCTGAGCATTCCTGCCTATATTCTTGCATTCGATTTGACCATCTATCTACAACATCGCCTGTTTCATAGTTTCAAGTCGCTATGGCGATTACATAGAGTGCACCATACCGATCTAGACTACGACGTCTCTACCGGAGTTCGGTTTCACCCACTGTCCATCCTCCTCTCAGCGGCCATCAAACTTTGCCTGATTGTTCTTCTAGGACCGCCGGCTGTTGCAGTACTAATTGCGGAGCTTGTATTGAATGCTACTTCGATGTTTAACCACAGCAACATCAAACTACCGAGCAGGCTAGATGCGGCTCTTCGCTATTTTATCGTGACTCCAGACATGCATCGAATTCATCATTCGGCAGAAGCCAAGGAACACAGCCGAAATTTCGGCTTCAATTTCCCCTGGTGGGATAAGCTGTTTGATACCTACACAGATCAACCGAGCAAGGAATATGCCGCAATCGAGATCGGCATAAGAGGCTATCAAGAAGAGAATTCAATTAACTTGTTCTCTCTCCTCGCCCAGCCGTTTCGCAAAGATCAAGAAACTCGATAAATGAGAAGCTGGAAGAGCATGCCATTGAAACCTGTGACATACCCACGGACGAAGGACAGAAATAAAACACGCACTTTGTGTTGCCTGGCTCTGTACGCCCTGTGTGCCGGACAATTGGCTTTTGCCGATAAGTATACTGAGCAGTTCATCAATCAAGAAGTTGAACGCGCTATAGACGGCCCAGACAACAGCACCTCTATTGAAGTAAGTCAGGGCATCGAGGTAGTGTTCGATGCCCTGCTTTCTCGTCTAGCGCTCTATTCGGATGACATCGATAGCATCCAGTTTGATCATTCGGGATCACCGGATCAGGCCACGCTAGGCATAGGCTCAGAGAGAATTACTACCATGGATAATGGAAGAAAGTTGATTCAAAGAATTATTGTTTTTGAGCCGCCAAACAGGTTCGCCTATTTCACCGACATGGCACTATCAACGGTGAGCGTGCCTATAGATTATTCTGTTGGCTACTACACGTTCTCGGAACAGCCCAGCGGGGGCACATTAGCGAACGTGTCGGTCGTCTACAAACCAAGCTCTAGACTAACTGCGCTCCTGGTGCGACTGGGGTTCAATCGGGCATTGTCTCGAGACTTTAAAAGAGCGGAAGAATATTTGAACTCGTTGAATTGAGATCCTTCCAAAGACTCTATGCCTTAACGTATGCCATGCAACAACCTATCGAAGAGGTCTGCACCGGTAATAATACGTTGCTTCGATGTCCATAACAGTACGACATCGTTCTCAATAACACCTAAGTTGCCGACCTTACTTCTTCGCATAAGCCGAATCACAGAACCCAGGTCTGTCTTGCTGCTCTTGATCATGATCGGCCGATGACAGTGCTTGTATGCATCAACCGGCTCTTTACTAAAGAGAACATCGCGCAAGAACCCATCCGAGTCCAAAATCAGTTGCGGCTGTCCATCCTCACCCGCCAAGATCACCCATTTTCGGCCGGACTCGTGGACTTGTTTGAGAAAAGGATCATCCATCGACGCTTCGAAATCTGGGATTCTAGGCAAATCCACATCGGAGGGTAGAGTTATGATGCTGGCTGGGTCTACATCCGTACCCTCCTCGATAGCCGACAGATCATCGATATCCAAAAAGTTGAGTGCACCAATTCCTTCCACGTCATCTACATCGCTATTGTGGTGCTCAACGTGTCGCATCAACATATCTCTTATCACTTGCTCGCGGAAAAACTCCGGTGATTCCTTGCCTAACCAAGCATCGAGCATTTTTGCAGAAGGCTTGGCAACAGGGTAGAGAATAAACTGATAGACGCGCAGCACAGGCCCAAGCAAAGATGCCATTCTCAAAGCGTTCCTGGAAAAATAGGCCTGCGGAATTATCTCGCCAAGAAAAGTGATAGCGACAGTGGAGAACAGGAAAGCAAATACCCCTGCTAGAACGGAGCTCGACAACAGAGTTAGCAATACATTGATGCCGACGTTTCCCCACAGAATAGTCGTAAGCAAGAAGTTCGAATCCTCTCGCATCTTAAGGACCCGTTGCGCCTTCGGATTCGTCTCCGCTTCTACCTCTAGCTGCAATCTAGAAACACCAAAGAAAGCGAGATTCAATCCTGAGAACATCGCAGATTGAGATAGGCAAAAGATTATTCCTAGCCAGATTGTCATGAATTGGATCCTTAGTGGCTGCTCTGTATTATCAATAAAAACGTTTTTACGAATCTAATTGGCACCGCAAACTAACAGGTGACGAAAAACGCCAGACAGTCTACTACCTCTTCCATCTGATTGTTGAACAAAATGTCTGAATTCATCAGCTCCAGAGCTATGCTGGCTGCCGTAGGCGGGGGCCAGATAGGCCCTTTATCGCTCAACCGAATAGATTATGTCCACACTCTGGTACTCTCCTGATTCCGCCTGCAACTTAAGCCGCTCGGACAAAGTATAGTCAACCGCCACCTTCGATTGATTGTCGAATAGCCCCACGCCGTAGCGAACGAATATGTCAGGTGTCAGATACTTTCCGATGGTGAGTACGCTATTGTTAATATCATCGGTTGGATCTACGGCAAGAACATCCAGGCCTAACTTACTGCGAACCTGATTGCTGAGCCCCTGACTCCTATCTATGCCTAGACTCGCAATCGACGTGAGCAGCGCATTGCTATCCTGCTGTCCTATATCTGAGAACCTCTTGCCTGTAACTAGCACTGCAAGTATTTCATTGTCTGCAAGCGCTGGGGTCGAGAACAGCTGGCTACTGATATTTTTAAGTGTGCCATTCATCAGAACGCCCACAGTCATATTGTCTACCTTTCTGGTTGCACGCACGTCGATGCCTGGATTGTCATAGGCACCAAAGAACAGGAACTTTCCCTGGCTTATATCGAGCGACTGCCCGTACATCTCATACATTCCATCGGCAAGAGTAAGTTCCCCGTAAGTCAGATTGGAGCCTTCTGCAGTTTGCTGAATATTCAGATTCCCCGTCAGATTTGTATTCATACCAAACCCGGTAAAGGTCACATCGTCACCTAGAGTTATATCAACCACACCCGAGAGCGGCCTATCAAAGAATGTCGTCTCATTTCTTGAAAGCGAATAGGCAAGATCAGGGCGATCGCTTGGGTAGCTGACGATGACAACATCTCTAGAAACATCGACCGCGGTCTCGGGTAGTTGTTCTAGAGTCAGATTCAATATTGGCACATCGAGACTGCCCGTCACTTCTATCGTGTTCGCATTTGCATTAAGCACAACGTTGGGCGAAACATGCAGATGCAAGTTTGGCACGCTCGCTAGCTGAAAATCTGTTCCTCGAACCTCAGCGGATAACGAAGATGATGCTCCGAAAGGATTCAAAATTTCACCAGTGAATTCTATCGATCCGGTGTCGGACTTCGCGCTTCCGGTCACGCCCACTGACTCGGGATTGTCGCTACTAATATTGGCAAATATCTCGGTAATTTCTATTCCTAGTCTATTGATAGTTACGGAGGCGTCTGCAAGCTCAATCACGCCGCTTAACTCTGGAGAATCCAAGCTTCCATCTAAGTTCGCGTGCGCATCCAAGCTGCCACTTATATTGCTAAGTTCCGGCACCAGAGCTTGTAGCCAGCTTAGGTCTTGTAAGCCTGCGTCTACGGTGCCGTTCAGGCCACGATCGACGCCTATGCCCACATCGACAGATAGCTCTCCGCGAACATCAATCTCACTATCGTCCAAGTTCTCTCGCAGGAAGCGCGCCTCAGAATGTAACTGCCACGCACCTGCATCAAGGTTGCCTGCCAACTCGAGCAGTTCCAGGTTGAACTCCTGTGCCACCTGCACTTCTTCTAAAGTAGTATCAAATACATCTTCTTGTTGCATCACTAACAAAAGTGCATCGCTCGCAGCCAATCGAAATTCGAAAAGCATTTCACTATTTGCCGCAACTTCAACCGAGAACTCTCCCCCTGCCTGGCCTTGAAGCAAGGCGCCCTCTGGCAATTGCGGCAGCAAGAGTAGTTCTTCTTCCACAAGCTTAGGCCCAGCGGCCGAATTGAGTAGCCCACCGGAATTAAAAATAGATAGCGGGAAATTTTGCAGCGAGCCATCTGCAATGATGCCAGCTGCACTCAAATTCTCAAGCGCAAAACAAAGAACCATCGCTTGCTGACTCCAACAGCTTTCACCCAGACTCATAGCAGTCTCATTGAAAGCCAAATCAGTGCTAGAGCGTGTAGCCCAGGTTCCGAGTGGCGTGTCGATTTCAGCACTGGCCAATCTTCCCAACCAGGACAATTCAGGTTCTTGAGTTATGCTACCTGAAGCCTTTGCGGCGATGTCCCCAAATCTACTCTGCGCGCTCAGGTCTATTGTATGATTTGACTCAGACCCAGATAACATCAACTTAATAGAAGCAAGAGATTCGATTACGGGTCCTTCTATATATCGCAGAGTATCGATAGCAGCCTCTCCACGCACCTGCCCATCGATGCGTTGGAAATCGATCACGAATTGATCGCTGGACACTTGCTGATAGGTGACGCCCCTTCCAGACAGAGTCCCGACAATGTCGGGCGCGATAGGATTGCCACGCAGCTTACCCTGCCCCTCTAGAACGCCACTACTACCTGGAAGGAATTCCTGCAAAGACGCTGCTGAGATTGCCCAATTGATATCTAGAACGTCGGAGTAACTCCCGTTGATGTTCAGCTGATTGCTCTGTGTTAATAGTTGCAAGTCGTTGAAATCGATTACGCCTTGTCGAAACAGGATGGCTCCCTGCCCTTGTAAGGGATAATCTACTAACTGCCCGCTCACGGTATCGATCGTGAGCCTACCCTCTGCACCTGCGTCTAGCATACTCACATCATAACTTCCTACACCCTGCAGCTCTGCCAGACTCAGAGATACAGGCAAATTAATAAACGTGCCTATGCTACGTATATCTAACTCGTAGCTGCCTACTATGTGCGGCACATCAGACCAGTCGATAGTTACGGCTCCGGTGACAGCATTGTCAGAAGCAGAAATATTGTAGGCATCTATAGTGAGAAGCGACTCTGTGTAGCTTCCCTGTGTATCAATATTCAGCGACGGATATTGATCAACTTGCACGGCTGCCTGAAGGTCTAGAGAGATCTCTTCAAGATTACCCGTTGTCCTCAATGAAATATCACTAAAGGCATAGTCGACTTGTACTTCGAAAGGAAGAATTAGACCGCTCGCGGAATGTAGCAGATCGATCGCGAGGCGTTGTTCCGCTAAACCAGTGGTGAGACTCCCCGCAGACCGAATTTGCTGCGGTGATTCGAGTTGATGCTCGATCTGCAGCATCGCTAGGTCTCCGGTCAATTGCAGTGAACCGCTTAGCACCTCGTCTCTCTCGGCTATGCGAACTGTATAGCTCCAGTCTAACTGGGCACTAACAGGAATATTACGAGAAAGACCTAAGGCTATTTCTCCCGCTAGCTCTGCTCCCTCGAAGGAGAGTTCTAGCGAGTCTAAACTTAGTTGCTGCTTGTTAAGCTCCGCCCCGAAGGCAACCGATCTGAGCGTGTAGACTTCATCTTGAACGAACTCAATTCTTTCTGCACGCAAACTCGAGATCGCGATGTCTATCGGTAGAGAGTTGCTCAGCGAACTAAGATCCAGCTCAGAGTCTTGCTGTCCTTCACTCGACGCCTCGATGCGAAGGCTAGACATCCAGACATCCGAGAGATACAACTGCCCCGTTAGAAGGGAATAGGGATTCCACGATGTACGCAGATCCTCAAGAATATAGGTGCCAGACTCATTGCTAATTCGAAGGCTGCCGAAAGATAAGCCACGAAAGATAGTCCCCCGCACATTCTCGACTGCTACGGAGAGACTACCCCCAGTGTTTGCATTTTGCACAGCCCGCGCCAATGCCCATTGGCTACCTGGCTGGGTGCTCAGCACAACAGTTACGGCACTGAGCAAAAGCACTAGTATCAAACCGATCGAAGCGGCTGCTATTGCGAGTCTTCGCCAGATTTTTCTTGAACGAGGCTCGCTCATAGATCCGGCCCCATAGTGATGTGCAGACGCAGCTTGTTATCATCATCGAGTGCCGAAGCTAAATCCACGCGAATAGGACCTATCGGGGATAGCCAGCGCACGCCGATGCCGACGCTTTCTTTTAACTCCAGATCGTTCAACTCCGAAAATGCATTACCAGCGTCATAAAAAACCGCCAGCTTCCAGTCGGGGCGAACATTAAAATCATATTCAATTGCCGCAACTATTAGGTGCTTGCCACCTATGACTTCTCCCAGCTCATTCTCTGGACCGAGAGACTGATATTTGTAGCCTCTTACATTCTGATCACCACCTGCGAAATACTTAATCGACACAGGCAAATCAACAGTATCTTCAACAAGAGTAGCGCCAAGGTCGAATCGAGTGATTAGTCTTCCCGGACCTACTGTTGTAATCCATTTCCCTTGCAAGTCCAACTGCAAGAATGACTCTGTTGAAAGCACCTCGCTGGAAGCTCCCCTCAGCCTGCCAAAAAGCCGCCACCCCCTGGAAGGATAGAGAGCATCGTCTGCTCTAGTCTTGGTCAGGCTAGTGCCCGCAATCAGCAAGTCCGCGACCTCATCCTGGTCTGCAATCTGAAACTCTTCATGCTGAAAGTTCAGAGAATAATTGTGGCGCCAACTCGAGCGGTTAATGAAGCTGTAAACTGATCCTATCTTGAGAGTATTGCTATCGAAGGTGTCATTGTTCTCACTCAGAAATCCACTAGAAAACCGTAGCGATTCGGTTGCCGGCTTCGCCATGGGTATTGTATAGCTCGTATCGATAGACTGTTCTATGGGTGAAGCACTGGCGCCAGATTGGAAACGGTGTCCCTGCCGATTCGCATATCGGTCCTCATAACTCGCCGTAACTCTTGGACCGATGTCGGTTGTTATGCCGGCGCCAAACGAATATACATTTCGAGGGCGCGGCTCCAATGTGATGTTAACTGGAACCCGAGAGCTTTGATTACTATTGAGCACCGGTGTAACAGTCACGTTACTAAAATACTGACTGTCATTCAGTGAATTTCGCAGCTCGATAAGTGAAGCAGAAGAGTAGTACGCCTCCTCTTCGAAGTTGATAAATTTTCTTACAAAATCATCCTCAAGAAACTCAATCGATCGCAGATCCACGTCGCCAAAGCGATGACGCTCTCCAGGGTTAAAATCGATTGATGCTCTAGCGCTATTCTCTTGCAGGTCTAGGAGTAATTGCGAGCGCTCGAATCGCGCCGAGAAGAACCCAACTTCGACTGCCCGCGTGCTGAGGTTGGTCTTTATCTGTTCATAGAGCTTTTGGTTCAGTTGATCGCCCGCTGCTAATGGCAAATTCTCCAAGACGCTGGAGAATAGTCGCGCATCGCTGCGAATATTGATATCCACTTCAGATATCATCACGGGCTCGCCAGGTTCGACACTGACACTGAGCGTCCAGCAGGAATCCTCGACTGCGAATTCAACGGTACTCTGAATCAAATAGAAGCCCAGTGCGCGTCCAGCGCGATCGATATTCTGTTTGATTCCCGGAATAAATCTTCGCAATCTAGCCTGCGAAGTTTGGCAATTAACATCTGGAATACCAACTAGAGCACGCAGATTTCTTTCCAGTTGATCTGTGGCACCATTTACTGTGAAAGTATCCGGCTGTGCCGTGAGCAGGGTACTTGCAAGAAAGCCGCAGACGAAGACGTAGCCGCGAAAAAGCCGCGAGCCCGTTTTGCCATGCTCAGGTAGATAGCTAGGATGTGCTGTGTGCATTTGAAATCAAGGTGCTGCCGTTAAGGCGATTAGCTTACGGCAAGGGAAGTTAAACCGCTATAAGTAGTAAACCTAAGTCCAACAGTATGAAGAACCAAGTATTAACCTGCCATGAACGAGAAAGCGGGCCAAAGGCCCGCTTTCGGTACTACTATAAGACAGTTTGCGAGGCTATTGTTCCTTGCGTTCGTAGTGTCCCATCAACATGCCAGTAGCAAGTACGTGACCATCAATAGCGGCTAGCAACTCATCCTTATTCAGACCCTCCGCCAGATCAAGATCAGCGCCGATTGCATAGACGCGGTAATGGTAAGCATGAAGGTGACCATTAACCGGTGGACGTGGACCAAAATAGCCAGAACGACGAGTGCCGTTAAGGCCATTGATCATACCCTCAAGACCAGGAACTCCAGTCACCACTGCGTCTTTAGTCATGTCTTCAGGTAATCCAGAGGCCGATGCAGGAATGTTATACGCTACCCAATGTGGAAATGGCGTCTCCATCATGCCAATTGTCACTACTTCCGGGTCATCGCAAATAAGGGCCAATTGCACTGTGCCCGCGGGCAGATTTGACCAGTTAAGATCAATCGACTTATTGTCGCCGTAAGCCGTATATTCTTCAGGCACGGTGCCGTGATGATCAAAGGCTGAACTGGTAATGATAATGGTTTCTGGTGCGTCGGCTGCGAATGCATTAAATGACAATACCAATGATGCCGCGCCTAATAGACTGGTGAGTTTCCCCATTGTTGCTGCTCCTATGCTGATGCTTAATTAAACTACTTTGCTGATTGCCGTACTCTATCCTTTTCTTACTAGCCTAGTCTATATCCGCCGGCTCAATAGTGGCGCTAAGCTCTGGTAACATGGGCCGATACGGCGAGCCATACCCCTTCATGCTTCAACCAAACATCCGTGTAACGGCCTTTTTTCATAGCTCCCTGTGCATCTTTGTACGAAGTTGTCCCATGAATAATGGCGCAGCTAGGGAATATCCGAATCTCCACGTTCTCAGCCGTTAAACCGGTAATCGACACGGGTTTAGCTGTCTGCTCGAGAAAACCCTGTCTATCCAGTATCGAGCCATCGGGATTGGAGCAACGGAAATCTTCAGCCAGAATCTGCCCGAATCGTTCTACATCTGAATGCTGTACAGCATCTATATAGTCGCGATTCAGTTGCGCAAGTTCATCATATTCAAGTCCTGCCAACCCGTGTCTCCTATTTGTACAAGCAACGATCACCCCTATAGTAGCTCAAACCCCTCGGAGAAAACCCGCTCAGCGTCGCCTCGCTCTATCTCTTCGCGCAAGGAACTCGCAATTTCAGCGATACCTGCATTGCGATCATCGAACGAGGCAGCCGTCTCAGTCATATAGACAGCCACGAAAAGTGGTTGTCTACTCGCAGGCCAGATTATTGCTACGTCAGCCATGGTTCCATTTTCACCTCCACCGGTCTTGTCACCGACCACCCAATTGAGAGGAAGTCCGGCTCGCAGTTTCGCATCGCCTGTTTTATTCGCGATCATCCAGTCTTGAAGTTGCTGTTTGGAATTTCCAGAAAGTGTATCGCCTAACAGCAATTCTCTTAGCGTCTGAGTCATCGCGTTCGGGCTGGTTGTATCTCTCTCGTCACCTACCAAGGCTTCGTTGAGATCGGTCTCCCACCTATCGAGCCTGGTCACCTCATCGCCGATGCTGCGCGCAAATTCAGTAAGCCCCGATGGACCACCAATCGATTCCAGAACCTTATTTCCAGCCGTATTGTCACTTAGCGTCAGCGCCGCCTCACAGATCTCAGCCATCATCATGCCCTGGCCGCCAACGCGAGCCTCCGTGAGAGGGGAGTAGCTGACTAAGTCTTCCTCACGAATGACGACGCGACGCTCCAAGCTATCATCACCTCGGTCGACTCGTGCTAGGAAGGCACCAGATGCTATGACTTTGAATGTGCTACACATTGGAAAACGTTGATCGGCCTGATACCTCCAAGCACCTCCAGTTTCCGTGTCCAGAGCGGTGAAACCTAATCTCGCTTGGAGACGGTCCTCAACCAGCCTCACTTTACCTAACAAGCGATTTGTCATCGTTGTAGCCAAAGCTACTTTAAAAGGCCCGCCTGCAGCACAAGCACTCAAAACCAGCTTAGAAAAGTCTCGTCGGCCCAATGTCATGCTTACGGCTCCAATAAATATTTATCCATTAAGATTATATTCTCTACAAATCTAAGCAAGCTAGAGTTAGACGACGCTCGCTCACTCCAAGGCTTGCACCGCGTCAATATGTCGCAGCGTCAATGTGTCACATCCTCAAATACTCCAATAGCTATAAACTGATTACAGATATTTCTAATTGTAGGAGTCAAAGCCAATGGCTATTCGGAAGAAGATTCTAGCCCGAGAAGTGGCGCTCATTATCGCCGCAATGAACGCACCTTTAGCTTTCAGCGCTGAAGATAAAGTGGAAGAAATTATAGTGTGGGGCAGCGCTAGCGATAGAAATTTCGCCAATCCCAGCCCAACTAGCATCCTCACTCAGGAAGATTTCGCCAGCATCAATGTCGCCACTACAGAAGACGTAGTGAAGTTTGAACCCAGCGTGGTGATTCGTCGTCGCTTCATCGGCGATTCCAACGGCGTATTGGGCATGCGCGGATCCAATATGTTTCAAACCTCACGTTCTATGGTCTTCGCCGACGGTGTGCCCCTGCACTATCTATTGCAGTCACGCTGGAATGGAGCTCCGCGCTGGACCATGGTATCGGCAAGCGAGATCGCTCAGGTGGAAGTTATGTACGGTCCGTTCTCCGCCGAGTACGGCGGCAACGCCATGGGCGGCGTGATGGAGATTGAGACGGCTATTCCTCAGGCAAGTGAATTTCATTTCGACACCTCCTTTTATTCACAGAACTTCGACGACTATGGCTTCGACGACACCGTGAATGGTTACAAGACTTTCATGTCCTATGGAGACAAAGTTGGCGATACCAGCTACTACTTTTCCTTCAACCGACTGGACAACCAGGCTCAACCCCAGACCTTTCGCTTCGGCGGTCGTAGCAGCAGCGCAACACCCATTCCTGTTTCCGGCTCCTTAGTCGAGAACGATGACCGCAGCAATTCCAGAAACTGGTTCATGGATACCGGTGTCGTAGACACTCAAACCAATAACTACAAATTTAAGCTCGGCCATGACTTCGGTAACTGGTCTACTCTACTGAACGTTGCCTATGAGGACCGCAACTCGGTTAACGATTCTGCCAATACTTACTTGCGCGATGCCGCAGGTAATCCAGTCTACCGCGGCGACGTGATCGACAATGGCCGCCAATTCTCGGTGCCTGCAAGTCGTTTCGCAGCGAGCGAGCTGGAGCGCCGCAGCCTCTCAACCGGACTCAGAGTTCGTGGCCAAGTTACCGACACGATTGAACTTGAGGCAAACATAAACCGATTCTCCGTTCTACGGGATGAGAATCGCAGCTCCCGCGCACACCCGAATGACCCCCTGTATACACTAGACGGCCAAGTACAAGATTTCGGCGATACCGGCTGGGATACGGCAGAGGTGAAGCTGTACTTCGACGATCTTCGCGTACCCGGACTTAGTCTAGTAGCAGGCATACGACACGAAGCTTATGAGTTGAATATGGATATCTATAATTCCAGTAACTACGTTGCCGGCAGCAAAGACGCTTTCACTTCACGCAGCGGCGGCGAGACTGAAATATTCGCAGCCTTCGCACAATTGAATTGGCAGATTAACGATCAGTGGGATGCCGCCTTCGGTCTGCGACATGAAAAATTCGAGAGCAGCAATGGCTACTTTGACGATGACGATGCAGGCACCGCCGAGTTCGATATAACACAGGTTCCAAGTCGTGAGAGTAGCGAGACTTCACCGAAATTTTCTGTCGGCTATCTGCCGAATGCTGACTGGTCATTCCGCTACTCGGTAGCCAAGGCCTATCGCTTCCCAATCGTTGAGGAGCTATTCAGCCAGTACGAGGCTTACAACTCTACAAGTGTGTCAAACCCAGGTCTCGCTCCTGAAGATGGGCTGCACCACAATCTGATGGCTGAGCGCGCGATTGACAATGGTTACATCCGCGTAAACTATTTCACCGAGACTATCGAGAACGCGATCGAAGCACAGTCGACAATCTTGGACGGCGGCACTTCACTAAGAACATTCATCCCCGTAGATGAGCTGAGAACCAGCGGTATCGAGTTTATCGCTAACGCACAGGATATGTTCCTGCCGAATCTGGACCTACGCTTCAACACTGTTTACACCGATTCAGAGGTCGTGAAGAACGCGCCGAATCCTTCTATAGAGGGCAATGTCTATCCACGCATGCCACAATGGCGAAGCAATCTATTGGCGACTTATCATCTAAGCAGCGCCTGGGATATTGGCGCGAACCTGCAATACGCCAGCGATAGTTTCGGCAGGATCGATAACACAGACGATGAAGACAATGTCTACGGCGCGCAAGACGGCTACACCCGCGTTGGTTTGAAGTCGACGTACCGTATCAACGACGGCATGTCTCTAGGCTTAGGCATCGATAACCTTACTGATGAAGTCGCCTTTGTTGCTCACCCTTGGCCCGGCCGTACTTTCTACGCGAATTTCTCCTACGACTTCTAGTCGTCTTGTCGGTGCGCCCATTCGTGGGCGCCCTTCTTTTTTTGGAAATTAAGAATCAAGAAAGCATTAGTAAAGTTTGGAACACACTATGAAATCATTTCTTACAAAATTGGCAGCAATGGCGCTTCTACTAATTGCCCCAATATCGGTATTAGCCGCGAATGATTGTGACGACACCGATTTTTCTGTCTCTATATCTATTCATTGCGGCAACGCACCTAGCGCAACCTTTGATGACAGCAAACGGCTCTGGATTACATTTGTTCAGGATCAAAATGTCTATGTCAGCCACTCCGATGACCTAGGCAAGAACTACTCAACCCCGGTGGTAGTAAATCCCGTTCAGGAAGACGCGGAGCACAACGGCGAAAATCGTCCCAAGATTATTGTGGATAGAGACTCCAATATTTTCATTTCCTGGACCAAGAAGACCTCGCCGCGTTTTACTGGTGAAATTCGATTTAGCCGATCCATCGATGGCGGCAAGACCTTCGAAGCGCCTCGAACAATCAACGATGATGGACTCTTCACTGGCCATCGTTTCGAAAGCCTCTACCTCACCGAATCCGGACATCTCTATCTGACCTGGATCGATAAACGTGATCTAGAGACCAGCATCGAACGCGACGAAGACTACGCCGGCGCTGCAATCTACTACGCAGTCTCCACAGATCAGGGCGCATCCTTCTCATCAAACTACCGAGTTGCCAACAACAGCTGCGAATGCTGCCGAATAGCAATCGCGCCTCGTGGGACTGAGGATATCGCGATCCTATGGCGGCAGATTTTTGGCGTAACCACACGGGACCATGCTATAGCGGTGCTGACTCCCGAGGGAAAGACAGAGGAAATGGGCCGGGCTAGTTATGACGAATGGCAGATCGATGCCTGCCCACATCACGGTCCTACGATGATTCGCTCGGGATTGTCCGGCGACTATCATATGAGTTGGTTTACCAATGGCGACCTACATCAGGGCATCTACTATGCACGATATTCCTTCGATGAAAGCCAGCCGCGATACGTGTTTCGCGTCGACGGTAGGGCTGGAGCAGGACACCCCTATTTGGCGGAATATGCAGAGACGCTATACCTAGTTTGGAAAGGCTTCGATGGTCAGAATACAAATTTGAGTCTGATTAAATCGGTCGATGACGGCGCTTCGTGGACAGATCCAGTGGTTCTGCACACTACTGCGCAAGGCTCGGATCACCCCCTAATAGTTTCAGGCGACGACGGCCTCTATCTAAGCTGGCATACCCAGGAAATGGGCTATGTCTTCGAGAAGTTTACAACGAATCAGGAGAGACCAGCCGATGATTGACACTCTCTTTCCCTCTAGGTTATTTTCACACATTCTTCTAAGCAGTGCCCTTCTCTGTGCTACGTCTATTGCAGTAGCCGATAATCTAAAGGCGTTTACAGCAGAGTCTTTCGAGGAAATAAAGGCGAGCTTCGAGGGAGAAGAATTTCTACTCGGGCTGTGGTCGGTCGACTGCCCACCTTGCATGGTAGAAATGGAATTCATGGCGGAGCTGCTAACTCTCAATCCCGACATCCCCTACGTACTCGTCTCCACAGACCCAATCGATCAAAGAGAATACTCCGCGGAGTTTTTGGAAGATGTTGGGCTGGGGGATAAGGGGTCGTGGATGTTCGCGGACAGCTTCGTCGAACGGCTTCGCTTTAGCATCGACCCGAACTGGTATGGGGAACTGCCGCGCAGTTATTTCTTCGATAGCAACCATGCCATGAAATCCCACAGCGGCATCGTTAACCAAGAACTACTTAAAGAGTGGTTCAATAGGCCACTAGTTTTCCGCTAGGCCGGCAACACCCTCTTGTGACGCTGCCAACCCGCGTAGAAAATTGCAGAGACTGTCTTACTTCAGATTGGAATAGTCTGTTGCACTCATCATGAAAGTGTTCGCAGAAATCGGTACTTCATACTTCTGCCTAAGCTCAACCCACTCCGGATCAGCAGCGAAGGCTGTCCACACTTCAGTGCGATGAGCACGGTCTCGATAGGCCAACATCCACACTAGAGTATTGGGATCATCCAAACGTTGCCACACAGCTATTACTTCTGCACCGTGCTTCTCAAAGATGGAAACTTCCTTCTCACGGAAACGCTGATGTAGATTATCGATGCCGCCAACGCCATCCTTTATAGGCTCGGCAGTGTACATTCGAATCTCGAAACAACGAGATCCCGAATCGACATTACCAGAGAGATCATCAGACAGATGTGATGCGGGACCACAGGGCGGTGGTGCATCAGCTGCGAGCACGAGACTGCTATAACTGAGGCCGAGCGTAAGTCCGACTAGTGTAATTAGATTGAATAGTGTTCTGCGCATAGATATTTCCTTGTAAGAGCTTGTGGTCAACGAGCTCCTGATACTAAGTTGGCTCGCCATGAATGTCCATGCCTGTGGGGTCTGACTTCTAGGACTTAAGCGGCGGGAATAGCCTTGGCTGAATAAATCCTTCGATTTTGAGCCCATTACAACGATAATAGACTGACAGATCACTGAATACCGAGCAAACACTATGTTCCGACGCTTGAAAGACTGCCATAACGTTGAAGACCTGCGCCTATTGGCGAAACAGAGGCTGCCAGGGCCGATATTTCACTATATCGATGGTGCTGCGGATGACGAGGTTACCTATCGACGTAATACCTCTGCATTCGACGACTGCGACCTAGTGCCCAACGTCCTCGCCGGTGTAGAAGAAATCGATATGTCGACGACGGTGATGGGCCAAAAACTGGACATGCCGATTTTCTGCTCCCCTACCGCACTGCAGCGACTATTCCATCACGACGGTGAGCGCGCTGTAGCGCTAGCCGCACAAAAATTTGGCACCATGTTTGGTGTGTCTGCTTTAGGCACTGTAAGTCTTGCCGAGATTGGCGAGATGATTTCCACGCCGAAGATGTTTCAATTCTATTTCCACAAAGATCGCGCGCTCAACGACGCAATGGTAGACCGCGCAAAAGCGGCGGGCTTCAACACACTGGCACTCACCGTCGATACGATCACAGGAGGTAATCGCGAGCGCGACCTGTATACCGGCTTTACCTCGCCACCTCGACTGACGCTTAAGAGCCTGTTTAGTTTTGCAACGCACCCTGGCTGGGCCATGAACTATTTCCTGCGTGAGCCGTTCGAGCTGGCAGAGCTAAAAGATTTTATTCAGAAGGGTTCAAACGTTGCAGTCTCGATCGGCGACTATTTTGCAGAGATGTTAGACCCTACGATGAACTGGTCCGATGCCGAAGCGCTGCGCGCACAGTGGGGCGGACCGTTCTGCCTGAAAGGCATCATGAGCGTCGCTGACGCGAAGAAGGCCGTGGATATAGGTGCTGACGCAATCATGGTCTCAAACCATGGCGGCCGACAGCTCGATGGTTCGAGGTCACCCTTCGATCAGATCGCGGAGATTACCGATGCAGTTGGTGATGATATAGATGTGATACTCGATGGTGGTGTACGGCGTGGCACACATGTACTCAAGGCGATAGCCGCAGGTGCGAAGGCTTGCTCCGGCGGTCGCATGTATTTGTATTCACTCGCCGCCGCGGGACAGCCGGGGGTTGAACGCGCACTAGGTAATCTGAAGACCGAGATAGAGCGTGACATGAGACTTCTTGGGGTCTCAAATATTTCGCAGATAAACAGAGAGATGTTGCGGCACCGCTAAGATACCTTTGGATAGATACTTAGAACCCAAACGGGCTATCTAATAGCCCGTCGATCTGCATCAAATCGACAACATTCTGTTCCTGCCCTTCATAAGCCTCTAGATCCGCGACGCGATAACAGGATCGTCGCGGAAAACGGCTGCCCAGCTCGACTCTAGTGAAACAAGCGATATGGTCTTCTTCGGGAGCGATTGAGTTGTAGTAGACGACCTCGGCATCGGTCGGCAGTCTTGACCGATCTTCCGTTTCGGATGCTGCGCAACTGGCGAGAACACCGGCCAGTAGTAGCGAAAAGAGTAATTTGTGCATCGCCATTCTCCTGATCTTTCCTGAACCATCCTTAACCGAAAATATCCACCATCAGGCTCATCAGCACTGTGGCTCAGGAATAGCTCTGAACGTATCGAAAGCAAGCCTATAGGGCAAACTCTCTTTGAATTTCCCCTACCCCTGGAAGGCAGTGGATTGGTAGTAGCGCTTGACACCAATCGAGGCTGGACGCCGAGCTCGAGCGTACAGGGATGTATTTACAGCGTGTGGCGAGCGCCACTACCGATCCGCAGCCCATCACCAGACCTGAAATGTGAAGGGCTTGACTACAAGGGCCTATCTTCAATCTATGGCACTCCTCGAGAATGAACTAGCTTGTACTCTCACCCCCAAAGAGTTAGATTATTCCTTAGTCGATACAAGGCACCGCTGTGCTAAACCCTATAAAAACAGACCATTCCAAGGATTTTTATCATGATCAGAGTCCTAAACCGCTGTGCATCAACAGCAATTCTATTACTAGTCAATAGCCTCAGTCTGGCCCAATCAAGCAACGACTGGGTACTCCCTCGAACCATCGATGGCCACCCTGACTTACAGGGTGTCTGGGAAAACAACACGATCACACCAGTAGAGCGGCCGGCAGTCTTCGGCGACAAAGAAATGCTCACCGATGACGATGTGGAGTTCCTACAGCAGCGCATGGCTCAAATTATGGCGGAGGGCGGTGATGCATTATTCGGTGAAGGCGTACTAGCGGCTGCGTTTAGTGGCGAGATTAATTCCTATGATCCCTCAACAGGAAACTATGATTCACAATGGATGGTAGATAGGAAAATTCACCGCCGAACATCTCAGATCATCGATCCTCCGAATGGTCAGTATCCACCTCGCACCGAGCAAGCTGTTGCTGCAGCTAGGGATTTAGCTCAGCATAGACAAGACCACCCCGCCGATACCTATACCGACCGGCCTCTTGGCGAACGCTGCGTCAGTTTCGGAGCACCACGACTGAGTTCTGGCTATAACAGCTATTGGCAGATCGTGCAGACTCGCGACACTGTAGCAATCATTCAGGAGATGGCCCACGATGTGCGCATCATACCGCTGGTAGCCAAGCCGCATATCCACGAAGACATCAAACTCTGGCATGGCGATTCCCGCGGCTATTGGGATGGGGACACCTTAGTAGTCGAAACAACAAATTACTCAGACAAGAGCAGCACCGGACCGGAAGTTTCCCGCAAGGTAAATGTCGAGCGCCTCACCCGAATCAGCTTTGATGCGATTCAATACCAATTCACGTCCGACGATCCAGGCAGCTTTACGGCACCCTATACCCGAGAGATCATTCTCGACTATACAACGGACGACATCTACGAATACGCCTGTCACGAAGGCAACTATGGCATGGCAAACATTCTCTCCGGTCATCGAGCAGAGGAGAGACTTGCAGCACAGTCCAAAGACTAATTCCCAGCCATAAAAAACCGACGGAGTCGTCGGTTTTTTATGGCTACTATTTGTCGCCGTCTCAGCGAATAATCCTAAGGCGCAGGAATCGCATGCCCGATCATTCTGCTGCCTTCGAAGACGGCCGTATCCATAACATTCAGCTCATCGACGAAGACGAAATCTAGAACCTGATTCTCGTTGACGTCGCGATGCAGCATCACGATGAACATCTCTGAAGTCTGTAGCCCTTTGTGAACTTTGATACTCACATTCGAATTCTTACCATCCTTCACGTACGTCGAGGCAACGTATTTGTCACCATTCGGGGCGCCATCTTCGAAGGGGTGTATTACCAACCAACCGTTACCGTCGATCTGAACCTCCGAGAAAGTGAGCGTTCCATCTTGTCGCTGTACGCCTTCAGTTGTAATCCAGTTCTTCGATCCATTACCTATAGACCTCTGAGGAGACGCGTCCGACTGCGCCTGAGCTGCAGTAAAGCTGAAACCCAACGCTGCCACGCTAGCAATCGTTCTGATTGTTTTTAACTTCTTCATCTGCATTCCTCTTGTTTCATATGCTTATTGCTGAATAATTTTTCTAGTTTAGTTTCCAGACGCAGCAAGCTGAACCACCACATCCCAGTTAAAGCGTACAAAACGATGTAGTTCGCTGATCAGGATGCGCTCCTGATCGCTATGCGCACCGAACCCAAGCGCAGCGTCCTCACGATCGATAGCGGGACCAATGCCATAGCACTGAATGCCTCTATTTCTAAGATAAGCCATGTCTGTAGCACCAGTACTCATCGTAGGCAGGGTGATAACGCCATAGTGCTTGCTGATGTTAGCCTCTATTGCGCTAAACGCCGGCGTGTTCAGTCTTGCCTCACCGGGTGGTCGAGTATTGCGATCACCTAGGCTCACCTCGACTGCTGGGTCATTAATCACTCGTCGAATCTCGTCCAGAAATGCTGGAATATCTTCGTCGGGAAGTGCGCGAAAATCTACGCTCGCGGTTGCCTCCGATGGGATAACATTGATTCGATAGCCCGCATTGAAAATATTAGGCGACAAAGAAGAGCGCAGCATGGAAGCATGACGCGGCTCGTTAGCAAGAAAATATTCATCCACCTCACTCGCCAAATCTGGATCAAGCACGTCTAAATAGCGCTGTGCAGCATCCGCTGGCGAGATCGAGGCGAGTCTCTGGAAATAAGCAGCGGTTGTCTCATTCAGGCGAATCGGCGAGCGCCAATCCGCGATCGCGGCAACTGCTTTTGCAAGTCGCGTTACGGAATTTGTCTGCAGCGGCACCGAACCATGACCAGCAACCCCCGTTGCGAGTAAATCGACTCTATAAGGAATCTTCTCTACGGTCTGTATGCCGGCATATTGTACCTCGCGGTTTACTCGCGCGACCGAACCGCCCTCTGCAAGGCAGAACTCCGATTCGATCTTCTCGAAATGCTCATTCACCATGAATTCGATGCCGTACTCAGTAGCACCCTCTTCACCGGATTCTGCAAGGAAGATGACATCTCTATCCAGCTGCACGTTCTGCCTCTTTAGCTCCAGCATCACCATGAGTGCCGAGGCAAGATTGTCCTTGTCGTCTACCGCACCACGACCGTAGACATAGCCATCGTCCACAGTTGCACTAAACGGCGGGAAGGTCCATTTCTCTGGATCCACGTTCACCACGTCGGTATGTGCCATGATCAGCAACGGCTCCTTATCCCCATTGCCCTCAAGACGAGTAATAACATTCGGCCGGTTTGGATCAGTAGCCAACATCTCGACCTCGAAACCCTCAGCCTCCAACACATCTCTAATGTACTCGGCCGCAGGCAATTCTCGCCCAGGTGGATCGCTGGTATCGAACTGCAACAGGGCACGGAAATGGCGTAGCGTCTCCTCTTCAACGGAGGACCAGTCAGGCTGACTAACTTGTGCTAGCAAGCTAGGTGACAGAAACAAGGCGAGGAAGGTAAGTAAAATTCGCATGAACGACTCCACAGTAATCACGTTGAGAGGGCTAGAATAGCAGAGTTTTGAATATTTGTGCCTACGATCACAACTGCCGGAATCTCAGCTTGAGACAACAAGCTAGCCGATCTAAGCTACTTTGATTGAAACTCAATATTAACCAGAATCATTCTCCAGATAGTCAGTAGTAGGAGTAAACCATGCTCAAGTTATCAAAGTATCTAGTCTCCCTCTTCCTTGGCGCCTATAGCCTGCTTGTTAGCGCGCAACCAGCCACATTCAAAGACAGCGTTCTCCATATTCCACAAGGCGCGGCTATCGTAAATGGGGAACTCACCTACTACAACAATATTCAGCTAAGCAGTGACATCGAAGGGAACTTCAGGCTGCTGGCAGCGCAGCAAGTCAACCTTGTCCACGTCGACAGTGTTGTGGTTAACATAGCCGAGTCATTTCCTGTGCAGGTGAGCCTTACGGTGACTGGAAACAAATCCATACCCTGTGTGAATCTGCAGACTCCAGCGATATTTCGAGATGGGCCCACATTCACGGTCGCGCTGGCCGAGACAAGCCTCGGACCTGCCGAGACCTGCATCGCAGTGCTGGACCCTTTCGAGACCAATATCCCTCTTGACGTGACGGATTTAGACGCGGGCAGCTATACCGTAGTAGTTAATGGCGTCAAAGTCGGCTTCAGTCTCTAGCAGGCAGCCCATACAGCCATAGACGTGGCGCCTTATCGCCGCAATAATGCAGCCTGAGTAACTCACCTCGCTGCTTAACTATGTCCCAGGGTAAATTTCGTCATTTCACGGTTATGGCCGTCGTTGTCGCCAATATGGTGGGCACCGGCGTATTCACGAGCCTTGGTTTTCAGCTGCTGGATATCCGCTCAGGATTTGTGCTGTTAGCCCTTTGGGCTATAGGTGGTCTGACAGCGCTATGTGGCGCAATGACCTACGCCGAGCTAGGTGCGGCGATGCCTCGCTCAGGCGGTGAGTACAATTTTCTCTCCCGCATCTATCACCCTGCAGTCGGCTTTGTATCAGGTTGGGTCTCTGCCAGCGTGGGCTTTGCTGCCCCTACTGCCCTTGCTGCCATGACTTTTGCAGCCTATGCCACATCCGTTTTTGAAGTAGGCGACAATGCCTGGCTGGAGAAAAACCTCGCCGCAGGGCTAGTAATACTACTGACTCTGGTGCACGCGAGTAATCGCCGCAATAGTGGTGGCCTGCAGCTGGTGTTCACTATCTTAAAGGTAGGCATAATCGTCATCTTCTGTCTCGCCGCATTCTTCGCCGTCGATTCACCACAGCCCGTCACCTTCCTGCCCGTCGCAGGCGATGGAGCCTTGCTTACCAGCGGTGTCTTCGCCGTTGCACTTATCTATGTCAGCTATGCCTATGCGGGCTGGAATGCAGCAACTTACTTGAGCAGTGAATTAGAGAATCCACAGCACACGCTTCCGTGGATTCTTATGGGCGGCACGCTAGTAGTAACAGTGCTCTACGTTGCTCTCAACTTTACCTTTCTACATACCACGGCGATGGACGCTATGGCTGGCCAAGTCGAAGTGGGATTTATCGCTGCAGAGACAGCCTTCGGCGAGATAGGCGGCAGATTTACCGGCTTGGTGCTGGCGCTGTTATTGGTATCGACCGTGAGCGCCATGACCATGGCTGGCCCGCGGGTCATTCAAGTAATCGGAGAAGACTTCCCCGCGCTAAACGCCCTAGCCAGGAAAAATAAAAATGGCATTCCCGCAATCGCGATCTATCTACAGTCGGCGATAGCCTTACTGTTTATCTTTTCATCCACCTTCGAATCAGTGCTGGTATTCTCTGGATTTACTCTTGCGCTGAGTAGCTTTACAACTGTTCTAGGGGTATTTGTGCTGCGTTGGCGACAACCAGACCTACCCCGCCCCTACAAAACTTTCCTGTATCCATTGCCGCCACTCGTCTATTTGGCACTCACGGGCTGGACACTCACTTTCGTTCTAATTAGCCGACCAGTTGAAGGATTGTTTGGACTGGGGATAATCGCATTAGGACTTGTCTTTTATTTTCTTTCCTCGATGAAGAAATAGCACCCTTATTACTCAGCACCAATCCGGCGATGATAGTCGATTTTATCGTCAGAAAATCCCGCCGACCTGTAGAAGGATACTGTTTCAGGATCTACCTGTTTCGTCATCAACGCGACTTTGTAGCAATTCTTGCTTTCGGCCATTCTGCGAGCGAACAGTAACAGACTCTTGCCGACACCCTTGCCACGCTCATCTTTGGTCACAATGATATTCTCGACTATCCCATAGGGCCGGCCTGACCAACTCAGATTTGCACAGACGTTCAATGTACAGGTTCCAACTAATTGAGATCCACGATAGGCGCCGAATACGGCACCACCAGCTGCTATAATTCTGCTATAGATCGAACGCACATCGTTCTCCCTAAGCTTCTTCACCTCCAGCATCTCGAATTCATAAATTAAGTCCATAGCCAGAGTCAAGTCTCTTGCAGGCAGGGGCCTTACCTCGACACCAATGGAACGCTTCATGATAATCACGTCCTGATTGCTTTGATGGAGATTCTCTTTTCTAGAGAGCAGGAAATCTGGAGCAGTTAATCCTGCAATGGGATTGAAACCGATACTCGAGAATAGTTTCTCTTGCTCAGGAAATGGCAGACAGTAAGCTTCGGCAACACCTAGTTCCAATTCGACTTTCTGTAACAGTGCGTTTGCTATGCCCTGTCCTCTGAATTCTTGATGCACAAAGAGGCTGCGCACGACAAAGGATGAGTCTTCGAATGCCAGCCGTATTGCGCCGACAATTTCCCCATTCATTTCAGCGACGAAAGTTTGATCGTTCAGCAAATAGGCGAAGGCATGCCCCCAGATCGCATACAGTTCTTGAATCTGAGGTAGGTCGGCATCTACTGCGACTCTTGTTTTTATATTGCAATCTATAGTCATTGTATTGAAACCATCTAGTGCCAATTTCTAGTGCATTCTAATAGTGCATTAGTTGGTCGCGTTGCAGCGATAAAAATCTATCCAGATTATATCCGGATTGATGTAAAAAAACTTGAAACGAGACATCAGAATCCGTATCAACCTTGCGAGAATTCTGCAAACGCAACTTCCCTATTATGGACTAGTTCGCCTCATCAATTATAGGGAGTTCTCTAACTACGCTGAGAATTTTTAGATCAATGAGATCTAGATCAAGAAAATATTCCTATCTATATTGGGGGATGACGGTGATGCCATCGCGTTGCCTGCTCGTAGGCGTACGCGATACGACAGAGCTTTAGTTCTGACAGGCGATTGCCCAGAAACTGCACGGAGTAGGGACTTCCCTCATCGGAGAAGCCACAGGGGACAGTTATAGTAGGAGTGCCAGACAAATCTGCTGGTATTGTAAACTGACCCTGAAAATGTTGAATGATCGATCTAAGTCTTTCCATATTACCGTATTGCACTTCTTTCTCCACAGTAAATACTGAACCGCCCGAAGGACAGATAACCGCATCTACAGCCGCTATGGCAGACTCATACTGTTCACTAATCTTTCGTCTGAGCTTGTTGGAATCGTCATAGTCTTGCGTGCTCATAGCCGCGCCCAATTTAAGTGCGTCTCCAAAGTAGCCTCCGTATTCATCGGCACGGGACGGATAGGTCGCACTATGCGCCTTGTGCGCCTCGTAGGCACAGATAGGTAACCACGCATTACGCAACTCCATCGGATCAGACTTCGGCATGGTGAGCGCAACAATTTCTGCACCTAGCTGTCGCAACACCTCAATAGCCTCATGGATTGCATCTACCAGCCCAGGGTCTGTTCCACTGCTAAGGTAATGTTCATCAACTCCGATTCGCATACCTGCAATCTTGCCCGTCAA
>Ga0316189_10001151_pt1 | contig 26204 bp, 26 predicted proteins | sample LowCovwburrow_MG_FD_204930 | JGI IMG/M metagenome (GOLD analysis project Ga0316189, IMG submission 204930) | Coastal sediment microbial communities from Maine, United States - Lowes Cove worm burrow | ecosystem: Environmental > Aquatic > Marine > Coastal > Sediment | place: USA: Maine... | reverse complement strand
ATCAATATGCTGATGTGCCTCTGGCGTTCTTTATTCTGGCTACTGTCTTTTTGTTCAGCCTGAAAGATCGTTGTCCGGAACTTTCATCACCGTTGGTTTTTTTAGCCGGGCTTACGGTTTCATGTGCAGCCTGGACCAAGAATGAGGGTCAGCTGCTGCTGGCACTGGTCATATTTATTTACTTTGTAGGACGGCTAAGAAAACAAGAATGGCTCGAGACCTTAAAAGAACTTATTGGGTTTACCATAGGACTGGCGCCGATTTTGGGCACTCTCGTTTATTTTAAATTAAATTTTGCACTCGAAAATGCTCATATAGGTGCCAATTCGTTAAAACAGATGGGAACATATCTCGTTGATATAGATCGCTATATTATAGTGGGCTCAAAATTTATAGTTAAATTCCTAACGTTTAACGATGGCCTTGTTGGGTTGATGGCAGGATATTTATTTCTTGCCGGATTGGATAGATCCGATCTCATCAAAAAACGCATATTATCGCCCATCATCCTACTGTTATTGATGACATGCAGTTATTTTTTTGTATATATCATTTATCCCGGAAATCCGATAAATCTTTTGAGTGCTTCATTGCGGAGGATTATAATTCAGCTCTGGCTAACCTGGGTCTTTCTTTTTTTCTATTGTGTCAAGGGGCCGGAAAAAAATGCCTCAATTCCGGCTAACGCCGCCCGCTCCTTTTGAAATCTATATTTAGCACTACCATGAGATATCCAAAAAAGAAACGTCAAATGAAGTCCGCTATCTTTTGGGGAGGCCTAATTGGGAGCCTGGCATATGTCATCGATGTGCCGCATCGACGAATTGTCAAGACTAATTTGCGGTTGGCTTTCCCGGAATGGTCACGGGAAAAAAACCGACTGACCACCAAACGCGTTTTTCAGCATTTGGGTGCCGCTTTCGTGGAGATCTGTCAGTTGGCAACCTATTCGAAATCGGATGTTGTCGACAGAGTGCGCGTTATCGGCGCGGAACGATGGCGGCAGGCCCTCGATAATCGTCAGGGTTTAATTCTCGTTTCAGCCCACCTGGGAAACTGGGAGTTCGGGATACAGTTTGCGGCCTGCTTCATGCAGAAGCCGGCCCTTGGCATTGCCAAAAGGATCCGTTTTAAACCGCTTAATCGATGGGTACACCATCTGCGAACACGATTCGGCATCAGTATCATTTCTCAAAAAGGCGCACTGCCGGAAATGCGCCAGACCTTGCGGCGCGGTGGAACTGTCGGCCTGCTGGTTGATCAAAGCAGACGCAGGGAAGGTGTTGATGTCAATTTTTTTGGTCACAGGGTTCCAGCAACCCCCGCCGCTGCTTTTTTGAGTATACGCTGCAAAAGTCCGATTTTACCGATTTTTTGTATACGGGAAGCTTCCGGTCAACTAACCATCCATGTCGAACAACCCATTAAAACCAAATGGTCCGGTGATTTGCGCTCCGATATCGAGGTCAATACCCAGCTGATAACCGACGCCGTTGAGAGAATGATACGCAAATACCCCGAACAGTGGTTCTGGGTTCATAAACGCTGGAAGAAATATTATCCTCATTTTTATCCAGAGTATCAGTTAAGGCGAAAGCGACGCAAAGCAAGAGAGTTTCGAAGAGAGCAACGGATAGCAGCCCAGCATCAGTCGGAAAGTAAATGAAACAGCTCAAAATATTGCACCTGCTCAGCAATTGGAAATGGACGGAAGTATCCGAACCCGCCGTGGAACTGGCCTTGGCCCAAGAGCAACTAGGTGCTGACATTGAATTGGTTTGTGGTCGTGGTCCCGCCGATCGAGCGAAACGCCGGGTCGATTATCATGCTCATAAAAAAAAACTGAACTCAATTCACGTGTTGGACATGCCCAAGCATCTTAAGATCCTATCTGCCATTCGTGATTGTGCAACGTTGCGTTCCATGCTCAAACGCTTCACACCGGATGTCATCCATTGTCATAAGAAAAATGCACAGCTGATGGGCGTCCTAAGCAGGGGCGTCTCAAAGCGCCCTCTGATTGTGAGGGGTTGTTATGATTCCGAAGGCCCCCCCCGTGATATAAGATCCAGATTAATGTATAAGTTGGGCACCGATGGAATGGTCGTCATCAATGAAAGAAGCAGACAAAAGGCCGTGGCGCGCCATGGAATACCATTTGAAACCGTCCAGGTTGTTGAACCGGGTATTGATTTGGACCGATTTTCCCCCCAGCGGCATATTTCAGAAAACAGGGCAAGCTTTGGTTTAAAACAAGATGCTTTTGTGGTGGGGGTGGTTACCCGCATAAGAGCCAGTCGGCGTCTTGACATTCCGTTGAATGCCCTGCACGCGCTGGCATCGGCCTATCCGCAGTTGCAGATGCTGCTGGTTGGACGTGGACGGGAAGGCGCTGTGGAAAACGTGCTGGCAAAGCCGGCGCGGACGTTGAATATTTTTGATAGAATTGTTTTGGCGGGATACTGTGAAGAAGACCGTTTGGTGGCGGCCTACCGCGCCATGGATTTGCTGGTCTATCCGATCCCCGGATCAGATAAATCATGTCGAACCGTGCGAGAGGCCATGGCCGCAGGCGTCCCGGTGATCGCTCCGGCAATCGGCTTCCTGCCTGAGCTCATCGAGGATCATTCAAGCGGTAGATTGATGGAGCTAGCCTGGGAAAGCCTGGCAAAAATCCTTGAGGAGCTTATTCTGGATAACGCCCAATTATTAGAAATGGGTCATAAATCTCTGCAAACCGCCATCCGGCGGTTTTCTCCAGTTCTGCAGGCCGAGAGAACTCTAGACTTTTATCATAAATTGCTGGTGGATACAGCCTAAATAGTTAAAAAGAAAACGCATTCTGAACGCCCATCTTCATTATCTCAGCGATCCTTCTGCCAATAAATCCTCGAAACGTTGCCATTTTCGATGTATTTTTCGTATCGCCATCCAATCGACATAATTGCAAATAGGGATAAAATCAGAATTTCCGATATTGTCAATAACCACCAAAAATCCTTTGGATTCATGGGTCTTTTTATAAACAATATTTTGTGGTTTGAGGGACATGGTCACAATTTTCCATTTCAGCAGGTATTGTTTTAGCACGGGCAGTGCACGGTCTAAATATGGTTCGATACGGCCGGTTTCACTGATGGCGGAAGAATAATGCCCCAGTGTTTTGGAAATCTCCCCGTTATAATCTTGGATCAGATCAAAAACGGCGCCTTCTCCCAGATTGGTGTCAACGTTGCCATAGAACCTGGCCAGCATCCTCCAGGAAATATTGCGTTTCTCAAGCAGCCGGTAATACGATTGTTCGCGTCTAGTTTCTTTATGATCGCCGGAGACAACCACCTTAATGCATTTATTTTCATCCTCGGGATGAAAATAGCATTCTCGACGCAAGCCTCTTCCTATCAAGGCGGATGATTTGAGCGTAAACATAAGACCCAAATGAGAATATATATGTTGTAAAACGCAGAAGGTCGACCAATATTCTGTAGGCTTCAGAGCTTTTGTTTTATATAATTCGATAGCGGTCTAAGTGTATGATGATACATTTCATATATCTTACAGTTTTCAAGGGTGTCAAGCCCTAGAATACCTAATCGTCGAATGCCAAGGGTCGTAAGATATTTCAATGCCTGCCGGTGGATTCAGGACTTTCCGGGCTGGGAATCTAGTGGCATTGACAGCATTGGCGTTGTTTGCTACTCGTTAGGCGCGATTATTCTGTGCCACCGAGGGCCTGGTCCTATGGTTATTAGACCCTAAAAGAGGTTCAAACGAGTGATGAAAAAAATAAAAAAGATCTTATTCACCGCTGCAACCCCCATGAATTATATCATGTTCAAGCCGATATCCGACCGTTTGCTGACCGATGAGAGATTCGAAGTTGTGTATACCGCGAATCACAGTCCCCGGAAATTATACGGCGCCCTGGGTGTAAAAAATGTCAAAATGATCCGGCATGAGATTGCGGAGTGGAAAAAATTCGATATGTGCATCTGCCCGGGCTACTTTTACAAACCCCGAAAAACGGCCGTCAAGGTACAGATATTTCATTCCGCAAGCATCGATAACTACTCCGTCTCTCCCAAGGCTATGAAATTTGATAAATTGTTTACCATCGGCCCCTATCTGTACGATAAATTCATATCCACGGGCACAGTTGCTGAAAATGATCCCCGTCTTGAAAAAATCGGAATGCCAAAAATTGACTGTCTTGTGGACGGGTCCCTTGATGCGTCAGCAATCCGTAAAGAACTCGGTATTGATAATGATCTCCCCACGGTGCTATACGCGCCCACCCGCTCAACCATTAGCGGCACGTCGCTGGAGCATGCGGGAGAACAAATAATTAAAACCATTTCCCAAATGGATGTAAATTTGATCATCAAATTGCACGACCGCAATTACAGAATGTGGCGCAAGAAAAACCCGATGGATTGGAAAAAACGACTCGATGATCTGAAAACACCGAACATGAAAGTCATAACCGGATATGACATTTGCCCGGCTTTTTATGCCAGTGATCTGCTGTTAAGCGATGTTAGTTCTGTCACCTATGAATTTTGCACCCTGGACCGGCCGATGATCTTCTATAATATAGACCCAATGATCGATTTGGTGGAGAAAAAAGAACGCGAAAGATGGGGTAACGAGATTTCAGATCTCTTGGCCTGGGGCAGAGACTGTGGCCAGGTTGTTTTCAATGTGTCGGAGATGAAGGAAGCCATTGATTTCGGACTTGCCAATCCCCAGGAAAAAAGCGAGATCAGAAAAGAATTCGCTCAAAAGTTCTTTTACAACCTTGGTGGTGCGACGGACAAAGCCGTCGAAAAAATTTATGATTTGTTGGAATTAGATCCGCTAAATCTATAAATACATTTGAGGAGCAAAATTTGCAAGCAGTTATCCTATCAGCCGGTATCGGGGCACGCTTAAGTACAGAAAAAACCTCATTGCCAAAAGGACTATTGGAAATAGGGGGTAAACCTTTGTTGGAATATTCCCTTGAGGCTCTGAGTCAGAATGAAATTAAGGATGTCATCCTGGTCGTTGGGTTTCAGCATGAGAAAATAAAAAATAGATTTGGATCCCGCTATCACGATTTAAAAATCGAATATGTGTTCAACGAAAAATATGCAAATAGCGGAAGCATGTATTCCTTTGCGATGGCACAAGATCTTATTGAAGATGAAATTCTTCTGCTGGAGTCGGATTTACTCTATGAACCCAAGGCCTTAAATATATTGTTGAATGCCGGTTATAAGAACTGCATTCTGGTAACGGCCTTAAGCGGTTCAGGTGATGAGGTTTACATTTGCACGAATCAAAGGCAGGAAATCACGGGTCTGGGGAAAAAAATCCCCGAAAAGCACAAGAAAAATGCTATCGGTGAGTTGGCCGGTCTTTCCAGGTTTGAAGGCAATTTCTTGGATCTTGTATTTAAAAAATCCCAAAAAGATATTGGTGACGGCAAATTTAATTATCATTATGAAGAGTGTGTTTTTGAAACGAGCAAGTCCACAGAGCCGGTCTTTGCCGTGGTTGCCGATGATCTGGTGTGGTTGGAAATAGACACTGAAAAAGATCTGAGAAAAGCGCGGGAACAAATTTATCCGAAGATTAGACGCTTAAGTGCCTATAAAAACGGATAATTTTGATAAAAAAAGGCGGAATTAATAGATAATCATAAAAAAGCGCCCAATTAAGCTGATTTTTTCGCATTTTATCCTTGATATCCGCTGATTTGTACAATAAGAAGAATCATCTTCTATCCAAATATTCGCATATTACGATTGGGGAGCGCCGACCCTGTTGTTCCCCGGCTTTTGCTGAAATCCGGCAATCGCGGCTATCGGCGGTAAGCCATTTTCGGTTGGACTTAAATGATAAACAAATCAAAACATTGAATCGTTGGGAGACAGTTATGGCAATCAGTCAGGAACTATTAGATATTCTAGCATGCCCAAAATGCAAAGGAGATATTTATCTGAATGAAGCTAAAGATGGCCTGGTTTGCGATAACTGCAAGCTATGCTATGAAATTCGGGAGGATATCCCGATCATGCTGATCGACGAGGCCAAGTCGCTTGAGGAATAGTCGTTTAATTTGCTGGGATGCTAGGACGCTGTGAAGCTGGGATGCCATGGAATTGCAGACATTGTGAATCCTATAGCCTCCCGGCCTTCCAGCCTCCACGCCTTTTTCGAGACTTTTAGATGAGCTTACCCCAGGAACCGAAGCCTGCAAAACTGGTTGTCGGGCTTTTAATGAAAGACAGGGCCCTATTTGAACCATTGGCCGCTGAAATTACCTCTGTATACGGTTCTCCAGATATGATCAGCTCTTGGATGTCCTTTGGCTATACGACGTATTATGAATCGGAATTAGGATCTCCGCTATACCGACGTTTGCTGTCATTTGAGACCCTGATCGACCAGCAGGACCTGGCTGATATTAAATTAACCACCAACCGAATAGAACAGTCATATTCGCGACATCGCAAACGCAGGGTAAATATTGATCCCGGCTATTTGCTCTATGAGCGTTTTGTGCTGGCTTCCGGAAAAAATTTTTCCCATAGAATTTATATCGGCCGGTGTATTTACGCCGATTTGACCCTGATTTATCGAAACGGCGCTTTTGAGACCTTACCGTGGACCTATCCTGATTATGCCGATCAACCCATACGGCATTTTCTCGAGCGGGTTCGCAACAAGTATGCGTTTGATTTAAAGAGGTAAAGGAGACCAATACAATTATGATCAAAAGCATGACCGGTTTTGCCGCGGCTGAAAAGACCGTGCAGGAAATTACGGTATCTGCAGACATTCGCGCTTATAACAGCAAACATCTTGATGTCATGCTACGCGTGCCTTCCGGTTATATGCACCTGGAAGAAAAAATAAAAAAACGCATTGCAGAGCGCATTGCCAGAGGTCGGATGGAAGTCAAAATTCAGATCAAAGATCAGTCCGAGGGGGCCATTGCCTTTGAGGTTGACCATGTGCGGGTTCGGGCAATTCAGTCTGCTCTGACCGAGCTAAAGAATGAGTTTGGTCTGCATGATAATATATCCCTGGAACTTTTGATGAGCATTGGCGGTATTATTAAACAGACTGAAAGCGTGGCTGAAGCCGAAATCATCTGGCCGGTGATTGAAGAATGTCTCACCGTTGCCCTTAACAATCTTGAAGCCATGCAGAAAAAAGAAGGTGATTTCATGGCCGACGATTTATTAACGCGATTGGATTACCTCGACGATTGCATCGGAGTAATTGAAACCGATTCGGATGGTTTATTGGCTCACTATCAACAACGGTTAAAAGAGCGGCTAGGGGCCTTAACCCGGGAAATGGTGGAGATTGATCCCGGACGGCTTGCCCAGGAAGCTGCCTTTCTTGCAGACAGAAGTGATATTTCAGAAGAGATCGTGCGGGCAAAAAGCCATGTCCAGCAGTTTCGGCACATCATGAATTCTGAAGAGCCCGGGGGCCGAAAGCTCAATTTCCTGTTGCAGGAGCTTCACCGGGAATTTAATACCATGGGATCTAAAATTGGCCAGACCGACACCTCACACAGGATCGTGGATGTCAAATCTGAGCTTGAAAAGATCAGAGAACAGATCCAAAATGTAGAATAACTCCTTTCATAAGCCACCGGCTCTGCCGATGAGAATTGTTAAGGTTCTATCGTTGCCGGGTGATCACAGCTCACTGATCCAAACCTAAACAATGCCCGGCGGCTTATGAATGGAGTTTAGTGTTTATGGGGGTGTCCCCTGCCGGGGGAATGTGCGGGAGATCGACGCAGATTGAGCAGCAATAAATCGCTCGATTTAGCACCTATTTATTGAAATCCTATCATGTTTGCACAGGATTTATGGCATAGCCAGATTGAATATTTAAGCAATTCTATCGATTTAAATTGAAAAGACAGAGCGAAGCGAAACCACAAATCTTCAATTTTCAATCTTCAATCTTCAATTCCGGCTTGTCCGGGTTAGGCTTAAGCAGCAAGCAATAAAAAAGGGGGAAAGAATGGATCAGAATTTGTTAAATATCGGCTTTGGGAGTACCGTGGTTTCCGATCGGGTTGTTGCCATTGTGTCTCCGAATTCCGCTCCGATGAAGCGTCTCAAAGACGAAGCCCGGGATGAAAAACGCCTCATCGATGCCACCCACGGCCGCAGAACCCGTTCCATTATCGTCATGGACAGCAATCATGTGGTGCTTTCCGCCATCCAGGCTGAAACCGTCTCTCAGCGGTACAACATGCAGAGAGAATCAAAGTGAAGGAAACGGACGAGCTTAAATTTAATATGGCCGCAAAAAGGCACAAAAAGCACAAAGATAAAATATCAGGGTTTTTAATTTCAATGAGTTACAAAGAATGAAAATCGTAATTCAGACTTTTTACGAAATCATCAAATTTAAAAGGGTGTGAAAAAGATGACATCCAGCGGGACTAAAAAACCGGGTGTGCTTTTTATTATTTCGGCGCCATCCGGTGCGGGCAAATCAACCCTTTGCCGCGCGGTGCTAAATCGTTTTGCGGATCTGGTTTACTCGGTTTCTTACACCACCCGATCGCTGCGTGGCGGTGAACAAAACGGTGTGGACTACCACTTTATCTCCAAAGACGAGTTCGAAAAGGGAATTACGCAAGGTCGTTGGGCTGAATGGGCAGAGGTACACGACCATTATTACGGAACCTGTGCAGACTTTCTGGATGGGGAGTTGAATGCCGGGCGGGATATTTTGCTGGATATCGACATTCAAGGCGCCGGCCAGATTCTGCAGCGCTATCCGGACGGTGTTACCATCTTTATTATGCCGCCGTCCCTGGAAACGTTAAAATCCCGCTTGCAATCCAGAGGTACCGACAGTCCTGCGGTAATTGCGGTACGCTTGAAGAATGCGCGGGAAGAAATAGCTCAAAAGGACGTCTACCGCCATATCATTACCAATGATCGACTGACGGATGCGGTTGCGGAACTGATCGCCATTTTTGAAAAATATCGCTCGTGAAAACTGAATTACTATATGGTATCCATCCGGTATTGGAGGCCCTGGCCGCCGGACGGCGGCGTGTTTATGAGGTTTATCTTGATAAAGAAAAAAAATCCGAGCGTCTTGCCCAAATAAAGTCGATTGCCGAAACCAGAGGTATTTTTAAAAAAAATATAGAATCCGGTAATGTCAAGGCGCTGGTTGATACGATCGGCCATCAGGGCGCGGCCGCAATGGTAAGTCCATACCCTTTAGTCACTGTCCAGGATATTTTGCACACTGATCGAGGTAAGGATGCAAAGAATTTTGTGTTGATGCTGGACAACATCCAGGATCCCCAGAATCTGGGGGCCATCATCAGGACAGCATTGTGTGTCGGTATTCAGGGCGTCGTTGTGCCCAAAGACCGCAGTGCCTCTCCAACGCCGGCGGTTTCCAGAGCTTCTGCCGGGGCACTGGAACATATCCGCCTGGTCCGGGTCACTAACCTGGTGCAAACCATTAAACACTGCAAAAGTCGCGGCCTTTGGGTCATGGGTCTGCAGCAAAATGCGCTGCAATCGATTTATGCCGCAGATCTGAGCGGGTCCATCGCCATTGTGCTTGGCGGCGAGCAAAAGGGGATACGCCGTCTAGTAGAAAAAAATTGTGATTTTATGGTCTCCATTCCCCAGCTGGGAACCCTTAATTCCCTCAATGTCTCGGCGGCTGCAGCGGTTGCGATGTACGAGGCCTTTCGACAAAGAAACAGGGCATAGGTATTTGGTATTGGGGATTGGGGATTGGTTAGCTAATAATTAACCTGGCCAAGCCGGAATTGAAGATTGAAGAATGAAGATTTGTGGATGTCGCTTCGCTCTGTCTTTTTTAGAATAGGTTATTATAATTGATCCGCCTGGAGGGAAAAAAATACTTGTCGCAGCTTTGCAATTAAAAGAACCAGTTATTCTGACTGCTATGGCTATCGTTTAAATCATGCGCAAACATGATGTGATCTCAATAAATAGGCACTAATACCCAGTACCCAATACCTAACCGTTCATGTCTACGACAGCAAAAAAGTTATACAAGATCCTCATCAGGACGATATTTCCGCCGAAGTGTCTGGTTTGCAAAAGCTTTCTAAACCCACCGGAAGGAGATAATGATGGGTTTCCAGAGGCGGTTGATTTAAGTGCAAGCCTCCAAATTCAGGTTGAACGATTGATGTCGGAATATTTGTGCCGGGACTGCATCGATGGATTGATTGCAGTTGAATCTCCGCTGTGCAGCTGCTGCGGGATGCCCTTTGAAAGCCGACATGGGTTAGATCACCGTTGCGGTGAGTGCAGCACATCGCCGAAAAACTTTCGAATCGCCCGCGCTCCTCTGATATACGAGCAGGTATTTACGGAGGTTATTCATTGTTACAAATACAAAGGCAAAATTCAACTGGCCCGACCCCTCGGTGAACTTCTCTTGACGGCTTTCAGGCTTTATTGGAACAAGGACAGCATCGATGTGGTGGTGCCGGTGCCCCTGCATTTAAAAAGGCTCCGGGAGCGGGGTTTCAATCAAGCCCTTCTTTTAACTCGATATTGGCAAGCCATCACCGGACAGCTGCCTTTTGATCTGAGCGATCTTCAGGTTGAGAACGACGTTCTCGTCAGAAGTGTTCCCACGGCGCCGCAATCCGGCCTTGGCCGCAAGCAACGGGCAGTGAACATAAAAGGCGCCTTTGGGCTTTTAGATGCGGCCAAGATTATCGATAAACGCATACTGTTGGTTGATGATGTATATACCACCGGCGCAACCGTAGATGAATGTGCGCGTCTGTTGGTGCACCATGGCGCAGCCCATGTTGATGTGCTCAGCCTGGCGCGGGCGGTCTAGGCCTTTAGTCCATTTTTTTCAACAACATCTTGTAAAGTAATGAAGGTTTCAGCAAATCACAAATACCAATGATTGAAGATTGTCGATTGAATATTGAATATTTAAGGTCCGCCTTCGGCGGGAGCAATTCCTAAAAAGATCATAAAAAGGCAGAGCGAAGCGACATCCCCAAGTCTTCAATCTTCAATCTTCAATTTTCAATATAAAAATCGCTGCCCCAAAGGGCCACTTTTTATATGCTTGATCTCGGAATAAGCTTAATTTAAGTGACTGATCAAAAGAGCGCCATGCCGATGAATGTTTTATCCAAAATAATAACGGCTGAAAAGCTTGCGGCCCGGTTGGATAAGGCTCGCAAATCCGGAAAAAAAGTGGTTTTTACCAACGGATGCTTTGATATTCTGCATGCCGGCCATGTCCGGTATCTGGCGGCGGCCGCAGCGGAAGGAGACCTGCTGGTGGTCGGTATGAACTCTGACGCCTCGGTACGATTGATAAAAGGGGATAGACGGCCGGTTGTGCATCAGAACCATAGAGCCGAGGTTCTGGCAAGTCTTGGCTGTGTGGATTATGTGGTGATTTATGATGCACCGCAACCACTCGAGCTCATTCAGGTACTGAAACCGGATGTGTTGGTCAAAGGAGCGGACTGGACGCCGGAAACGATCGTCGGTGGTGATTTTGTAAAATCAAACGGCGGCAACGTCGTGCGAATTGCGCTGGTACCGGAAATTTCCACCAGCCGCATTATTGAAAAAATCCTGGAATTGCATAGGTAAGACTGATCGAATGATACGGTCGACTCAAAATGGCGTATCATATTATCAATTTAAGAATTTGGCCGCCTGTAGCGGTATCGAGCACCGCATCTTTGACCGCAGCGGCGGCCATAGTCAACCGCCCTTTGCAAGTTTAAATGTCTGCTATGGTATCGGCGATTCCCGAAAAAATGTATCTGCAAACCGGGGTGTCATCTCCCACATCATGGCAACGGGCCAACTAGTTTTTGTCCGACAGGTCCACGGTTGCGAGATTGCGGTGTTGGGCCGTAATCGTAAAAAACAAGATAAAACCACCGCCGGCCAGACCGTTACCGCGGATGCCGTGGTAACGGACCTTGAGGGAAAGAATCTCGTCATTCAAGTTGCCGACTGTCAGGCGGTGCTCTTGTATGAGCCCGCCCGGCGGGTGATTGCCAACGTACATTGCGGTTGGCGCGGGAGTGTCCAAAATATCATCGGCCGCACCATTGAGGTCATGAAACAACATTTCGGTTGTTACCCCAGCCGGATTCAGGCCGGCATCGGCCCTTCTCTAGGACCCTGTTGTGCGGAGTTCATCAACTACCGCAAGGAGATCCCCATGGAATTCTGGCGATACATGGGTTTGAACGCGCATTTTGATTTTTGGGCATTAAGCCGGGACCAAATGATACAGGCCGGTATGGCCGAAATTAGCATTGAGACTAGTGGTATTTGCACGCGATGTCATAAGGATGATTTTTTTTCCTATCGCGCCGCAAGAACAACCGGTAGATTTGCTGCAGTTATCGGGCTCACAGAAAGGAAATCATGATTCAACAATCGGTCAAAGTTCTGTGGAACAAAAAGTTGAGCACGGCATACTATAAAATCGGTTTGACCTGTTCCGACCATTATTCTTCGGCAAAGCCGGGGCAGTTTGTGATGCTGGGTTTCGCCGGACAAACGGATCCCCTGCTACACCGCCCGTTTTCTATTCACAATCTTCTGATTTCAAACGGCATCGCCAACGGTTTTGAATTGTTGTATAAAGTGGTTGGGATTGCAACTGCATCGTTGTCAGCGTGCAAGGCCGGAGACAGTGTTGAAATTTTCGGCCCTCTGGGGACCGGCTTTCTTATTCCCTCCAGGGCAAAGCGCGTTTTCGTGGTGGCCGGCGGCGTTGGCGTCGCACCTCTGGTTTTTCTGGTGTCCGACTTTCACCGTAAGAAGGTCGATCTTTCAAACTATCGAGTGTTTATCGGCGGGCGTACCAAGGAGGACCTGTTATGCCTCGAGGAATTTTTGGATCTTGGCGTTTCGGTACGGACCACCACGGATGACGGCAGCGCCGGTGATCAATGTCTGGTCACCCATCCGGTGGAAACGGCCATCCGTCAGACGGCACCGGATGCCATCGTCGCCTGCGGACCCATGGATATGCTGACGTGCGTGGTGGGTATCGCTGAAAAACACAGGGTGCCGTGCCAGGTTTCCATTGAAGCCATGATGGCCTGCGGGATGGGTGCCTGCCTGGGCTGTGCGGTTGAGTCTCGTATCGAAGATGAGCATTACTTACATGCCTGTATGGATGGACCGGTTTTTCCTGCCGACGCGCTGAAATTTTAACTGAAAATTTATGATTTTTGCATTGACTTGCAATCAATCCTTTGTTAGGTACTGATCCTTTAAATAGAATTGGTTTTAGATCCTGGTTTGGTGGGAAAGGGGTATCATTCCCATGAAAAAAGAAACCAGACGTACGTTTAGAGAGTTGGCCTATTACAGCAGTCTGGGCCTTTCCGTCTCATTTGCTATTTTCATCGGCCTTGCCATTGGGGTCGTGCTGGACCGCAAGTTTGATACATCACCGTGGTTCACACTTGTTTTCTTAGCATTCGGCATTGCTGCGGGCTTCAGAAACATCGCGCTCGTCATCAAAAGAGCACGCAAATTTTAAGTGACAATTGGACATAACCAAGGTGGAAATTCAGCAGCGGATACTGATATTTGTCACGCGCACAAACTGGATATTGTTTGCTACCGCAAGCATCATCGGTTTTATACTTTTTCCCGCAAATTACGCCAGAGGTCTATTTTTTGGCGGTTTGCTCGTTACGGTGAATTTTCATTTGTTGGCCCGGACGTTGAGAACAGCCCTGACCCCGCCGCATCTTTCCTCCCATAATGTTGTTATCGCGAAATATTTCCTGCGTTTCATCGTCAGCGGATTCATTATTTTTGTCCTTATTGCCGGACACTTCGTACACCCTGTGGGACTCATCATCGGGCTTTCCGTGGTGGTTTTCAGCATCATACTTGCAACCCTGCGTGAATTTACAAAACTAATTTTCAAGGAGGCGGTTTAAGGATGGAACATCCCTATCTGTTTTTAGTCAAGCTGTTTGAGTTAATCGGATTGGGGAATTTTGCACATGCATATCCCCATGTCATTTATTCCTGGTTTGCTATCCTTTTACTGATCGGATTTGCGACCCTGGCGACCCGCAAAATTGATATGATTCCCACCAAAGCACAAAATTTCTTCGAACTTGTTATTTCAGGGATGGAAGACTTTATGGTCGACCTCACCGGCGAGGAAGGCCGCTGGTTTTTTCCGATTATTGCAACCCTATTTATTTACATTGCCACCTGCAATTTACTGGGACTGATACCCGGTTTTTATCCCCCCACGGCCAGTATCAATACCACTGCAGCCTGTGCACTCCCGGTGGTTGTGTTCACCCACGTCATCGGCGTGAAATACCATGGGATTAAGTATGTCAAACATTTTCTCGGGCCCGTATGGTGGCTGATTCCGATCATCCTGCCCATCGAGCTCATCGGCCACTTGGCTAGAATTTTATCCCTTTCTTTCAGGCTTTTCGGTAATATTACCGGCCATGAGCTGGTGCTGATGATATTGTTCATGCTGGCCGGCGCCTTCTTTGCACCGCTGCCGATCATGGCCATGGGGATCTTTGTGGCCCTTGTCCAGGCCTTTGTATTTTTCTTGCTGTCGATCATGTATTTCAGTGGTGCCATGGAAGAGGCGCACTAAGTTTAGTTGATAAGTCAATTGGTTGATTGGATGATTTGTACAGTTTGCAACGGTTTAACGAAGATATCTGCTCACTATATAGCCAGCACAAACCAATAACGAATCAACGAATCAACAATTTAACCAAGCTGTCAAGCTTTTAATGGGTAACCGGAAGAAGCCCAATAACATATCAACCCGTAAGGAGGTAAATTCATCTATGGAAGCAAAAGCATTAGAATTTTTCATCGCGTGTGTGACAGCAGCTGGGTTCGGAATCGCAATTGCAGCCTTTGGCTGCGGTATCGGCCAGGGTCTTGGGTTGCGCGCGGCAGTAGAAGGTATCGCCCGCAACCCCGAATCATCCGGTAAAGTCACCGTGACCATGCTGATCGGGCTTGCCCTGATCGAGTCGCTGTGTATTTACGCGCTCGTCGTTGCTTTGATCCTCATTTTTGCGCATCCCCAGGCATCTTCGATTGCCGCACTGTTTGCTCCTTAAAAAACAGAAGATGCGTTAAGCCTACTTAAAAAGGCTGTGCCCGCAAGGCGGGCACAGCCTTTTTCTTTTTAATGCTTTTCAGCCCGATCCCTGGGTCGTAGCAAATTGTTTTGGCGTTGATTAACCCGGACGAAAGGGAATTGAATATTCAATCGACAATCTTCAATACTTCGGTCGTTTCTCATCGGCCAGAATTTTTGCCAAATATTGTCCCGTATAGGAATTGCTGATGGCCGTAATCTCTTCGGGGCTTCCACAGCCGATGACATAACCGCCCTCGTCACCCCCTTCAGGACCAAGATCGATGATGTGATCAGCTGTCTTGATGACATCCATGTTGTGCTCGATGACGATGATGGTGTTGCCTGTTTCCACCAGTTGATTGAGTACCTCAAGAAGCTTACGGATATCATCGACATGAAGGCCGGTGGTGGGTTCATCGAGAATGTATATGGTTTTGCCGCTTCCTCTTTTGCTAAGTTCCCGTGAAAGCTTCACTCTCTGGGCTTCACCACCGGACAACGTCGTAGCCGGCTGACCGACTTGAATATATCCCAATCCCACATCCACTAGAGTTTGCAGCTTTTGTCTGATTTTTACAACCCGTGAGAAAAAATCTGTGGCCTGGTTTACGGTCATCTCGAGAATTTCCTTGATGTTTTTACCTTTATATCGAATCTCAAGGGTCTCCCGGTTATAGCGATTGCCACTGCAAACATCGCAGGCCACGTAAACATCCGGTAAAAAGTGCATTTCGATTTTGATGATGCCGTCGCCCCGGCAGGCTTCACATCGACCGCCTTTGACATTGAAACTGAAACGACCGGGTTTATACCCTCGCATACGTGCTTCCGGCGTGCGGGAAAAAAGATCTCTGATGTTTGAAAACAGACCGGTATATGTTCCGGGGTTGGAGCGTGGCGTTCTGCCGATCGGTGACTGGTCGATATTGATGACCTTGTCAACGTACTCCATTCCCAGAACACGGTGGTGAGCACCGGCCGGGATTCTGGTATGGCGGAGTTTCTGAACCAGCGCGGGATACAGTGTTTCTATGAGGAGGGTAGACTTTCCCGATCCGGATACGCCGGTTATGCATATAAAGCAGCCTAAAGGGAAAGCAACGCTGATATTTTTTAAATTGTTATGGGTGGCACCCTCCACAATGAGTTGCGGTGTGTGGTTGATCCGTCGGCGGGAAGGAATCGGGATCGATTTGCGGCCGGATAGATACCGACCCGTCAGGGAAGATTGATGGGTCAGCAATTTTTCAGGCGTGCCGGCAAAGACGACACGGCCACCATTGACCCCCGCGCCAGGTCCCATGTCGATAATGTAATCAGCGCTGCGAATAGTCTCTTCATCGTGTTCAACCACCAGAACCGTATTGCCGAGATCGCGCATTTTTAAAAGTGTTTTTAGCAATTTCTGATTGTCTTTTTGATGAAGACCGATGCTGGGTTCGTCAAGCACGTAAAGCACGCCGGTTAATTTGGAACCAATCTGGGTTGCCAGGCGTATGCGCTGGCTTTCGCCACCGGACAGCGATTGCGCGGATCGATCCAGGGTCAGGTAGGACAGACCAACGCTCTGCAGAAAACCAAGCCGTTCAACGATTTCTCTGAGGATCCTACGGGCGATGATCTGCTGCTTGCTCTCCAGTTTCAGATCTAGAAAAAAATCCCTGATCTTAACCACTGATAAGGCTGTGATCTCGGATATATTCAGGTTGCCTATTTTTACGGATCGACTGGCACGGTTTAATTTTGTGCCGTTGCATTCCGAGCAGGGACGAAAGTTCATGTATTGTTTAATTTCTTGTCGAATATAATTTGAATCTGTTTCCCGGTAGCGTCTCATCAGATTCGGGATGATACCTTCAAACGGCTTTTGGTAGGTATAGCGACGATGGTTGCGTTCAAAATAGAAGTTAACCATCTCAGCACCTGAACCGTATAGAATGACCCTTTGAAATGCATCCGGAAGTTCTTCAAATGGCGTATAAATATCGGTACCGTAATGCTTGGTCAGCGCATCGAGAAATTCAATAAAATGCATGCTGTTTCTTTTGGCCCAGACATTGACAGCACCTTCCCGCAAGGAGAGTTTAGGATTCGGAACAATCAGCTCCGGCGAAAGCTCGGTGGTCGTTCCCAGGCCATCGCAGATTCTGCATGCTCCCTGGGGAGAGTTGAAAGAGAAACTGGCCGGTGTAAATTCCGGATAACTGATATCGCAATTTATACAGGCTGATTTTTCGCTGAATAGAATTGTTTCCTTATCAGGAATGTACACCGAGGCGATCCCGCCCGATTGGGCCAGCGCCAGCTCCAGTGAATCTGCAAGCCGCTTTCGGATGTTTGCTTTTACGATCAAACGGTCCACCACAACATCGATGTCATGTTTTTTAGTTTTAGCGAGGTTTCCGACCTCTTCAATTTCAAGAATCTTACCTGCCACGCGGACCCGGGCAAATCCTTCTTTTTTCAGTTTTCTGAAAAGCTTCTCATGGCTTCCTTTTTGACCACTGACAAGGGGCGCCAGAATCATCACCCGGGTATCCTCGGCCAGAGACATGACGCTATCTACGATTTGATCAATGGATTGTGACGTAATGGGTCGGCCACACCGGTAGCAATGGGGTGTGCCGACCCTGGCCAGAAGAAGGCGCAGGTAGTCATATATTTCAGTCACCGTACCGACCGTGGAGCGCGGATTGTGGCTGGATGTTTTTTGCTCGATTGCAATAGCGGGCGAAAGACCCTCGATCAGATCTACGTCGGGCTTGTCCATACGTTCCAGAAATTGCCGGGCGTAGGTGGAAAGCGATTCCACATACCGGCGTTGACCCTCGGCATAAAGGGTGTCAAACGCCAGGGTGGATTTTCCTGAACCGGACAAACCGGTGATGACAACCAGTTTATTGCGCGGCAATTCTACATCAATGTTTTTCAGATTGTGCTGCCGGGCACCCTGTATGTTAATTTTTTCGGAACTCATATTTTTACGTTATTACCTGATTATTATTAAACTGCACCGATCCAAGTGCTTTTTCTTTTACAGGGTTCGAAAAATTATTTCAAATAAATTTCGTGTAAACACCTGATGCGATTGATGTTTGTTTGGTCGAAAAATCAGAAGTTTTTTTTTATCATTTATTTAAAAATTAAAGAGAATGGAAGATAATCCAAGTTTTGGTAAGATGTTCTGAATGTTAACAACTAGCGTGGAATGGCGGATCTGCTTAAAATGTTTAATAAAATCTTCCGATACAAAAAGTTTGTAATTAAGCATAGTTGTCTCTGAGAGATTAGAAATTTATATAATAACAAGTAGATATAAATTGTTAAAAATGCTTTTGGTGTGATGCTCAAAATCGGGTTTTTCAGGTTTGACACTCTCGGCGGGATACCATAAAAAAATGTTTAGTTACATCAGATGTGTGCTTGATCTAAGGTAAACCTTCCCAGCCCTATAACTGCAATAGTTTTTGCCAATTGGTCACTTAAATTCGACTTGTTAATAGTATCGGGCATGGTCATAACTTGGGCCATTAAATCTTTCGCAGAGCCCACAGAACAACGCAGAGCTAAATAATAAAACTCTGTGATCTCTATGCGCTCTGCGAGATATCAAGAAGATGCTTACGATTAAGCAAATTTCTGATTTCCAAAAATTTAAATCTATCCTGAATAACCTTTTTATCGATAGAAGATTCTGAATATTATACTTCATGGAAACTGTCTGGAAAAGTGTAAAATCCACTCTTAAGCAACGTGTCCCTTCTCACAGTTTTAATATGTGGATAGAGCCGTTAAAGGTAACTCAAATCGACGAAAGCAACTGGGTTGCCTCTTGTCCGAACTTCTTCTCGAAAAAGCGGGTTGAGGGCCTATACGGCGCGATGATAAAAAAAGCCTTACAGCACGCAGTCGGGCAGGATTGTCAGATATCATTTATAATTTCGAACAAGAACGGCCGTCCAGAAAATAAAGCGCACCATCAATTCCAGCTACCATTACCCAGCGAAAAATTACCTCCGCGAAACGGGCGTCTATTTCGAAAAGATTTCACCTTCGATAGCTTTGTTGTCGGCGGTAACAACGATTTTGCCTACTCAGCATCCCTTGCATTGGCGTCTCGTAAAGAATCCCAGCGCAATGGATTATTTTTACTATCAAAGACCGGCCTGGGGAAAAGCCACCTCTCCCAGGCGATCGGCAATCATATTTTATCCACCAGCCCCAACGATCGAGTTTACTATATCACCGCTGAAGATTTCAGCAATGAAATGGTTCAAGCTTATCGGCATGATGCCATAGACAAATTCAAGGCCAAATATCGCAGCCAGTGCGATGTGCTGCTACTGGAAGATGTTCATCATCTCAGTGGTAAAGAGCGCACCCAGATAGAACTTGCTTTGACGCTTGATTCACTTTTCGAATCCGGCAAGCGAATCATTTGTTCCAGTTGCTATCTGCCGGCCGATATTCCCAAGCTCAATGACAAATTGAGATCACGTTTGTCATGCGGACTTATTTCAACCATAGATCCGCCCAGTTTTAGAACCCGGGTGAGGATATTGCAGAGAAAAGCGCGGCTGAACAGCTATCGTTTTCCTGAAGATATCCTAGACTATTTGGCCGGAGAACTCACCGATGATGTCCGCCAGCTTGAAAGTGGACTCAACGGAGTTGCCGCCAAATCATCGCTTCTGGGAATGCCCATCAATCTCAGCCTGGCTGAAAGTATCGTTAAAAACATTGTTAGAGAGCGTAAACGAATCACCATCGAGGCAATCAAGAAGCTCGTGTGCACATATTATGATGTTTCTATTAAAGATGTTATGTCACGTTCCCGTAAACAAACCTTTGTCAGGCCCAGACAAATGGCCATGTACCTGGCACGCAACTATACGGATGCACCCTTGCAGAGCATCGGGAAATCATTTAACCGCTACCATGCGACCGCCCTGCATTCTATTAATTGTATCGAGCGAGGAATCAAACAAAACAGTTCGATAAAAAAGCAGGTTGGCTTTTTTCGCCAAAAGCTGGAATCCGGAAAATTCTAAGGTTCGTCGTTCCTCACCCCGATATCTTCAATAATCCAAGCATTTCTCCATGAATCAGCCCGTTGGTGGCCAGAATCTCCGGCTGTTCCACCGTGTAAGGGCGATCCGCAAACGTCGTTACCCGCCCACCAGCTTCAGCAACCATCAGGGCGCCGGCGGCAGAATCCCATGGTTTAAGGCGTTGTTCCCAGAATCCCTCGAAACGGCCGCAGGCGACATAGCACAGGTCAAGCGCAGCGGAACCGAGTCTGCGCATCCCCTGCGTTGCTTTCAGGCAACTGGCGTAACGGACCATCACCGACTCGAAGATATCCTGGACATCATAAGGAAAACCTGTAACCAGCAAGCTATCGGCGATGGTCCGGGTTGAAGACACCCGAATCGGTTCGCCGTTGCGTTGAGCCCCCTGTCCGCTGACGGCAGCATAAAGCTCATCGTTTACCGGATCCAATATGATACCGAGAACAACGGTGTCCCGAACTGCCAGGGCAATCGATATGGAAAAAATCGGAATCTGATGTGCAAAATTTACCGTACCATCCAAAGGGTCAACGATCCACTTATATTCGGATGTCCCTGAGATCAATCCATACTCTTCGCCCAGAATGGCATGGTTGGGGAATTTAGCCTGAATGGTGGATACGATCGCTTTTTCAGATTCGGTATCGGCTTCGGTAACGATTTCGGCAGCCGCTTTTTTCCGGATTCGGGATATGTTGCCGAATCGTGATCGTAGTATTTCTGCACTTTTACGGGCTGCTTCAATTGCCGTTTGTTTGAATGTTTCGAGATCCATAATCGGCGACCTTTCATTGTATATAGGTTGAGCGGTTCAGGCTTCAACGTTCTGGGTTGAAATAGCCCGAACAGCTCGTAGTAATCCGTTTCACTCAATGGGTTATGGCGGGTATGCCGAATTTTTTGATTCATATTACAAGCAGTATCCATCGGTTTCAACCTTTGAACTTTGAACCTCTGAACCCTTGAACGGTCCTGTAATTTCTATTATTTTTTCCATTTCAACAATCAGGGGTAACAGCGTTGCTTTCGAGCGAGCCGATATGGCAATGCCCTTGAGCTTTCGGCTGAGGCGGGTACAAGTCTGCGGACTGACTCTGTCCATTTTGTTTAACGTCCGAATGGTGGGCGTATTTTGCAAATTAAGGTCGGCCAGAATTTTTTCGACGGATTTAATTTGTTCCTCATAGCGGGGATTACTTATATCGATGATATGCAATAACAAGTCGGCATCTTCTAGCTCTTCCAGGGTCGCACGAAAAGCCACCATAAGGTCATGGGGTAGATCTTTTATGAATCCGACCGTATCGGTGATGATAACTTCAATATCTCTGGGAAATCGCAGCCGTCGGCTGGCCGGATCCAGCGTGGCAAAAAGCCGGCTTTCGGCCGTCACCTTGCTTTTGGTCAGGGTATTGAGTAATGTCGACTTGCCTGCGTTGGTATATCCAATGATTGAAATAACCCGAAGCTCTTTTTTGTGACGTTTGGCCTTTTGCTGTTGCCGGTGTTTTGTGACCGAAGATAAGGCTTTTTCCAACCCCGCAACTCTCTCACGGGCTCTGCGCCGATTGATTTCCAGCTTTGTCTCGCCGGGGCCGCGTCCGCCGATACCACCGGTTAAGCGTGACATGGCTGTGTTTTTCACCACGAGACGGGGCAGCAAATACTTTAACTGGGCCAGCTCAACCTGCAGCTTGCCTTCCCGGGTTTGGGCGCGTTGGGCAAAGATATCCAGTATCAGCTGAGTGCGATCAATTACCTTTAATTCTATCTGATCAGTGATCGATTTTATCTGGGAAGGGTTCAATTCCTGATCAAAAATAATGACCGTTGCAGCCTCTTGAAGGGCCGAAATCGCCAGATCTTGAAGCTTGCCGGGCCCAATCAACAGACGGGAATCCGATTTTTTGCGCTGCTGTGTGACGGTTCCAGCAATCTCCAGACCACTGGATCGGGCAAGATCCCGCAGTTCCGCCAGTGATTCATTGGCCTGACGTTTTGTTGCAGATGATGCACTGACCAAAAGAACCCTTTCAGTGTTCGAAGCGGCCTCATATCCGGAATTGACTCGGGCAAGTTCGTCTTCAAGTGCCTGAATGCGGGTCAGGCAGTCGATGTCCAGATTGCCCGGATTCAAAGGCGGCAAAAATTGATATGGTTTTTTGCGGGATTCCCCGGGCATGATGTGGGCGACATGAATTTTCTGGGGCAGCCCTTCAGGATTGCTTGAAATAACTGCCATCATATCCAGCCGCAGCAATGCCAGATCGGTCAGATCATCTTTGGACAGGGTTTCAGGGGTCAGATGGGTATGGATGCAGCGCAGACCTTTTAAGCGTCCCGGAGCGGCTCGATATTCACCCATATGAGGAATAACGATTTTCTTGTTATCTCCGACGATCACAGAGCAGACTTTACCGCGGCGGTTTATTAGGATACCGATCTGGCGACGAATTTCCCGCGAGAGCCGGCAAATATCGCGGGTCAGCTCAAGTGTAAGCAAAAATTCCGGTGGGATACGACGGCGGTAAAAATTTCCAAGCCTTTTGATTTGATTCGCCTTTAGACCGGCTGTATTTCCGTAAGTTTTTTTCAAGAAGGAGAACTTGGATTCAGTTCATGGTTTCAGCTTCCGGCCGTCACTTCATCAGAGGCCGGATTTTCAAACCGGGTGTAGGAATTCAAAAAGGTTAAAAACACATCCCCCGTCGGGCCATTGCGTTGTTTGGCCAGCAGGATTTCGGCGGTCCCCCGATTCGGGTTATCTTCTTCTTTATTGTACACTTCGTCCCGATATATGAAGGCAACCACATCCGCATCCTGTTCCAAGGCCCCGGATTCCCTTAAATCAGAGAGCCGGGGTCTTTTGTCGGTTCGCTGTTCGAGCATTCGGTTGAGCTGCGACAGCGCCATTACCGGCAGTTCCAGCTCCTTGGCGAGTGCCTTTAGGGCCCTGGATATCTCAGAAATTTCAAGATCTCGCCGTTCGGCACCGACACGTCCCTGCATCAGTTGCAAATAATCGATGATGACTAGTCCTAGGTTTTTGTCCATTTTTAGACGCCGGGCTTTGGCACGGATTTCCATGGCCGTCATGCTGGGAGAATCGTCGATGTAGATGGGGGATGCAGACAATATGTCGGCGGCGTCGGTTAGCCGATGCCAATCCTCCATACTAAAAAATCCGCCTCTTAAACGGGTGGAGTCGATACGAGCTTCTGCACATAGCATCCGCATCGACAGCTGTTCTTTAGACATTTCTAAAGAGAATACGGCCACCGGTATATTGGCTTCTATGGCCGCGTTTCGGGCAATGTTCAGTGCCAGTGCGGTTTTTCCCATACTTGGCCGGGCGGCGAGAATAATGAGGTCGGAATTTTGTAGTCCTGAGGTTAGAGTGTCTAACTGATTGAAACCCGTGGGAATACCGGTTACCAGGCTTCGATTGCCCTGCTTTTCCTCCAAAGTCTCAATATTGCCGAGAATGATTTTGCTCAGGGGGTAAAAGGATTGTCGAGCTTTTTTTTCAGAAATTTCGAAAATGGCCGTTTCCGCAAAGTCGATGACATCGTCGGTATTTCCCCGGTCTTCAAAACATCGTTTTACAATGGCATTTGCTTTTTCGATCAGTCTCCGCAACGACGCTTTGTCGTGGACAATTCTGGCATAATGCTCTGCATTGACCGCGAGGGGAACTGCATCCACAAGCCTGGCAAGATAACTGGCGCCTCCGATTTCTTCTAGTTGCCCTTTTTCCTTTAATTTATTGGCAAGGGTGACAAGGTCGACCGGTTCCGCTTTATCAAACAACTCGATAACGGCGGCATAGATTATTTGATGGGCGGTGCGGTAAAAATCTTGCGGGGAAAGTATTTCAATAACATCCAGCAGGGTAGTGTTGTCGATCAAGATGGCACTGATGATAGACTCCTCCGCGTCGATATTTTGTGGCGGAAGCGCGTACTGGGTGAGATCTTTTTGCTGTTTCGTTTGATGTACGGGCATGTGAAGTAATTAAAGGTCGGCGGTTTCGATTGAAAGAAATACCGAAATACCGATTTACTCAGGTGATATTTCGACCGTTATTTCAGGTTCAACTTCATTGTACACCCGAATTGGTACCCTGAAACTGCCAACGGTTTTAAGCGGTTCCTTGAGAAGTATCATTCTTTTTTCAACCACAATATCCTGCGCAGCCAGAGCGTCAATAATATCTCTCGCCGTAACCGATCCATATAGACGGTCTTCCTCGCTGACTTTGGCGGACACTTGGCAGACAACATTTTCAAGTTTTTGGGCCATTTCTTCGGCCAAGGTACGTTCTTTGGCAATCTGGATTTCAAATTTGGCCCGCTCGTTTTCCATTTTACGACGATTTTGCGGGGTGGCCAAAACGGCCTTTTCCTGGGGTAGCAGGTAATTTCGAGCGTAGCCGTCAGCCACCCGAACTTCACTGCCGATAATTCCCAGGGAGTTAATTGTTTCTTTTAAAATTACTTTGATCATCAGACCCTCCGTCACTATGTCTATCCTGTTTGTTTGGCTAATTTCCGAAAATTAAACCACATGTCAAAAAAACCAAGCCCGATCACAGCCAGCAATACCAATTGCTGAACGGCCACAAGCGTGTAAAGAAAAATTCGAATCATCCGGGGGAATTTTTTTTTATTGAAATAATATGATACGATTGCAATACCCTGGAAAAAATATACGGACATCAAAATTAACAAACCGTTTAAACCAATAATCTTGATAGCTTCGTTGGGTAAGAACAATGTCAGGCCACAGCCGATAACACCCCATACCAGATATTCAGGAGCCTGCCACAGGTTCAAAGGCCCAAAATCCGGATAAAAAAGTGAACGTCGCATCAACACCGGTTTGGCGAGCAGAATGCTGGTCCAGGCAACAAACAGGGTTGAAACAGACACCAACGCAGGAATAATTCTCACCAGGGCACCATGTATTTTATCCAGCGAGGTGGAAATCATCTGGATACTTTCTTCCGACATCCCCATATTCTGGTATAACACCATTGTGAGCTCCAGATTTTTCGCAACGTAGTTGGAGACAATGATGTAAATACTCTCACCGGACAGCATGCTGAAAATAAAAAGGGCGACCAGTCCTGAAAGCAATGCACTGCCGCAGGCGTAAAGTATTGTTTTCTCGATCGATAGATTTAACTCGATCATCTCGCCTAAAATAAAACCTATTAAAAGCAGCCCGGCAAAGAACAAGACATCAAGAGACACATCACCAATAAGTGCAACCATAATTACACTTGAGATGATGGGAATCGTCGCACCTGTATTTCTACCCAGTTTTAACCGATAAAAGAGAACGGGCAAGGGAATAAACAGGGCGCCTACAAACCCGACAATCGGGATAAGAACCGAAATAAAAAATATCAGGCTTGTGATTAAAACACCATTGACGATATCCTTTACCATTTCCCTTACGATAGAGATGAGAGGTTGAAGGAATTCCCCTTTTTTGCCGGCCTGCTGTAACGCTTAACGCAGATCAATCGAACCAACATAGGGCAAAAAGGCAATCGTTCGGGCCCGTTTGATCTCATGGGTAAGGGTTCGCTGGTGCTTTGCACAACATCCGGACAATCTTCGGGGAATGATTTTGCCACGCTCCGTGATAAAATATCTCAGAGACTTAGGATCTTTGTAATTAATTTCAAGACTGGTATCTGCGCAGAACCGGCAAACTTTCCGGCGATGATATACTCTTCTTTTTCTTCTCTGCCTGTTATCTCTTCTATTGTTTCTTGAAGGAGAAACCATTTTTTATGCCTCCTCTTTTGTTGATGTTGGGGCTTTCTCGGCTGAAGCGTCATCAGTTTCGAGAGAAGGCAGATCTTCATCAGTTTTGGTTTTTTCTTCTGCCGGCGCTAATTCTTTCTCCGGTTCATCCTGTGGCGCATTGTCAAGATCG
>Ga0316189_10001150_pt1 | contig 26233 bp, 19 predicted proteins | sample LowCovwburrow_MG_FD_204930 | JGI IMG/M metagenome (GOLD analysis project Ga0316189, IMG submission 204930) | Coastal sediment microbial communities from Maine, United States - Lowes Cove worm burrow | ecosystem: Environmental > Aquatic > Marine > Coastal > Sediment | place: USA: Maine... | reverse complement strand
GGCCTGCGCCATGTCGTGTTGAGCACTTCCAAGAGCGCTCCGAAGGCGGTGATCAGCGCACAAACGGCGGAGATCCAGAAGTACTTTGCCAAGCATGCTCGCGACCCGAGCGTGTTCGACTCGCAAATGGTCCTGCGTCGAGGCCCGTGAAGTACGGCCGCCGTCTCCCGCCTCACATGGTCAGAACAGCAACGGGTAAGCTGTCTGCCGATCCCGGATGCATCGCTTCGACCTCAATATCGCCCTCGACAAGTACGAGGGCGTCCCCGGAGAGACGCTCACGGGCGTCGTGTCCGTGTCCGTCGATGCGGCTGTCACCGCGCGTGCGCTGACGATCTGCCTGGTCAATCAGACGGACGGCCGCGGCGCACAGTGGTCCTGCACCGAGCAGCAACAGACGCTCTTCAGCGGAGAGTGGACCCCGGGTGATAAGCACGAGCATCCATTTGAGTTCACGGTACCCAACGGTCCGGTCACCTACGTTGGCGAGCTGCTCAAGGTGTTGTGGCTTGTCCGTGTGTCGGCCGACATCCCATGGGCTATCGACCCGACTTGCGACCACCCTTTCACCGTGAGGCCCGGGGGCCAAGCTGCCCTCTCCGCGGGGCCTGAGGTCAACCAGCGGTCAACCTCACCGCGTGCCAGCGGTAGCGCGACCGTCCTGGTGATTGGCAGCCTATGCTTCTTCGGGTTCGCCTCAGTGCCGTTGATGGCGTTGCTCAGCGCGTCCGATGACATCGGGTTTGGCCTCCGTGTCGGCGCGATCGTCATCTGTTGTTTGTTCGGCCTGTTGCTCCTGCGTGCTGCCGTCGCAGGCTCGATTGCCAAACGCAAGCTCGGTGATGTTGCGTTGGAGGTCCCCAGCGGGACGTTCTGCCCCGGAGAGACCATTCCGGTTCGTGTGCGACTCAAGGGGGCCGTATGCAAGCTGAAGTCGGCAACGGTCACGCTCCGCGGAGCCGAGAACGTCGTCGGCCCGTCCAGCAGCTCGAGGCACGGGGGGTCAACCTATGTCCACGAGCTCCATCGCTCGGAGTCGACGCTGCGCGGACCCATGCAGGTCAACGGAGACGCGTTGTTCGAGGCGGAGGTTCACTTGCCTCCTGATGCCGCCGCAACGTTCGCCGCCCCATGCAACGAGGTGCGCTGGACCGTCGAGGCGCACTTTCGTGTGGCGCCGCGGTCGGGCTGGAGTTGCGCGGCGGATGTACGTGTGCGTCCGCAGTGAAGTGGTCCGAGGCGTCGGCTTAGTTCCCGCAAGCCGGTGTGCTGGTTTCGAGGATGTCGCCCAGGCACGCGTATCTGTCGCTGGGCACGGGGCGATCCAGACACTCCTGGAAGTACTCAGGCGGCCACAGAGGGCCGACCCCTGCCGAACCGGATTCGTCCTGGAGCGGTTCTTTGCGGCAGGACTGGCTCAACGCCGTCCCATCCGCTGCAATCGCGACGGTCGTGGACCTACCGGGGCAGCCCTCAAGACCGCACTGCCCCCCGGGTTCCTCGCCGCCGTAGATGATGAGGCCAGGCGTTCGGTCGCGGAGGGCAGTGAGGGCGCACGACAATGCCTCCTCGTCGTACTCGTACTCTAGAGCGCAGGGGTAGTACATCTCCGGCCGAGGGCAGGTGTATGAGACCGCCGGGCAGATCAGCTCAAGGTCACAGGACAACTGCTCGCATGTCGATTCGGGTGCGGCGAGGCACTCACACGCAGCTGGGAGTACAACCTCACCCGTCCCGGCGGCCGTCGATGCAGTGCCTGGGCCGGAGTCAACGCTCGTCCCAGCGCCGCCGCCCGAGCCACTCAAGGTCCCACCTCCGGAGCCGGTCAAGGTCCCGCTCGCAGAGCCACTTCCGGCGGAGTTGTCGGGCGAGGCGGGGCCGCAGCTGGGTCCGCCGAGGACGACAAGCAGGACGAGGAGGTCGACGGCGGGTCTACGCACGCTTGCATAGTAGTTCGCCAGGGACGCCCACCTCAACGTGAATCAAGCTGGCCCCCGGTGCCCGCACCTGGGGGCTACGCAAGGCGGAGTTCCGGCGGTAGGGGAGCGTGTTCCCAGCGCTCGACCAGTCCAGGCGATTCGTTTGCCTCCTGGCCGAGGGCAGGGCACGGTACGCCCGTGCACTTGGCCCTCCATCGCTGGCTCCCACGCCTGGGCCCCAGCGTATTGGCTTCGCTGCTCGGGTCGGCCTGCATGGCCACAGTCGAGCCGATCCGCACGATCCGAGAACACACGGGCTCCAACGAGTTCTCCAAGTCGCCGCCCTCAGAGCGGACGTTGGTCATCATGCTCCCCGGGCTTGGGGACGAGCCCGAGGACTACGTCGCGAACGGCTTCCTGGACGACATGAGACTCCGCGGTCGCGAGGTTGACGTCGTCGTCGTCGATGCGCACCTGGGCTACTACCGCAAGCGAGAGCTATTGACCCGGTTGCGTCACGATGTCTTCGAGCCAGCTCGCACCGAAGGGTATCGGTCGATCTGGATCGTCGGGATCTCCATGGGGGGCATGGGTGCGCTGCTCTCGGCCAGGGAGTTTGACGAGCAGGTAGACGGCGTCGTCCTGCTCTCCCCCTTCCTCGGTCGCCGGCCTGCGCTTCGAAAAATCTCGGCTGCAGGTGGAGCGCAACCTTGGGACGCGCCCAAAGAGACCTCCTCGGACTACACGGTCGAGCTGTGGCGCTGGCTCAAGGCCTACCCGAGTGAGTCGGCGATGCGCGCTCCTATCTACCTTGGCTACGGCACCCAAGAAGGCAATCGTTTTCACTGGATGCTGGCCGATCTTCTCCCCGAAGAGCACGTCGTGACCATCGCTGGCGGCCATGAGTGGGACACATGGAAAGTGGCCTGGGGCGAGCTGCTGCAGATGCCAACGTTCGAGGGTCGGTCGCGTTCCGACGACGAACAACCGGTTGTCGCGGACGGCGGGTCACGGTCCGAATCACCAACAACCGGACGCGTTGGACGTGCTGCGGGCTGGTAACCTGCTGGGCGCTCGTGTCTGATGAGCACAAACCAGGCTCGAACCTCGAGCCGACGCAGCCGAGTGGAAACGGTCGCGCACGCGGGCTAGTCTCTGCGCCGAGCACGGACGCGTGCATTAACGTCCGCACCTACGGAGCCGCGGAAGACCTTAGCGACGTTGTCGCGGGACTGTGGCGCGTGCGGTGGGATCTGCGGGAAGCCGGACCGCACACCACCGAGCTGCTCGGGGATCCGTGTGTGCACTTCGTGTTCGAGCGTGGTGCGAGTCGGGTTGTAGGGGTCTGGACGGATCTGTGGACCCGGACTCTCGAGGACACAGGACACATTCGCGCGGTGAAGCTGCACGCGGGGGCGATGCGAGCGTTCATCGATACACCCGCGAGCGAGCTGTCCAACTGCATCCAGCCGCTGGGCGAGGTGCTCCCGGGCGATATCGAGGCCATCGAGGCCGAGGTGATGGGGCCGAGCGAAGACGACGCCGGATTCGCGCGGCTCGGGGCTTGGCTCCGCAATGTGCGACTGCGTGCAACCGATCCCAAGGTGACGCTCGCGCGCGACCTCGTGCGACGCATCGACAGGGACCCAGAGCTGACAAGCGTCGAGGCCCTTGCGGAAATCGGTGGCGTCGGCGTGCGCGCGCTCCAGCGGTTGTTCCGAGACTACGTTGGCGCGTCCCCCAAGTGGGTCGTTCGGAGGCGTCGCCTGCAAGATGTGGCCGTGCGAATCGAACGTGGCGAAGCGGCCAACCTGAGCGCGTTGGCGGCGGACCTTGGTTATGCCGATGGTGCGCACATGGCCCGCGACTTCAAAGCCGCCACGGGGAAGCCGCCGACCGGGTTTGCCGAGCTCCTCGGCCGCGAGCCCTGAGCGCGAAACGGGGCCGTTGGCGGGCGTTTTGGGCAATAAAGCGAAGTGAAAACAACGCCTTGTGCGATCGTGTGAACCGCCGCGGCCTGGCCTGCACTACCTGTGCATGGAATCCAAGTTCGCTCTTACTTGTCTCTCCGCGGCGCTCACCCTGTCGGTGACCGGTTGCTTCTCGCCCAGCGGCGACAAGGATTTCGACGCTGAGATGGAGTCGGGCGGCTCGGATGGCGCCATGGATGCGGGCGTTGACGGAGACGACGACGGCGTGGCGTCTGCCGACGATGCGGGAGACGACGGAATGGACGATGCCGGAGCCGCCGACGACGACGCTGGTGATGATGGGGCCGACGACGACTCGACCGGAGAGGTCGTCGACACCGAGTCCCCGACCGTGCTGATGACCTCACCCGAGGACGCTGACAATGGCGTGCTCGCGGACGCTCCGCTCGTGATCACGTTCAGCGAGCCCATGGACAAGGCCGCGACCCAGGTCGCCATCCAGTCGGCGAACATCAGCCTGGTGGGTGCCGAGATGCTGTGGAACGACGCCGGGGATGAGTTGACGGTCGTCCCGACGGAGCCGCTCGTCTACGCGGAAGGGGTCGACCCCGCCAAGGTCGTCGCCAACACGTACAACTTCAACCTTAGCACCGCAGCGACCGACCTGGCCGGCAATGAGTTGGACCAAGCCGTCGATGTCGAGTTCGAGACGTACCGCCGCATCGGGTTCTTGAGCTACATGCTTGGCTCGATGACCGGGAGCCTGCGAGGCGATGACACACACTGGCTCGGGGGCATGTTCGCTGGCGATACCGCCAATGGCCACCAGTGGTGGAGCGTGACGTCGGTCCCGCTGTATGATCTCCCCGAGGGGATCGAGCACTTCGAGTCGGTGCTGCTGCGTCTTCACCAAGCGGGCAACTTCGAGGACCCGCTCGATCTTGGCGTCCTGCACTTGTACGACGTTGAGTACGCAAGCTTCGGCGACCCAGCGCTCGAGGCACCCATGCTTGATGACCTGGGGGCGTTCTCCAACGACTACATCGACGGCTGGCACGAGCTGGAGGTCGCCGACGCAGTCCAGGCGGACTACGACGCGGGCCACGACCTGGCTCAGTTTGCGCTCCAGTTCGCAGAGCCCAGCAACCTCGATGGCGTCGAGGACGTGATGTTCTACAGCGGTGCCGACGGCGAACAGGCGGGCGGCTTGATCATGACCTACCTGATCCCGTAACGGATGGCCGGGTTGCCTGGCTCGGGGCGTGCTCCGAGTCAGTCGAACGTGCTCATCGTGATGCGGATGGACTGGGGACTCCGCGTGGCGGCGTCTGCAGCCAAGCCTCGAGCTGGGCGACGAGGTCGACGGGCAAGGTGCGACGACCCTTTTCGGAGAGCGCTTCCTTGGCAAGCGACGCCGCGCGCTTGTCGTCGACCTCGGCGCGCCACAGGGTCTCCGCCAAAAAGGCGTCCGGCAGGCGCGAGCGGTTGGAGGCCTGTTTTTGAGCGCGTTGTAGGGCCGCCTCGAGTGCCTCAATTGCGGCTTCGAACTGGCCGCGGCGCATGAGGATGCGGGCTGAGCGAGCCGCGAGAGAGACGTGCTCACCCGCGGCGGTTGGCAAGTCCGCCTCGGCGATGACTCGAGCCGCATCAAAAGCGGCCGCGGCGTCGTCCAGCCGCCCGAGCTTCGCGTTGGCCTGACCGGTTATCCGCAGCAGCTGCACGTGGACCATCGGGTGCGCTTTGGCGCCATCGTCGATCTGTTGGAGCGCGGGCTTCATCACCCCAAGGGCTGCGTCATAGTCCTTCCCGGTGAAATGAGCGCTCCCGACGTTCAACCGCCAGCCAAGCTCCTGAAAGCTCGCCCACGTGCCCGCTTCCACCGCGTGCTGTCTGTACTTCGTGAGAGCGTCGAGCGCCTCCGCGGTACGCCCCAGTGCCGCCAACGCATTGCCCTCGTAGTACAGCGGCTGAACGCTGAGCGGGTGGTGAAGTCCGAGTTGCTCGACGAGTCGATCGCGGGCCTGGCGGAACAGCTCGATCGCCTCATCGCCGTCCCCGCGCAGGTTGAGGCCACGGCCGAGTGCTATCTTGGCTCTGGCCAGCTGCACGTCACCGTCGTTGAGAGGCTGCACCGTCAAGCGCTCGACGAGTGCCTCGAGAATGCCAACGCCTTGGGAGACTTGACCGGCTTGCGCTGTGAGCTCGCCGCGGCCACGCGTGATGATCGCTTTGTCGGCGTCGCGAAGGTCACCGCGCTCGGCGAAGGCCTCGGCCAGGCTGACCCAGTACAGGCTCTCCGTGGTGTCGCCGACGTGGTCGAATCCGTACGCGAGCGACGATGCAAGACTGGCGACCTGCCCGTCATCCCCCACCGCAATGGCGTGTTCGATCGCGAGGCGGATGTCCGCGTCCGACTTCTCCGGGTTCGCGGAACTTCGCCGCGCGCGGCCACGAAACGCGAGCAGCTCGGCCAGCAATACGCGGTTGCCGAGGGCCTCCGCACGGGGGACCAACTGCTCGATCTCCTCGAACACCGTGGCTCGCTCCCCAGACCGAAAACGAAGGTCGAGGCGATCCCGTTCGGCTCGGATAGCATCGACCGCGTCTCGATCTTCGGGGGGCGGCGCGAGTTTTCGACGGCGTTGGATCTCGGAGGGCTCGGTGCAGGCGTCGACGGAAGGCAACGAACGGGCGATGTCGATGGCGCGCTCGGCCAGGCGCACACTCGCGTCGTCGAGGGCGTCCAGGCGCAGTCCAAGCTGGCCGAGCCGCTGCTCGAGGCACACGGAAACCTCATCGAATGTCGCGCTGGCGCCCGCGTCGCGGGTTCGACCGGAGCTGCAGGCTCCTGCGTACGCGGTGCTCCAGCGCGTGGCGTACTGGTCGAAGTGCGCCACAACGAGAGGGGCGGATTCGCGGGCCCGTGGGTTGTCGTGCCGCGCGAGCGCCTGCTGCACTTCAGCGCGTCGAGCGTCAGTCCACAGCTCGTCGACTCGCCGTGCACCATCGGCGCAGGGATCCTCGGTTTTTGCCCGCGTGGACCAAGCGGCGATACCAACCGCGGCGGCGATACCCGCCGCGATGAGGCCGTGCCGCCGGCCTCGCGGGCGGGCGCTAGAGATCGCGGCGAGCAGCGTGGTGAGGTCTGTGAATCGCGCGTCGCGGTCGGCGGACAGCCCCCGAGCCAGGACGGTGCGTAGCCACGGTGGGAGTTTGTTCTCGGGATCGGCGGGTTGTTGGGCGGCGATCGCCCGCTGCAGCTCCTTTAGCGTTTCGGCCCGGAACGGGCGCTGCCCGGCTACCGCCTCCCACAGCGCCACGCAAAACGAGAACTGGTCGCTGCGTGCGTCGAGCGGGTCGCCCACGAGCTGTTCGGGCGACATATAGGCGGGCGTCCCGACGATGACTCCGACCGCCGTGAGCTGAGAATCGACGTCGACAGGCTGGTTGGCGTGGGTCGGCGAGCCGGGATGCTCTCCCTCGCGGGCGAGACCAAAGTCGAGCACGCAGACTCGGCCGTCGTGCCCGACGAGCGCGTTTGCGGGTTTGAAGTCGCGGTGAACCAGGCCAGCGGCGTGGGCGGCGGCCAGCCCGAGCCCGGCCTGGCGGTAGACGGCGAGGATCTCGGGCAGCGTACGATCGCTTCGTTGCCAGTGGCGAAGGTTGTCGCCCTCGACGAGCTCCATCGCGATGAACAGACCGTCGTCGTACTCGCCAACCTCGTAGACGTGGACGACGTTGGGGTGTCGAACGCGTGCGATCGCCCGAGCCTCTCGGAGCATTCGTGCCTGATGCTCGCCTGGGTCGTGCACGGCGTGGATCTTCACGACCTTAATCGCAACGCGGCGTTCGAGGTCGGAGTCGTAGCCAGACAAGACGACGCCCATCGCCCCGCGGTCGATCTCGCGGACAATGTTGTAGCGGCCGATTCGGTCTGGAAGCTCGGGGGTGGGGTCACTGGGTGGCTGCGTCACCGGCGTCGTGGAGATCGTCGGTTGCTCGCTCCGATCGCCGCTCGCGTCGTTGGGTTCCCCAGCCACCACTACCGTGCATGCTACCGCGCGGGGGCCAGGCCGTGCCAAAGCACTGCCCCGCGGGCTCGGCTCGTTACGGCCTGGCTACGAGCGTCGCGAAGTCATCCCACTCGAGGAGTTCGTCGCCCTGCGCATCGGTGAAGATATTGAGCGCGATGGCGCGCCCGAGGTCCTCGACCCGCACGCCGCGAAACGGACGCAGCGGACCCAACAGCAACGGGCGGAGCTTGGGCCAGACCGCCAGTGTGATCGCCTGGGAGACCCCGTACCGATTGCTCGGGGTGAGGATCATGGATGGATGAAAGAGGCTCAGTCGCGAGAACGACAGCGCTCGCAGTGCGTCCTCGAGCTCGCCTTTGGTACGCAAGTAGAACGACCTCGACTGCGCGCTCACACCGACCGAAGAGAGCAGCTCGAAGTGCTCCGCCCCCGCCTCGCGACACGTCGTGGCGAATGCCAGCACAGCGTCTTTGTCGATGCGAACGAAGTCCTCCTTGCTGATCTTCGAAGGCTCGCCGACCCCAAGCGTGCAGATCGCGACATCGTGACCCGCGACGAGCTGCCGATAGGTCGCGGGATCAAGGACATCCACGGTGTGCTGCTCGACGCGATCGCCCGAGAGCCCCTCAGTGGGGCGCCGTCCGAGCAAAGTCAACCGCTCGACATCGGGCGAGGCCGCAAGCGTCTTGGCGACGTGTGCACCCACAGCCCCCGTGGAGCCGATCATCACCACGGTGCGCGGAGTCTTCATCAAGGCAGCGACGGTCGCACACTTTGTAGGGAACCGATTGCCCGAGGTCGGCAAAGCCCTGGGTGATGCGACAGACAGTCGGACTCCTCGCTGCGGCGACCGGGATTGCGCTTCTTGCGCCAGGAGCGAATGCGCGCGCCTGTTCGCAGCCTGACGACGAGGGCACGCCCGAGTACGTTGTCGAGGCGGGTGGCTCGGTCACGCCCGACGGCGTTTTAGTTGCCGGGGTGGAGGGTCCGATCGACCCCGCTCAGACCGAGCTCACGGTCGTTGTGGGTGGAGAGCCCGTGGCCGGGACGGCCGAGTACCTTGAGCTGATCGACCGCGGCTACACCGGCCTGTTCGTATTTCACCCGGACGAGCCGCTCGTTGTTGGCTCCTCGTACGCGCTGGCCGTCGATGGGGAAGACGTTGGCACCATCGAGGTCGTAGAGGGCGACATGAGCGAGCTGGCGGTGCCGGTCGAGCTGTGGTCCCTCGAGACCATGCTCGCTCGGGGCGTCGGCCGCCGTGCTTGCTGCCATATCGAGACGTCCGGCCCGGGCTGGGAATGCAACTCGGGACTGACCGAAGCACCCGCGCCAGCACAAGCGGCGGCCGACGACACGATCGAGGCCTGCGCTGGCACCGAGATGGCGGACCACATCTGGCTGCAAACGACCGTGGACGAGGAGACGCTGGAGGAGCGTCCCGCGACGTTTGCCAGTGTCTACTTCGAGGTCTTCTTCGGTGTCGACGGTGTCGCCGATACGTTTGCGGGGCGCGGGCAGGCGGGCGACCTGAACGCCATGATGAGCACGGTGTTTGAAGACCAGGCCGGCAGCTACTGTGTCCGGCTGGACGTGGTGAACGCGGCAGACGGTACCCGCGAGAGCGACACGTTGTGCGAGGACGACCCGGGATTCGACCTGCAAAGCGGCCCGGACGAGTACATCGGCACCTCGTTGCCGGGCACGTGCGTGGATGCCCTGTACTGGGAGGACACGGGCGAGGCCGTGGAAGCCTCCGAAGTCCCGCACTACGATGGCCCGCTGGAAGAGGACAGCGGCTGCTCGTGCAAGACCGGCACGCCATCGGGTGCCGCCGGGCTGCTCGTGCTCGGGCTGCTCGGCTTTCGCCGTCGCCGACGGCGCGCGTAGGCGGCTCGCGGCTGGGCGCTCGGGCGTGGCCTAGAAGCGGCCGCCGACGCCCAGCGTGGTGCCATGGGGGATGGGCACAACCACCGGCCGCACCCTTGCCGCGGTGGTGCCACCCTTGCGGATCTCTCGGGCCGACAGCACGCCGTCCGTACCCATCAGCGCACCCGAGGCAGCGCCGAGCCCCGCAATAGAGAACGTGAGCGCGGAGGGGGGCTCGATCTGGGCGGCTCCGACTCCGATCGTTGCGACGCCGCTGGCCAGCGCGAGCGCGTAGCTGACCCAGCCTCCGGCTCGGAGGCCGTACACACCGATGTCACGGTCTTTGCCCCGTGCGCCCCGAGTGAGCCCCCAGCTGACGGGGATGCCGATGCCAGCGATGGCGAGCGCGCCCGCGCCCGCGCCGATGCTTCCTTCGAAGCTTGTGTCGGTCAGCATGCCCGCCGTAATGCCCAGCGCCAACGCGGCGCCGCCAGAGACATATCCCATGATCGCCCCCGCCCGTGCCTTACGAATGGCGCGGTCGTCGGTGGGTGCACTGTCGGGCCTGCGGGTCGGACTCGGCGGTGGCACGGTCGACGCCACTGCGCCCGGGCTACCGCCAGCGGCGTTGGCGAGCAGCGGCACAACCTCGACCCGCAAGAGCGCGCCGCATCCATGGGGCGGCTCGGCGGAATCGCGCCGAGCCTCCACGCAGGCGTCTACGGCTCCATCGCGCGTGAGCGTCTCGCGACTGGTCGTGCTGGAGGCGCCCCCGCCTGCGTTGCCAACGCTCAGCTCACCGCCGACCCCGGCCGAGCTGCCCGCGAAGAACTCGAACGCCCCCGCGGTGAGTGCCGACACTACGTGCGTCGCGCCCTCGCATCGGCCTTCCAAACCTGAAGTGTCTGTCGGCAGCGTGCTCGCCTCGTAGTTGCCGACGATGGTCATCGCGACGTTGAGAACACCCGCTCGCTCGAGCCGAGCTTCAAACCGCGCGGCGTAGACGGGCATACGCGCGTAGAGCTCGTCCGCGTTGCGGATCGAGACCGTTTCGTTCTTCGCCTCCACGCCGAGGAACTGATACTCGCCGGCTGCCTTGCACTGACGCAGGACCTGCATTTCGCAGCCTTCGTAGCGCACAACCACGAGCCCCTTGCGCTTTTGTGTCTCCAGCGCGGCGCGGTCGGCCGACGGCCACTCGACAATGAGCGGCCGCTCGGAGCTCTTCTTGACCCCACACTTGGTCTGATCGGCGGGGTCGTACTCGACGTCGGGAGCGACGGTCGCCGCGGCACCGCCGGGCTTGCACCCAGGGCTGAACGCGAGCGTCAGCGCAAGCAAACCGCCACCAAGCGCCAGCCCTGATTTTGTTCTGTGCAGCACCTGGCGGGAGTGTAGCCGCGAAACCGTCGCGTCGGCGACCGCGGCCTCGCATCGCCGCTACAATGCATCGGTGAAGGGACTCGTTCACATTCGGTGCTTGGCATTGCTGGCTGCGACCTCGGCGATCTGGGGGTGTCGTCCCAAGTCACCCGACGCGCCCGAGGTACCGGTCGCTGCGCCTGCACCCCGCGGCCTGACGCTCCAGGAGATCGCCGACCGGATCGACCCGGGCGCTCAAGCGCCACTCACCGAGCAACTCCCGCCCTGGATGTTCGCCCTCATTGGGCTCGACGCGGACCCTCAGGCCTCGGGCAAGGCTCTGCTTGACCTATCCGCAACGGAGCAAGCCGATGTTGATGCGCAGGTCGAGGCGGGTGTGACCGACCATACATCGATGGTGTCGGCGTCTCGGTCTGTGGCTCGGTCGGTTGTGCTCGCGGAGCAGGCGATGGCGCGTGGTGCCGCCGACGCAGACGTACTGGCTCGGCTCGAGCGCGCGTACGCTGCGGTCGACGTGCCGATGCTCGCAAGCGATCGCAGCACGTTTGGAAAGATCCTCCTGTTGTTCGCCGAAGCCGCCGCTGGGGATGGCCCCAAGGACAACGCGCAGCTGCAAGAACTCGCGGGGGTGGTGCAGGGCGCGATGCGAGCGGCCGGGCCGCTGCATCGGCGGACGGTGGCGCAGCTACTGCGGACCGCGCCCGATCACGAGGCGGTGCCGACGGCACTGCTCGCTGCCGCCATGGCGCAACGCGGGGGTGATGCGGATTGGCCGATTCGCGCGGCGAAGCTGGCGGTGGAGCGTCGTGGCGCATCGGCTACGGCACAACAGCAGCTTGATTTGGCCAGCGTCTGTTTCGCGGGGCTGGACGTTGCGTGTGGGGATGACGCGCTCAGCATCGCCACGAGCATGGAAGGGACCGATGCCGCCGACCTCGCGGATGTCGATCAGCAGGCCGCCCTTGCGCGGCGGATCGTCGAACTCGTCGACGCCTCGACGATCGATGGTCGCTTGGAGCGAGCTCGTGCGTTGCTGAAGCTCGGGCGACACGCTGCGGCGAAGGCGGAGTTCGAGACCCTTCGCGTCGACTTTCCCATGGATGCGCGCCCCGTCGGCGGGCTCGCGCATCATGCCGTGGAAACCGAGTTCGACTTTAGTGGCGCCAATCGAATCATCGATGCGCAAGACGGGCTCACCCATGGCGATGCCGCGTACTACGAGCTCGCGATCGGGACGCGCGCGATGGCAGCGTTGTCGACGCTCGTGCCGACCCTTGCCGCCGACGGGGGAACGGATCTCACACGACGGCTGGAGCCGCTGCTCCACCGCATGCGGGTCGATATCGATGCCTACGCGGCTCTGGGAAATACCGACGGCCGCTACCTCGGGTGGGTCTTCGATATCGGGGCCGAGCTGCTCGCGCAGTATGACAAGGAAGGTTCGGTGAGCCTGCTGCGCGTGCGCTCACTAAGTGATCGCGCCGAGAAGCTGCAGTCGGAGATCCCCGACAACCCCCATGCCTATCGGATGCTGATGTCCGTCGCGCTGTTCGAAGCCGACAAGTCCCGCGCCGCGGCACTGGCAAAGACTGCAGTGCCCGACGGACCCGATCACGCCGCCCTCATGGTTCGTCGCGCCCGGGCGCTGGCGGACCTCGCCGTGACGTGGAGTGATCCGAGCCTCGCACGGCAAGCCCGCGACGTGGCGCGGAAGATCGACGTTGCAGCTTCCCCCGAAGCGGCCGAGTTGTTCGCCGATGCGGCGTTGGTGCAGGCGCTGCTCGGTGGCGCGGGTGCTTGGGGGCCGATCGCGGAGGCGTACGATGCACTGCTCGGCGAGAACTTGACGCCCGAGGACGCGCGTACGCTCAACAACCTCGGTTTTGCGGTGCTCAAGAACGACGGCTTGCCCGTCGCGCAGCAAGCTTGGGAAGCGAGCGCGCAGCTGTCCGAAGACCACGGAGACGTCGCCAAGCTGAACGTGCTCGTGTCGAAGACGCCCGCTGGAGATAGCGCAGCGTTGGCGGCGATGAGCGTGTTGGCGGCCGAGACCGAGGTTGCAGGCGTTCGGGTCACGGCGTTGGCTTGGGTCTTGGCGTGGTCCAAGGGGAAGGCGCGGCGACGCGATGCCAAGGCGGCGCTCGATGCCGCAATCGAGGCAGCGAAGAAGGACGGCGCGCGGCCTGCTGCCCCAGATCCCTACTCGGGCCTTGTCCTCGAAGGCTCGTTCAACGCGGGGCTCGGATACGCGATCAAGACGGGTCTTAAGATCGAGATGGACGGCTCGGGTCGGCCATGGGCGATCCTGGCTCCCCAACCGTAGCTTGGGCTTGGTGCGGTCGCGCCAAGACGACGGATCGGTGGGACAACGTGCGCACCTTCCGCAGCCGTGCGTGTCACGGGTCGGGGTTCGTCGGCGTCGCCGGACGGTAGTACGCTTGGCGCTCGGATGCTCGAACGCTGGCATGGTGGAGGATGGGTTCCCTGCCGGGCGTTCCAAGCAGCGGCCGCCGATCCACAGACGTCGCGCAGCCGAGGGGCCGCGCCGTGACGCTCCGCATCTTTGTGCACCGCGCCACCGCGACCCCCCGCATCACCTCGGAGATTGTCGACGCGGCAGCCGTGTCCACGGTCGGGTCTCCTCAAGAAGCGGACGTGGTCCTGGTCGACGCCGACGAAGCCAGTGCGGCCGTCCGCATGGCTCGCGAACGCTCGAGCGCACCGATCCTTGCGGTTGAATCGGACTCGAGCGAGTGGTCGGACGCCGACGACGTCATTGTTGCTCCGATCCGCCCGGCCGAACTCTCGCAGCGGCTGCATCGACTTGCCGCGCATCGCGAGACGGCCGATACAGTGGAGCGTGCCCGATTGCTTTCCGTTGCGGTTGAGGTCGCGGAGGACATCATCGAGATCGCCGACCCGAGTCATCGGATCGAGTATGTCAATCCGGCGTTCGAGCAGTTGCTTGGGCGACCGGCGTCGGAGGTCTTGGGCCAGCGGTCCGAACACGTGTGGCGCTCACAACTGCAAGATGAGGCGTACCACGAGGCTATCCGCGCCCAGCTCGCATCGGGCCTGTCTTGGTCGGGGTTGATCTATGCCAAGACGCAAGATGGCAAGGTGCTCCAGCTGGACTCGACGGTGACGCCCGTCTACGGCGCCGACTCCAGCATCTCGCACTACGTTGCACTGCGCCGCGACGTGACCGCGCATGTCTCGGCCGAAGCAAAGCTGCGACAGCTCAATGCCGAGCTCGAGCAGGCCCGAGATACCGCGCTGGAGTCGAGTCGGGCCAAGACGCAGTTTGTGGCCAACGTTAGCCACGAGCTGCGGACGCCGCTGAACGCCATCATCGGCTACGCTGAGCTGCGGCTCGAAGACGCACAGGAGGCGTCGGATCGCGCCGCCACACAGGATCTGGAGCGCTTGCTGACGGCAGCCCGGCAGCTCGGCGCGCTCATCGAAAATGTCCTCGAGCTGTCGAGCCTCGACGCGGGGACGGGGCGTTTAAAAACTGAGACGTTCAACGTCGCGCAGCTGGTGCGGCAAGCGGTGGCGAGCCTGCAGCCGCTCGCGCTCAACCGTGGCAACGAGATTGTCGTTCGCAGCGAACTCGAGGACGACAGCATCACGGCTGATCGGGGCAAGCTTCAGCAAGTTCTGCTCAACGTGATAGCCAACGCGAACAAGTTCACGGATCACGGTCCGATTCTTGTCAGGGTTCACCCGGTACAGGTAGAGGCCGCGGCGGCGGTGGCGATTGCGGTCAGCGACACTGGTATTGGCATGGACGCAAGCCAGATCTCCCGGGTGTTGCGTCCGTTCGTGCAGGGCGACGACAGCTCCACGCGACGGTACGGCGGTGCTGGCCTCGGGCTTGCCATTGCGCATCGTTACTGCCGACTGATGCAGGGACAGCTCGATATCACGAGTGCGGTAGGGCAGGGCTCGACCGTCACGGTCGTGCTGCCGTGTCGCCCTCGGCCAAGCGAGTTGGCGTAGTCCCAGCGTGTTTGTCACTCATCCAGGCACGTCGTCGTCGGCCACTTGAAGTACCGCTCGTGCACGATGGAGTACAGCCAGTTGCCGATGACGATACCGCCAACGGTGTAGAGCGCCGCGAGCTTGCCCTCGCCGACTTGCGCCAGAGCAATCGTTGGGCATCCGCCGCTCAGGGCCCAACCCGCGCCGAAAAGTAGGCTTCCAACGATCACGCCAGGGTGCATCCCGCGAGGGGCTGTGGGAGGCCGCCCTGGCAGCGCTTTGCCCAGGCCCCACCAAGCACCGACGAGCACCGTCACTGCCATCATGAATGTGAACAACAGGTGGAACTCGGTGAACGCGAACATCCCGTGCACCAAATCCCAGGATGTAAACCCGACGCGGCTCATCACGAAGCCAAACGCCAATCCGACGAGGCCAGTGCCCACGACCCTCATCGAAGAAACTCCAGACCCACGGATACGAGCGTGCCCGCCCCGAAGAACATGGCGGTAGCGACGAGGCTCCCTTTTTGAAACCGACTGACTCCGCACAGGCCGTGGCCGGTCGTACAGCCCGCGGCCATCCGGGTGCCAAAGCCAACGAGGATGCCACCGCCGCCAAGGACGAGCGCGGTGACCCAAGCCTGACCACCGAAGATCTCGGAGAAGATCGGTGCGCGGAGCGTCATCTGAGCGCTCCATCCCCCGGCCGCCCAGACCGATACGAAGCCACCCACCGCCATCGCGAGCAGGAAGACCACATGGTTGAGCATGGACAATCGCTTCGCGAGCGTCGGTGCAGGAGCCTCGCTCTGAAGACCCACTGCGGCGGGGCCGAAAGCGGCGATTGTAGCTTCACGAACCGCGCGGGCCAGCTCGTCGCCCGTCATTCCGGGGTCGGCGTCGGCACGCCCATGTCGAACTCGGTTGACCAACGCGGTCACACGGCCCGAGACGGCGAGCGACCGTGACAGGCCGACCCAGTGAATGAGTGGGATGCTCGCCAGCGCGAGCCCGGAGACGTACCAGGGCCAGTGTTCCATGGGCTACGGAGTCGGGGTTAGGTTCAGCAACTTGCCGTTGGGCAGCAGGTTGGGCGGCACGGATTGACCAAGCCGTACCTTGTCGTAGCGTGCACAGTTTGTGTACGTCGCGGTGCAGTAGAGCGCCTTCCACGCTCCCAATGTGCCGCTGTGCTGGAAGATCGCGTACATCTCGCACGACGCTGCGTTCGGACATTCACGATCACTATCGCCGCTTGCCGTCACCGACCCATTGTAGCGGTTGTTCTCATGCGCACACCAACAGACGTGTATTCACAGCACGAAGCGTGGCGCCTTCGGATTCAATTCGAGCGCGAACTGCCAGGGCCCGATTGTCTGGTCACGGGGGCGCGCCTCTCGCCAGCCCGTGTGGGTCCGGGGCACGCTCGTCGGCGACCGTTGGAGCAAAATCTGCCTGGGGGACGGACTCAAAAACAGGTGCATCGGCTGAGGGAGATCAGCACGCAGGGCCGTCTTGGGGATGTGCCACGCAAGACGCTGCTTCCGCTGCTCGCCCTCGCGCTCGTATCGACCGCCGCCTCGACCGCCCAGGCGGCCGACAACTGGCGCATCAAGAAACAGGTGTGGTCCGACATTTCGGTGAGCGACACCTACGTCTACAACGGCATGTTCAAGAACACGATCGACTTCGTTGGCGGGAAGATCGCGACGAACTACGGCTCGCGTCTCTCGCCTGTGTGTCGAACGAGCGACGGCCGGATCAGTATGGCGACGCCGTACAAGTCGGGGAACACCTGGCGGATGAAGTGCCTTGGCAAGACCTACGCCCAGGGGGCGCGCGCGCTGAAGATGAAGGCGCGCTACACGGCTGAGCCCGATACGATCACCAAGGCACGCGGCCGGTTGCCGCAGGCAACGGTCAAGGTCCACTCCGGGGGCAAGCTTCAAGCGCTATGCCTGGCCACGGTCGGTAGCCAGCAGGTGCCTGGCGTCATGGATATCCCTTCGGTGCATTCAAACGCAGCGCTACCCAACTGCAAGGTGTGGCTCATGGGCCAGCTGACGGGCGTCGCGAAGTGGGCCATCGTCAAGCACGCAGTCAGCATCCCCTCGTATCCCAATACGTGGTGGAGCCCGGGGCAGGGCGACAGCAACCCTCAGCTGCCGACGTACATCACCAAGTCGGGCACCAAGCCGATCTGCCGCTCCCACGAGGTGTTTGGAGCCAAGTGGCCCGGCAGCATGCACAGGACAAACGGGCCGAATGGCTTGTCGGTGTACTGCATCTTCACGTACCTCGACGGCGCGGGGAATCCAAAGGAGGGCAAGAGCAAGTCCTTTGAGATCTACCTTGCCTCCGACCCGTCGCGGCCGGCGTTTCCCAAGTGGGGCCAGGCCAAGGCTGGCGCGAGCGCGAACTACAGCAAGGGGCTGCAGATCTCGCGGCGCAACGGAGAGTGGCTCTACATCTGCTTGCAGACCTACGGCAAGCGAGGCGTGTCGCGGCCCGGCGAGCGAAAGTGCCGCGCGGCAAACGGCTCCACGGCACGCGAGGGGCACTTCAAGCTCCTCGAGCGCTAGGTCAGCGGTTCTCTGCAAGCAACATCAAGCCTTCACGCGGGCCATCTTCGGGTCGTACAGCGGCCGCAACGAGGCCACCGCCGCGACCCTGCGACCCGCAATCTCGACTTCCCAGTCGCCCGCGTCCAGCCAAGCCTTGTTGATCGGCTCATCCGCCGAGACCATCGCTAGCCCAACCGCACCACCGAGCGTGAAGCCGTACGACGCAGCCCGGAGGTAGCCGACGGCCTTGCCGTTGCGCCAAACGACCTCGGCGTGAAACATCATCGGATCTGGATCTTTCAACAAGATCTGCACCAGACGATTGCGGAGTGGGCCTTCGGCCTTCTTTGCCACCACGGCGTCGCGACCGATAAAGCCGCCGGGCTTGTCGAGTGCGACCGCGAACCCGAGGCCGGCCTCCAGCACGGAATCCATGTTGTCGATGTCGTGCCCGTAGTCGCGGTAGGCCTTCTCCAGGCGCAGGCTCGACAGCGCCTTGAGCCCAGCGTGCTTGAGCCCCAACGGGGCCCCCGCCTCCACCAGCCGATCGTAGACGTGCGTCGCTTGCTCGGACGGGATGTACAGCTCGTAGCCGAGCTCCCCGAGGTACGTGATCCGGATGCACAGCACGCGTGCGAGCCCGATATCAATCTCGCGGGCCGTCCGAAACGGGAACGCCTCGTTGCTCATGTCGGCCGAGGTGATGGCGGCCATGAGCTCGCGTGAGCGCGGGCCCTGCACGTTCATCTGCGCGTACCCAGACGTCACATCGGTGACGATCATGTGTGCATCATCCGGCGTATGGCGCCGCATCCAGGTCTCGACGTGGCGGTGGGCGGTGTCGGACGCCACCACCCAGTAGCGGTCCTCAGCCAGGCGCGTCACGGTGAGGTCGGCCTCCAGTGTGCCCCCTTCGTTCAGCCACTGCGTGTACGTGATGAGCCCGGTCTCCTCATCGACGGCGTTGGCTGAGATGTAGTCGAGCACGCGACCGGCGTCGCGACCCTGCACCAAGAACTTGGCCATGAACGACATGTCCATCAGCACCACGCCGTTGCGGCAAGCCTCGTGCTCGGCTTGCCAGTAGGGGAACCAATGGTGGCGACCCCACGACAGCTCACCGAGCTGTGGCGTGACCCCCTCGGGGGCGTACCAGTCGGGGCTCTCCCAGCCGCTGACGTCTTTGAAGTAGGCGCCCGCGGCGGCGAGTCGATCGTGAAACGCCGACTTCTTCGCGCCTCTAGCCGTCTCCATCGAGCGGGTGGGGTAGTGGCATTGGTAGACCATGCCAAGGGACTCGACCGTGCGCAGTCGTCGGTACTCGGGGTTGCTCTGGTACGTATGGAGCCGGTCGATGTTCATGCCCGTCACGTCGATGTCGGCGCGACCGTGCAGGATCCAATGCGCAAGCATGCGGCCCATGCCACCGCCCGTGAGGATGCCGATCGAGTTCAGACCGGCTGCGACGAAGTAGTTCTTCACCTCGGGGGCTTCGCCGACGATCGGCGACAGATCGGGAGTGAAGCTCTCGGGCCCACAGAAGAACTTCTTGACGCCCGTGTCGACGGCGATCGGGACGCGCTGCATCGCCCGCTCGACGTATGGCATCATGCGATCCCAATCCGGATCGATTTCACCAAACGAGAAGTCGTTCGGGATGCCGCCAATCTTCCAGGGGGCGCACTTGGGCTCAAACAGTCCGACCATGAGGCCGCCGACTTCTTCGCGGTAGTAGCCGTAGGACCCTGGGTCTTCGATGACGGGGCAGTCGGCGTCGAGACCGTCGATGGCCTCGGTGATGAGGTAGTAGTGCTCCGCAGCCTGCAACGGGATGTTTACGCCAGACAACGCACCGAGCTCGCGGGCCCACATGCCCGCGCAGTTGACGACGATCTCGGCTTTGATGTCCCCGTGCGTGGTTTGCACGCCCGTGACCGCCCCGCGATGCTGGGTGACGCCAGTAACGCCCACGCCTTCGATGATCTTGGCGCCCTGCATGCGCGCGCCTCGGGCCAACGCCATGGTCGCGTCGACCGGGTTCGCGCGGCCGTCCTCTTTGACATAGAAGCCCGCGAGCAGGTCGTCAGTGCGCGCCAGCGGGAAGAGGTCGGCGACTTCTTTGGGCGAGATTTCGTGCACGTCGACGCCGCAGTGACGGTTGAACGCCGAGACGCGACGGAACTCTTCGAGTCGGTCTTCGTTGCTCGCCAGCTCGACAAAGCCGATCGGCTTGAATCCGGTTGAGACCTCGGTCTCGGCCTCCAGGCGCGCGTACAAATCCCGCGTGTACTTGCGCATCTCTGTCGACGATTCCGACAGCGAACCGAAGGTGACGACCAGGCCGGCGGCATGCCACGTCGTCCCCGAAGTGAGCCGGTTCCGCTCGATGAGGACGACGTCTTTTTCGCCCATGTGGGCGAGGTGGTAGGCGACAGAGCAGCCGATGATGCCGCCACCAATGATGACCACACGCGCTTGAGAGGGGACGACGGGCTCAGCCATGGCGCGCGGAGAATACTCGTCTCCGCGTCGCCGTGCAGGCGGCCCAGTCGCTCGCCTGCGCTAGTGCTTGGGGACGGTGATGCTGGCTTCGGTGTACGAGTCGCCGCAGCTGAAGCGCACGACGCAGCGGCCGCCTGCGTTGGGGTCGGTGCGGCGGAACGTGACGCCTACGATCACGGCCTTGCGGTAGACCGTTCGCTCGGGGCGCAAGACGGCGGCGAAGCCTGGCGTGACGGCGCAGCACCCGATCTCCTTGGGGTCGACCAACTTGCCGTCGAGACGAACAACCGCGCCGCCCTCGGGGCCACAGTTGCTGAGGAACTTCGCGGTCTCGAGATCTGGGCTGCGCGGCAGGCTGCCATTGGCAGCGGACTCGTCCACGACCGAGATAACGGGATACTCAAACGTGGAGTAGCGAGGGTCTGTCTCGTAGTTCATCACCGCCCCCCTGCTGAGCAAGTCAGCGACCAGATCCGCGCGCGGGCGCGAATCCAAGCAATTCCCAGGGGTTCAGCGATCGGACGGCCATGATGCGCTCCGATCATCCACTGGCCGGTCTGGCTACAGTATCGGCCGGTACGGTGATGTCCTACCTACGCGTACTAGACGGTGGAGCGCCCGCAGAACGCTGTTTGGAGCCGGAATCCGTCCGATGCGAGTCGCAGATGATCGCTTTGACAGCCTTGGGCACTACCGAACCGGAGTCCCTTTTTATGGCTATCTCAGGATCCCTTCCCCGGTCACCCCAGCGCGCGCTTCTCCACCCGGTGTGGCTGGGCTCATTGGGCGTCCTGGCGCTCAACGACCACGTTCTCAAGGGCGCCAGCGTGCTGCCGTCGGTCATCACGGGCAAGGCAAGCGATTTCGCGGGCATGTTGGTCGCGCCGCTGCTGCTGGTGGTGCTGCTCCGCGCTCGGAGCCAACGCAGCTGGGGCATCGCGCACGCGGCCGTTGGCGTTGTCTTTGCGGCCATTCAGCTCTCCGCTCCGCTCGCCGCGGCATGGGGCGCTGTCATGGAGGGGGTCGGGTTTCCGTGGGTCATCACCCGCGACCCAACGGATCTCATCGCGCTGCCGATGCTCCTGGTGAGCTGGCACTGGCTCGGTCTGGCGCAGCAGCGTCCAGCGGTCCGCAACGCGGGGCGTGCCGCTCACGCGGGAGCCGCGACCGCGGGCCTGTTTGCGTGCGTCGCGACAAGCTCGCCCGAGCCCATCGAGGACTGGGAAGAGGAGCCGCCGATCGACCAGGGCCCGCAAGACCCGGTATTCGAGGACATCTCGGCCGACGTCTTTGTGCACAACGGACTCGCCGAGTCGGTCGTGATCCGGATCCGCACGCTCAAGCCCGAGGTGGACTTGGACTGCAACATCATCAGCCGAGACCCAGCGACGCTGCTGACCTCTCCGCTGTTTGACGTGGCGCAGACGTGGACGCTGCCCCCGACCACGAATCAGGCGATCGGCGGCGTGACCGGGTCGCGAGATTGCCGGGCGGCGCTCGTCGAGGTGGACGGTTTGCCCCCGACGCTCTTGATGTGGATGCTTGGAGACCCCGCCGTTCACACGGTGCCGGGCGCAGGCCAGCTTCCCGAAGACCCGGGCCAGCTCGAGCTCGTCCCGCTTCCCGACGGTGGGGTCGGCTGGAGCGGCGCAGAAGACCTGCGCTACACCCCCGCGACGGCGGAGCCCATGTGTGCGGAGCAACTCGACGCCCACCGCCTTGCGTGGAGCGAGCCGCTTCCCTCGGGAGCGTGGCACGTCGACGGCATCGAGCCCGGCTTTGACGGATGCTTCGAGCTGCAGCTCACCGCTGGCGAGACCACGCAGCCCTGGTTTGTGTGCGTGCCCGCCGAGACGATGACCATCGTCGCCGGACAGGACGTCACGATCGACCACCTCAACAACGGCGCTGGCTTCTTGATGACGGCCACGGAGGAAGGCGTTCCCGTCCAGCCCGCGCACTCTCTGATGGCGTTTGCCGGCCTCGACGAGCCCGTTGTCGACGGCCTCACGTTTGGCATCGTGCCTGACTTCGACTGCGATGCCGAAGTGCAGCCCGCGTGCGGAACGGTCGCTTCCCCCGTCCACCTCGTGGTGTCGGGCGAGAGCTTCGACGCCGCCCAGCTCCGGCCCGGTGATGCGGTCACGACGCTGGCCGACGAGCGGGAGCAATACAACCTCGCGTTGGTGCACGGTCAAGACCGCGGCGCGGTGGACCCCGCGTGCGCCCAAGGCCCCGATGGTGCCACCTACGATGTTGAGTTCGTCCTGGGCATCGCCCCCGTGCCAACCCGCTAACCCGACCCCAGACTTGGAGACAAAGACGATGAAGACCATGACACACTGGATGACGACCTCACTGCTGGCAATCGGCGCACTGGTCGGAGGCTGCATGTCGGCCGACGGGCGACAGGATGCCGCCGCCTCGGGCGGTGGCGATGAGGGCGGGGCGGACGACGGCGGTGCTCCGGGGGTGGGCCCTGGAGTCGGGCAGGGGGGCGCTCAGGACTTCGGCCAGTTCCGCGCGATCTTGGAAGCGGGCGAGATCCCCGGGCCCGAAACCCTCGATGACATCGGGTTCTTCAATGAGCACAAGATCGAGCTGCCGGCCGCGGACTGTGGCGAGGATGTCTGCGTGCACGGTGCCCTGGCGCAGATGGGCAACCTCCTGACGGGCTCGGACTGCACGATGGTCATGATCGGTATGAACACGCCGATCGACTTGGCCGAGATCGACAGGCCTCCGCTCAATCTCGCGATCGCGGTGGACACCAGCGGCTCGATGGCGGGCGTCGCGATCGACCGCGTGCGTGAAGGGCTGTACCGCATGGTCGATGCGCTTCACCCCGAGGACCGCGTGACCCTGGTTTCGTTCAGCGACGGTGCCGAGGTGCGCGCAGAGCTCTCGGGTGGCGATCATGCGGCCATGGAGCTCGCGATCAGTCAGCTGGAGGCAGACGGCTCAACGAACGTCTACGAGGGGCTGTGGACGGCGTACCAGGCGGTCGAGGCCAACGCCGCGCCTGGCCTGCAAAACCGCGTCCTGCTCTTGTCGGACGGCGAGGCGACGACGGGGATCACCAACGACGACAAGATCGTGAACCTCGCGTCGGCGCTCTCGGCCCAGGGCATGGCGTTGTCGACGATCGGCCTGGGCGACAGCTTCGACCCGGTCCTGATGCGGCGCTTGTCCGAGGTGGGCAGCGGCACCTTCTACTTCGTCGAGAATCTGGACGCGGTCGAGGAGGTCTTCGAAGAGGAGGTCAACGCCCTGTTGGTGCCCCTGGCCACAAATGTGGAGATGTCGCTCGACGTGCTGCCGGGCTGGGAGGTGCGAGCCTTGTACGGCACGCGCTTGGCCGATGTGTCGTGGGCGCAGGCCGAGGTTGCTATCCCGAGTCTGCACATCGCTCACCGCGAGACGGTGGACGACGTTGAGCACGGCCGCCGCGGCGGCGGCGGGGTGATCTTGGCAGAGATCATGCGCCGACCTGGCGCCGCGCCCCCCGATGGCAACAAGATCGGATCACTGCAGTTCAGCTACGACATCCCGGGCACCGAAGAGCTTGTCGAGCAGACCGTGCCCGTCGTCTCGGGCGACGTCGCGGCCGAGGCCTACTTCGAGACCGACAGCGCCGAGAAGTCGTTCGTGATGCTGAATCTGTTTGTCGGATTCAAGATAGCGTCCGAGCGCGCGACCGTTGGCGACCGCGTCACAGCGCTGGCGACCTTGCAGGCGCTGCGCGGTGCGGTCGCGAACTGGCTCACGACCCACGATGACTTCGACATCGAGGACGACCTGCGCTACGTCGACATGTTCATCGACAACCTCCTCACGATGGGGGCGGGCGATGTTCCGGATACAGAGAATCCGCCGACCCCGCCAACGCCGCCCAACCCCTGGCCGCAGGACTAAGGACGCCCCGTAAGCAGCTTGTTGCTCGAGGACGGCCGTCGAACCTGTGCGCAGGTCGACGGCCGTTGCGTTTGGCGCGGACGACGTGAACGTCAGTGACCTGACGCTGACAAGTGCCGGAAAGAAGGGTGCATTTGCGGTGCGCGAGCGCGGCGCGCTATACCGCAAGCTGTGGTGCTCAAGGACGAGGTGCTGGCAGTGCTGTCGCTGCTCGCTGCCCCGCGGGCGGTCACGTCGCTCACCAAGACGCTCAACAGCGCACGGGGCAGCGAACGCGGGGCTCGCAAGGTTGCAGGGCCGCAGGTTCGCGCGAGCTGTGAGGCACTTGTTGCCGAGCACAGGCTCATACGAATCGAGGCATCAAATCACTACGAGTACTTCGCCGAGGGACCCATTGCCGTCGCCGTGCTCGAGAAGCTGCACGCCGCCCACACCCTGAACGCAACCGTCGAGCGCGTCTCGGCGTCACACGGAGACTCCGCGTTTCCCTGGCGAACGGCGGGGCTCGCATGGCCAAGCCGGCTTCGAGTGGCCCTCGCAAAGGCCGACCCGCACGAGGTGGCTCATGTCCTCGAACTCGCCCGCAGAGATGAGCCAAGCAAGCGAGAGATCAGCAATGGAGTCATCGAGGCCGCTGGGGTGGAACTCTCACCGTTGCTTGTCGAGGCTGCTCCCGCGGACATCTGCGATGCGGTGCTGGCCACGTGCTTCTTGATCGGCGAGTACGCCCTCGTTGCGTTGCCGCCCCATGTGCTCGAAGCGAGCGCCCGCTGCACGCCGAAGGTCCGCAAGGAAGCCGCCCAGTACTTGGCGCTTCGGGGCCATGACAAGCAAGCGCGAGCACTGGTCGGAAGCAACGCCGAGGGCCTGGCGACCGTTGCCGTCGTGACCGCGTTCCTTGCCGGCGACTGGCGTCAGGCAGCGACGGTGGGCCTGGACTTCTGCTCCGGCCTCAAGCGCAAGAACAAGGCACTGGGCGGTGCTGCCGGGGTGCTGCACGTTCTGGCCTGCTTTGCGCTGTCCACGGCCGACCCTCGAGCACTGCCGCATGCAGAGGACGCGATCGAATCCGCCTTGGCGCGGTCCCACACGCATGCCGACTGCTACAGCCCGATGCTCGGCTTGGTCGCTCCACGCCTGCACTATCGCCCCGCGCCACCCGAGTCGGCGCTGGCGCAGTACGTGACGGCGCTGTGCGTGTACTGGCAGAGCCAACAAGCCCCGGCCTCGACCGCCGAGGTGCTGCCACCACCACCACAGTGGGAGCGGTGGGCAGACATCGCACGCAGGGGCGGCTTCAAAGCCTTGGCCGGCTGCATGGACACGCTCGTGGCCGCGTTCGCCGACCCCGAGCACGCATCGGGGCTGCCCGCCGCATTCACGCCCCGCAAAAAGTGGGAGCGCGCGCTCGACCGACTCGAGCTTGCGGTCACCACGGTCTCGGGGGGGTGTACGGTCCCCCACGCCGACAAGCCCCCGGACAAGCCGACCCTGCTCTGGGAGCTCGAGCTCATGGAGGGCGATGTCACGCTACGGCCGCGCATCCGCAAGACCGCCCGCGCGCGCAAAGGGGCGGTCCTATCGCCCAACACGCTCGTCAGCCGGTCCGAGCAAGGCAAAGTCGATCTCACCGATCAGGACCGACTCGTCATGGCGGGTCTCATCACACAGTACGACCAATGGAGCGCTCGCCCGCACCGCGCTTTTGGTCCGCGGGCGGTGCTGGGCTTGGTCGGACACCCGCGGGTGATCGACGCCAGCGGTGCGCCCGTGACTGTCGTTGCGGGCGCGCCAACGCTGGTGCTGGAGTCCACGGGTCGTGGCGGGGCTCGCCTTGTGGCTCGCCCTCGTCGCCTGGCGCACGCGGAGGTCGCCATGCAGAACGATGGGCCGGGTCACTACACCGTGTATCGACGGCCCGAAGCGTGGCAGACCGTGCTGGATGGCGTCCCCCCGTCGGGGCTCGAAGTCCCCTCAACCGGCGTCGCTCGGCTCAAGGCTCTGCTGGTCGAGCTGAACGTGGTCACGCCCGTCGACGCGGTTGGCATCTCGTTTGGTGACAAGCAGGTCGCCGCCCAGGGACCGCTGTTGGTGCGCTTGATCTGGGACGGCATACGGTTAGAGGTCGCA
>Ga0316189_10001149_pt1 | contig 26253 bp, 20 predicted proteins | sample LowCovwburrow_MG_FD_204930 | JGI IMG/M metagenome (GOLD analysis project Ga0316189, IMG submission 204930) | Coastal sediment microbial communities from Maine, United States - Lowes Cove worm burrow | ecosystem: Environmental > Aquatic > Marine > Coastal > Sediment | place: USA: Maine... | reverse complement strand
GACAACGCCCGCGAGCACCAATGCAGCGCTGACCAGGTAAAGGGGGTTGTACTGGATGAGCCAGCGATGGAGCAGCGATTGCCACGCGCTGCGGCCGGGATCGCTATCGCTATCGCTATCGCTATCCAGTGTAGTGGCTTCGTCCGTCGAGGGGCCCGTCATCAACCGGGGGCATTGCAACCGCGATGCCACTGGTAGACCACGGGATTCTCTAAGGTCGCGATGGGCCAGCCAGCCACGCTGCGCCAGATTGTCGGCGTCCGGGTGGTGCGACTGCACAGGTGACGACCCATCCTCTGGCAGGGGTGGTCAACCAACAAAAGCGGGGCCCGGTTTTGCCGGGCCCCGCGGGTGTGTCTGAATCATGCTGCTCGTTGTGGTTGAGAGGAACGCCGACGCACCAAGAAGTGCAGCAGCGAGTGGTTGGCCTTGGCCCGGTTGCACGGGGCGCACGACGGGACAAGGTTATCGCCACCTCCACCACCCTTGGACCGCGGGATGACATGGTCGCGGGTAAGGTTGTTGCGGGTCAGGTCCTCGTCGCAGTAGGCGCAACGCGGCTTCACACGCCACATGTAGTGTCGGTACTCAGCGATGTACACGTCGTTCAGGCGACCCTCGACGATGTCGAGCGTCGTGACGGGGTTGTACTTGGCAATCTCCCGGAATCGAGCGAGTCGGCCGGGGCCAACCTCGCGCAGCAAACCGCGACGACGCAGGTGTCGACGCATGTAGAACTGCGCATCCCGGATAGGGACGCTCGACGCCGGGGTTGTTGAGAGGGTGTCGTAGCCGTTCTTGATGTGCAGGTGCATCGGATTGTTGCCTTCGCCGGAATTTCCGGCCTTGGGAGTGCGGGTGTGGGTGCGAGGACCCGGAGAACACGCGAGCCGTCTCGCCGACCAAACCCGCGGCTGCGGATTCGACGGGCCAGTACGCGCTGAGCGGGTTGGTCTTACTTCGTGGCGGCCCGATGAATCGGCATACACACAAAGCGGGCCTTGGGCTGCCAACGGCATCCAAGGTAGGGATCGACCCTGTTTGGTGTAGTCACGATCATCAGGTGGGCCCGAGTAAGGTGCCTCAAAATGTGGCCAATCTTGGATTACCGCGCAAGCGCTTGATTGCACGGTAGTTCGCAAACGGCCGCGGAACGCCCCTTAGCGGGCGGTCTGCGCGGGGCCGCGCGAACAAGCGTAGTGCCGGTTCGTCCGCGCCCGCACTAAGCGCACGCGTGGGAAGTGTCGAATGGGAGCTAGAAGCGACCGCTGAGGGCGACCCCAGCGCTGCGACGCGTCAGTGACGGAGAGGCACGAAGCTTCATCAATGCGTGCCCCTGTTTGTCGTACGCAACCGCGTAGCCAAGCATCGCAGAGCCAGCCGCAAGGCCCAGAACACCAGCGTCGTTGGCTGCGTACCGAAGCGGGCGGTACTGCATCATGCACTCGGCGGTGTCGCACTGTGCTTCCTTCTCGAGGAGCGTCATGTTGGCGCCGACGACCCAGGCGCTCGCTGCCACGACGGTTGCGACGCCGAGAATCTTGGCGCCACGACGACTTCGGAACGCACCGTTGCGAAGCTGCACGTCGCGCTGAGCGGCGGCCTTGCCGAGCATCGAGCCGGCCCCAGCGCTGGCACCCACGGCCATGATCATGCCCAAGCCGCTGTAGTAGGCGCCGAGGACTTCGAGGTCTTCGGCGTCGTTGCAGGTCACGTCGAGGCTGCCGCCGCCGCACTGGCTCATCGCGTCGGCGCGGACAAACTGCATGCCCACCGCGACGGTCATGCCGACGCTCCCGAGCACGAGCAGGCCGACCGCGCCGCGTCGGAACCGATGGATCGACTCGTGTACGCGCGCTGGGTCAGGGCGTCCTGCGTCAGGCATGTACACGGGGGCCACAGCGATGGGCTGAGGCTCCGGAGCTACCACGGGCGGTGGCTGGGGTGCGGGGGGTGGTGGGTAGACGTTCACCACGACGCTGGTTCCTGCGGGCACCGTCGTCGTTGTGGTTGTGGGGGGAGGGCCGGCTGCTGCTGCTGCCGAGGGGGGCGCGGCCACGGGCGCGCTCGCGACTGGCGCAGCCGCTGGGGCTGCGGCCACTGGGGCTGCCGCGGGTGCCATCGTCGGCGCGAGAAACGGCGCTGCGGCGGCGGGCGGCGCTGGGGGTGGCGCTGCGGGAGCAAGCGCCAAGATGGTCGATACGAGCAGCGGTGACATCAATGACCCAGATCATTATTACGCGAACGGGGCCGAGACGGTAGCGACCTGGGACACAATCAAGGGAGGGGCGCTGATCGACCATCGGGAAGTGACGCGTTAGCGGCAAAACCCGCGTTCGCCGGCTGGGCGGCCACCGCGCTGCGGTGATCGCGAATGCTGGCGACGCGGGTTGCGCCGGTTTGCCTCAGGACATGATTTCGGAGAGCACCGAAGTCGACATCGCTGCGCCGCCACCCACGCTGGCCGCGCCCGGGTCAAACGCCCGGAGCATTGTCAGCAAGATGTCCGTCGTGTTGCCCGCGGACGTCGAGTCGTCGTTCGGGTTTTGCTGTGGAATCGCCTGGTAGTGGATCCCAGGGTACTGCATGTACCCACTGGCCCGACCGCCGATGAGGATCGGCGGGCGCTGCCAGCCGTGCCCACCCTGGGCGATCTCGCTGCTGGCAAACACCAGGCTGTTGTCGAGCAAGTTGCCGTCCCCCTCGGGCGTATCGCGCAGCGCCACGAGCAAGTCGGCATACCGGGCGATGAGGAACTGAATCCCATCGTGGTACTCCTGGTTGTTCGCGTGGCTGTTGTTGTGATGCGTGCCTGAGGCCCCGATATCGCCGATTACGGTCTCGCCAGCAATGGGGAGGGCAAGGTTGGATGCAACCCGGGTGATGTCGCAGCTGAACGCGTTGGCGATCAGCCCGCTCATGATCTGACTGGTGAGGACCAAGTCCTCGTCGCCATTACCCTCGAGGTTTTCGTGCCGCGGAGAGTCGGCGATCTCGCAAACCGGCGGGAGCGCAGAGATCAGGGCCTCGAGCTCGGCGATACCCTGAAGGTGAGCGTCAACGCGTACCGTGTCGACGGAGCCAAGCTTCGTCTTGAGTCGATCGGCCTCTTCTTTGACGGCGTCGAGGACCGACAAGCGGACCTCGCGGTCGTCCTTGAGCGAGGTGAACTCGCCGAACATCGACTCCCAGATCTGGACCGGGTTCTGCTCGGGGAACAGGACGGTCAGGGCGCCAGGCTCGCCGCGCGCGGCGATGGACTTGGCGGTCGACCCGTTGTCGGCCGGGCTGTCGTACTTGGTGAGCCCGTACTGGATGGAGCGAATGGGCGGGGCGTCAGCCCGCGCAACGATGGAGTCCGCAATCACCTGGTCGATCGTCGGGCCGCCCCAGTCCGAGGCAAATCCGGCGAGGTCGGGCCGCAGGATGAAGTCATGGCCCGAGAAGACGAGCATGCCCTCGTGGTGGGTAATGGCCCCGCCACTGAAGTGGTTCTCCATGCCTGTGCAGACGTTGACGTAGTCCTCGACGCCTGCGTCTGCCAGCGGCTGCAGGAGTGACGGCATGTTTGCCGTCCAGCCTGGGCCTACGATCGAAGGCTCCCAGTTTGCGAGCTGGACGCCGTTGCCAAACATGTACGAGACGAACCGTTTGGGCAGCTCCTCACCACCGGCGAGCGCGTCGCCGTTGTTGTTGAGCATGATCTCGAGCGCGGGCAGAGCGAGTGCAACTGCCGCGCCGGCCCCACTGCCGCGAAGCAGCGTGCGGCGGTTCATTTTGAGTTTCCGAAGAAAATGCATCTGTCGGTTCCTCCCTATTTCGGTTCGTCGACCAAGCGGAACAGTGGGCTGGCCACAAGCTCCACGAGCATGGTTTTTAGGTTGTGTTCAGACGAGGCAAAGTCTGCCTCGACTGCGATGAGGGCGGCGCCCTGGTCGACGGTGGGCGCGTAGCCCAAGCCGAATGTGTAGAACTTGTTCACCAAGCACTGTGAGGTGCGCGGGTCGTTCCTGAGGATCGTCGCAAGCTCGGCCGCAGTGTTCCACTCGCCGAGCCCTTCGATATCACCCGAAGCATCGACCTCGCCTCCGTTGTCCATCGTGCGGTACTCGCCGATGGGGGAGTAGAACTCGAACGCGAACCCGAGCGGGTCCATGATGCTGTGGCAAGCGGCGCAGCTTGGGTCCTTTTGGTGCTGGCCCAGCGCCTCACGCAGGGTCTGGCCCTTTTGCGGGATGACCGGCTCGGGGGTGACCTCAGGTGGTGCTGGGGGCACAGCCGTGCACAGGATTTCCTCCTGAACGAACAACCCGCGCCGTGTCGGCGAGTTGACGTTGTTGTGCGACGTCATCGCGAGCCAGCCACCGTGGGTCAGCACGCCAGCGCGGGCCTGGGACCCGGGAAGCTCCCGGTTTGTCCACGTGCCCGGAGCCGGTGACTCCACGCCGTACAGCTCAGCGAGGTCGGAGTTGATGAACGTGTACTCGGAGTCGAGCAGTCCGAGGACATCAGAGTCGAGGTTGAAGACGACGTCCTCGACCAGGAGCAACGTCTCCTCGCGCATCGCGTCGGCAAGCTCGGGCGTGAACAGGGGGAACAGGTCGCTGTCCTTGCCCTTGGTGGCGAGCTCGCGAACCCGCAGGTACTCGTCGTAGAAGTTACGAACGGCGGTACGAGCCAGGTTGCTCTCGACCATTTGCCAGGCGACGGTGCGGATACCGTCTGGCGTATCGAGGTCTCCGTCTTCGGCCTGCAGCATGAGCTCTTCGCTCGGCGTGCGGTCGATCAGGAAGAAGGACATCCGGGCCGCAACCTCGTAGGCATCCAGCTCGCGGTAGTCGCCTTCGTCGGACGGCTCGCCGACCTCCACCAAGTAGATGAAGTTGGGCGACTGCAAGATCGCCGTGAGCATGTAGTCCACGCCCGTCATGAACTCGCCGTCGTCCCAGTCCTGGGCGAAGGTGGCGACCTCGACGAGTGTCTCGACCTGCTCGGTCTCGAGGGGGCGGCGCCAGGCTAGGCGTCCGACCGTCTCGGCCAGCGTGGTGTAGCAAGCGACGTCTTGCGCCCCCGTGAGGCACGGAACCGTTTGTGCCAAGTACTCCGGGTCCTCGACGACCGCAGCGGCGACGGCTTGTGCGACCTCTTCATAGTTCGCAACGTCGGCCGGGCCGGGTACGGACTCTGTGGTTGCCAGCGAGTCGAAGCCACCCAGGGACGGATCCTCGGGAGGCACTGCGGCTGCCGCAGCTGCGGGCCCGAAGATGTAGTCGACGCTGTTGACGTATTGGTGCCCTAGAAGGCGCCGCAGGCCACCTGGCGCGGGAACGATGTCTGCGTCACCGTCGTCGGTGCCGTCATCGGTTCCATCGTCGGTGCCGTCGTCATCACCAGTTTCGTCGGCGTCCTCGCCATCGTCCGGTCCGTCGTCGGCGGTGCCTCCGCCCGCGGTGCCGGTGGCGTCGTCGCCGTCCGCTTCACTCGAGTCATCGCCGCATCCCAGGGCGAGCAAGCTCGCCGTCCCTGCGATCACCGCGACACGGCCTAGCCCATGTCCATACCAAATCCGCCTCATGGTTCCTCCACTTCCCGGGGGTTTTTGTCCACCTACACCCCTCACGGGCTCTATGGACTTCGACCTACCGATCCTTCACGCGCACTCTACCGAAGAATCCCCGAAGTGAAGAGAGCGTAGGCTCCAGTACCTGAACTTTCTTCGTTGTTTTTTGCGGCGGTGTTCGTAGGTGGGCAAACGACGTGGGACCACAGTGTGCGAAGCGGCGCACCCGGGCAAACCCTGCGTGCCGCCTGGAAGATCGAGAGCACCGCCCGCACCTGGCCAAGGGGATGCCCTCGCTCTGGGTCCCTGTACGTCTACGTTGCGTAATTTCGCCTAGTACCGATGGATTGTTCGCAACGCGGCCGTCGTCGGAAATTGCGATGAAGACCTCTTGGATGACCTTGGCCTGCCTTGTAGCGCTGACTCCCGCTTGCATCATCGTCGCCGACGATGGCGCGTCTCCAATGGGCGATGGCGGCACAGGGGATGATGGATCTGACGATGGCGCGCAGACCGAGGACGATGACTCGTCCGACACAGGCACACAGCAAGACGATGACGCAGGAGCGTCGGACGGCAGCTCCGAGAGCGGCGCCGGCAGCGGCGGTGAAATGCTGGAGTGCGGCGAGCAGGCTCTGGGCGATGCGGGATTTGAAGCGGGATCTCCCAGCACGGACTGGATGGAGTCGTCGGCCACCTTCGGATCTCCGCTGTGTGATGCGGGATGCACCGAAGATCCGGGCGCCGGACCCCTCGACGGTGAGTGGTACGCCTGGTTTGGCGGGGTCGATGGGGCCGAGCAGGCCTCGTTGTCGCAGCCGTTCACCATCGACGGCGACGAGGCGACGTTGAGTCTCCAGCTCGCGATCAACGCCGCGTCGGGTACCGGCCAGGACACCTTCGAGGTCTTTGTCGACGACACGCTGGTTTTTGCGGTCGACGATTCCGACCGCGCCGACTACCCCGACTACACGCCCGTCTCGATCGATCTGTCGGCGTGGGCGGACGGCGCTGAGCACACTCTCGCGATCGAGGCCGAGGTACTGGGCGGTGGAATCACAAGCTTCTTTGTCGACTCGCTCGAGCTTGTTGCGTGCAGCGAGCCTGCCACCGAGGACGAGACGGGGGGCAGCCACGGGGACTCGGGCTCCGATTCCGGGAGCGATGAGTCGGGCGACTCAGGTGACTCCGGCACGGGCGGCGACGAAACGGGCGAGAGCGGAGACGAGAGCACGACCGGCTGACACCGGGTGCGCCGCCTCGCCGTCGACGACGGCGGGGCTCAGGTGTCTGCCGTGAGCGCGTGGTCGAGCATCGCGTCGCCGTCGAAGATGAAGCGCCCGTCGAAGCGGCGCCGCGCCAGAACGTGCGGGACCCACAGGCGGTCGTCCGCCCACATCTCGTCAAACGGAAGTGCGTCGCATGGAAACCACAGAGGAATCGCCTCGTCGGTTTCGCTCGGCTCGCCGGAGAAGCTATCGGCCCGGAACACGTGGACGTGCAGCGAGTATCCGTCGATGAACTGGAAGCGGAGCAGGCCGTACTCCGTGATGCCGCTCGGGGTCACGCAGACCTCCTCCTGCACCTCGCGAATCGCGGCGGCGAGCGGAGTCTCTCCGGCCTCGATGCGGCCGCCCGGCGCATTGATCTTGCCGGCCCCCAGCCCCCGCTTCTTTCGGATCAGCAGTGTCCGGTCACCGTCGACGATGAACAGCAATGTGGCCGGGTCGACGGCCGTCCAGGTCTGCCAGTCGACAGCGTCCACTCGGGTCGGAGTGGGTGGCGTCGTTGGGGGGGCCCCGATCATCTCAGCCACAGACTAGAACGGCACTGCGGCTCAATCCAGCGCTCGGAGCACTCGGGGCGCGTTCGGGTCTATAGTGCGCCCTGGTGTACGCGCGTCCTATCGCCGAGGAGCACACGCTCCCGCAAGGGACGGAGGTCGATCACTTTCGAATCATGCGGCCCATCGCGCGCGGGGGCATGGGCGAGGTCTACCTGGCGCGGGACAGTCGCTTGGGGCGCCGGGTTGCGCTGAAGATCATCCGCACCGAGCTGGAGGGGTCTGACGATGCGACGCAGGGGTTGCTGTTCGAGGCGCAGACGATCGCGCGCTTCAGCCACCCCAACATCGTCACCGTGTTCGCGGTGGGCGAGTTCCGGGGGCGGCCGTACCTGGCGCTGGAGTACTTGGAGGGGGTGAACCTCGAGGAGCGGCTCGCGGAGCGACGACTCGCCTCGAGCGAGGGACTTCGTATTGCCGCCGCCGTGGCCGATGCCGTCGCCGAGGCGCATGAGCACGGCGTCCTGCACCTGGACCTCAAGCCGGCAAACGTGATCATCCCGCGTGACGGGCGGGTGCGGGTGTTGGACTTTGGCCTGGCCCGAATCGTGCGCAACATCGCGGGCGGGGGTAGCGAAGGGGGCATGTCCGAAGCGTGGGGATCGCCCGCCTACACCGCTCCCGAGCTGTGGCTTCGCCAGGAGGCGACGGGGGCGACCGATGTGTGGTCGCTGGGGGTGCTTCTGTACCAGATGCTGTCGGGGAAGCTGCCGTGGCAGCACGACGATGTCGTCGAACTCGGGCGGGCTATTTGCGCACAAACAGCCGCGCCTCGGCTGCGCAGCTCCGCCCAGGTGGACGAGCTGGTTGCGCGGTGCCTGGCCAAAGACCCGCGCGACCGGCCGTCGGCGACCGCGGTCCGTGACGCTCTGGCCGGGCTGCTCGACGTCCCGACCGAGACTTCAGCCGAGGAGAGCCCATTTCGTGGGTTGCTCCCGTTCACGAGTCGCCACGCTCGTCTGTTTTTCGGTCGCGAGGACGAGATCGCGGCGTTCGCCGAGCGCGCGCGCCACCACGGAGTTCTGCCTATCGTCGGGCCGTCCGGATCGGGCAAGACCTCGTTTGTGCAGGCGGGGGTGATTCCCCGACTGCGTGAGCAGGGCGATTGGCTGGTGCTGCGCATGCATCCCGGAAGCGCGCCGTTCGAGGCGCTTGTGGACCGGATTCGAGTCCGTGATGCGCCCGTCGCTGCGCTGCAGTCTGAAGATGACGACGACGCGGCACAGAGCATGACCGGTGCGGTGCTCGACGAAGAAACCGCCAAGCCGGTGCGCGGGCCCGGGCTGACGTTCACCGACGCGCCCGCCGACGTCGCCGAGCAGCTGCGCGAGTCGCCGCGTCGCGTGGGCTTGCTCCTTCGCCGTCTCGCCGATGAGTCCGGCCGCAACGTGCTCCTCGTCGTCGAGCAGCTGGAGGAGTTGCTGACGATGGTGCCCGACGCGGCCACCCGTCACGCGTTTGTGGTCGCGTTGTGCACCGCGGCCGACGACGCGTCGGAGCCCGTGCGGGTCGTCTTTACCGTGCGCGACGAGGTCTTGGGGCGCATCGCGAGCGGGCCCGACGTGCAAGATGCGTTCGCGAACATGACGGTGCTGCAGCCGTTGAGCGGTCGCGCGCTGCGTCGGGTGATCGTCGCTCCCGTCGAGGCGATGGGCTATCGGTACGAGGACGACGCGGTGGTCGACCACATGAGCGATGTGGTTCATGGCGAGCCCGGGTCGCTTGCGTTGCTCCAGTTCGCCGCGCTGAAGCTCTGGGAGCTGCGCGACACCGACCAACGCCTCTTGATGACGACGACCTACGAGATGATGGGCGGCGTCGAGGGGGCGCTCGCCCGACATGCCGATGGCGTCGTGGACTCGCTCGCCGATGCCGAACGACGGATCGCACGGCGACTTCTTGTGCGCTTGGCGACCCCCACGGGAGGGCGGCAGGCCGCAACGATAGGCAAGGTGACCGAAGGACTGGGAGATGTCGCGAGCGAGGTCCTGCGGAGGCTTGCGCAGGCACGTTTGGTTACGGTGACGCGCGGTCGCGACGTGGCTGGCCCACGGGTCGAGCTGGGCCATAGCTCGCTCATTACGCATTGGTCGACGCTGGTGCAGTGGGTCGAGGAGGCTCGGGGCGATGGACTATTCCTGGCGGATGCGGGCCAGGCAGCGGAGCTGTGGGAGCGTCGTGGCCGTCGCCCCGAGGAGCTTTGGGTCGGCGATGCCTTGGTCGAGGCGAACCGTCGGCAGGCGCGCCTTCGGTCGGAACCGCCTCCTTTGGTCAGCGAGTTTCTTGCCGCCGCCGCGCATCGCCAGCGTCGCCGAACGCGGCGCATCCGAATCTCGCGAATCTCGGTCGTCGCGGTCTCGCTGGGGATCGCGGTTGCCGGGTCGGTCGCCTCGGTGATGATCGCCAACCGTGAGCACGATGCGGTCGTGGCTCGGGACCAGGCGCAGCACCAGCGTGCCGTTGCGCTACGCGAGGCCGCAAACGCTGCCGCGGCGGCAGGGCAGCTGCTCGAAGCGCGGGCCAAGCTCCGGGTTGCGTTCACCGAGGAAGACGCGCCCCCGTCGCGCGCGCTGTGGCGAGACCTCCGCGACGACGCCCGGCAATGGGACCACCAGTTCTCCTCGCTCGTGCAGGACGTCGCATTTGCGCCCGACGGCAGCGCCATTGCGGTGGGCTGTCAGGACATGACGATCTACGTGCTGGACGTTGTGACGCGAAAAGTGACCCCCCTCCGGGGATCCACCGACCAGGTCAGTCAGGTCGCATGGGCGCCAGACTCTCGCGGCCTGGTGTCCGGGTCGTGGAACGGCGAGCTGACCTTTTGGGACCTTGCAACGCACAAGCAGGTCCGCACGGTGGCGGCGCACGATGTGCAGGTGCGCGGTCTGGCGTACTCGGCCAACGGCCGCTGGGTCGCGTCTGCGAGCGACGATGAGCGCGTCCGTCTGTGGAATCCACAGACCGGCGAGGCGGGGCCCGACTTCGAGGTTGGCGCGCGGCCGACCGCGCTCGCGTTTTCGCCGGACGGCTCGCGGATCGTGGCCGCGACGTCCGACGGACTGCGGCTGTGGCGGGTCGACTCGGGAGAGCCCGCAAGGCACCTGGGGGAGGGCCCAGCGATGACGGCCACGTTCTCGCGGGATGGCAGGTCCGTGGCCGGAGGATTCACCGACGCGGCCGCACGCGTGTGGGATGTGCAGTCTGAGGCGCTGGTGGCGACGGTACTCGGACACGCGTCGGGTGTGACGGGGGCGTTCTTCGACTCGAGCGGCGAACGCCTCATCACGGCAAGCTCCGACAAAACGGTGCGGACCTGGCGGGTTTCCAACCAAGAGCAGCTGAGCATCCGCCAGGCCCACGAGGCTGGCGTGGTCTCCGTGGACTTCGACCTCGGCAGCGATGCCGTTGCCACCGCGGGGCGCGACCGAGTTCTGCGCCTGTGGAACCTCAAGCGTCGCCCGCTGGGCAATGATGAGCGCGGGCATGCATCCGGCGTGTACCGGACGGTGTTTGGGCCCCAAGGCCATACGGTGGCGTCGGCCTCGGGTGATCACTCCGTGCGGTTGTGGGATGTCGCCACGGGCGCGCAGCTCGGGGTGCTCCGTGGGCACGATGACGGCGTCGACAGCGTTGCGATCTCACCCGGTGGCACCCTGCTGGCGTCGGGGAGTCAGGACACGACCGTGCGCCTGTGGGACGTCGAATCCGCGACGGTACACAAGGTGCTGAGCGGCCATACCGAGCGGGTCTGGGACGTCAAGTTCTCGGTCGACGGCGAGCGCCTGGCCTCGGCTGGTCGCGATGGAGACATTCGGATCTGGGACGTCGCCTCCGGGCTCGAGGTTGGACGCGTGGACGCGCACGAGGGGGCGGTCTACGGCGTTGCGTTTGGACCACAAAACACCCTAGCGTCCGCGGGGGCCGACGGTGCCGTGCGTATCTGGGGCGGCCCGGAGTGGACTCTGCGACGCTCGCTGGCCGGGCATCGTGGCTCGACGTATGGCGTCGCGTACGGGCCGAACGGACGCTGGCTTGCATCCAGTGGCGCGGACGGGGAGGTGCGCGTCTGGGAGCTGGGCAGTGACCGCACGCGGGTCTTGAGCCCCCACGTAGGCCGCGTGTACTGGTTGGATGTGACCGGCGACGGTGAGCGCGTAGCGGCGCCGACGTCGAGCGGGGAAGTGGTCGTGTGGTCGATCGGCGAGGCGCCGAATCGAGTGGTGTTGCGCGGCCATCGAGACGAGGCCAATGCTGCTGCGTTCTCCGCGGACGGATCCCTTATCGCAACCGGTGCTGACGATGGCACCGTGCGGTTGTGGGAGGCGGCGACAGGGCGTCCGTTTTGGCGCGCGCCGCTGCTGTCGTTGGATCCCCCCACGCTGTATTCGCACGAGGGGTGGACGGCGCTTACCCCCGCCGCCGTTGCGGAGCCGCCAAGCAACGAAGCGTGGCGCATGGCGGTCGAACAGGACGTGCGCCTGGGAGTCACGGGCCCCCAGGGCAGGGCTTGCGTTGCGACGCACAGTGGTTCGGTGGAGCTGTGGTCCAGTACGGAGGGGACCAAGGTAGCCGCGGCGGAGGAGTCGGGCGTGCTCGATCTCAGGACCGCCGCAGACGGCTGCCTCGTTCGCACCCAAGGCGCCGCGATATGGCTTTCGGAGGGCGGCGGGGTCGAAACCGTGGACGCGGGCGGACCGATAGCGGCCGTCGATGTGGCCAGCGGTGAGTCGGGGACACGGATCTTCGCGGTCACCGATCACACCTTGGTGACCCTCCGTCCCGACGGAGGGGAGCGCGTGGTTGCGGAGGTCGGCGTTGGGGTGACCGCGGTCGGGCACGCGCCCAACGGCGCGGTGCTAGGATTTCAGGACGGGACGCTGCGGCATCTCCCCGCCGAGACCGACGTGCGCGATGGACTGCTGCTGGGCGGCGGGCCCGCGAGCGCTGTGGAGCGCGTCGTCGTCGGGCCCGAGGGCATCGTCGCCGCCGGTTTTGCCAACGGGGCGGTCGGGATGTGGAGCTTGCACGACGGAAGCCGATTGGCGTTGGGAGAGTTGCACGGGAGGGTCGTGCACCTGGCGTTCGACAAAACGTCGCTGTATGCGGTCTCCGACCTCGGCCACGCGCTGCGGTGGGGGTTGGACGTCCTTGTCGACGACTACTGTGAAGTCCTGCGCGAGGTGTGGGAGCGCGTTCCCGTGGTCTGGTCGGATGGGGCGGTCGTTGTCCAAGACCCGCCCGCGGATCACCGCTGCGCCCGCTAGGGAGACCTACGAGCCTGGAGCGCGGCGCTCGACGGTGCTTGCGAGCAGGAGCACGACGGCGACCCAAAGAGATGTGCCGAGCATCAAGTGGACCAGCTGCATCCACCCGGGAGCGGAGAGCATGACGTTCACCGCGCCCGCAGCGACTTGAACGAGCACGCCCACGATCACCACGGAGCCCCAGAACTTCTGGCCGGCCGTCGCGGTGCTGCGACCCGTCAAGTTCTGCGCGATGAAGAGGATTGTGGCCCCCACGCCGATAGCGATCAGGGGATGCAACCCACGGAGGCGCTGCAGGAAATGCGCGCCCGCGGCCTGGTCGGACGCGAGGTTCACCGTGATCGACCCGCCCGACAGTGGGAACAGGGTGTCGCCCAGTGCGGTGACCGCCCCCGACATGCCGACCAAGACGAGCGCGACCAGGGCGCCCAGCAAGACCAAAGCCGGCTTTCGTCGTGCACGCCAGTCGAGCGTGCCGCGGACATCGGGTTGCTCCGCCGCCCAGCACGTAAGCGCAAGTGAACCCGTGAGGACCGACGTGTTCACCAGGTGAAGCGACATCACCAACGCGCGCTCCATCGAGGCGTTGTCGGCGACCAAGCCACGCGTCACTAGGCCCGCTCCGACCAGTGCTTCCGTGATCGTGAACACCAGCGTGAGCCAGGCGCCCATCCGGGCGAGGTGGCCGCGGGGGAACTTGCGGATAGCCCACACGAGCAGCGCGAGGACGGCGATTCCGTACAGTCCGCTCGTCGTGCGGTGGGTGAACTCGATGACCGTCTCTACAGTCGGAGAGCGCGGGATGATCACGCCGTGACAGGTGGGCCAGTGCTGCCCGCACCCGGCGCCGGAGCCCGTGATGCGCACCCACGCACCGAACAGGACCACGAACAGGGTGTAGCCCAGCGTCGCCCAGCCGAAACGGGCGAAGGTACGGCTTGGCGTGAGGTCGGACGGCACGAGTGTGGAGTTCATACGACCTGCGGACCGGCGCGTCATGTGTTCGCGACGGGTCGCATTAGGACAACCCTCACAAGCCGGTTCGCGTGCCCTGGACCGCTTGTCCGCGGCGTTGGGCCCACGGCACACTCTCGGCCCGATGTATGACTGCCAGCGCTGCGGGGCGTGCTGCTGCAACCCCGCCGACAACCGTGCGGAGGGCTTCGAGGATTGGATCGAGGTCCAGGCCGGAGCCCCGCTGCTGCGCCGCAAGCAGCACGCTGGCTTGTTGGTGCGCGGCCGCGATGGCCGTCAGCATCTGCGGCTGAGCGAGGCGGGACGATGCATCGCGCTGCAGGGCCGCACGGGTGAGTCGGTTCGTTGCACGCTGTACGCGCTGCGTCCGCGCGCCTGCCGTCGCGTGCAGCCCGGCGATCCCGACTGTCGTCAGAGTCGCGTCGACCAGGGACTGCCGCTGTAGCGCGCCCGACTAGCGCGCGCGTTCGACGAGCTCGATCTCGTCGCGTTCGTGCTCGCCGATGAGGTCGAGAATTGCCGACGCCCGGTCGCGCAGCGCAACCAGCGAACCGTCGGTGCAGTCGTCCAACAGCTTGCCGAGGCGTTCGTCGATCTCGGCGTGCTGCGCGTGGAGGCGCCCGACCGTTTCGTCGAGGCTCGGCACTCGGTCCAGGACGGCGCCCATGTAGCGGCCCTCTTCCTCGGCCAAAAAGTGCGCCTTGAGGGAGGCGTGCAGTTGGCGGACCTCTCGCTGGAGCAGCCGTCGCAGGCGCGCCTCTGGGAGAACGCCGGCCGCCGACGTGGCGATGATGTGCATGCGATCCAGATCGACAAGCAGGTCTTCGTGGGGAGACTCGGGTGCGGGGTCAACCATCGCGCTCCCCAACGGTGCCTTGCGCGGGCGGGATTGTCACGCGGCCCAGCGGCGGCGTCGCGGCTCGCGCGGACGGCACCGTCGTCAGGTGGTACGAAGCGCTCCTACTCATGCTCACGTTTCATGCATTCGGCCCCGCACTGGGCCAGCCCGATCTCAGCCCCTTTTGCGTGAAGCTCGAGACCTACCTGAGGCTGGCGGGGCTCGAGTACACGGCAGCGCCGTTCGACCCGCGCCAATCGCCCAAGGGCAAGGCCCCGTACATCGAGCACGAGGGCACCACGATCGGTGACTCCACGCAGATCATCGCGTACCTGCGGTCGGCCGGGATCGCTCGGGATATCGACGCTGACCTGACGCCAATGCAGCAGGCCGCAGGGCGGATCTTGCAGAGCATGCTCGAGGAGCACCTTTATTTTGCTGTGCTCTATCTGCGTTGGCAGGTGGTGGACGTGTGGAACGGGTATCGCCACGAAGTGGGCAAGATCATGCGGCGGGGTGGAGTCCCTGGACCGCTGCTTCCGCTCGTGTTGTGGCTTGCGCGTCGCTCGACGTTGCGTGCGCTCAAGGGGCAGGGGACGGGCCGCCACACCGAGCAGGAGGTCGTGACGACCGCGTTGACGTTGCTCGAAGCGGTCGAGGTGACGTTGGGCGACCAGCCATACCTGCTTGGCGAGCGGGTCAGCACGATCGACGCGACCGGGTACGCGATAATCGCTGGCTGCATGGCCGACGCCGTGCACACCCCACTGACTCCGGCGTTGAAGGGGCGGTTCACCTCGCTGCGTGCGTACTGTGATCGCATGGAGCAGACGTACTTCCCCGAGCTCGCGTCGGGCTGAGTTGGGCTCGCGCACAAACTTCCAGAAACTTCCTTGACGATCCGCGGGGTGCCTCGTACACCCAGGACCGACCATGCAGTTCGTGGCCCCAAAACTTCTTTCACAGCGCCCCTCCATCGGAGATCTGCGCTAGCGGCCTGGGCAGCATCGTTTGCAGCCTGGAGCCGCCCGACGACGTCGAGGCGGTTTTTTTGCGTCTCGAGACGTTCCGCGGACTTGAGAATTCCATACCCCCAACCCACGCCGCATCTGGCGTGAGGCCGTGATCTCGACGCGGCCATCCCATCAGATTTCCTGCGCGCCCAATCGGCAGAGCCCTACACGCACTAGATATGTTGGTTCGAATCCAGCTCAGCCCCCTCTTTTATGGGGTTGATGGCCTAATGGTAAGGCACTCGTCTTGAGAACGAGCGATCACTCGCCACGGCTTTTCTACTCGGGCGCGCAGAATATTTTCCCTACTCGTCGCAGGAGGCCGGCCAGAGCCGTCGAGCGTTTTCTTCACGCTCCGGCTCGGGCTGGCCTTCGCCTTTGTCGTTCCCGTCTGTCCTTCCCGTTCCGAGTACAATCCAGCAGGAGCATTCCAGTGACCACCGAAGTCGCAACGCTACCGCGCGAGCAGATGGGGCCGGCCGAGCGCCTGCTCGACCTCGTCCTGAACGCATCCGCCCACCTTTGGCACAACCGACCGGGCGTGAACGTCGACGGCAAGTGGCGTCCGGCCAAGGGGTACCAGGGGCCGGGGGCTCGCGTGGAGCCCGGCTTGTTTGCACCCGCGGCCACCGACTTGTACGGCGCCCTGCTCGACATCTTTGCGCTCAACAACGACTTGATGGCGCACTTCGCCTCGTACGTGCTCAAGGAGACGGACTGGCGTGACCTCAAGGTCGCGTGTGCTGCGTTGATGCTTGTGCAGCCGCGTGCGGGGCAGCCGGTGATGGGCGACGACGGCAAGGTCGGCTTTTACGATGACGACCTGCGCGCGATCGGCGAGGCGATGTTGTTGGCCTACGAGCGCAAGTCGCCGCGCATGCTGACGCCCAAGGCCGTCCTGCGGGTCGCCGAGTTGCTCGAAAACGACGAGATCGCCGAGCTTAACCGTGCCGCCGGGTTTGCCGACGCGGCGTCGCGGAAGGCTCCGTTGGGTCGGTGGGTCAAGGCCGCGAGCAAGTGGTTGGAGTTCCGCGAGGACAACCCGCCGATGCTCGAGGGACTTGTGCGTGCCGGCTACAAGGAGACGATCAAGAACATCGCGCGCAAGGTCGGCTACAAGCCCAAGAGCGAGCGGTTCTTTGCCGTGCTCGGGTGGAAGCAAAAGCAGACGGCCGGGGGGCATCGAACCCTCGGTCTGGACGGGCTGTCGCTTGAAAAGGGCGAGCGCCTCGAAGGGCTCTCGGAGGCGGAGATCTGCGAGACTATTGTGAGCAAGGGGCTCAGTCACAAAGAAGTGATGGGGCGGCTTCCCGCCGACATCGGGCTGACCCCGGCCATCATGATCACGCTCCTGCCATCGTTGTCCGATCGGGACTTGCGTCAGCTGACCCCCACGCTCGAGGAGCTGGGCCTCATGTCGGAGGAGCCGGTCCGCAAGGCGTGGGAGAAGGCGATCGAGTCGGCCACCGACCAGCGCGGGATCAACATCGCCAAGAACGTCCAGAACAAGGAGCTGCGGGAGCGCCTTTCGGCCTCCGCCGACGCGGCCGTTGCCAAGGCCGTCGACAAGGCGACCGACGGTGATGACGTTCACGTCATGTTCCTCATCGACCGCTCTGGTTCGATGCAGGGCGCGTTGGAAAAGTCGGTCGAAGCGCTGAGCCGCATCCTCGCCGGGTTTCCGCCCGACAGGCTGCACATCGCAAGCTTCGACACGATGGGGATGATCCATCGCCCCAAGGCGCCGACCCGGGCGGCTGTGCAGCACATGCTCTCTGGCGTGTGCGCGGGGGGCGGGACGATGCACTTGTCTGCGGTCTACGCCCTTGCGGCCGATGGCCTGCGGCTTGATCCCAAGACGCGGCTCATCGTGTTTGTCGTTGGCGATGAAGACGGTGAATCTGGCGTGCGCCTGGCGGAGATGTTCCGCTCGTGCAACTTCGACGTGGCGGCGATGGCGTTGATCCTCAACGTCGCGTACCGCCGCGGCAGCACGGTGTCGGAGTGCGCAAGGACGCTCGGTGTGCCGTTTTCTGTCGTGACCGTCGAACACTTCGACGACCCGTACCAGGTGCCTCGCGTGCTCCAGACTCTTTTGGAGGCGGCGCCGCTGCCAGCCATGGCGGCGGTGCGCACGGGCTGGGTCGACAAGGTCATGCGCATGCCGCTGCTCACCACCCCCTGAGGAACGCGTGGACTACCGCAAGTTCCTTGGTGCTCGACAGACAATGGTGCTGCCGTATCTGGGTGGCCCGTTTGTCTTTGCCCCCGACCGGCGGCTTCGCGTGACCGAACGCGTGGCCGTCGGCTGGTGGCGATTCGCCGTCGTCGGGCGCAACGCGACGGCACAGGCACCCGCGGACGCACCACCCATGTCTCGGCTCAGCGCCGTGCGGGGCCACCTCGTCGGGGACTGGTTGTTCACCAACACCGAGGACCCGGTTCGGCTGTACCTCATGCCTGAGGAAGAGCCCGAGGTCTTTTCTCCTGCGACGGGGCGGCGGTGGCCGGGCGGTGAAGCGGTATTCGATTCGATTGCGTTCGAAGACGAAGCCGAAGCCCACGCGCGCGCGGTGCTGCTCGACGGAGACCCGCTGGGGGATGCCAAGGGGGTGGCCCCTTCGCTGCGGGGTGCCTTTGGCTATGCGGCCTTGGTGCGAGAAGCCAGCGCCCGCGGGATGACCGCGTCACCGCGGGAGTTTGTCCACCAGCTCCACGCGGTGGCCGACGGGGCGGTGCGACCCGAAGCACTCTTGGACGAACTCGAAGCGCGTGTGTACCAGCTCAACCCCGAATCGGTGCACCGCGGCCTGCCCCAAGCGGCCCCCTTGATGGACCCAGCGCAGCGGGCAGCGACGATCCTCGATGCCGCAGGGGCTACGTTTCTCAGCGCGCGCACGCTCGGCGACGCCAACCTCGAGGTTGTGTTTCGCTACCTTTCGGAGCAGTTCATCGCCGTGGTCGATAGCGTCACGATGCACGTATACGACTCTGGGATCTGCCTCGAGGGCTACGATGAGCTCCTGGGTCTCGACAGCCTTCCGTCGGTGATCGCCGAGGCCATCGATGACGGCGCGCTGCACATCACACGAAGGTAGTCCGCATGGGTCCGCGCGAGGTTTGTTTCATCATCGGTGCCGACGACGCTGTCCTTTGGAGCGATGCATCCGACAGCCCGGTTACGCTGCCCGACTCGAGGGCGCGCTGGGAAGCCATCTGGTCGCGTCGGGATGTCATCGTCGAGATAGCCCACACGCACCCCCTCGGCGGCGCGGCGTTTTCGGCCGAGGACAAAAGCACGATGGTTGCGCTGGACAGCGCGTTGGGGCGGGCTATGACCTACTCCGTCGTCAGCCCCGACCAGATGCTGCGACAACAGGGGCACGCGGAGGCGTGCATCGTCGACGACGAGCCATGGTGGGTGAGCCTTATCCGCGTGGCCTCAGGCATGGAGGAGAAATGAGATGGCAATCTTGAACATCACCTACAACGGCCTGTCGGTCGACTACACGGCGGCGGTCGACGACCGACTCAACGACCACGACGTGCGCCGGGTTGCGACCGAGTTGATTCGCTCGGGCGACCTGCCCGGTCTGCACATCGCTCACCTGCCCGATGGTGCCTTCGACGCGTACATCGTCGATCGTCTGCGCTCAGCGCAGGGGCGCGGTGCACAGCGGATCTACTTGCGTCCCAAGGTGCCCTTCGGAGGCTAACCGATGCGTATCGTCTTTTGCGGTGTGGGTGCGCTCGGCTCGACAGCCGCAGTGTCTTGTCGAAATCTCGACGCGACGCTGCGGCTGGTCGACTTTGATCGCGTCGAGTCCAAGAACCTGCTGGCGCAGGCATTTACCAAGCAGGCGGTCGGCAAGAACAAGGCGGCCGCCCTCAAGCTGCAGCTGCAGAACTTCTATGGGGTCAAAGCCGAGGCGTTTGGCGTGCGTCTGGTCGCGACCAATGTTGCCGAGCTCTGCGGCGACGCCAGGCTCATCGTGGACTGCTTTGACAATGCCGAGAGTCGCGCCGTCGTGTCGGCGTTTGCGCGGTCCAATGGCGTTGCGTGTGTGCACGGAGCACTCGCAGCCGACGGGACGTTTGGCATGGTCCGGTGGGATGATTCATTCACGCCCGACGCCGCCGATACGCCTGGTCAGGCGACCTGCGAAGGTGGGGAGCACTTGCCCTTCATCGGTATCGTAGCGACAACCCTCGCGCGCACGATTCAGGAGTTCCTCGACGATGGCACCCAGGCCAACAGCATGATCAGCCTCAGCGGGGTTACGCGGACGTAACCCGAGCGCGAGGAAACCACGCGCATGGGTCAATCTTCGGCGGCCACGATGCCAAACGTGCGTCGCAGTCGGCCGCACAGTGCGTCCAAGTCCTCGTCCGGCGTAGCGCCCGCCCCCGCGACGGCCTCGATGAGTTGGTGGTCATCGTCAAACGCGAGATAGAACGTCGCGCCCGAGTCCGACTCCCAGACCGAGGTCTTGGCCGTGGGGTTCATGTAGTGCCAGCCCGCGAGGACCTCCCACACCAGCTCCTCGACGTCTTCCGTCCTGGCGAAGGCATCCCAGCCCTGGGCGGGGTTCAGCGACTTGGACTGCGTGGCCAAGGCCGCAGTGTACGGGGCGCCCGATCGCGTTGTCCAAACGAGCACAAAAAGACGCCGCGGAAGCAATTGCCTCCGCGGCGTGGGGTTAGCCCGTGCGGGCGTGGGCGGTGTCGGGCACAACGCGACGAAACGTTGCGCTGATGCGCGGCCCGACGCCAGCGCGCGCGGGCACGGCGTGACGCCAGCCGACCTGCGACGCCAGACTCATGACCATCAGCGAGCCCGGGCCGAGCTCACGGCCAAACACGTCGCTGCCGTCTTCGCGCTCGAACACCATCACCCGGGGCGCACCGACCGACACAACCGCGATGGCGGTGTCGGGCTCCAGCCGATCGACAGGCTCGGTGCCCATGCCCTTGGACGACCGTCGCTGCGGGTAATAGTCCAGCAGGCAGCTGTTGGGCACCCAGCCCAAGCGGGCCGTGACGCGCGCGGCGAGGCCCTCCAGATCGCTCGGGAACGTGTCGCTCAGCGGCGCCTCTCCAAAGGGCACGCCAAACGCCGCGGACTTGCGGCCGCGCATGCACTGGTCCCACTCGACGTCCGCGACCCAGCGCGCGAACAGTGCTGCGTGGTCGGTGAGGAAATCGTTGGTGATCGAGATGTCGGGATACGAGGACATGACCAGCCTCCTGAGGTGGTTTGAGTGATGCCGAGTTTTGCGGCTGGGGCGCGAACGCAAAAAACCCCCAACGGCTCGGCCGGCGGGGGTTTGCGTGCAAACGAACGCGGCGTTTAGACCAGCAAAAGCCCCTGCTTGATGGGCATCGCGGACCAACAATTGGCCGCAACGGTGAGATGCGCTTGCATTGGTTTTCCAAGGTAGCACCGCAATGACGGAGTGCGAGCCCGAATCTGAGATTGTTGCGGAGTGACGGCCGCGCGGGATCTGCCAGGGCTGCGCGACCGAAACCTATCGTTCGGCGCTCAGACGGCCGTTGCGGGTGGGCGCGGCGTCGTCCGTCGCTGCTAAGGTCTGCCCCCGATGGGGTCCGACCGCTCTCGTCCGTCCGAGAAACTCAGCGCTGCGCTGCTGGCACGACTGCTGCGACGGTTGGCCGACGAGTGGGAGAACATCAATTGGTCTCTGTTTGGCGATGCGATGCGGCCACCGGGTTTCGAGCTGCACGACAGCGCCAAGACCCTCGGACTGTGGCGCGCGCGGGAGCGGACGATCTCGCTGTCCAAGCCCGCGGTGCTGACCCGTCCGTGGGTCGAGACCATGGAGACGCTCAAGCACGAAGCGGCACATCAGTTTGTCGACGAGGTGCTTGGCGGCGATCCAACCCCGCACGGCCCACGGTTCAAGCGGGTCTGTGCCGACCGCGGGATCGACGGTCGAGCGTCGAGCGTGCCCGGTGAGGACGTGGCTACCGCGGCCAAGGCCGAAGACCGGGTGATCGCTCGGGTGCAGAAGCTGCTGGCCCTGGCCGAGAGCTCCAACCAGCACGAGGCTGAGCTGGCTGCATCGACCGCGCAGCGGATCATGCTCAAGTACAACTTGGACCTTCAGCATCGCGAAGCGCCGATGGGCGAGGACTGCAGCTACTTGTGGCTGGGTGAGCCGACGGGGCGGGTCCAGGCCCATCAACGGCACCTCGCGGGCTTGCTGGCCGAGCACTATTTCGTTCAGGCGATTTGGATTCCCGTGTATCGCCCGTTGCTGGGTAAGCGGGCGTCTGTGTTGGAGCTGTGCGGTCGGGCAGAGAACCTCCAGATGGCCGAGTTCGTGCACGGGTTTATGTTGCGAACGACCGCCCGCCTTTGGCAGGAGCACAAGCGGGACAACGGGATTCGATCCGACCGCGACCGACGGAGTTTTCTTGCGGGGGCGGTCTCCGGTTTTGCCGCGAAGCTTCGGGCGGGGCGAGAGGACGATCGGCGGCAAGGGCTCGTGTGGGTTGGCGATACCCATGTCGATGCATACTTTCGGCGGCGGCACCCGAGGGTTCGGACGACGAGCACGACCTCGGCGGGGAGCGCGGCCGCATACGCCAATGGGCAGTCGGCGGGCCGCGGGATCGTCTTGTCCCGCCCGGTGAGTCAGTCCAACGTTCCGTCGCGACAGCGGGCACTGCCGGCCGGCAAGTAGCGCGCGTTCTGCCCTGGGCTTGTACTCTCCCGCCCAGTGATCGGGATCGGCCCAGAACATTCGGCGTGCGGCGTTGGCTTTGCGGCTTCGCTACGCGGCGAGGAGTCCCACGGTCTGCTGCAGCTCGGGCTTCATGCTCTGCGCGCGATGGAGCACCGTGGTGCGTGTGCCGCCGATGGCACGACCGGGGACGGGGCCGGGGTCATGACGGACATCCCGTGGACCGTCTTGGGCTACGACCCGGGCGCCATCGCCATCGCGACTCTGTTTGTTGCGTCCGACGATGCGCGGCGCACTCGAGCACTCAAGGCCTTTGAGGAAACGTGCTCATTTTTGCGCGTCCCTGTTGTCGAGTATCGGGAGGTCCCGACCAATCCGGAGGTGCTTGGCCCGCTCGCGCGGCAGTCGGCACCGAAGATCATCCAGGCCGTTCTGAGTCGTCCGGAGCACAGTCGAACCGACGCCGCGTTCGACGGCCTGCTGTACCAATGCAAGCAGCTCACGCGAGTGCGCCTGCTCGAGATCGGCGCGTGGCACGACCTGTTTTTCACTTCGTTGTCGACGTCAACGATCGTCTACAAGGCGCTGTGTCGCTCGGCGGTGCTCGACCAGTTCTACCCGGACCTGGGCAACCCGCGTTACACGACCCGCTTTTGCTTGTTCCATCGTCGGTTCTCCACAAACACCCGCACCAGCTGGGACAAAGCGCAGCCGTTCCGCGTGCTGGGGCACAACGGAGAGATCAACACTGTCACCGGCAATCGCTCGGCCGCGTTCTCGCGGGAGCATGCGATGGGGCTCAGCGCGGGGGAGCTGCTCACGCACGCAGAGATCAGCGATTCGGGGAGCCTCGGTGAGATCGTCGAGGCGCTGAAGCATCGCAGCGCCTTGCCGCACCTCGATGAGATCCTGGCGATCACCATCCCGCCGGCCGAGTCGCAGGCACCGTTCTACAGGTTCTGGGGGCGGGCGATGGAACCGTGGGACGGGCCCGCGCTGATAGCGTTCAGTGACGGCGACACCGTGGGCGCTCGGTTGGATCGCAACGGGTTTCGGCCAGCGCGTTGGTGCATGACCGACGACGTGGTCGCGCTTGCCTCAGAAGCGGGTGTCTTCGGGCTCGACGAGGCCGATATTCGCGGCAAGGGCACGCTCGCCGCGGGCACGGGGGTCAGTGTGAGGCTCGACTCGGGACGCGTTCACTTTCGCGATCCCGGGAACTCACGGGAGAACTGGGGGGCCAAGTTCGAGGCGCGACTGGTGGGCATCGATGCGGTGCCTGACTTCTTGGAGCGTGGCGTTGTGGAGCAGGCCCAGCTCGAACCATCGCCCGAGTCTCTCGATCGGGTTGCCTTGTTCGGTCTGACGACCGAGGAGGTCGATCGTCAGCTGCTCCCGATGATCATCAGCGGCAAGGAGCCCATCGGGTCCATGGGGGACACGGCTCGGCCCGCCGTGTTCTCTGATGTGCAGCGGTCGTTCTACGACTTCTTTGTGCAGCGCTTTGCCCAGGTCACCAACCCGCCGCTGGACTACTTGCGCGAGGGCTTGGTGACCGACCTGCGCACGTTCATCGGTGCGCGGCCCAACATTTTTGTCCCCAAGGAGCTGATCCCGGTCGCGCCCGGTATCGTGCTCGAGCATCCGATCCTGACGCTTCGGCAGATGCAGGTGGTATCGCTTCTGACGCTGCGTCGACCCACACGGCTGCGAACCCTCGCGCGCGTGCTCGACTGCACCTACGAAGCGCGGCTCGGTGCAACGGGGCTGTCGCTCGCGCTCGAAGCGCTGGCGGTTGCGGCGGTCGATGCTACGCGTGATGGAATCTCGATCCTCATCGTGAGCGATCGTGCTGCCTCGCGTGAGCGGATTGCCGCGCCCAGCCTTCTGGCCCTGCGTGCCGTGGTCTGTGCGCTGAACGAGGTGGGCGCGCGGGTGCACACCTCGGTGGTCCTCGAGGCGGGTGATGTTCGCACCACCCATCAGATCGCGTGCGCGGTCAGCTTTGGCGCTTCGGCGGTGTGCCCGTACCTTGCGCTGGAGTTCGCGCGGTTTTCCGACCACCCCAAGCTTGCTGGAGGCGAGGGCTCAGCCAACGAGCAGCGACTGATCACGGCGCTTCGCAGCGGTTTGCTGAAGGCGATGAGCAAGATGGGCATCTCGGTGGTGCGGAGCTATCAGAGCTCAAAGTTGTTCGCCGCGTACGGCCTGGGGCCAAAGCTCATGGCCGACTACTTCGACGGTGTGTCCAGCCCGCTGGGCGGGTACGAGCTGCACGACTTGGGGCTCCAGCTGTGTCGGCAGCTTGCTGAGCTTGCCGACGTGCCGCTGGATGAACCACGGCCGAGCACATATCAGCTCAAAGAACGAAACAAGGGCGGTGGCGAACGGCATGCCATGACCGCCGCGCGCTCGAAGCTTGTGCATGACTTGGTCCGCGGGCGCTTGCAGGGGCGGACCGAGCAGGAGATAGAGGACGCCTATCTTGCACAGGGGCGGGATGCGGCGCCGGTCAGTCCGCGTCACCTGCTGTCGCTGCGTGCGGCTGAGACTCCGCTTGCCTTGGAGGACGTGTGCAGCGACGCCGACGTGCTGGCGCGCTTTGGCTCGGGCGCCATGTCGTTTGGTGCGATCAGTGCCGAGGTGCAGCGGGATCTTTTTGTGGCGATGCGCTCGGTGGGCGGACGCTGCAATAGCGGCGAGGGCGGGGAGAATCCGTTCTACTTTCTCGACGGCACCACCGCGAGCACCAAGCAGGTTGCGTCCGGGCGGTTTGGCGTCAACGCCGAGTACCTGATTCACGCCGACGAGATCGAGATCAAGATAGCCCAAGGGGCGAAGCCGGGGGAGGGCGGCCAGCTCATGGGCGTGAAGGTCGACGCGGCCATCGCCGCTGCCCGCAACTGTGGCGTGGGGGTCGACCTCATTTCGCCGCCGCCGCTGCACGACCTGTACAGCATCGAGGACCTCAAGCAGCTGATCTACGAGCTCAAGCAGCTCAAGCCTGGGGTTGCGGTGTGCGTGAAGCTCGTCGCGGGGGCGGGGATCGGGACCATTGCGGCGGGGGTCGTGAAGTCGGGTGCCGACGTTGTGCAGATCTCGGGCGCAGACGGTGGCACGGGCGCGGCGACCGTCAGCTCGATGAAGCATGCGGGCTGGGCGTGGGAGCTCGGGCTCGTGGAGGTACATCGCACGTTGGTCGACCACGGGCTGCGCAGCGCCGTGCGGCTACGCGTTGACGGAGGGCTCTCCAGCGGAGAAGACGTCGTCATTGCCGCGGCACTGGGCGCAGACGAGTTTGGGTTCGGCAAGATCCTGCTTATCGCGCAGGGCTGCATCATGGCTCGTGTTTGCGAGAAGAACCGTTGTCCCACGGGCATCGCGACCCAAGACCCGAAGTTCAAGGCGAAGTACAAAGGGTCTGCCGAGCATGTGCGGCGCATGTTGCAGCTGCTGTCGTCACAAGTTCGTCAGTGCCTGGCGCAGATTGGGGTGCGCGGACTCGACGAAGTTGTGGGGCGGCGTCGATTCCTCGCGGCCCGTCCGGACCTTCGCAAGCTCGTGGAGCGGCGGCGGCTCGACCTGTCACCCTTGCTCGAGCCGATAGCCTACGATGTGGCGTCGTTTGTGGCCGCGCCCGAGCAGCCGCGCAGTCGCCTCAATCAGCAGATCTTGGACGCGGTGCTTCCGCGCCTTGAGGCGGGGGAGCGCGCGGAGGTCGAGCTTGCGATCTGCAGCCGCGACCGAGCTGTAGGAGCGGCGTTGGCAGGGGTGCTGGCGGAGCGGAGTCATCGCGCGCGTATGGCTGCCCTGGATGGGGCGACGCCCAACCGGCAGAACTACTATCCCGAGCCCGACACCATAGAGCTCACCCTTCGCGGGACGGCGGGGCAGGGATTCTGTGCGTTCGCCGGGCCTGGGTTGAGCGTGCGCCTGATGGGCTCGGCCAACGACTCGGTGGCCAAGTCGATGTGCGGTGGGTCCATTGTGATCGTTCCCGCGGAGGCTGCGACGTTTGATCCGCGGGAGAACACGATCGTGGGTAACGGTGCG
>Ga0316189_10001148_pt1 | contig 26315 bp, 24 predicted proteins | sample LowCovwburrow_MG_FD_204930 | JGI IMG/M metagenome (GOLD analysis project Ga0316189, IMG submission 204930) | Coastal sediment microbial communities from Maine, United States - Lowes Cove worm burrow | ecosystem: Environmental > Aquatic > Marine > Coastal > Sediment | place: USA: Maine... | reverse complement strand
TAGATGGCTTGAATGGCTTAAACGCGATCAAAACAAAAGAAAATGCACTAATGCTAAATCTAATTGATGGCCTAAAAAGCATAAACGAGCTGACAATTTATGGCGACCCTGAGTTACCACGTACCGGGGCACTGGCGTTTAATCACAGCCAACTAGATCATGGATTATTAGCGGCAATTTTAAACGACTACTTCGCCATTGCAGTGAGAAACGAGTGCTTCTGTGCACACCCCTACGTCAGCACTATGCTTAAAGACGAATTATGGCAACTGGATTTGAGTAATATTGCTGAAGACCAACAAGAAAGCTTTATCAATAGAAAGCGAGGAATGGTTCGGGCAAGCCTGAGCTTATACAACACGCCTGCCGACGTAGCACGTTTAGTCGATGCAATAAGAACAATCAGCGCGAACTTAGACTATTACACTCAGCATTATAAGGCCGACAATAACGGCGAATATCATCACAAGAGGTTCAAGCTTGAGTGGCAAAAGGAGCTTGGACTAGATATTTAAAATTGGATATTTAGACACTCAAAACCATCCTTAGCTGGAGTTAAATTTGTGGTAAATCAGCGTTACCAAAGCTATTTGCACATCGACAGAGATAACAATTCGAATTAACTATCTGCCTATCAATCAGCCTATCTACCGCTTACTCTTTCCGTCATTTACTATTATCGACGAATTATTTACTTGTGCTGTACACCAGTCTAAGCTTCGATGACGTAGATTTAGCTGACTTATCATGTTTGCTAAGCGGCTCTGACTCATCAGGGTTTATCTCAATCGATAACCATTCATGGCACTCCATACCCGCGACATAAGGCACAAGTGGCCCCTCAATTTGCTCGGGATGGTTATAAATTTGGTCATCACTTACTGGTACAAAGTATTGCTGATTCATGATATTTACTCTTCTTTGGTTTAGAACAAATTTCAGCTGAGTATTTAAATTTCCTTAAACGTGATCCTTTTTCGTCTTTTCGATCTAGGCTTTTAGAGCGCTAGTCATTGCAAAAATTAATAGATTCACAGTAAAACTCAATTACTTATCTGATGACTCTATTAAACGCTTCTTATATGTCTATTTCGGGATAAACTAATGGTTTAATTATGGTTTTTTTAAATTTTGTGTTTAATTGTTACTATTAAGACAAAATATTCACACAGTTACTCAAGGCCGATATAAAAATAGCTCGGAATATCAACAATTTAGGCGGAAACGCAGCTAATAGCTCATTATCAGCAAGTTTTTCGACGAAAATTGGAGGTATTACAGGCGTTTTTATTTGTTCAGCGAGTTATGCTGAGGCCTCCTTAGCAAATCAGTACAATTAATCACCAAGAGCAAATCGAACATGGCCAGAAGAGTAGCAATCGTCGAAGACGACTTTGATCAACGTGAGAACTATCGAGACGCGTTACAAAAGTCAGGCTATGAAGTCGATACTTATAAGAATCGGCCAGAAGCGTTGGCTGGTATGCGCGCCAACATGCCTGACTTAGCGATCTTAGATATCATGCTCGAAAACGAAATGGATGGTGGCTTTGACTTATGTCGAGATCTTCGCTCACTGTCACCAACACTACCCATCATTTTTTTAACCGCTCGAGATACTGATATCGACAGGGTTTCTGGGCTTCGCTTAGACGCCTGGGACTATCTAACCAAACCGCTAAATATGCAATTTCTTAGTGTGAGAATAAATTCATTGTTTCGAATAGTCGACAGTCTTGCGCAACCAAGGAGTGACACAAAAGATAGCGACACATTAAAGATAGATGATCTCAAAATCAACGAAAACAGTATGTCTATTAGTTGGAAGGGGCAAGAGCTAAGCTTAACCCTGACTGAGTTCTGGTTAATCGAATCTATGGCTCGCCACCCTGGTCACGTAAAAACCTATGAAAATATGATGCAAATCACCCGACAGAGCTATGTCGAACGTAACACTATCAACGGCTATATCCGTCGAATTAGAAATAAATTCAAGGAGATAGACTCAGACTTCAAAAACATTCAAACCGTTTTTGGTGTTGGCTATAAGTGGAATACTGACATATAAGCAATGCCTTGTTTACTATGACCACGCAACGCAGACTAACTAAAAAACGATGATGCGCGCAGGCTTCTCCATTCGCACCAAGCTACTGATGGTGGCTCTTTTACTACTATTAATTCCTTGGATGTCGTACGTGTACGTGCGCGACATGAAGACGTTTCTATTAAGTGGACAAGAAAATGCCTTGAGTTTGACCTCCCGCGCCGTTGCCACGGTCCTGCATGATCGCCCCGAACTTTTTGCTGAAGATATAATCATCAACCCTGACGACACGGATGAAAATGAAATATACGCGGTAACGCTACCAGCCTATATTAATCTCAACGGAGATCTGAGCGATTGGGGAGAACAAGCCAGTCAAGCAACTACCTATGTAGCCGACCGCGAGAATATTGCCGACCCCACCATCGGCTCGATTTCAGTCGACCATCTACTCGGCTATCGCGGCAATTTTATCTACGCATTGTTTAAAGTCGCCGATGATTCAGTGGTCTTCCGGCAACGAGGCTTTTTACGAATCAACACTGCTGACCATCTACGCTTGACGCTGCGAGCGCCCGATAGACCTGAACAACGCTACACTCTAATCGCGCGTGACAGCGGTCGTATGAGCATTTACCTAATGGACAAAGATTGGCAATACCCGATTACTGGCAAGCCGAATTATGACCTAGCCGCTGAATTAGGTTTAACCAATGATGGCTATAATGTAGAGTTAAGAATACCACGTTTTATGGTGTCCTCGGATACACGAATAAAACTCGAAGTAGCTGACGTTGATGATCCTGAATCCTTAGAAATTGAAGCACTAGTGACCACGACACCCAAAAATGACGACGAGAATTTTTCTCGACTGTTTTTCAAATCGCCAGAGATTGCCAAGATTTTAAAAGCTCTGGACCGCTCCGATGCGCGCATATGGGTGTTTAACAAACAAAAGCGTCCAACCGCCGTTGTCGGCAATATAATTCCCGAGAGCGACTACAAGCCATCACCCGAGGGTGACATCTGGGACACGCTTCGCTACTACTATACAAACTCATTACAGACCATTTTTTCTTATATTATTGAGCAGCCGACAGCTGACCTACAAGAGCAAAATGCCAGCGTACAACAACGAAATGATGCAATCATCGAGCGCGCGCTTGCAGGTGAGATCAGTACTGCCAGACAGCCGTCGCTAGACCAGAGTGGCTCAATTTTGATGTCGGCACACCCTATCTACTTAGGCGACGAGATACCGGGTGTCGTGGTGGTCGAGCAAAGTACTAATCAAGTTCTCGGCCAGCAAAAAGAAACGCTGGAAAATGTTATCAGCGTAACTCTATTGGTACTTATTACCGTAGCTACCGCATTATTACTATTTGCATCACGCTTAACGCTCCGTATTCGGCGGCTGCGAAATGCTACCGAAACAGCGATTGATCGAGACGGTCGAATCATTCATCAAAAACTCTTAGCAGAAGCTAAGTCGGGCGACGAAATAGGCGATTTGTCCCGCTCAGTTAGCAATATGTTAGAGCGTCTATCGCAATATACGAACTATCTTCGCGGCTTACCAGATACACTTGCACATGAGGTTAGCAACCCATTAAATGTGGTTAATTCGTCGCTGCATAATATGTCACAAGAGATTCCTGAGTCCGCCAATAGTAAGTATATGGAACGGGCTAAAAATGGCGTTAATCGTATCGGTAGTATTGTCCGCAATCTGACAGAAGCCGCAAACTTAGAACAGGCGATGCAATCAGAAACACGCGAGACAGTTGATTTGATTGAACTACTCGAGAGCTACGTCGACGGCTATAATTTTTCTAATCCGGGGCAAGGCTTTGAAATTATTATCCATTCGCGACCCTTGATGGTAGAAATAGCGCCAGACTACATTGCCCAGGCCTTAGACAAGCTGGTAGACAACGCAATAGATTTCGCAGCACCAGATACAACCATTGTATTTAAAGCACGTCGACTCGACAACTTCGCGCAAATTGATATTATCAACCAAGGGTCAAGACTGCCCGAGGGTATGGCTGAACGGATTTTCGAACCTCTTGTTTCACTAGGGCGCAAAGACGCACAGAAAATAAGCTTAGGCATGGGCCTTTATATCGTCAAGCTTATTGCTAGCTTTCATGGTGGCGACGTGCTCGCACGCAACTTACTCAGCTCTGATGGTGTGATATTCTCACTATCCCTACCAATTTTCGATCCCCAAGCCGGTAATCAAGGCTGGTAACGAGAGAAGGTAACTAGCGACAACGTACATTGACTATATGATGGACATACACATCAAGAGTCCTCATTTAGTAATTTCAGGAATAGAATATGGGAAATAGATTAAGCAAACTTTACACCCGCACAGGCGACGACGGTACTTCTGGCCTCAGTGGTGGTGAACGTATTGCCAAAAACCATCAGCGCATGAACGCAATGGGTGCCGTTGATGAACTAAACAGTGTTATCGGCTTGATGATATGCAAGCTAGAGGATGATGAGCTAACGTCGTTATTCACCTCCATTCAGCACGATCTTTTTAATATCGGCGGTGAGATCAGCATGCCCGGACAGAGCTTTATCAAGCAACAAAAGATCGAAATGCTTGAAAGTAAAATCGACTATTTCAACGAATCCGTTAAACCACTTAAAGATTTTATCCTACCAGGCGGCAGCGAAGCCGCAGCAGTTTGTCATATGGCTAGATCCATAGCGCGACGAGCCGAACGCGATGTGGTGACATTGCACCAGGCCGAACCCGTTTGTGATACTACTCGCCAGTATTTAAATCGACTTTCAGATCTACTATTTGCCACTGCAAGAATCATTAACCTACGCTTAGGCCATGAAGATGTGCTGTGGAACAAGGATCTTGCCTAAAGCAGCCACCTAAAACCGGCTAAAAAGAACATGTTTAATTGGCCGCCAAAGAAACCCGTTAAAACAATAAAGAATCAAAAATCATGACCTCAGAAAATTCATTTATATCAGTATTGGCTAGGCAAAACCTAGTACTAAAGATCGCCATCGGCATTGTACTTGGTGCCATAGTTGGCGGCTTAGTACCTGAGGTAGGTAAGTCCGTTTCTATTTTAGGAGGCCTATTTGTTTCGGCTCTAAAAGCAATCGCTCCGATACTAATTTTCTTGCTGGTGATCGCGTCTCTGGCCACCCATCGTGAGGGCCAGAAAAGTCATATGCGCCCTATTCTTAGTCTTTATTTACTCGGCACCTTGGCTGCGGCTACAACCGCTGTATTATTAAGCTTTATGTTCCCTACGACCTTAACATTGGTTGGCGCCGAAGCTATGAACTCAGCCCCACAAGGCATTGGCGAGGTACTTAACAACTTACTCTTTAAGATTTTCGACAATCCAGTTAGTGCGCTAATGAACGCCAACTATGTTGGTATTTTAGCTTGGGCAATCGGTCTTGGAATTATGCTTCGAAAAGCTAGCGAAGCCACCAAAAACGTGCTTGAAAACTTTAGTGATGCAGTGGTCGGCTTAGTGCAGCTAATAATTCAATTGGCTCCCATCGGTATATTTGGCTTAGTCGCTGGCACCATAGCTGCGACCGGATTCAGCGCGCTCGTTGAATACGCGCATTTACTGGGCCTCTTAATTGGCACCATGTTTATCATCGCGTTGATCGTAAATCCCATCATTGTTCTATTTATGACCAAAACTAATCCCTACCCGTTGATCTTCACCTGCTTGAAAGAAAGTGGTATTACCGCCTTTTTCACCCGTAGTTCGGCGGCAAACATTCCAGTTAATATGGCCTTATGTGAAAAGCTAGGTCTGGATGAAGACACATATTCGGTGTCTATCCCATTGGGAGCGACTATTAATATGGCCGGCGCGGCGATTACCATAAGCGTGATGACAATGGCCGCAGTAAATACGCTCGGTATCGACGTCGATATAACAACAGCCTTATTGCTTTGTGTAATCGCAAGCGTCTCAGCGTGTGGATCATCGGGTGTTGCCGGCGGCTCGCTCTTGCTAATCCCATTAGCTTGCAGCCTATTTAACATCCCTAACGAGGTAGCGATGCAGGTTGTTGGCGTCGGTTTTGTTATTGGCGTGGTGCAAGACTCAGCTGAAACAGCACTGAATAGTTCAACCGATGTGATCTTTACCGCGGCCGCCTGCCGTTCTGTACAGAGCTAGTCTGCACACAAGCGTAGCCTATAAACACACTAGCGATTATTGCCTAAGGTTTTGTGGCTTAAGGTTTTGTGCTTAGTAGATAAATGGAATAATCAGCTTTGTGCGTTTTTTCCAGCGGGTAAACTCTTGATTGAAGCGTTGAGCTAGATAGCGATCTTCCTCTTTAGATTGCCGTATCAGCGCGACAGTGCCCAAAGCTAGAACGAAAACTGATGGTATTGTTGGGAAGAGTAAAAATAAGCCCATGCAGACAAAGCTATCTGAAAAATACATTGGGTGCCTTATAAATCGGTATAAGGCTTGATCCGTGACAAGAATATCTGGCTGAGCAAAGCGGCAACTGAATGACTCTAGTTTCCGGTAGTGAAAGAGTCCACTTAGGCCGCCAACAACAATGAGTGTCTGAGCAAGAAATAGCGGGGGCGTAAACCAAGGCTGTAGTCCATACAGCGTGCAAATAAATGAACTAGCTATCAAAACTGTGCCGCAGCAAACCTTAACCGACCAACAGAATATTGAGTGGCAACCCTGAGGTTTTTGATTGCCCAATGGCTCCTCACCATGCGCTAATGGCTCCATATCATCTAATGGCTTTTCGATACCAGCATGCTCAGCAGATCCTTTCTTTAATGATACTTTTATTCCCATTTATTAAGTTTACACCAATAACGTGAGGAAATTTAACAATTATTGCAAATGCCGCGAAATCATAAACTGCATGACCCAACATCACCAGCATAATACTGCCAGTAAAATAGAACGCTAAGCCAAAAAGCAAGCCTAAGATAAAGGTTAGCAACACGTATGTTTTGGTCATATAGTGCAATAGCCCAAATATTAGTGAGGCTCCTATAATGCCCCAAATCGGGCCAATACTACTCACAAGAAATGTTTGCAACACAGCTCGTATTAGTAATTCTTCACCGATTCCAGCTAATATCGAGATCACAACAATTTGCGGCCAGGTAAAATTCCGAAAAAGCTGATGCAAGGTATCGAGTAGCTCGTGCATATGAATGGTCTTGGTCCACGGCGAGCACGACAAGATAAAACCAAGCAGGTAAATCGCTAGGCCCAACGCCACACCATATGGAATCACCAGCCAGCCCAAACCGGCGAACCATTGCCATGACGAGACAAATAACGAGAGTAGAACTCCCAGAGCCAGAATTATCAGTGCAGACGGTAAAACCTGGCGGAAAGAGACAGGCGATTGATTTAATTTCATGATTCGCTATCAATCCAAATTAGTGATGCCATACGACCACATTGGCCGTCACGACGATATGAAAAAAAATCTTGCTCATCTAGGTAAGTACACGCGTTCGAATGTGTGTAATTGGTCACCCCCATAGCCGCCAGCCTATGCCCACAAAGCTGGTAGAGATCGGCTAGCACCTTATCATTATGACCGATATTGTCTTCAGGATTTTTATAAGCCGAATCAGGGCCTCCCAATTGCGCCATCACCTCGGTACCGACCTCAAATTTAGTTGGCCCGATGCATGGCCCCGCCCATGCGATAATTTCTGCTACAGGACAAGCAAACGCCGCCACTGCATTCTCTATAATCCCGTTCGCCATTCCTCGCCAACCAGCATGGACCGCAGCAACTTGGTCGCCTGCCAGATTAGTAAGCAACAATGGTAGACAGTCTGCCGTCATCACCGCACAGACGATATCAGCGCGTGTCGAAAACGAACCATCAAACTCAAACTCAGTCGCTAGATCGGCATTTACTACGCTAGCACTATGCACTTGCGCAAGCCAAACTGGTTCGCTCGGTAATTTCAGGTCTGATCTTAGTTTACTGCGATTTCTAAACACCTGACTACACTGGTCGCCCACGTGCAAGCCTAGGTTCATCGAGCCATAGACATCACCACTTGAACCGCCCAAGCGGGTAGTTGTGTATGCCTTAACTCGCGTCGGCGCAGGCCAATTGGGAGATATATAAGACATATGCGCAGCTAATGATTATCATCGCCACAGGCATCGACTAATCGCTGCATATCATCAGGCATTGGCCGCTCCCATGATTGATGCTCGCCCGATGCCGGGTGAATATATTCAATTCGCGTCGCGTGTAAGGCTTGTCGCTTAAAACTTCGAAGTTCCGCTTCCAAACGTGGCGAACAGTGTCCAGGAATAGCCAGTCTTCGACCGTATACTGGGTCGCCTGCAAGAGAAAATCCCGCATGTGTTAGGTGAACACGAATTTGATGCGTTCGCCCAGTTTCAAGCTGAACACGCAACAGAGTATGATTTCGAAAGCGATCATCAACTCGGTAATGGGTGACCGCTTCTTTACCCATCATATTAACCGCCATTCTACGGCGATCGTGTTTATCTCGTGCAATCGGCTCATCTATCGTGTTGCCAGAAATTATACGCCCGTTTACCAGCGCCAAATATTCTCGATGCAAGCTATGGTCTACCAGTTGAGCAATCAACCCAAGCCGAGCATTTTCAGTTTTCGCCACCACCATTAGACCCGATGTGTCTTTATCCAGACGGTGAACGATTCCAGCGCGCGCTAAACCACGGCTCTCAGGGTAATGAAATAATAAGGCGTTTAACAGCGTTCCATCGGGGTTGCCAGCGCCTGGATGCACCACCCAACCGGCTGGCTTGTTAATTACTAACATTTCATCGTCTTGGTAAACCACGTCGATAGGCATATCTTGAGCTTCCCACTCGCCCTTACGAATATTAGGAATAGTAACTTCCAGCAACTCTCCGCCGAATACCTTGTCTTTTTGTTTAGGTACTTCATCATCGAGCATCACCAATCCTTGCTTAATCCACGACTGGATAGTGCTACGCGAATAATCCTCGCAAAGCGCTGTCAGCGCTTTGTCGACACGTTGTCCAAAGCAGTCGTCTGAAACAATGAAGCTGTGTAAGCTTGGCGATGAAGCCGCCATCGAATCAACCGCTGAATCGGATTCTGACTCAACAATTTGATCAACTTTAGTATCAACTTTAGTATCAACTTTAGTATCAACTACGGGTGTCGACAACTTCGATAGATCAGCCTCAGTATCGGGCATAATTTCGGATTTCCTATAAACGGTTTAAAGTGTGCTACAAATTGCCATACAGAACAGTAATACTCTTCTCTGGCTTTAGTTTTCGCGTTATGATTGCTGGCTAAATAATACCCCATAACAACAGCAATATGAGCCTTTAACATGAGTCTTTTCCAAGTCATTGAGAGCATATCCATCTCGACGCCCGCGTTCGCGTCGACGCCTGCACGGGTTAAACGCCCTGCTTCTCGTTGTTACAAGCTTATGCTGCTTGTGTGTCTTGCCGCTAGTCTAGCGGCATGTAGCGGCAAAAAGAAATCTGGTGGCATCGATGAAAAACTTGCGCAACAGCAACTTCAAGAGCTTTATGACAAAGGAAAAACCGCACTAGATAAGGGCAATTATGGGTTTGCAATCGACTTCTACCGAGCGCTCGAAGCCAATTACCCTTACGGTGAGCTAACTGAGCAAGCTAAGTTAGACATGATATTTGCATTTGATAAGACCAACCAAGTCGAAAAGGCCGTCGAGGCAGCTGATAATTTCATTAAACTCTACCCCACACACAAGAACGTAGACTACGCCTATTACATGAAAGGGGTCGCCAGCTTCGAAAAGAAAGCTGGCAGAATCGATAAATTTATTAAGGGCGGCAATACACTGCGTGATCCTAAGCCTTTACGCGATTCGCAAAATGCATTTCAGGAGCTAATAAAACGATACCCGAATAGCGTGTACGCCAAAGACGCCGAACAACGCATCGTCTTTATCCGAAATGAATTAGCCAAGCGAGAGTTATATGTCGCTCAATTCTATTTCAATAACGAGACTTATGTCGCAACGGTAAACCGGTGTAAGACGATCATTTACAAATACGAGACTTCACCAGCCGTTGAGGGTGCGTTGGTACTGATGGAAAAAGCCTATATCGAAATGGGCTTAGATGAATTAGCATCGAGTACCCGCCAGGTACTAAATCAAAACTTCCCCCAGAACAAGCAAGCGCCATACAAGAAAAAGAAAGGTTTCTTTGCACGACTTAACCCCTTCTAGCTTGAGCAGATCGCCTTGGTAAAAAAGCCGCCACAATTCACAATTGTGGCGGCTTTTTCTGGCCTATAAGATTGATAGCTCAAGTTACATCAAGCCAGTAGTGAAGTTAAGTTGCGGTAGGACACATCACAATGCGCTAGCATCAAAACCTACCAATCGACCTTAGGCCTAAAACCTGATGTGATTGGATAGCGACGATCTCTCCCAAAGGCACGCCTTGTTATTCTGACACCAGGCGCCGCTTGCCGTCTTTTATATTCATTAAGATCCACCATCCTAATTACTTGTGACACATATTCTTTAGCAAAGCCTTGAGCGACAATATCGGCCGGCGGACAATCTTGCTCGACATACAATTCTAAAATTGGATCTAGAATCTCATACGGTGGTAGGCTATCAGAGTCGATTTGATCAGGGCGTAATTCAGCAGATGGTTCGCGCGTTATGACACGCTCAGGAATAACAGGAGAAACACTGTTGCGGTATTTAGCTAGCTCGTAAACTAATATTTTGGGGACGTCTTTAATAGCATTGTATCCGCCAACCATATCCCCATAGAGCGTCGCATAACCGACTGACATTTCGCTTTTATTACCGGTGGTCAGCACCATCGCGCCAGTTTTATTGGAGAAAGCCATTAAACTCAAACCTCGACAACGAGCTTGAATATTTTCTTCGGTAGTATCCTCGGCACGGTCACCGAACAACGGCGTCAGCTGCTTGACGAAGGCATCGTACATAGGCTCGATAGACACGACATGATAGTTAATACCCAAGGCCTCAGCCTCGGCACGGGCATCGTGCTGTGAAATATCCGAGGTATAACGAAACGGCATCATAATCGCATCGACGTTGTCAGCCCCCAAAGCGTCGACGGCAATTGTTGTAGTCAGGGCCGAGTCGATTCCACCAGAGAGGCCGATAACGACTTTCTTAAAGCCGTTTTTACGCACGTAGTCGCCGACCCCGAGCACCAGCGCATTATAGACACTTTCGAGCATTGCCATTTCTGGCACCATCTCGGTTCCGTGAATAGAAACATCAAGACCCTCGCGTTTAATCGTAACCATGCTTAGAGCCTCTTTAAAGCTCACCATTTGATGCACCACCCTACCACTGGCATCGGTGGCAAACGAGGCCCCATCAAACACCAGCTCATCTTGCCCGCCAATTTGGTTGACGTAGATAACAGGCGCGTTAACTTTCTTGGCTTTGGCGCATACCACAGCGTTACGTTCGTTTATTTTTTTACTGTGATATGGCGAACCATTGATATTAATAATCACCTCAGCGCCCTGCCCGATTGCGCTTTCAACCGGGCCGTCATGCCAAATATCTTCGCATACAGTTAAGCCCAACTTCACGCCCTTGTAGTCAATCACACATGCTTGCGAACCCGGCACAAAATAACGCTTTTCGTCAAACACACTGTAATTCGGTAGATCGATCTTAGCGTATTCATGAGTGATTTCGCCATCAACGATCATAGCGCCAATATTGACCAAGCCATCAGCGGTCTTTTTAGGGTAGCCAACAATTAAGTCGATTCCATGCACACTCTCGCATAAGCGCCGTAATTGTTGCTCGACTCGGCTATTGAAACCTGAACGCAGCAGTAAATCTTCTGGCGGATAACCGGTTAACACCAATTCAGAACACACTAACAGATCGCAATTCATTGCTTTTGCACGATCAGCAAACTCGATTATGCGCTCGACATTGTTCTCTATTGCGCCAACAACGACATTGATCTGCGCTAAGGCAATATTAATTTCACTACTCATAGGGTATCTTCTAGTTGATTTGTCGGGTCGCGTAAGCAGCCTAAATTTAGAGTATATCGTTTAAAGAATTTTATGGAAATTGTTGTTCACAATACCTTGGCCGAAATTTCAGCTAAGCAATGGAATGCCATGCTAGCGGACAATAACCCGTTTGTACGACACGAATTTTTATTGGGTCTAGAAACCACCGGTTGCGTGTCCTTAGAGACCGGCTGGGAGAGTACCCACATAGCCATTTACGAGGATATCGATCGAGAACATTTGCTAGCGGCGATGCCTTGCTACATTAAGGAGCACTCATATGGCGAATACATATTTGACTGGTCCTGGGCTAATGCACACCACCGTTATGGTTTGGAGTATTACCCCAAACTGTCAAATGCAGTGCCATTTACTCCCGCCACGGGAGATCGGCTATTAGTGAGAGACCCGAAACAACGCACACAACTCGAATCTGCGCTACTAAGCAAAGCAATCGAGCTGTGTCAAAGCCGTGGATTATCAAGCTTTCACAGCCTGTTTGTCGAGCAACAACAAGCCGAAAAATTACATAAGCTTGGATGTCTAACTCGACATAGTTCGCAATTTCATTGGCGCAATAGAGAGTATCAAAGTTTCGATGATTTCTTAACTATCATGAGCTCCAAAAAGCGTAAAAATATCAAGAGAGAGCGGCGGCGAGTTGCTGAAACAGGCATTCGCTATCGATGGCTTTCAGGACATCAACTCGATCAAACAGCAGTCAACACTATGTATCGCTTTTATGCACGAACTATTCAATATTACGGAGCTCAATCATATTTAAACAAAGAATTTTTCGAATATCTTAGCCAACAGTTTAATCAACAAACCCTTTTTCTGTTCGCTGAGCTCGATAATCAAGTCATAGCCGGTGGCTTATACTTTAAGAGTGACAACGCTCTTTTTGGACGCTATTGGGGAGCACTAGATAATTTCCATAGCGTGCATTTCGAAACATGTTATTACCAAGCGATTGAATGGTGCATTAACAATGGCTACCAACGCTTTGAAGCCGGGGCTCAGGGCGAACACAAGCTTGCTAGAGGCCTAGAACCGAGGGTCACCTACTCATCACACTGGATAGCACACGATGGCTTTAAGCAAGCGATTGGCGACTTTATAAGCTCTGAGCAAGAGCATATGAAAAACTATCAAGCACATATGAACAACCATTCGCCATTCAAGATCGAAATATGATGAGCAACAAACTCAAATTCGTAGCGTTTCCAGCGGTCAGTAATGCCACCGAAGATGGTCTGTTAGCAATGGGCGGCGACTTGAACATTAACACCTTAGTATCGGCCTACTCCCAAGGAATTTTCCCATGGTATAACGATGATCAACCGATTCTGTGGTGGTCACCTGACCCTAGAATGGTGCTGTTTCCAAACGACGTTAAGATTTCACGCAGTCTTGCCAAGACCATTAGAAAGGCCGACTTTAGAGTTACCTGCAACCAAGACTTTGATGCGGTAATCAGTGCCTGTGCGTTGCGCGGGCAAGAAGACGCTAGAGCGCCAATTGAAGACACTTGGATAAGCGACGACATGCATGCAGCCTATGTAGCTCTTCACCACCAAAACTACGCACACTCTATTGAAGTGTGGCAGGACAATGAGTTGGTCGGAGGGCTCTACGGCTTAGCAATAGGGAGTGCTTTTTTTGGCGAGAGCATGTTTAGCCGCGTCAATGACGCCTCAAAAGTTGCGCTAGTCACTTTGTGTAAGGCTTTGTCGGCGGCAAAATTTACGGTAATAGATTGCCAAGTCGCAAGCGATCATCTATTTTCCCTCGGTGCCGTTGAGATAAGCCGCGCGAAATTTCTCAGGCTAATCGAAGATGCGCATATCGACAAACCAATTGTGAACTTTTCAAACTTGTTCAAAAGAACCACCGAGACAATGATATAACTACTCTATGAGCTCCGCACACAATCCAATTCGCCTGTTCGAAACGGTGGTCGATGACTGTCCATACCTAGACGGCCAAAAAAGCGCCTCTATTCTAGTCGACCCCGACCACAAAATCGATAAGACCCTATTTTCAACCCTATCGCGTTCTGGCTTTCGGCGTAGCGGCGAGATGCTCTACTCACCTAAGTGCCCAAACTGTAACGCTTGCGTATCTGTCCGAATACCATCGGCAGAATTTAAATTATCACGCAGCCAGAAGCGTGTTTGGCGCAAAAACATCGATTTACGCGCTAGTATCGAAGATGTACGTTTCGAAAAAGAGCATTTCGACATGTATTTCGCTTACCAACAGCATCGACACCCCGAAAGCAGCATGTGCGACGATGACACCTCAAAATACATCAGCTTTATTGAATCGAGCTACTCGCGGTCTAAATTTTTATGCTTTAGATTAGATGGTGAGCTCATCGGCATAAGCGTATTGGATCAATTTGATGGCGGAGTATCCGCGGTTTATACCTTTTTTGACCCTAGCTTCGACGCTAGGAGCCTCGGCACCTACGCGATTTTGTACACACTAAAACTCGCCAAAACTAAAAATATTCCGTTCGTGTATTTGGGTTACTGGATCGAAGGTTCACAAAAAATGGATTACAAACGAAAATTTAAACCCTTACAGGGATACATCAATAGACAATGGCGCGAATTAGAACTCTAAACCCAATCTACGACAAAGCGCTTGAAATGACCAGTAAAGGCTTTATTTATAACAGCACATGGGGCATGATAGCCCCGCTTTTTACAATGGTTTAAAGGCATAATGCTGGCAACCGGGCATAATTAGAAAACCCTAATAGAGTTACTCAAGAGTTAAATATATAACGTGGCAAAAGAAGACCAAATTGAAATGGAAGGCACCGTCATTGACGCGCTTCCAAACACCGAATTTAAAGTTGAGCTGGAAAATGGGCACGTGGTTCACGCGCACATATCTGGCAAAATGCGCAAAAACTATATCCGTATTTTACGTGGGGACCGTGTAACGGTTGAACTAACACCCTACGATCTTACTAAAGGCCGCATTACCTATCGTAATCGCACATAGTACTAAAATAGCCTCCATTGTCTAGCCACAGCATTGGTGGCTACAGCACTATTAATTGGTCGGCTTTATACGCGACTCGGGGACTGATAGAATTTTGTTAAAGAAAACACTGGATATTAAAACAGTGTCTTGCTAAGCTCGGGTCATGAAAGATACCGAGCTACTACCGCTGACCAAACGTCAGCAACAAATCTTTGACTTTATTCTCGAATGCATGGTCGCCAATGGCGCTCCACCCACAAGAGTAGAGATTGCTAACAACTTCGGCTTCCGTTCGCCCAATGCCGCTGAAGATCACCTCAAGGCGCTAGATAAAAAAGGTCATATCGAGCTACGCTCAGGCACCTCTCGAGGCATCGTTATAAGCGAGGCTGCCCGTTTAAGTTTAATGTTTGACAATCCAATGCTTAGCAACGACATGCCAGAACTAGGCAACAGTAATGGAATGGCTGTTATCGGTGATGTAGCCGCCGGCGCGCCTATTTTTGCAAGCCAACACATACAGAAAATGGTCAGCGTAGACCAAAGCCTATTCTCTCAAAAGGCGGACTTTTTATTAAAGGTTCGCGGCGACAGTATGATTAACATCGGCATTTTTGAGCATGATTTACTCGCTATTAGAAAGACCAGCACGGCTAGAGACAATGAAATTGTGGTCGCCAGAATCGACGATGAAGTAACCGTAAAACGCTACCGTCGTCACGCAGCATCGGTATCTTTAATAGCTGAAAATAATGACTATGCGCCGATTGAAGTTGATCTACAAACTCAAAGTTTCGCAATCGAAGGAATTGTCGTCGGCCTAATTAGGCAAGGTCTTTAACAGTTCGAGTTATCTCTCCAACATCAAAAGCCTCAACATCAAAAGCCTCAACATCAGAGGCCCCGACATCAAAGGCTTACAATCCAAGCGAAAAACTAATCCTCCGAGACCACATTTGATATCTAAAGTTGATATCTGGCCTAAATGCATGTTCACGCACCCCACTATCAAATTAATAATTAATAAACTCAGTTAGCGGCCTACAATTAATTCAGCTTTTTCTTATCAATAGGCTTAACAGGTAATGGCAGAGCGGTAACCCCTTCGTCAGCTAGACCCTTCAGCTCATCAGCCGTTGCCGTCCCTCTAATACTCTCGGGCTCCGTCTCGCCACGGTGCATACTCAGTGCCTCATTGGCAAACTTATTACCAACATCCTTAAAATTTGAATCGATATACTTATGAACCTTAGTTAGCATGCTTTGAAGCTTGCCATAAGATTCTACAGAACTAGTGTTTAGGTTTGTAACAGGCTGCTCCTGTCGTTGTAGAGAATCACTAACGGCCGTCGAATTACTCTTTTTAAATAACTTCGACGCAGTTACTTTCTTCTTAACCATAACAGAATCGCACACAGGGCAACGCAGAAGTGCCTTTTCCTGCTGAGAGACTAAATCGTCAGAGTTATTAAACCAACCCTCAAACTCATGACGAGCATCACATATTAAGTCGTAGATAACCATGTTGAAGAATTAGCCTTTGTCTAAGTGAAACGCTCGGCCGCACCAACTATAAATACTTATAGTCGAGCGGCGGTAGATATTTTTGCAAGCAAAAAAATACGCCTATACCAATCGAGCTTTCGGGTATTTAACCCTAGCACTACGAATAAATAAAGGGTTCGATATCAAACCCTTTATTACCTCAGTAGCTGTTACCTCGCTAACTACGCCTTCGCCTTCGGCAGACGACCTTCGCGTTTACGGTCGTTCTCACTTAAGAATCGCTTACGGATACGAATGCTGTCTGGTGTAATTTCAACCAACTCGTCGTCATCAATAAACTCAAGTGCTGATTCTAAGGTGTGCTTAATTGGCGTAACCAAACGCAGAGCTTCATCAGTCCCTGATGCACGAACGTTAGTTAACTGCTTACCTTTCAATGGGTTAACGGTTAAATCGTTATCTCGAGAGTGAACACCGACCACTTGGCCTTCATACACTTGTTGCGTAGCATTGATCATCATCTTGCCACGATCTTGTAAATTGAAGATAGCAAAACCAAGTGCTTTACCTGTACCGTTTGATATCAACACACCGTTCTTTCGCTGACCAAAAGATTTGCTTTTCTTGAGCGCATAGCGATCAAATACATGATACATCAAACCAGACCCCGAGGTCATGGTCATGAAATCAGTCTGAAAGCCGATTAAACCGCGAGAAGGAACCAAGAAATCTAATCGTACTCGGCCTTTACCGTCTGGAGTCATATTTTCTAAATCAGCACCGCGCTCTTGTAACGCTTTCATGGTGGCACCTTGATGCTCATCATCAATATCGATTGTTACAGCTTCGTATGGCTCGTGAATTTCACCGCCAACGTCTTTGTAGATAACCTCTGGACGAGATACTGCAAGCTCAAAGCCTTCGCGACGCATGTTTTCAATTAAGACAGAAAGGTGCAATTCACCACGACCAGACACCTTAAATTTCTCAGCGTCTGCCGTATCTTCTACACGTAGTGCCACATTGTGTAATAACTCTTTTTGCAAACGTTCGCGAATTTGACGAGAGGTTAGATACTTACCTTCTTGGCCAGCAAACGGTGAGGTGTTAACTTGAAAAGTCATCGTCACAGTCGGCTCATCTACGGTCAACGCGGGTAGCGCTTCAACCGCATCGCGATCACAAAGTGTGTCAGAGATAAACAACTGGTCCAATCCCGCTACCGCGACGATGTCGCCAGCGTGAGCAGCGTCGATTTCAATACGCTCAATGCCTTTAAAACCGAAAATCTTAGTGACACGGCCATTGCGAGTCTTACCTTCATTATCAACCACGGTCACCGGCCCGTTTGTTTTAATTGACCCGTTCTTAACACGGCCAATCCCTATAACGCCTAAATAAGATGAGTAATCTAGTTGCGAAATCTGCATCTGAAATGGTTCGTCAAGTTGAACCGGTGGTGGTGGCACACGATCAACAATGGCTTGGAATAACATATCCATATTGTCTGTAAGAACCGTATGATCATCAGTAGCGTAACCATTAATTGCCGAGGCATAGATTACTGGAAAGTCTAATTGCTCATCAGTCGCGCCTAGCATATCGAATAGATCGAAGGTTTGATCAAGCACCCAATCGGGGCGTGCACCTTCGCGGTCAATCTTGTTGATTACAACAATTGGCCTCAAGTTATGTTCGAAGGCCTTTTGCGTCACGAATCGAGTTTGTGGCATAGGTCCATCGACAGCATCAACCAGTAATAATACCGAGTCAACCATCGATAAAATACGTTCCACCTCGCCACCAAAATCGGCGTGACCAGGTGTATCAACTATGTTAATACGGTAATCGTTCCAGGTTAAAGCCGTTGGCTTAGCTAGAATCGTGATGCCGCGTTCCTTCTCGATATCGTTGCTGTCCATAACACGTTCAACCAATTCTGCACGGTCATCGAAGGTGCCAGATTGTTGAAGAAGTTTGTCGACCAAAGTGGTTTTACCATGGTCAACGTGCGCGATAATCGCTATATTACGTAAATTCATTAGATATCAAGAGGTTGGTTAGCCCAAAAACAAAGCGCGATTATAGGGCAACCTCGGCTAATTGCTAGGCTTTAGAAGCCTTTAATTTCAACAGTAGTGCGGAATTACTGGTTATTTTCCGGTGAAAATTTCATTTGGATACTCCGGTATTACCTGAGAGCGAGAAAAAACCGTTTGAAATATCTGAAAATCACTCTGAAAACACGGCTAGTGTCGAGCTATCGTCAAATGGGGCAATCGTTAATGGCGATAATACAGTCGTTTATCTACGTCGGCGATAGAAATTCTAAAGCCTCACTCGCTAAGAAAACACAAACCAAGCTCGATTTAGAATCAATCCCTATCCCTTTTTTAACTTATGCAACTTAGCGAAGCGAACTGAGAATTGGCAATAATCACCTAAACGATTCTGCACCGACATGGTCGCATTCTGATATTTTGCTAGCTCTCGGAGTTGTGATAGTGGCTTGTCGTTATCAACTCTAGATGTTGCCGTCTCACGACTGGTATAGCCAGGTAAAAATATAAGTTTAATTCGTTGCTCGGGCGTCAAGGCCTCGCCGGCTGCTTGATCGATCAAGTTTAGACTGATTGCTTTCTTTAAAATAGCGGCACCATCTAAACCTTCGCCGTTATCCCAAACAGACAACAACCAATTCTTCTCATTCTCAGCGAAAGCTACCCTTACCGAGATGTAATCAGTCTTGCCTGCTAGCAAGCGCTGCTCAGCGGGCCGGCCACCATGTTGTATGCTGTTGCGCACCAAGTGTTCGGCAATTAGCTCGACCGTTTCAGCAATCTCAACAGGTAGCTGCTCTAGCTCAAACCCCTTACAACTGAGTGACGCTCGATGAGCAGAGAATTTCACCTCCCTAGCTACCACCGATTGCAAATAGTCTCCAAAGCTCGAGAAACTTTGATCTGTGGACTCGTCGCCTAGCATCACGATTTCGTCATGATAATGTCTTCTCGATCGCCGTAAAAGCCAAATAGAAATCAACACCAATAGAAAGCCAACTGCGCCGGCAACTCGCGATAATGTAGCCAAAAGTTGTAGTCGCCGAGCGTAGGCAATACTAACCTTGGAAGAGAGAGAGTCGAATTTGACCTGGGCAGTGCGTAGCCTCCGCTCCTTAAGTAGCGCCAAACTTGCACCTAAATCAAATGAGGTGGGTTTTAGATAATAGGCCAGAGGCTGAGCAACAAAATCAAGACCAAGATCACGAAGATCGCCACCGAATTCTATTCTGGCAACTTGCGATGTCAGATGCTGCACTTCGTTTTGACTCATCGGATCGTGAATACGACCAGCGATCGATGCGATCATTGTTCTGTATGCGGACAACTCTAGAGTTGATCTATACAGCAATAGATGCACAGAAAAACAAACAGCTACGTAACTAAGCAGCACAATGCTGAACCATATCAGCCTTCTCGGCATATCAAACCCAATCAATTTTAACCACCACGACCCGAGAGCGATGATAGCGTATGAAACACGAAATAGATAACATCCTGATTATTACTCTTCCGATAAATTTTTTTGCACTCCCCATAACTACCGATAACTAGCCAAAAGCCCTAATCAGTGCACTAACTGTCCACTTGCACCAGCGCGGTTCGTAGCTATGTAATTTAAGGAGCCTCTGATTAACCAGCTTTCGCATACCTTAGCGCGGCTGAATCCAATAATTGATACTGGCACAGTTTATGCTTTGATTTAGCTTTAGTAATTCACAGTACAAATGAGTGAGTACGCTCCAATCTTAGCAATGCGACTCACAATCCGTAAATTGACAACTATTAAAGGTAGAAAAATGATTACCAATCGCGAACAAGTGACCGACCTAATTATGTCTAGCAAGGTGTTAAACGACATCAGCTGGAAGAGCGTTGCAGAACAAGTAGGACTCTCAAAAGAATGGGTCACGTCTGCCTGTCTTGGCCAGATGGCACTCGACAAAAGCCAGGCTGAAACGGTTGGTGCTATTTTTGCACTCTCTGATGAAGCAATTGCTTGGCTGCAAATCGTTCCCTATAAAGGCTCGCTGCCAACCGCGATACCAACAGACCCTCTAATTTATCGTTGGTACGAGGTGGTCAATGTATACGGTTCAACAATCAAAGAGTTGATTCACGAGGAGTTCGGCGATGGAATTATGAGCGCTATTGATTTTTCGATGGATATTGAGCGGCTCGAAAATCCTAACGGTGACCGTGTCAACGTAGTTCTTTCTGGTAAGTTTTTGCCATATAAAAGCTATTAGCAGAATCAGTCAATGCTTAACTATTTACACCTCAACGACTCCCAATCCCATCCTAACTAAGGTGTAAATAGAGTAAGCCAATAACTAACGCGAGAAGTGTTAACGAAACACCTTTCCAAAAGACCAACGGGTCGCGCTCCAACAATGGCGGCCGCGCTTGAGCTAAAAACTTGGCGTTCGGCTTGCGTAAATCTTGTATGAATTCAGATAGCTCCAAATAACGCTTTAATCGATCAGGTTGGAGTGCCTTCTTAAGTGTCAGGTCAACCCACGCGGGTGTAGACCTGTGCACAGCCAGTACCGACTGATATACCAACTTGCGCTGAGCCGCGCGACTAAGTGCCCTAGCCACATGAGTACCATAGGGAGACCGGCCGCTGATCATATGATAGGCAATGCAGGCTAATGAATAGATATCCGACTGTTTACTTCCAAACTCGCCAACAAAATACTCAGGCGCGAGAAATTGCGCTGTCCCCGGCATCGCTTGAGCTGTTTCGAATGCTCGCGTTTCCTCAATGCCGGAAACAAATGTTGAACCAAAATCAATAATTTTTACCGTGCCCGAGACATCCATCATTATATTCTCCGGCCTCAGGTCTTGGTGTAACATTTCTTGACGATGAAAGGCCTGCAAACCAATTGCAATTTGTTCAACAATAGACCGTACCTCGTCGAGAGTCGGAGCCGGGTTGTCGACCATCCATTGAGCCAGAGTTTGGCCGTCAACGAACTCGGTCACAAGATAGCAATACCGCCGCTTTTTACTGGCCTTATGCGACTTAACTATGTGAGCGTTATTCACGCGATTAGCTATCCACTCTTCCATCAAAAAACGTTGCACATTATCCGGGTTCTGTCGGCTTTCTGTCGAAGGTAGCTTAATAACCACTTTTTCTTGGGTCACCAGATCTCGCGCAAGTAAAACATGGCTACGGCTACTTTTATGCAAATCACGAAGTACTTGATAGCCATCAAAGATCATTCGCGCAGTAAGCTCTGGCGGAAATGGTAGTTCATTTTGACGTTGCAAAAATTCATTAGATTGAGCTAGTGGCAAGCTATCAATACGCGCTATCTGCACTGTGAGGTTATCCTCGCTGCCCTCCCCTAACGCGTGTTCAACGATAGTCTTAGCCGCCAGATCCAGATCGTCAAAGTGCGAAGTAATAGCCTGATTTACAAATTCGTCGCTAACAAATTCATAAACACCATCAGTAGCGAATAGAAAAATATCACCTCGCTCTAATGGCAACTTCAGATAGTCAATTTCGAGGTCAGGCTTAATCCCAAGCGCGCGTGCTAGATAGCTTTTATCACCCGACATCCACAAGCGGTGTTGCTCAGTTAGCACTTGTGTTCTATCTCGGGCCTTACTGATACCAAGTCTGCTGATCTGCGAGTCACCAATATGAAATAGGTAAGCAGTAGTTGACTTGAATACTAATGCAGAAAAAGTACATACGTACCCCTTATCCTTATTGAGACGAAACTCATTGCTGCGGTAGTTTTGAGCGTATAGCCAAGAGTTATTTGCTTGCAATACTCGTTGTGCCGCCGTTTTTACTGACCAAGTTTCGCTGGTGCAATAATAGTCCTCAAGAAAGCTGTTTATCGCGACTTGGCTCGCGACCTGACTAACATCGCTGCTACTTATGCCATCAGCAACTGCAATGGCTATTCCTTTGCTGCTCAGTTGTGGTTCTCTCGGCACCACACTTCCGTGAGCATCTTGATTATGTTGCTTTAGGCCAGCATGTGAGTACTGACCGATCACTACGTTTAATTGAGTAGTCATAATAGTAATGCCATTACTCTGTCCCGCATTTAGCTAGGCCAGAGTAATGGCAATTTGGTAATTCACCGATAGGGATGATCGGAATTTATTTAAATAACACTATTCGCTGGCGCGCCAAGGTTACGCTCGGGGCTAGTGCGCACATGGGTGTAATACAACGGCAGGCCAACCAGGCACAAACCTCCAGCAAGATTGCCTAATACTGTCGGGATCTCATTCCATACTAAGTAATCAAACACGGTAAATTCGCCACCCATAATCATTGAAAAAGGAAACAAAAACATGTTAACAATAGAGTGTTCGAAGCCCATGAAGAAGAACAACATAACCGGCATCCACATGGCTGCCATCTTGCTGCCTGCGGAAGTAGAAATCATAGCCCCCACTACACCCATCGACACCATCCAATTGCATAACATGCCGCGAATAAAAATAGTAAACCAGCCACCTGCGCCGTGGGTTTGATACCCCAGAGTTCTCGACTCACCTATGGTTGCAACCTTTGCCGCTAGAGCTCCACCGTCGGTATTAAATCCATAGGTCAAAATAAAGGCCATCATGAATGCTGTGGTTAAAGCACCGGCAAAATTACCGACGAACACCAAGCCCCAATTACGCAAGACTTGGTTTATCGTGACTCCTCGGCGCTTATCTATCAAGGCGAGCGGCACCAAGGTAAAGACGCCGGTCAATAGATCGAATTTCATCAAATACAACATGATAAAACCGACTGGAAACAAAACCGCACCAAGCAGCGGTGAACCTGTTTTAGTAGCAATTGTAATTGCAAACACGGCCGCCAGCCCCAAAATTGCACCTGCCATGAAAGCTCTAATCAGGGTATCTTTGTTCGACATGTATACTTTCGACTCGCCAGCATCGACCATCTTCGTTACAAATTCAGAAGGCTCTAAATAAGCCATAATATTCTCCTAGTGCGCTATGGTTAATTGATATAGCTACGAGTCAGCAATAACCATGCCACCCTATAAATGATGGGAACTAGGCTGTTCTTTCGGTTTCACGTGAGTTAGAGACTGATCCTCTCCATCCTTGCTCGAAGATGTAGCAAGCTCGCACTGATATGTAGCAGATTTAGACGTCACTTGCCCAGGCGAGCATGACCATAGCGGAATGCAGTCAGCCTTCGCGACCACATGCCTAACGACATTCAGTGTGGATATTGTGTGCAAATGAGCGTGTGTGTCGCTGATATATATACGGCCTCGTTATAGTCGCTGGGCCTTCAGCACGCACCGTGATGAAGATCAGCACCTAAAAGGCCTAAATACCTGCGCGGTCTTATTTATAAATGGATTTTCATCGATACGCCTAAGGCTGACATGGCTTTCTGCATGAAGCGAAGTGTAAGGCGGTCAATTTGTGGTCTTATTAATTCCTGATCTGCAACTTTCTCCAAGCCTTGTGATACTTTGCGACCCGCTCAAGATCCTTTTTATCGACAGATTCTAAACGTAATATATTAATATTATCTTCAATATCTGCAATTTTTATTTTTGAAGCAAGAGGATTCTCACTAACACGGTCGACGAACTGATCGTAACTTTCATTACCTACTTTAGACAACAATTGCACCGCTTCAACAATCGCCGATGGAATTCCCTCGCTCAGTAAATCATCGGAAGTATAATCTGAGTCCTCAATTACATCATGTAACAATGCGACTGCCATTTCTTCCTCCGTTTCCATCTTAGCCATAATTCTAAGTGGATGAAGAATGTAAGTTTTACCCGCTTTGTCCTTTTGACCGGAATATGCCTTTAAGGCTATTTCTAAGGATTTCTCAATTATGTCCATACTTTCTATTCAAGTTGGCTAGAGTTTAGAAAAAGGACCGGTTCTAAAGCCGGTTGAAATTTCGATTTCAATTACGCGCCTCTGATGATTTTCAACACGGTTTCGCACGCAAGACGTTAAATTTAACACAGCAGGCAACTTGACAGACAATTTTCTATATATTTGACTCTTTCTACAATCTCAACGTCATTGATACTTGCTCGTTGATGACAATGGGCACTTACACGCACCCATCATAATAAGCACGCTAACACTGTGATTTATACAAAAACCAGTTATGAGTACCCATCTAACCGTTGGAATTTATGTTGTATATTGTTTGAGTTGGAAAGGCCATATCTAGTTTATTTTCTGCAAATTGGCGCAGTATCTCCAAATTGATATTTGATTGTATGGTTGCAATATCTGCCCCAGGTTTAATGTAATAGACAAAACAGATGTTCATTGCGAAATCACCGAATGCATTAAACGAAATCCAGGTTTTTTCATCCGTGCCATCGCTAGCATCAGAAATTACTTTTAACAAATCCATGGCCTGCTGCATTTTTTCGGCCGTGGTATCGTAGGTCAGGCCAATATTAAGGGTGACCTTTCTTGAAGGTTCGCGGCTGACGTTTTCGACCGCGCTGCCGGCAAACACCATGTTAGGAATGGTGACTTCTCTACCTGCCAGTGTTTTTAATCGAGTGCTGCGAACGCCGATCTCGGAGACTGTGCCTTCATATCCGTCGATCACGATGCGGTCACCAATTTTAAACGGTTGATCGGCGAAGATCGTAAAACCACCAAACACGTTTGATACGGTATCTTTAGCCGCCATTGCCAATGCCAGACCACCGATCCCCAGGCCGGCCAATAGGGCTGCCACATCATAACCGGCATTGTTCATACCAATAATAAAAGCCAGCGACCAGATTGTGACCTTCACACCCTTTTGGATAATGGGCAAAAGCTGGTCATCTAAATCATTGTCAGTTTTGGCGACCCAACCCGTTGCGAATTCCTCAATAAAGGCATCAAAGAAGCGGCTTAACAACCAAGCAACAGCGAGTGCAACCAAAACCTGGTACGAACCCGATACAGCTGCATCAAGACCCTCAGGCAGATTTAAATAAGTCAGACCATACCAAATACCGGTAGCAATGATCAGAAACACGGCTGGTTTTTGCAGCAGTTCAACGACTTTGTCATCAAACTGTGTCTTGGTTTTTCGTGTAAACACACTAAGCGTACGCGATATTGTCCAATAAAATACTTTGCTGAATATAACGGATGCGACAATAATCGCGGCGGCAATTAGCCACTCTTCAACTGTGTTACCGTAATACGTATTAGTCAAGACGTCTTTAAAATTCATGATGAGTCAGGTTCTATAGTGGTTGTGGTTTTTTGATTGGGAAATCATAAGCTTCAATGCTCTTACACTCAACGATTCAATCGTGTATTACCGTACCATTAAAAAGTTTATGAGATTGTTAAGAAATGAAAAAGTAGATCTTTTAAATCCATATCCAATCAATCAGCATCTCAAAATAAGCGGGACAAAATAAAACACGAAAGCAACATTAAATTGCTCATTCTCATGCTTCTTAGCTAATACGCCTAGCGAGCACGTTGTGCACGCTATTTACAAAAACCGTGACAAATTGCAGCCGCTTGTGATACGTAAATTACTTATGCCATAAGCTTAAGTGCAACATAGGGTGCTATGTTGAGAATAATTATGGCCATTTTAAAGTTGCCTAAATAGTTAAAATAAA
>Ga0316189_10001147_pt1 | contig 26325 bp, 16 predicted proteins | sample LowCovwburrow_MG_FD_204930 | JGI IMG/M metagenome (GOLD analysis project Ga0316189, IMG submission 204930) | Coastal sediment microbial communities from Maine, United States - Lowes Cove worm burrow | ecosystem: Environmental > Aquatic > Marine > Coastal > Sediment | place: USA: Maine... | reverse complement strand
AAAGGGATAGCATGGCTTCGTTTTTTAGATGAAAAGGGAAAAACAACACATTTTTCTAAGGATGAAGTTGTAATTAGTCAAGCGCTCTACAATAACCAATTAGATCCAGCAAGCTTGTTTAGTAGCACCGAGTTTATTACATCAAGTATAAAATGGATTAAAACACATGCCTGAAAATTTTCACATACTCTATCCATATGTTGCCTTTTTGGTACCATTACCTATTATAATCTATTGGGTGCTACCAGCGATTAAAAATAGAACGTCATCATTGGTATATCCTTATTTTCAGCGTACGGCAAAAGTCTCTAAAAATAAACCACAAAAAGCAGCATATATTAAAAAGAAAAGCTGGTTTTCATTTTTGATATTGTACAGCATTTGGTTACTGTTATTAGCCACTTTAGCTGCTCCCGAATTAGTTGGCAAACCAGAAAAAACAATTAAAACCTCACGTAACTTTTTGATTCTGGCAGATTTGTCTTTCAGTATGGCAGCGAATGATTGGGTTTTAGATAGCAAACCTACCACACGATGGAACGCTGTAAAAGGCATTATGCAAGATTTTATCGTTGAACGAAAGAGCGATAAAATGGGACTCATATTTTTTGCGAGTAACGCCTATATACAAGCACCTTTTACGACAGATCTAAAGGTCGTAGAAACGATGATGGATGAGGCTGATGTTGGTATGGCAGGACAAATGACCAATATAGGAAAAGCCATTATTAAAGGGATGGACATGTTTGAGCGTGACTCCATACAAACTAAGGTTATGTTGCTTCTAACAGATGGTGTGGATGCAGGTACAAGTATTGCTCCATTAGATGCTGCGACTATTGCCAAAGAAAATGACGTCATTATTTATACTGTTGGCATTGGTAATCCAGGAAGTAGTTCTTCTGATTTGGATGAACGTACGCTCTTGGAAATTGCAGAACTAACGAACGGAAAATACTTTAGAGCACAAGATACTGAGGCACTTCAGAATATTTATAAAGAATTGGAGCTTCTTGAGCCTGTTGAATATGAAGAGGAAAGTTATGTGCCAAAAACACTATTGTACTATTATCCGCTCGGCCTAGCATTAATTCTAGGTTTTGTGGCCGTTTTTATAAATTCGATAATACAAATAATTAAGCGCTTTCGGAACGCACAATGATAGAACAAGTTAAACATATTGATTGGGAACAATTCCACTTTCTGAGATCTGAATACGTTCAGGTGCTTTGCGTTGGCATTATTTTGATGATGATTGGCTTCTTTTTTTACCGAGAATCTAATACCTGGAAAAAAAGCATAGCAAAACATTTGCAACCTTATGTGATACAAAAAGGGACAACTTGGAAACCACGCTTAATAAAGCTGTCTGTCATTGTGATGTTTATTCTTGGAAGCATCAGTTTTTTAGGACCAACATGGTATCAAGTGAAAGCACCTGCTAAAGAAATAGAATCACAATTAGTAATTGCTCTAGATCTATCACAGAGTATGTTGTCAGAAGATATTTCTCCGAGTCGATTAGAACGTGCCAAATTTAAAATACACGATTTCCTGCAGGCAAACCCAAGAGCAGAAACCAATCTTTTAGTATTTGCAGGAACGACACATACTGCAATTCCATTTACAACAGACTACCGTATTATCGAAGATCAAATCAATGGATTAAAGCCAGCTATGATGCCTGTTCAAGGAACGCAATTCAGCTCATTATTTCAGAAGTTAGATACCATTTTTACAGATAAAAAAGCTGAGGGTAAAGTATTACTCATCACAGATGATTTGGAAGATGTTTCAATTGAAACGGTCAGTCAGTTTTTACAAGAAAACAATGTAAAACTTTATGTATACCCTTTTGCCACTCAAAGCGGTAGTCTTATTCCTAAAACGAAACAAAACTCTGCCCTTAATCTTCAAAGACTAAGTAGCCTAAATAATATGGAGAATTTAGAAGTATTAGAAATGACTTTAGATAATAGTGATGTTAAGGATTTAGCAAAGGCTATTGCTGATACGGTTTTGTTTGAAGATAAAAGTAAAGAGGAGCAAGAAGACTGGCAAGATAATGGGTATTGGTTAGTAATTCCTTTGGCTTTTATCTTTCTCTTCAGTTTTAGAAAAGGGTGGTCTATAAGCGTTGTGCTTCTTACGCTGACCTTCAACTCTTGCTCAGATAATCCTGATAAAAAATCAATTGATTTTGAATTTAAGGATTTGTGGTATACCCAAGAATATCAAGCACAGCAGGCATATAATGAAGAAGATTACAGTAATGCAGCTCAAGGGTTTTCTGACCCTATGCGTAAAGGTGTCGCTTATTATAAATCAGGTGACTATTTAAGTGCTCAATCTGCATTTGAAAATGATACGACAACATCTGGTCTCTATAATTTAGGATTAACCTATGCGAAACTTGGGAAGTTAGAAGAGGCAAAAGTTGTATTTGAAAAAGTGCTAAAGCAAGATCCCAATAATAGCAGTGCATCAAGTAACATTGATCACTTAACTGGAGCAATAGCAGAATTAGAGCAAATGGATGTTGAAACAGTAGCACCAAATGAAGATGGTAAAAAAGCTAAAAATTCCCAGAACGATTCGCCAGAGGATTTAAGTGGTGGTGGACAAGAGGCTACTAAAAAAGACATGGAAAAAGAGCGTAAAGAAGAGACTCAAGAAACGGATATGCGTAAAGGAAAAGAGCTCGATGAGTTACCAGACGATTTTAAATCTGGGAAAGGAGATTTACCTAAAAATATATTACTACGAAAAGTAGATGATGATCCTGCATTATTTCTTGTTAAGAAATTCCGATATCAGGTGCGTCAAAAACAAGTGAAAGTCGAAAAAACAAATCATAAATGGTAAAGCGTTTATACATACTTATTTTCTTCGGTCTGCTTACTTTTGGTATGTCGGGACAAAATCTATTGAGTTATGTAACTGTGAACAACACGAGTCCATATGTTGGGCAACCGGTTCAGGTGAAAGTTAATGTCTACACCACAACCTGGTTTACTTCTGGTATAGATGTTGGGAATATTCAAGTGGATAATGCACTTACGGTATACTTCAGATCGGTAAGTAGTGTTAAAACTATTAATGGCAAAAAATATGCTGGTGTTGAATTCTATTATAACCTATTTCCTACTCGAGAAGGAAATATCACGATACCAGTTTTAGAGATTCATGTTGAAACCCCAAAAGAAGGCGATTATAAAGGTGTAAAGAGAATCTTAAAAACGAAAGCCAAAAGTATCACAGCAAAACCTGTGCCTTTGGGATATGATCCACAAAAGTGGCTAGTTGCTAATAGCTTATCAGTAAGTCAGAAATGGTCAATGTCTTTAAATGAGATTAAAGTTGGTGATGTCGTTGAACGCACCATTAATCGCTCTGCCAGTAATACCTTATCTGAGTTTATTCCTGCGACTCTATGGGATAGTATTGCCGGTGTTAGCCTGTATTCAAAAAGACCTAAAGTAAACACGAAAAAGACACGAACGACTGTGTCTTCTAATCGTTCTGAAACCATAAGTTATTTGTTTGAAAAAGAAGGAGAAGTCGTTATACCCACAATGACTTATATGTATTGGAATGCGGCAAACAAAAAATTCTACCAAAAAAATCTCGATTCTATTATTATATCAGTAAAGCCTAATGCAGATCTGGCAATGCTCGCTAGTATTAAAAAATCTTTACAAAAAGAGACGGTTGAAGAAGCCATAATTGAAACTCCATTTTTGATTTTTGGTTTAGCACCTAAAACATTTATTAAATACGTGGTCTTAGGTTTACTTGCTTTATTGATTTTGGTCAAAATTCTTATATTTGGTTATTCATTTTTTATAAAACGCTATCATGCCTATTTGCAATCTGAGACGCACGCTTTTAATCAAGTTATAAAAGCTGTTAACGCAAATAATTATGGGACGTACTCCAAAACAGTGCAGGTTTGGTTTGCAAAACTAGGGAGTCCTTTTTTATCGGTGCGGCAATTAATTGACACTAGCGATGACGATGAATTTAAAAAAGTTATTAGTGGTCTGAATGAATCCCTTTTTAAGTATGCTAAAAAGAATGATTTCAGTAATAAAACAGTCATAAAAAAAGGTTTAAAACAACTACGGAAGAACTACTTAAATGATTATCAAAGGAAACATGAGATTACTAAAACAGATAACAATTGGCTAAACCCAACGAAAACTTTTTAATAGAATTAAGGGTGTTGAGTTTTTATTCATATCCAGCGTAGCGTAAACAATTTATGAACAACATTAATAAAATATTTTGAAAATAAGAATGAGAGTCAACTTAGTTTTTTTTACAACACAAAACTTGAACCTTGAGTCCTTTAATAGCAATTTTAAGAGTCATAACAGGATTCGTAAGTCATTTGGTTTTGTTTTGTTGTTGAGTCTTGTTTTTTGCTCGAGCTTATATGCTCAGAATGATACCATAACACTTAAAAATGGAGATACACTCGAAGGCGAAATTAAATTGATTTTAGAGGGTGTTCTCACCATAGAAACTGATTATAGTGATAAGGATTTTAAGATTGATTTTGATAAAGTAAATCAACTGGTCATACAAAGTAAATGTATAATTGTTTTGACGAATAATCGTCGTCGTTTTGGATATGTTAAATCTAATGAAGCAGGAAAAGTAACGATTACACTAGAGAATGATATAAAAGAAGACTATAAGATTTCTGAAATCATTTCTCTTAGTGAAATAAGGGAAAAGTTCCTTCAAAGATTTAGTGCTGCAATCGATTTTAGCTATAATTTTGCAAAAGCTAATAAAACAGATCAGTTTGCGGTGTCTGGAAAACTAAATTATAAAAGTGAGTTATGGCGATTTGAAGCGTTTATTAATAGTTTGAATTCTAATCAAGAGGATGTTGAGAAAACGAGAAGAACAGAGGCCAACCTCGAGTTTGTTAGACTATTGTCAGATAAATTGTATATCATAGGAGAAGTCCCATTTCTGTCAAATACAGAGCAAGCTCTAGATTCGCGTGTCAGTCCGAGTATTGGAGTCGGAAAATTTATTGTGAGTACCAATAAATTGTATCTTGGTCTTTCAACTGGATTTACATTTAATATCGAAAATTATGCAAATGCAGATTTAGATAAGAATTCTACTGAAATCTTTGTGTCTTCATCCTTAAAGATGTATGATGTTAAAGATTTTGATTTACAAACTGACATCAAATTTTATCCAAGTATTTCTGAGAAGGGACGTATTAGAACGGATTATAACTTAACTTTAAAATATGACCTTCTCAAGGATTTTTATGTAAAACTAGGGTTCTCTTTAAACTATGATAACAAACCGGCAATTTCTGGTAATGATGTAGATTACATTTTCACAAGTGGATTAGGCTGGTCATTTAACTAACAATTTTTAATGAGAGAGCGATACATTGTATTTTGGTCTAAAGAACATTAACTAATAAATAATGAGTAAAAGAGTGTGTTTGAAAAATATTAAATTTTGTGTGGTATGTGTGTTGAGTATATTGGGCAGTAGTCTCTTAAATGCTCAGGATGCTGAACCGCGACGTTGGTCGTCCTTACCATTAGACTCTAAATTTATTGGAGCTGGTTATGGATTTACATTTGGGGAAGTGAATTTTGATCCATTGTTGGAAGTTGAAGATGCTACAGTTGAATTTAATTCACTTTTAGTGTCCTATATACAACCCTTCAAGATTGGCAAGAAATCAGCTCGTTTTGATGTTAGAATTCCCGTCGGCTTTGTGCATTATGAAGGGCTACTAAATGGAGAGCCAGCAAGCCTCAATAGAAGTGGTTTTATGGATCCGAGAGTTCGACTGTCAGTAAACCTAACAGGCCCTCCTGCTTTGACTCTTAAAGAATTGCAACAGTATTATGGCGAACATCCCGTTAATACAACCTTTGGAGTTTCGTTATCTATTACGGCTCCTTTTGGGCAATATTTTGAAGAGAAACTTATTAATCTTGGGTCAAACCGATTCGTTTTTCGTCCACAACTAGGACTTCTACATACCTGGAGAAGTTGGTCTTACGAACTCACAGGATCAGCTTACTTGTTTACAGCTAATAACAATTTTTTAGATGGTGGATCAAGAGAACAGCGTCCTTTATTTGCCATACAAACTCACCTTATTAAACGATTCCCTTCACGGTTATGGATATCCATGAGCCTAGCTCTCGGGCAAGGCGGAGAATCTATTGTAAACAATATTGATAAGAATGATAACAGAACCGATCTTATAGGAGCAATTTCTGCTGGATTCCCAATAACAAAGACTCAGAATATCAAAATTGTATATTTTGGCACACAGGCCTTAGCCGACGCTGGTTCTGATATTAATAGTTTTGTTTTGGGTTGGTCAATTCAATTACGATAAAGAAAACTCTTGAAAGCGATTTTTTTTTAAGCAATGCGATATACATTTCAATCGAAATGAACACGGCTATATTTTTCTTTCTCAAAGTCGTCTTAAGAAAAATTTAATATGTACTATTACTGAATATTTAATTATTAACACGAATCAGAAACTATGAAATTTAGAATTTTACTTACACTTTTACTAGCCACCGTAAGTCTGGCAAATGCTCAAGATGAAGAGGTCGATATGCTCATGTTTGAGCCTGTCTTTAACAGTTACTCACCAAATGTGGTGTCTACCTTGATTTTAGAAAATGGAGAAGAAATAAAAGGTTTTAGAGATGATGTAGACCGCAAAAAAGGTCAGATTTATTATGTCAAGCTTAAAGATAGTATTACAGGAGAGAAGAAAGAATTTAACGCTACGGAAATAAAAGAGATGTATCTATTTCCAGGAGGTTTTGAAAAATTGACAAAAACAACCGGTCATATTTTTGATGTACGTCGTTGGGAAAGCCAAGATTTGCAATCAGATTTAATTGATAAGGGATTTATATTTTTTAAGAAGCAAACAGTGTCATTAAAAAATAAAAAAGAAGAACGGGAATTACTCATGCAATTAATCAACCCTAAGTTTAGTTCATTAATAGAAGTTTATGGCGATCCCATGGCTAAAAAAACAACAGGCCTTGGTGTTGCTGGATTTAATGTTGCTGGAGGATTAGCCAAATCGTATTACTTTAAAAAAGGTGATGATATCTTTTGGTTAGAAAAGAAAAATTTAGAGGACTATTACGATCAACTATTTGGTGATAATGCAGAATTTATGGCAAAATATCCTAAAAAGAAAATCAAATGGAAAATGCTCGGTGAATACGTATTTATGTATACCAAAATGAGTTTAAAATAAAAACGAATATTGAAATGATATAGGGAGCTGTCAAAATTTGATGGCTCTTTTTTTTTGAATCTATGTCAGTACGTATTCAAAGATAGCAAGCTTTAAATGGATATAAAAATCATAAAGAATTATCCTTTTACTTTCTTCATAAAGAGTAGAATAATTCGTAATTTTGCAAACTAAAATAACAACACAATTTTAAAATATAAAAACTTAAAAACATGAAAGTAACAGTAGTTGGAGCAGGAGCAGTTGGAGCAAGTTGTGCAGAGTATATTGCAATTAAAAACTTTGCTTCTGAAGTAGTCATTTTAGATATTAAGGAAGGTTTTGCTGAAGGAAAAGCAATGGATTTAATGCAATGTGCTTCTTTAAACGGATTTGATACAAAAATCACAGGAGTTACTAACGATTATTCTAAAACAGCACATAGTGATATTTGTGTCATTACCTCTGGGATTCCGCGTAAACCAGGTATGACTCGCGAAGAGTTAATTGGTATTAATGCAGGAATTGTGAAAACAGTATCTTCTAGCTTAATTGAGCATTCTCCAAATACGATTCTTATTGTGGTGAGTAACCCAATGGATACAATGACATATTTAGTTCATAAAACCACAAGCTTACCAAAAAACCGAATCATTGGTATGGGTGGAGCCTTGGATTCTGCACGTTTTAAATACAGATTAGCCGAAGCTTTAGGAGCGCCTATTAGTGATGTTGACGGCATGGTAATTGGTGGTCATAGTGATACTGGTATGGTGCCTTTAACCAATCATGCTACTAGAAATAGTGTAAAAGTATCTGAGTTTTTATCAGAAGACCGTTTAAATCAAGTTAAAGAAGACACCAAAGTTGGTGGTGCTACATTAACCAAGTTATTAGGAACCTCTGCTTGGTATGCTCCTGGAGCTGCAGTAAGTGGATTAGTGCAAGCCATTGCTTGTGACCAAAAGAAGATGTTCCCTTGTTCTACTTTATTAGAAGGTGAATACGGATTAAATGATCTTTGTATTGGTGTACCAGTAATTTTAGGTCGCAACGGGATTGAAGAGATTGTAACAATTAAATTAAGTGCTGCCGAAGAAGCACACTTAAATGAAAGTGCTGAAGGTGTTAAAAAAACTAACGGATTGTTAGAGTTATAATACCATCACTTTTTTAAATATATTTAAGGCTACCATTTTAATGGTAGCCTTTTTTAATTTCTTAGCTAATACTTACAAATCGATGATAGCACAAAATTGAACGATTAATTTTAATCAGAGGTCATATTTATCGATGAAAAGAAGTGATAGTGCTAATCTTCATTTTTTTCATATATTTGGCGCATGAAAAATAGATGGTACATCTGTATTCTTATAGTGACATTAACCTTATTAGGTAGCTTTGCTAGTAAAGATCAAGCGAGTGTACCTAATCAGGAAATTGTACTTCAGTTTACATCTCAAGCTGTAACTTCTAATGAAACATGCCATGCTATTGCGCTTGTAAAGCAGAAACTTCAAGCTGCTGATGTTAAAAATATTAAAGTTCAAAAGCAACGTAACGGTCATTTAAAAATCACATATTTTAGTACTGCTGATGTCACGATTATTAAGGCATTACTTTCCCAAGGTGAAGCACTTTCAGTTGATTACTTATCAAATGGTGAGCGTCAACGTCATATACCTTCTGAAGATGAATCAATTACATATAACCTTGATGTTTATGAAATTCAGCAAGGAAACGATATTTCGGATTTAGACGGAAAACTGGCTTTAGAAACGAAACCAGAAACCAATAGATTTGCTAACCCTTATGTGTTTATAGCTTCTGAAGAGATGCATATCGATGCTAAAGAGCGCATTGAAAAGGTGGCTTACAAATTCCGAAGAGATATTGAAATTACAATCGATAATCATTCTTACAAGATTCCAGAAGTTAGAGCAGGACCTGTTCACTATGGGATTTTTTATTGTAGCTAAACACTTCATATTCCCATAAAATTTCCGCCGAAAAATTAAGAGCTTAAGTCGTTAAAAACTTTTGCTTCTCACATAGCCTTTAGTCGAAATGCTATGCAAACAACACATATCATAAAAAAACAATTGTCAAATTCGTTGTAAACTTTATATTTGCACGTTAAAAAATTTGACCTAATATATACATAATGGAAAACAAAGGACTAGTAAAGCTTTTTGCAGTGTTATTTGGATTGGTAAGTATCTATCAATTATCATTTACATTCAAAAGTAACCAAATCGATACTGCTGCAAAAACCTATGCAGAAAGTAAATACCAAACTCCTGACGAGATTAATGATGCCGAAGTTCGCTACATAGATTCACTATCTAACATAGAAGCTTTCAACATGGGTGTCGCAAGTTTCACAGGGAAGGAAGTAAAGGAAAAAGCCATGAATCTTGGTCTTGACCTTAAAGGAGGATTAAATGTAATTCTTCAAATTTCAGTAAGAGATATCCTTGAGGGATTATCAAATAAAAGTAAAGATCCAGCATTTAATAAAGCGTTAGCTGATGCAGAGGAAATTCAGAAAGATGCTCAAGAATCTTATTTAGAGTCATTTTTCTCAGCTTGGGATGCCACGAAAGGTGACCAAAAATTAGCATCTCCAGATATTTTTGCTAACAGAGATTTAGATGATGTTATTGATATTACAATGTCTGATGATGATGTAAAAAAGAAATTACAAGAAAAGGTTGATGAGTCTATCGTTTCGGCTTTTGAAGTCCTACGTAAGCGTATTGACCAATTTGGTGTAACGTCTCCAAACATTCAACGTTTAGGAAATTCTGGACGTGTATTGGTAGAGTTACCAGGTGTTAAAGATGTGAAACGTGCTACTGAGTTAATTACAACAACAGCACAATTACAATTTTGGGATGTGGATAGTGGTCAAAGTTTAGGACAATTCTTCGCGTCATCAAACGAAACGCTTAAAACAGTTTTAGGTGTTAATGAAAAAGAAGATGCTACTGAAGCACAAGATTCTTCAGCTACAGACAATACAGTAGATGCCTTATTAGGAGATACATCTACAGATTCTACGGCGACAAGTCAAGTAAATCCTTTATTTGATTTATTCGGTCCACCAAGATCTGGTGGAATGCTTGGAATTAAATTAGAAGATAAAGAAAAGCTACAATCTTACCTTGCTATGGATGCGGTAAAAGCTAATCTTCCTGCAGAAGCACGTTATATCAAATTTGCTTTTGGGTTACCAACATTAGATGCTGAAACAAATACGGAGTATGTTGATTTATATACGCTTAAAGGAAATAGAGATGACGAACCAGAATTGAGTGGAGGCGTTGTTACAGATGCTCGTCAATCATACAGCCAAACGAATAAGCCAACAGTATCTATGCAAATGAATGCAAAAGGTTCTAAAATTTGGGAAGAAATGACTGGAAGAGCTAATGCTCAAGGAACTCAAATTGCTATTGTTTTAGATGATATTGTATATTCTGCTCCAACAGCATCAAATGGTGCTATTTCTGGTGGTAACACTGAAATCTCTGGAAACTTTACCGTAAAAGAAGCTGAAGATTTAGCAAACGTATTAAGAGCTGGTAAATTACCTGCTAGAGCTGAAATTGTGCAAGCGGACCAAGTTGGACCTTCATTAGGAAAAGAAGCGATTGATAGTGGTACAAAATCATTTTTAATTGCCTTATCTCTAGTATTACTTTGGATGATTCTTTACTACGGAAAAGCGGGTATTTTTGCGGATATCGCCTTGATGTTAAACATCTTATTAATCTTTGGTGTATTATCAGGATTAGGAGCTGTATTAACATTACCTGGTTTAGCTGGTATTGTATTAACTATCGGTATGTCGGTGGATGCCAATGTCCTTATTTTTGAGAGGATACGGGAAGAACTCGGTAAGGGTAAATCACAAAAAGAATCTGTAAAAGATGGTTTTGCGAATGCATTATCTTCAATTTTAGATGCGAATATCACAACAGGTTTAACTGCATTGATCTTATTTGTATTCGGTACAGGACCAATTAAAGGTTTCGCAACGACATTACTAATAGGTATTGTAACTTCATTATTTACTGCGATTTTCATCACACGTCTATTGGTAGATTGGTATGTAAACAGCGGGAAGTCTTTAGATTTCTCTACATCAATCACGAAAAACTTATTTAAGAATAACAAAATCAATTTTATTGGTAAGCGTAAAGTTGCTTATGTGATTTCTGGTGTTTTAATCTTAATCAGTTTAGGGTCTTTATTTACTAATAAATTAGATCAAGGTATTGACTTTGTTGGAGGACGAACGTATCAAGTGCGTTTTGCTGATGCTGTAAGCTCTGAAGATGTTGCCAAAGACTTAACAACTACTTTTGAAAGTGTTGAGGTGAAAACTATTGGTAGTGCAAATCAATTAAAGATTTCTACAAAATATAAGGTAAACGAAAATTCTGTTGAAATTGATGAGGAAGTAAAAACAATGCTTTTTGAAGGGTTAAAACCATATTTACCAGCAGGAGAAACTTACAAAGATTTTTCTGAAGGAAAAGATAATGTCGGTGTTGTGCTTTCAAGTAAAGTGAGTCCAACCATTGCAGATGATATTAAGAGAGAATCGTTACTTGCGGTTTTAGGATCGTTAGTGGTTGTATTCTTATATATCTTATTCCGTTTCAAGAGATGGCAATTCTCATTAGGTGCTGTAACCGCAGTATTCCATGATGTTATTATTGTATTAGGTATTTTCTCTTTATTATACAAATTCATGCCATTTAGTATGGAAATCGATCAAGCGTTTATCGCAGCGATTTTGACCGTAATTGGTTATTCCCTGAATGATACCGTGGTTGTATTTGATAGAATTAGAGAAGAACTACTTGAACGTGGTGGATTCAAAGGAGGAAAGAATATTAACTCAGCTATTAATAGTACATTAAGTAGAACATTAAATACATCATTAACAACATTAGTTGTGTTGTTGGCAATGTTCTTCTTAGGTGCAGAATCACTTAGAGGTTTATTATTTGCATTAATTGTTGGTGTTGTTGTTGGTACATACTCATCGGTATTTATTGCAACGCCTTTAATGTATGATACCTTAAAAAACAAAGGGATTGCTCCAAAAGAAGACGATAAGGAGTAATTATCTAGTCATATAAATTTAAAAAACCATTTCTTCGGAAATGGTTTTTTTATGCTCAATATTTAGATTTTAGTGATATTTCACGCAACCTTTTGCTGGTTTCTGTATCTTTAGGAAAAAGATTACAGAAAAAATATTAATCAATTCCCTCAATATGAAAAAAGCATTACTCTTAATTTTCGTTATCATCTCGTTTCATACGTATGCTCAAGATGTATTGATGCAAAATGGATCCGTCACAACATGCTCTGGGATTTTTTATGATTCAGGAGGAGAATTTTCTAATTATTCTGATAATGAAAATTTAGTGATCACAATTTGTCCTGATAGCCCAGAAAGTCGAATTAGATTAGATTTTCAAGAGTTTGGTACACAGCTAGGTATTGATCTTCTGACCATATATAATGGAGATAGTGTTGCATCACCTTTGTTAGGTGTTTTCTCAGGAGCCAATACTCCTGGATTGATTGCTGCTAGCCTCAATAATTCTAGTGGATGTTTAACTATTGAGTTTGCAAGTAATGAAGCAGGTAATACTATAGGATGGGCAGCAGAAATTTATTGTTTGGTGCCATGTCAAGATATTACGTCGCAATTAGATTCAACATCACCTGTGCCTAATGGTGAAGGAATCATTGAAGTATGTGCAGGAGAGAACATTACCTTTAGTGGTAGTGGGATTTTTGAAATAGATGGAACAGGAGCTAGTTATACATGGGATTTAGGTGATGGTACTTCGGCTTCTGGTCAAACAGTTAATGTGTCTTACGATATACCTGGTGTATATCTCGTGGATTTGAATATTAGAGATACCAATACAGATAATTTCGGACAAGGGTGTCCAGACTCAAATACCATTAATCAAGTGGTTAGAGTCTCTGGAGAACCCGATTTTACTGCAACTCAGGCAAGCGATGATACCTTGTGTTTTGGAGAATCAACAACAATACAAGGTGTTGTAAACCCCTTGACTTTAATTTATAATTGCCCACCACCAGAAAGTGAAGAAACCTTTTTACCAGATGGTAGTGGTGCAGCATATAGTACGTGTATTGATGTGACATGCTTTGATCCTAATGCTCTATTAACAGATGTGTCGCAGCTCTTTGATATATGTATTAATATCGAACATTCGTATTCAGGAGATTTAGACATTAAAATCATTTCACCAAATGGGCAAGAGGCAAATTTATTTACCCAAGCTGGAGGAAACGTTTATTTTGGAGGTGCCAATGATGACAATGGTAATACGCCTGGAGTAGGAGCAGATTATTGCTTTTCTATGGCTGCCACAACATTGTTGTCAAATGCTAATACTATTGTTGCAGGATCAAATCCACCAGGTCCATCTTGGGAACCAGGTTCCTATCTACCTGTGGATTCATTTAATAACTTGATTGGTAGCCCTCTTAATGGCGAATGGTGTATTCAAATTATTGATAATCTTGCCATAGATAATGGTTATATTTTTTCTTGGGAGCTCAATTTTGATCCTAGTCTCTCGCAAGAAGACTTCACCTTTATACCAGCTATTACATCTCAATCTTGGGATCCTAGTCCAAGTATAACTGAAACTAATGGAAATACAATTACCGTAGCTCCAGATGGCTCAGGAGAATACTGTTATACTTATAGAACTATTGATGTTTTTGGCTGCGAATTTACTGAAGAGGTTTGTATTAATGTTGCTGATGAAAATCAACCACCAATAATATATTACCAAGATTTTGATGGTGATGGATTTGGGGATGCAAACGCTCCTATTGAAGAGTGTTCACCGATACCTCCAGACGGATTTGTAAGTAATGATTTAGATTGTGATGATACTAACGATCTCTTTAACCCAGATGCTGAAGATACTGAAGGTAATGGTATTGATGAGAATTGTGATGGTGTAGATGGAGACCTCTTAGGCGTTGAAGATATCACGGCAAGTAACTTCAAGATTCTTCCTAATCCTTTTGGTGAGCGTGTATCCATAGATTTGCCAGTAATTCTTTATGGCAGTTCTCTGAACATTACAATGTATGATTTAAATGGTCGCGTTATTTATAATGAAACACATTCAAATCTTGAAGGTGCCATCACAATTAGTAACCTTGCGACCTTAGAAAAAGGACCGTATTTTCTAAAAATAGCTAACAAAGAAGTTGGCCTCACAGTCGTTAAAAAAATTATTAAAATGTAACACGTCAGAAGTTTTTGTCTCTTTAGATTATAAAACGTCTTATGCTGAAAAAGTCATGTATTCTTGTTTTTATTTTTGTAGTATCAGTGTCTAATGCTCAAAGTGGAGAAACCCAAAAAAATCAAGATATAGAAAAGCCATCTGTTGATGTCCTTTTTTCACCTGGACTTATTGTACAACACGAAACGTTTTTAGATCTTAATGTATTAATTGGAGTCGTGACCGTAGAAAATGGTAAAATTCCAATTGTGGGTGTTTCTACTCTTAGAGTAGGAGTAGAAACAAATTTAAGAGACGGTAGAAATCATACAATTGCTCCTAAAATAGGATTTGAGATTTCTGCGACCATATTTTCTATGCGATTATCAGCAGTGAATTACTTCCAAAATGGGAAATCAGAATTTAGGATGCTTCCAGAATTTGGTGTAAGTTATAATGGCTGGGCAAATTTAACGTACGGCTATGGCATTCCTTTTAATAATGGAAACTTAAATAATGTCAGCTGTCACAGGATTGGACTAAATTTTAATCTGGATAGGCGACTGAGAGACAATACGATTTATTGATTGTAGTCAGATTTAATTTTTTGAATATTCAATACGGTCACCTTTTACTAACTCCCATGCATCACTCAAACCAGCGTTCACCTCAAGTACATATTTGGCTGGAGCTTCAGATGGTAAGGATGTTTCATCCATGGGTTTGGCATTTTTCTGGATGCTTACAATAGTTTTGTCTTCAGCAATATAAATGATATCTAAGCCTATTTCAGTATTTTTCATATAGAATGAGCGGTAGTCAATATCAGGAAAGATAAATAACATGCCTTGATGAGATTCCATACTAGAGCGATACATTAAACCCGTTTGTGTAGTGTATTCATCATCAGCTATTTCGATATCAATAGAAGCTAAAAGCGAATCTGACGTTGCTTTTTTTAACTGAAGTTTACCTTCTTTTTTAAACGTAATTTCTACATGTTTGACTATCGAAGATTTTGATTCCTCTTTACAAGATATGAGTTGCAAACTAAGGATTCCGAAGAATAAAAAGGCGACACATGTTTTCATATAAAAGCGAGTCATACTAACTCAATTTTGTTTTAGGCTTGTATACAAACATAAAGTATAATCCAATTAAAATAAACGGAATACTTAGTAGTTGTCCTGTATTAAGCGCCCAATTGGCACGCTCTATATTTTGCGCCTCTTTAACGAATTCCACAAAGAATCTTACAGACCAAAGTAGGACTAGGAACAATCCAAATAGGAATCCTTGTTGCTCGCTCTTTTCGGTTTTCCAGTAGAAATACCATAGGATTAAGAATACAAAAATATAACTTACTGCTTCGTACAATTGTGCTGGATGCCTAGGGAAATCTTCGCCTAATTTTTTAAAGGTCACACCAAAATCGGTACCAGTTGGTTTACCGATGATTTCAGAATTTATAAAATTTCCTAATCTCACAAACACAGCTCCCGATGCTACTGGTATTACGACACGATCTAAAATCCAAAGTACGGTTTTATGCAATATTTTTTTATTGTATAAATACATCGCAATGATCATAGCAATTGCTGCACCGTGACTAGCGAGCCCTTGAAAACCTGTAAACTCAAAGCCACCTTTGAATTTAAAAGGAAGGAAAATACTAAAGAAATCTTCGGAAATTAATTCTGGCTGATAAAAAATCACATGACCTAAACGTGCTCCAAGCATAATCCCAATGACCGAATAAATAAACAAAGAATCTAGAGACTCATCGGTTTGCTTTTCGTTTTTATAGATACGTTTCATGATTTGTAATCCGAGAATAAACGCAATAATCCACATCAAACTGTAGTAGTGAAGTGTGAAGATACCTAGATCTATTCCTTTTGACGGATTCCAAACAATATCAAGAGCAATCATATAATTTTATTTTGAAGGGATAAAGATAGTATTTATGAATAAACTATACTTCTTGTTAAGATAGTTTTAATCTTCTTTCTCTGGAACAGGATCATAGCCGCTTCGTCCCCAAGGATGACAACTAAAAATCCGTTTGAGTGCTAGCTTTCCACCTTTCCAAAGCCCATGTTTTTCTAGAGCTTCTTTAGAATAGTGAGAACATGTGGGTTGAAAACGACAAGTCGCAGGCGTAAAAGGTGAGATTAGAGTTTGATATACTTTAATCAATAAAAGAAAAGGATATGTTAGGAGTTTTTTCAATATCGTGAAGATGTGAAGGTGTATGTTGTGGAGTTGTAATGTTTCTATTTTAAAAAATGGTTTCTTAGGCTGTTTATTTTGTTGGTTATTGATTCTATGTCTTTTCTTAATTTAAGATAGTTTTCTTCAGTACTTCTAATTTTTCAAATGAATACGTATGCATATTTCTAGTTTTCAAGTGAATTCTAAATATACTTAATTTTTAAACCAAATTATTATCTAAGTAAACCAGTCACAACTAAACAGTAAACAAATTCATAAACCATGAGCAAGAACGACACCACAACAAACAACTACACAACTTAATCTCTAGATAGAAAACGTCGTACCATCCTTACCATCATTCAGCTGAATGCCTTTTGCTGCCAAGTCATCTCGAATCTTATCAGACATCGCAAAATCTTTATTTGCTCTCGCTTGCTGACGAAGTTCAATCAATAATTCGACTGCTCCAGCTAATTTATCAGTGCCTGCGTTTTCCGTTTTGGTTGCATTGACCAAACCAAGCACATCAAACGTAAAATCATTCATTGTCTTTTTCAGAAGTTCTAAATCTTCAGAAGTTAAAGACGCTTTACCATCTTTAATTAAGTTAACTTGTTTTGCGGCTTCAAACAGATGTGCAATTAGAATTGGTGAATTAAAATCATCGTTCATCGCATCAAAACATTTTTGTTGCCATTCAGACACATTAAATGTAGACGTTGTACTCGATTTTAAATCTTCTAAAAGGTTGATAGCATCCATTAAACGAAAGAATCCTTTTTCACTCGCCATTAAACCATCATCAGTTAAATCTAAAACACTGCGGTAAGAGGATTGTGCATTAAAAAATCGGATAACACTAGGGTCAAATCCTTTTGACATGATATCATTATGTCCTGAGATTAACTCAGCAGGATTAATAATATTACCTGTAGATTTAGACATGCGTTGCCCATTTAGTTGCAGCATATTTGCATGCATCCAGTAATTAACGGGTGCTTTTCCTATAGCCGCTTCACTTTGTGCAATTTCACATTCGTGATGTGGAAATTTCAAGTCCATCCCACCACCATGAATATCAAAATTATCACCAAGATATTTGGTGCTCATTGCAGTACATTCGAGATGCCACCCTGGAAATCCATCGCTCCATGGTGAAGGCCAACGCATGATGTGTTGCGGTTCGGCACGTTTCCAAAGAGCAAAATCTTGTGGGTTTTTCTTATCGCTCTGTCCATCAAGAGCTCTGGTATTATGAATTAAGTCTTCTAGTTTACGCTTGCTTAAAATTCCGTAATCATTAGTTTCATCAAACTTATGCACATCAAAGTACACTGAGCCATTAACTTCATAAGCAAAGCCATTATCCATTATGGTTTTAATGAGTTCTATTTGTTCTATAATATGACCAGTAGCAGTAGGTTCTATACTAGGAGGAAGGAAATTAAAGGTTTTCAATACATTATGAAAATCCACAGTGTAGCGTTGCACCACTTCCATGGGTTCAATTTGTTCCAGTCGCGCTTTTTTGGTGATTTTATCTTCACCAACATCTGCATCATTTTCTAAATGTCCAGCATCAGTAATATTTCTAACATAACGAACTTTATATCCTAAGTACTTTAAATATCGAAATACCACATCAAAAGACATAAATGTTCTCACATTCCCCAAATGCACATTACTGTAAACTGTGGGTCCACAAACATACATGCCAACGTATCCGGCTTCAATGGGAGTGAAAGTTTCCTTTTTTCCGCTTAATGTGTTATAAATTTGAATGTTTTGCGATTCGTACAAATGCATAGTGTTAGATATTTAAAATGCGTTTATTAGACTGAATTATTTAATATTCAAATCTAACAATTTATTTTTTTTCTTCTGAAGAATAGAAACTTAAAAAGCAGTATCTAGCTTAATGTAGTCTAAAAACTCTCGTTTGGTTTCTTTATTTTTAAATTGTCCGCCAAATTCTGATGTTACAGTGCTGCTATCAACATCTCTAATGCCACGAGAATTGACGCATAAATGTTTAGCATCAATGACACAAGCCACATCATCAGTATTTAAAACCTTTTGGAGTTCTTTTACCACCTGAATAGTAAGACGTTCTTGCACTTGAGGTCGTTTGGCAAAATAATCAACAATACGATTCATTTTTGAGAGTCCAACAACCGTTCCGTTAGAAATATAAGCGACATGTGCTTTCCCTACAATAGGTAATAAGTGATGCTCACAAGTTGAATATACAGTGATGTTTTTTTCAACGAGCATTTCGCCATATTTATATTTGTTTTCAAATGTGGATGCACTCGGTTTATTGTTGGGATCTAAGCCACTAAAAATTTCGTTGACAAACATTTTTGCCACTCTATTTGGAGTGCCTTTTAAACTGTCATCTCTCAAGTCGAGACCAAGAGTTTCCATGATATGCCTAACATCGTCTTTGATGATATCGATCTTTTCGGAAGCATTTAGTTTAAATGCGTCCATGCGCAAAGGTGTATCAGCTGAAGTTCCAACGTGGTTATCACCAATATCGTTTATATTTTGTGTGTTTTTATCTAGTTTCATGCCTTGTTTTTCCGTAAAAAAGGAAATTCATTTAATTAAAATTTAATTCTCCATTAAAAAGAGACTGCAAAGATAAGCAATAAAAAAAAATCAACATAGGTAGGGATTTAATAATTCAAGATGTTATATACCTATAATCGGAAGGTAAGAACACGATATCCGAATTTAACAGTTAGTTTATTAAAATTTTCTTAAATTCCACACCTTACTAATTAATCTAATATTCATGAATACAAAATTACTATTCTCTCTAGTATTGTTTTGCGCTCTGATGGTAACGCCATCACTGTTTTCTCAATCGTCAAGTCAAACTAGAAAACAAAAAACAGTTAGTTATAACGACAATGTAAATAACCCATTAACGAGTAGCGAATTAGCTTTAATTAATGAGGTTTATGGCAGCACAGCGCATGCTAATATTTTAAATATTCCTCAGCGTTTAAAAGACACCAAAAATATACTTCGCAATAGAGTAGAAATTAAGAATATTCCAAATATTCGCGACCAAAAAGAGTGCACTTTGCTTTCGGAAGTGCCATTGTTGGATTATTATGTTGATAATTTACAACGAGATGTTAATTTTAACCCTCAAAATTTTAATCCGTTAAAATACTTGTTTGAATTTTATTCTTTCGGAACACATATGTATAGAGTTGATAATACCAATTACTTCATTATCATCAAGTCTCAACATAAATAAAATATTAATTAGCCATTTATAATTTTTAGCTATGAAAAAAGTACTCCTCATAATTTTTACCATATTTTCATTTCATACGTATGCACAAGACTTTTTGATGCAAGACGGAACAGTAACAACGTGCTCAGGAACATTTTATGATTCTGGAGGAGCAGGTGGAGCTTATTCTAGTAATGAAACTTTAGTTTTTACAATTTGTCCAGAAAATGCGGGGCAATTAGTACAATTAGAATTCACCGCATTTAATACACAATTAGGAGTAGATGTGATGACTATATTTAATGGTGATAGCACAGCAAGTCCTGCTTTTGGCGCTTTTGATGGTGCCAACAATCCAGGTACAATTACGGCAACAGATGATAACGGGTCTGGTTGTTTAACAATTCAGTTTGTTTCTGATGCAGCTGGCACTATTGATGGTTGGGCTGCTAATATTTCTTGCTTTACACCTTGTCAAACTATTACGTCTCAGGTAGACTCTTCAGTACCTGTTGCAAATGCAGATGGCTATATTAGAGTGTGTACAGATCAGGAAATTACTTTAAATGGTAGTGGAAATTTTGAATTTGATGGAACAGGAGCAAACTATGAATGGGATTTAGGAGATGGGAATTTTGTAGATGGTCAATCAGCAACGTTTTCATATGACACACCTGGTGTTTACATAGTAAACTTGAATGTTAGAGATACTAACACAGATTCTGATCCTTTAGGATGTGGCAATACAAATTTAGTTAATCAGGTGATACAAGTCGGAACTCCTGCGGATTTTACTGGAACTGAAGCTGCTGATGATACGTTATGTTTTGGAGAAACAACAACAATTGAAGGGGTTGTGAACCCTGTCCCTTTTGTTAATGATTGTACACCTCCAGTAAGTGGAACAACTTTTTTACCAGATGGCTCAGGTGCGGTATATACCACTTGTATTACTGTAGATTGTTTTGAATCAGATCAATTATTAGATGATCCTGCACAACTTATAGAAATTTGTGTAAATATGGAGCATTCTTATTCTGGTGATTTAGATATTAAAATTATTTCTCCAAATGGGCAAGAAGCAGATTTATTTACGCAAGCTGGTGGAGGAACCTATTTTGGTGGCGCAAATGATGATAATTCAAATACACCTGGTGTTGGAGCAGATTATTGCTTTTCTATGTCAGCCACTGAGCTTCTTCAAAATGCGAATACAATTATCGCAGGAACAAACCCTCCAAGTAATTCTTGGGAACCAGGCACATATTTACCTGTAGAATCTTTTAATGCATTAGTAGGTAGCCCACTTAATGGTGATTGGTGTATCGAAATAGTTGATAACCTTTCAATTGATAATGGTTACGTTTTTTCTTGGGGACTAAATTTTGATCCAAATATTCAGCCACCAGAATTATCTTTTACACCAGTTATTACGTCAGAATCTTGGGATACTGATCCTACAATAACGGATGTGACAGGAAATACGATTACTGTTGCTCCTCCTGTTGCAGGAACATATTGTTACACCTATAGAGTTGTAGATGATTTTGGATGTGAATATACAGAAGAGGTTTGTATTACAATGGAAGAAGAGATATCTGCTGATGTGACAGCGGTTGTTAATCCTATTTGTGAAGGCGATGATGCTCAGTTTTTAATTACAGGCTCTCCCAATGCCACAATAAATTATACAATTAATGCTGGTGCTAACCAAACGACAACTTTAGATGGTGCTGGAACAGCGACTATAACAATTGCAGGACCTACAATAGACCAAACGTTTAACTTAATAGATGTTACAGTTGGTGATTGTACAGTAACCTTAAATGACACAGAAACTATTATTGTTGGAGAAGTATTTGATACTACATTTTTTATGACACCAACATGTGATGGCGGAACAGCCATCGCGACAGGTGACCTTGGAGGTATTTTCGCTTTTGAAGACCCTCAGCCTACTGATGGTGCAATTATTGATCCTGTAACTGGAACAATAACAAATGGAATACCGGGCACAACATATACCGTTGTTTATGAATTTGCTAGTGGTTGTAGTCCTGGAGATGTTGAGACTGTAACTGTTTTACCTTCTCAAGATGCTACGTTTACTTTAACGCCAACATGTGATGGAGCAACTGCAACAGTCGTTGGTGATTTAGGAGGGACATTTACTTTTAATCCAATACCTACTGATGGTGCACTTATAGATCTTTTAACGGGAACAATCACTAATGGCACACAAGGAGCCACATATATAGTAGTTTATAATGTTGCTGGAGCATGTCCAGATTCTTCTACAGAATCCGTAACCGTTTTACCATTTGAAGATTCAAGTTTTACATTAGTACCAACGTGTAGTGGAGCAACCGCTACAATTATTGGTGATACGGGAGGAACCTTTGCATTAGTTCCGGATTTAGGTGATGGTGCAGTGATTGATGCTGCTACCGGAGCCATAACCAATGGTGTTTCAGGAACAAACTACACTGTAGAATATACAACTTCAGGACCATGTTCTGAAACAACTAGTGAAAATGTTACTGTTTTTCCGTCGGAAGATTCTTCGTTCTCATACACTCCAAATTGTACAGGAGCATCGGCTATGATTACAGGTGATGCAGGAGGTGTTTTTACGTTCAACCCTGTGCCAACAGATGGTGCTTTGATTGATAGTGTTACAGGAGAAATCACAGATGGAGTTTCAGGAATCTCTTATACTGTAGATTATTCAACTTCAGGGAATTGTTCTAGTACTACTTCAGTTACTGTGACTGTTTTTGCTCAAGATGACTCTAGCTTTACAATGTCACCAACGTGTGATGGTGGTACGGCTGCTGTTTTAGGATTACCAGGAGGAACATTTACATTTAATCCAAATCCAGGAGATGGGGCCTCTATAGATGCATCAACAGGAACAATAATCGATGGTCAATTTGATGCCATTTATACTGTTGATTATACAACAAATGGAGTTTGTCCAACAACGAGCACACAAACGGTTACTGTGTTTTCACAGCCAATCATTATAGATCCAACCGCTTTAGAAGTTTGTGATGACGGTGCAGCAGATGGTATCACTTCTATAGATTTAACTTTAAAGAATGTTGAGATTACAGATAACAATCCAAACTATTCGGTAAGCTATCATTTAACATTGGCAGATGCTGAAGCAAATGCTAATCCGTTGCCAATACCATACACTAATATCATCAACGGACAAATTGTTTTTGTACGTGTTCAAGATATTAATACAGGTTGTTTTAATACTACAACATTAGAACTTGTAATAGAGCAAGCGCCTATCGCTAACACACCAACGCCTTTAGAGTATTGTGATCCAGACAGTGATGGTTTTGGTGTTTTTGATTTAGAGAGTAAAGACATTGAGATTACGGGAGGCGATCCAAGTTTAACGGTGAGTTACCATGAGACTATGGCCGATGCTGATAATGATGTGAACCCACTAGTAAGTCCTTACAACAATATTGTAGAAGACATGCAAACGGTTTATGTTCGTGTAGAGAGTTCAACGATAGCGACTAATTGTGCAACCCTTGTAGAGCTTGTACTTATTGTCAATCCAACGCCACAATTAGGAGCCGCTCCAACAGCTTTAGAGATTTGTGATGATCTTTCTGCGGATGGTTTTGGTCAATTTGATTTAACGAGTAAGGAGCCAGAGATATTACAAAACTTAGCGGATGCTACGTTGTATACAGTAAGCTATTATGAGTTAGAGAATAATGCAGATATGGCCATGAATCCAATTGCTAATCCAGTAAATTACACCAATACAACAGCTTTTAACCAAACCCTATGGGTGCGTGTCGAAGATAATATTACAGGCTGCTATAAACTCACCACATTAGAATTAATCGTTAATGCACTTCCAGTGTTATTATCACCAACACCATTAGAACTTTGTGATGATAACAATCCAGGCGATGAGATGGAAGCATTTATGTTAGAAGCGGCGAGCGATGAGATATTAAACGGACAAACAGGGATTAGTCTTACGTATTTTGAAACGCAAGCAGATGCAGATAATAATGTAAGTCCAATATCGAGTCCATATACGAATATTGTGAATCCACAAACGGTATTTGTACGAGCGACCAATGATATTACAGGATGTTTTGTAAGTACAACAGCAACGATATTATTACGCGTGAATCCGATACCATCCCCAACAGCACCTATGGATTTAGAAGTCTGTGATGAGGATAATGATGGTTTTGCGAGTTTTGATTTAGAAGAGCGCACAATAGAGATCATAGGAGGCGAGCTAGATACGGCAGTCACTTACCATGAAACACAAACGGATGCTGAAATGGGCGACAATCCATTAGCGAGTCCTTACACAAATATTGTGATCACCGAGCAAACGATTTATATCAGATTAACCAATACGGTTACGGGCTGTTATAATGCTTCGGAAACGTTAACGATTCGTGTTTTAGAGTCACCAGAAGTTCCAGTCGCGATTGACGATTATGTGATTTGTGATAGTGATGATGATGGTATTGCACAATTTGATTTAACGACAAAGGATGCCGAAATATTAGGCACACAAACCGATATCACGTTAAGCTATCACGTTACTGAGGCTGATGCAGCATCAGGTAGCAATCCAATCGCTAATGTGGCTAACTATACCAATACGAGTAATCCACAAACGATTTATGTACGTCTGGTAAGTAATCTTAACGCATGTACCGATACAGGGATGTTTGAGATTAGAGTAGAATTACCACCCGTAGCAGTACAACCTTTACCATTAGAATTATGTGATGATGAGATCGCTGATCAAATCACGGTTTTTGATTTAACGGTAAAAGACAATGAAATTACAGGAGGCGAAGCGAGCTGGAGTGTGAGTTATTATGAAACTCAAGGGGATGCAGATGCAGGAACTGATGCTGTTGATGCAGAGGCGTATACCAATACCTCAATAGGAGGCGCACCAGCGAACCCACAAACGCTTTACGTTGTGGTAACTGATACTGATACCGGTTGTACTGATCAAGTAACATTGACCATACGAGTGCTTCCAAATCCAACACCAACAACAGTGCTTCCAACATTAGAGCTTTGTGATGATATCAATCCAGGTGATATGGAAGAAGCGTTTGATTTAACCACCAACGAGTTATTACTTCTCAATGGCGAAGTAGGGGTTACACCAACCTATCACGAAAGCTTGGAAGATGCAGAAGCATTAGAGAATGCGATAGTAGACCCAACCATGTATACCAATATCGAAACACCACAAGTCATTTACGTACGTGTGACTAACGATACTACAGGCTGCTATACGATTGTAAACTTTACCATTATTGTTAATCCATTACCAGATGTGATACCTGTATCAGATTTTATAGCCTGTGAGCTTAACAACGACGGTTTCTATGATTTTGATTTGACCAGTAAAGATTCAGAAATTTTAAACGGACAAGACCCAACAGCCTTCACAGTGACCTATCACGTATCATCAGACGATGCAGATGACCTTATCAATGCACTAGTAAGTCCATATACGAACATTACGAACCCACAACAGATTTTTATCGCTATTACCAATAATGAAACAGGCTGCTCGATCAGCACACCGAGTTTCAATATCGAAGTTCAAGAAGCCGCAGAGGCTAATAGTGATATGGAACCTATCTTATACGAGATTTGTGATGATCAGATGGATGATGACAATGACCCAAGTAATAACAGTGCACAGTTTGATTTGACACCAGTGACAGACATCGCAGATTTATTACCAGATAGTGTGCAGGCGCAAGTATTAGACGGACAAGATCCAGCCAACTATACGCTTACCTATTACCTCAGTGAGGCCAATGCAGAAGAGGGAATCGATCCCTTACCGTTCTTGTATGAGAATGTGACCAATACGCAAGAGATTTGGGTACGTGTCGATAATGACACGCCAGATGGCGCAGGTATGGATACTTCTATTTGTTATGCCGTAGCTTCATTAACCTTGCAGGTGAATCCCTTACCGGTATTTGATTTAGAGGATAGTTATATATTATGTGTAGCGACTAACGGAAGTGAAGTGTTAGACGCACCACTCTTAGAGACAGGACTGAGCACACCAACCTATGAATTTGAATGGTTATTAAACGGTACACCCATAGAAGGAGCGACCGACGGTAGCTATATGCCAATTGAAGGCGGACTATACACGGTAAACGTTACCGATGTTACGAGTTCACCAAACACGAGCTGTCCAAGTAGTGATAGTACAGAGGTTATAGAAAGCGCACCAC
>Ga0316189_10001146_pt1 | contig 26340 bp, 32 predicted proteins | sample LowCovwburrow_MG_FD_204930 | JGI IMG/M metagenome (GOLD analysis project Ga0316189, IMG submission 204930) | Coastal sediment microbial communities from Maine, United States - Lowes Cove worm burrow | ecosystem: Environmental > Aquatic > Marine > Coastal > Sediment | place: USA: Maine... | reverse complement strand
TAAACACCATTGGCATCTGCATACTTACTTCGTGGATGCCGAAGCTCTCGGCTTCTATGCTTTGTTGGCGCTCCTTTATCAGTAGCTTATACATTTTGTGTACATTAGCTGCGTCTTTATACATATCCAAGTTGTAGTAAAAACAAGGGTTAGTAGTAATGCCGTACAGCTGTTGCTTCAGTTCTTCTATCCGATCATCTAAAGGATGAACAACTTTACAATGCCCGCAGGTCATATCTTATCCTCACACTTGTCCTTCGCAGGGCAATTCTTACACACCCAGTCTTGCTTCGCAGTCGCGGGCCAGGGTCGTCCTTCATACTCTGCAAGGTACTCGTCACGCTCGTCAAGAAAGTCGTCGTGGAAGAACTGCTCAATGGCTTTCATTTCAGATCTGTCAACAGTGATCATATCCCTGCCACCAGTCTGTACCCAGTAGAACCCTGCCTTGACTGACTGTATCTTGGGCCACTTTTTGAAGATTGCCAGGGCGTAAAGCTTCAGCTGCATATCCTCAACCCACCTGGAGCTACCGTTTTTGTAGTCCCACACAATGGCGTGAGTGTCTGACATAATGAGCAGGTCAACACCAGCACGCAGCCACGCGTTGTTGTAGTCCTTCCAGTGAGTCTCTGACCAGTCCTGCCGAAAGGTTAGATCACATTCTGGCAGTATCTTGCCCTTCTTCTGCTGTCGTATCTTATCAATAGCCTTGAAGAACTTCTCGTGCTTGTCGTACAGCTCTGCTGAACTAGATTTCAGATAGTCCCGTGGGATTGGGCGCATACATTTAACGCGCATCTCAAACATTTCGTGGACTCTCGTACCCTCTTCAGCAGCTGCACCACTGTAGTCATCCTTGACTTTGACGCCATTTGGCGCGTGCTTGACGTACCACAGCTGTCTCCAGCACATTGTTGATTTTTCGTATGTGGACCAAGACCACGCTGGTTGATTCATCATATTCTCACCAAATGACCTTTTAGGTTTGAATGTTCTATTGAGTCTACGTTGGGCCTACCGTAAGCTACTAAGCACGATGGTGCATTAGCACTATCTCCTTGGGTGCCATCAACGTGGTAGAATTTGAGTCTACCCTCAAAAAAGAATACTGCATCGGCTTGCTTGAATACAACTTCGTGGAACCCTTTCGTCTCTGTCCTTGCGAAAATAAGTGCTATGCCATTACCGTGTCGGCTCAACTTTGATAGCCATTTGAACGTCTCTCTCCCGTAAGGAGGGTTGCACCATACTCTACCCTCCCAACGTTGGTGCAAACCGTCATCAGCTACACTAAAGTTGTGAGCAGCTAGTGACCAAGGAGCTTTATGTTCTTCAGGTGCGCAAGGGTCAAGGTCAAACTCCCCAAGCGCTTCTACTACGTATGGCGGGGTTAGCCATTCAGCTTTGTTCTCCGTGTTACTGTTGAAGTTGTGCATCAATTTGTCTCCTTATCATCTACCACTGGCACAACAGGAGCCTCTTGGCCACATATCAACCACGAGCCGTGGTCCCTGTTGCTACCATTTATGGCTATGATTTTGTTCTCAGGCTCTTTGAACAGTACACCGTCCTGCACTGTGTTTGCGAATGATAACAGTCTTGGTTGTCCGTGTGGGCATACCGCGATGTCAACCTCTGCGTTTTTGTGTGTCATAAGTAACATTGCTAATTCGTGTGCTTTCATACTACCTCCTCAAGTTTGTCCCAGGATGGACCGATGGCCACGTCCCAAGTTAGTGGAACAGCAGGGGTCCACCCCCATTGTCCGTAATCTATTTTGTTCAGCTGGCTGCGAATGTCCAAAGCTATGTCTTCTGCTTGCTCGGTAGGTACGTAGAAGAACAGCCCGTCGTGGAGATCCCACGCGAATTTGATAAGTCCTGACACCATCATATGCCTGAGCTGACTCAGTGCTGCGTGTCTCATATCAGCACCAGTCCCCTGAATAGGGAAATTGATAGCTGTAGAATCTAACCGCCATTTTCTGCTCCTGTTGTAATTTTCTAGCCGCACTTTGCGACCGCCACGAGTTATAGCGTACCCCATTCTCCTACCTTCTGCAATCGCGTCTTTGTGGAACTGCTTGACACCAGGGAATAAACTATGATAAGCCCTGATATTATGCCGAGCTTCGCCCTCTGTCATCACCATCCCGTGTTGTACGAATGCACGTTCTCGGAACGTCGCCGGTGAAGTGCGGAACTGGAGACTGAGATTACACAGCTTGCCAGCTTTCCTTATATTTTTGTGCTTACCCTCTTTATGCTCGACAATCTCCCTGTACGGTATCCGTGAGAGCCTGGCACCAGTCAACGAGTGACCGTCTTTGCCAGTGTTGAACATATCAATCATAGTCTCATCGTCACTAGCATCAGCCATAATACGCATCTCCTGACCTGAAGCATCAGCTTCAAGGAGGCTGTAGCCCTCTGGACATTCAAACAGTGCGCGTACCAACGGGTCCGACTGCCATTGGTGCAGCGCTACGCCTGTGGGATACTTCAGCGTCTTACTGTTGTACGTGAGTCTACCAGTGTACGTACCTGCGAGCCTGGGACAAGGGTAAACGTAGTCGCTATCGTTGAACTCCATAGCCTCCTCCGTACCCTTAGCAAACTTAGAGAGCGTTGTACTCGCTGCCTTGGCAAGTTGTAAGTGCCTCGCACGCTCATCATCCAGTGCCAGGTGAAGCAGAACTCCTTTGGCTGTGGACCTGGCACCACCTTTGGTCTTGACTGTAGACACCAGTCCCCACTCGTCGAACAGTAATTCTCCGAGCTTCTTGGGACTTGTGAGTACGTCCTTCGTGACGTTGACCTTTGCCAACTGTGAATTTAGCTGCTTAGTTTTATCCTTCCTAAGCGCATCAAGTGAGAATTTATCTATCAACATCCCACGTACCCAGGACTCTGCCAGTGGTGTGATACTCTGACACTCCTGCTCAAATGAACGCCACTCATACTCTGGCAGCTTCTTCATTTCGTTAGATATCGCCTGAGCTGTGAACTTGACATCGTACTTTAGGTACTTGATCGAGTCAAACCCCAGGTCTGCGTAGTCTGCGTAGTCAGGCCAGTGTTCAGCGACGTAACGCTTGAGCCCATAAGACAGCAGCTGATTACCCTTATCGAAGAACTCCTTCTCATAGGCTCTGTGCATCCAGGTCGTGCGTTTCCACAGCAGCATACCGTCCAGTGGCTTCAGTTGCCACAGAACCGCAGGGTCCACGCCCATTGCGAACATCACGCCGAAATCAAACCGGAGGTTCCACCCACCTACATATGCGTCTTGTCTGATTATCTGCTTGAGCGCCCTAGTTATCTGGTGCGCTGATGGGTGCCGAACAGCTTTTTGCTTGGACCCTGTACCAATACCGAACGATTTGATTCTGAAATCATCGCGCCAGGGCATCAGTGCGCCTCCGTCTATGTCAGATTCTGTCTCAATATCAATGACTATGACTTTTGGTGATTTCACTCCTCCCCCTCTGGTAGTTGTGGAAATGGTTGCCAACCTTTTACAGTCTTCATATCCACACCTGACCCCGCGAAGCCTGTGCTAGAGCCTCGTGACCCGTTGTATGTCACCCAATAATAATTAATTAGCTGCCCATCCTCCGGCGGGTCGTTCACCGGATTGCTCCATTCTTTCAGGGCTGCTAGTTCTGCTCTTAACTCTCTTATTTTTGACAAGTAATATTCGTCTTTGCTTGCGTGTTGATTGGCCATTACTCCCCCTTTGGTTGTGTTGTTAGTTGATTATCTTTGCTTGTTTCTATCCCCTTTGGTAGTTTCCGTGTTATACGTGTAAGCGGTTCATATTGCGTGTTTGGGATTTCCTTTAGCCAATTAGCGCCTCGCCACCTTTCAGACGCCCATGTATATCTAATACATGCGGAATCCCCAAATTTCAACAAGCCATCATAATCTACGCAAGCCACTACTATTGATTGCCGCAAGCCCTTAAAAATAGTTTGATCTAATTCCATCACTCCCCCTCTGGTATTTGTGGGATAGCTGCATCTATTATTTTGATTACTCCTGTTATAACATGCCTCATATTTGCCGCACTGATAGCCGCCAGTGATATACCATTGTCGGTTAAAACTTTGTGCGCCTTTTTAAAATCTGGCTCTGGAAATATATCAATTGGGTATGCCTTAGACCATTGCCGTAACTGGTGTAAAGCATTCTCCATGCAATCGTTTTCTGCCTCCAATCGCTTGTTCTTCCGAAAGAATTTGGATATGTCTTTCGCATAATCATCTATCAGTCTTTGCTGCCCTTCCCACGCTGCATTGCTTCGTTTACTCATATCACACCATCTCATACTTGAATTTCATTGTCTTGCCGAACTGTACGCTCCCACGCTGTCCACGAGATGTCACAACTGTACGCTTGAGCCTGCCTGATTCTACGACGAAGCCAAGTTTACAGTCCGAAGCTACCTCATTGATACTTGCCCGCAGCTTTCTGTCCCAGGCGTTCCCAGGTGTCTGTTCTGCCGGTGGTTCAGGATACGACAGCCTGACGTGTGTGTCGTTCCAGGAAATCACTTGTACGTCGTTGTGTGTGACGTAGTAGTTACCAAATTCGTCTCTTTTTACTTTCATCATTACTGTACTCCTTTCAACGGTGCGTCGCACTCCAGGCAACGCTTATTATTTACATTCGTCGTTACTCCGCATATCGGGCAAGCTATCGTACATACAGGACAATTCTCGTCGTCTGTGAAGCTGCCACATCTTGCACATTTCCACGTACCACTGACGCTCTTATTACGTTTGTTGATAATCCCAGCTACGAATAGCTTGTCTGCGTCGGAAAACTCTGGCTCTGGCTCTGGCTCCCTATACTTCCAAGTCATCGCAGGCTCCTGCTTAGGCTCCGAAATATCAGCCATAATTGCCAGGTAGCCCATAGCATCTATGATATTGTCGTCTTTACGCTTATGCTCCTGCCTTGAGAGTTTTATCAGGACCATCAGCAGAGGTATGTCCGATGTCTGGATAACTGTCTTAGTCAGTGCGTAGAATGCGTCGGCAACATCGCGAAAATGTTTCCCTGCGTCGCCATATTGTGCTGCTCTGTCTCCGTAGACCAATTCGGATGCTACGTCTAATAAGTCCTTCCCTTTCATTTCGTTGCTCCTATGTATAGATTTTCAATGTAATTTTTCAGTATCAATTTTGCCACTTCTTTGGCTGTATCATCGTCTTCCAGGAACTCCCGCATGTCTTCCAACTGAAAGTACAGAACGCTTTTGTCACGTTCGTGCTGTACTACGTTCCTGCGAACCGTAAACATCATAACAGTACCCACAAAGCCCATCCAAAATCTGTTGTTGCCATTTAGCACCCACCGGATATTGGGGATACGTGGTTTATACGGTATTGGACAAGTCATAGTTTATCTCCGTCTCAGTAGTGTTGCGTGGTTCAAGGTCATTAGTACCACAAAAACCATTGCACTCAAATAGTGGTTTAGGTGGTCTGCCCTTCTTCTGTGATATGTCAAGAACGTCAGGAAAGCCAGGATGTTTACGTAAGAACACAAGCCCTTTCCGTTTCGACTGGTCCTTGAGCATTGTCACTGGCTTCCCTGCTTTATCCGTCAATGTATGCTCTAACTTTGCCATAGTATCGAACTTGTCAGGGAACTCTGTCTGCATCTTCTGCCAGTACCCTATACCTCCTTGCACGCACCCTGTAAGAAAGCAGTTATTATTTTGGAAGCCATAACTATACGTCACAGGAGGGTCAATACCCGCTTTCACCAATATATCTATGCAGTCTCTCTTTGACAGTAGTTTGTATATCAAAGGGAAAATAGGTTTAGAACTAGGGTAATTAGATTTGAGTGCCTTCGCTCTATTTACTTCAGACATATCAAACCCAAACACCTGAGCGCTAAATCCATTCTCCTTTTGGAACTTCTCACGAACGCTGCGTTTTAGCTCTGTAGAACATATAGCTCCCTTCGCAACATTCAACGAGTTATACTTGTGCCACACAGATTGTATGTCTGTGTACTTATCGTTCTTTACAGCTTCAATTTCAACTCCGTACCAGTCTTGACACTGGCTCTTAAACCTATACGTGTCGGGGTCTTCGTTCATAGTATCTATAAATACTACTCTGCACTTATCAACTCCGTACCTATCAATCACAAGTTTACAAGCTACTGCAGACGTCACGCCACCAGAAAACCAACATATTTTAGTCATTCCGACCCTTGCTTTCTAAATGTTCGGAAAATGTACGCTCCAAGCGCTGCGTACCCGACTGCTCCCACAAATACAACTGCCAGGAAGCCCATTGCTATCTCAGGTGCGTATGGTTCTATCATGCTGCTTGCCTCCTTGCCACATTGTAATCGATCAAAGCTACAAATTCGTTATAACTCATTGGTTCGTAGTCTGACAGGTCCATAAGTGTATCCAGCATATCAAATGCCGCACGCCGCAACAATTCGAGCGCAGCTACTTCGTATAAGATTATCGTAAATGGTGCGCTGCGATGTTTCGGCAAATTCCACCATAATGGTGCGCCGCGTTGCTTCGGCAAATTCCGCCATACCCTGTAGGCTTTCCGGTATTTATCCCACGGACTGTTGTGTTCATCACACCCTAAATCATTCTCAAATAATGGGCATCCTCCGCAGTCATCTCTATCTGCGTCATAGAAAGCCTTACATAATGCGCACAGGTCGCCGTCGGTACGCTTCAATAGTCCATATGATGCCACATAGGACCAGTGAGTTACAGCACTCTCCAGGGCGTTAGTCTCTATGTCACTGTGATGGCAATTATTGACTGCGGAGGTTATTTCTGCGAGTGTTACATCTACATATGGTAGTGATTCAATTCGTATAGTCATTGGTCTAAATCCCTTTGCAATATGTTATCGTATGCGTCGAGGCACCCAAGCCAGTACGGATCGATTTTCAACTGCTCAGTATCCAATGCGTACTCTACTTCACCTTTTCGTAAATTTATACGTTCGCACAAATCATCTACAGATATGTACTTTTTACCGTCTGGCCCCTTGATGGTCTTCATTGTAAAATCTCCTTGTTTTGCCTGTTTGCAGTAGTCAAATCTGCTAGTAATGTAGGGTCATTTGACTTGATACGTGCAAGAATACAGCTAAGCCGCCCTCGATATAGTATATGTGTAAAGCTGCCTTCCGCAGACCCCACAGGTCTAGATATCTGCATATATGATCTGACTTCCGCATATAGTTCTAGCTCACAGTCGATATCAGTCAATGCCGATTCATAGAATTTAGTATTCTCTAGTACAGTCATTGCAAAATCTCCTTGTAAGCTATCGTGCTAGCTAATCGTAGCTGTTGCACGGTCATTCTATCCATCAGGTGCTTACGTTTCCGGTCTAATGATCGGCGTCTTGACTCGCAATACGTGTTATCGATTGCGACCAAGATCGCTGCATAGTACTTGATTGATTGTTGTTTACTCATAATGTTTACCATCCTATTAGTTACTCGAAACGCCCTCAGGAACTTCATTGGACCTGAGGGCAAGTTAGAATTTACTGTCTTAATGGCATTACGATATCAAAATCGCCATTTTCAAAAACTATTTTGGAGCCTGTCGAATGGTCTCGATAGTACATTTCAACTAATTCGCCTTTCTCCGCACTTTTGAAGCTATCAACTAAGTACTTAGCATTGAAGCCAATCTCAGCTGGCTCATACTTGTTACCTGCGCACGCACTACCGTCTGTAACTTGTAACTCTGTCTCACCAAGCTCTATGTGGCTGTGGCTCAATTTTATCCCTCCATTTATCGCAAGCTTGACGGAACTAAATCTATCATCTGCAAGCGCCGTCACTGTCTCAATATCAGCTACAAATTTATGTGAGTCTATAACCAGATAATTACTCAAATTTTCTGGTAATACTTGCTCATACTTTGGGTACTCTGCACCCGTTGAACGTGTCGTTAGCCTCATGCCATCGTCACTTTTCAGTACAAAGTGATGTACATCTTTTTGTGTAAAGGTTTGAAGCTGCAATGTTGAGCCCTTTTTAAATAGCTTGTTAGCTATCTTTATTGATGCCAAAGGGATAATGAATTGACTGTCAGAACTCCCAGCATCAAAGTTACGGACTCCCATCCTATGCCCATCTGTTGCCACCAGTCTACCTTTCGGCCCGTCAAAGTATACGCCGTTGAGTGCAATTCTAGCTTCATTGTCGCTACAATACTTTGTTAGGTTTGACAAGCTACCTAGCTCTATGTCTGGCTGATATGCTATGCCTGCGTCTTCCGGTGTTGGAAATTCAGGGTATTCGCTTACATCAACAGTATTCAATGTCGTTTTAAGCCTTCCTGATTCTATTGTTATTTTGGGTACGCCGTCCGTATGCTCGAACGATAATTTAGTATCTATGCCTTTAAGTTTACTGAGTAGCTTTGTTGCACTTGCAGGAAGTAGGAAACTATCCGGCATTGACGGGTCAATATTATCGTCTTGTATGCCCACTTGGGCGCAACTATCAAGATCATACGATGATATCAGGAAGGCATTCGCTACCCGTTGGAAATGATAATTCTGTAAGATTGGAAAGCTTCTGTTTTTGTTGGCTACTGCTGATAACTTTTTAATTTTCTGTTGTAACTCTTTTGTGTCCATTTTCTGTTGTCCTTTATAAGGTTAAGTGGTTTCACCCAAAATGCCCGATACACTTTGCAATGTACCGGGCTGGATTTGAATTGGTTTTGGTTTAGAATGCCGCGAAGATAACCGTAGAGTCTAATGTGGCTGCATCGTCATACCAGCATACCACTGTATTATAGTTCAGGTACTCCATGACATCATCAACTAGCTGATCATTATCTATACCTACATCGAGTCCGTGATCATAGTAATCCAGTACTTCCTGAATTGTCATTTCACTATACTCACAGCATATTGCTATTACATCAAGCTCGATATTTTCACCAATATCATCTGATAGATTGTCGAGGTATTCAAACAATCCCCTCAATCCTGCATATGAAAAGTTATCGGAACGGCCAGATGTTTCGAAAGCACGTGTGAAATCGTATTCGTTTACTGTTTGAATAATCATAATCTTTGTCCTTTTGAAAGTGAGTAATTAGCATCAAGTAATTTGATGCCTAAATAATACCGTGGAACAATACCACAATGCAAACTGAAAACAATAATCAATCAAATCAATAGGTTAGCGTATAACTTATTGACGCTTAGTGCTTCGCAAGGCGCTTGATTATGCAAATAAAAGGCGTGGAATACGGTTACGCGTTATGTGTTTGGACGGCAAGCAAAAACACCAAAAAGCTATCGTAAGTATTGATGCGGCTTACAGGTCAGTTTTGAGTTCTCGTCGATAGGAATATGCGAATATGCTAATTTCAGAGCTTCTATATGAATAGCTTGCATATTCATGATTAGCAGTAAGAATCTTTGATGCTTCGTATCTGGCTCAATTTTCAATATACCCCCGGGGGTATGCGCGGCTCGCGTAGCCCTCTCAAAAATGCTTTTTTGCATATTCCTATCGACAAGATTATATTTAACATATAAATATATGTATTAATATAGTAATATCAACGGTTTATATTATGACGCACTTTTGCGGCATTTTCTTAGACGTCCACAAACATTACTGTTAATTGTCATGTAGCCATATTCAAAGCATCATCGGCATATTCCAAGCCCTCTCAATGGTACACAAAGTTACATTGACTCGTTGCGTCATTGGTATAAGAATCACATTGTTATACTGCTATATTATGCTTCATGTTTATTGATTCTTATATGCTCTGTTTCTGTGTGTTTTAGGTGTATACCCCCTTTGACTGATTTTGACGCTTATTTACCTGGACACCTGGGCACCTGGATTCAATGGAGACATTCTGATATTGTGTACTTTGTGTGGTCGGACACTGTGCCGCCGGTTCGATGTATGTATTGTTCTGAAGTCAACATCGTCACAAAGAAAATCAGCCACAAAGTATGTAACATAATAAGAATCATAATTCCTACATCTAACAATCATTTATTCCCTGTGATACAATATACTCAGATATCTAATACGGGGCTCCCTGTTTTGTTTGTCCTTTGCGGGTGAGCCCCACTTTTACTGAGGAGTAAAATGACTGAAGACACACAGCCATCTGGTATGCCATCGGTTCCCTTTACGCAGTCATTCGCGTGGGATATTGCACTGGACGCACTGCCAGCTCCGCAGGTGTGTGAGGAACATAACGTAACTCCAAAAGAGTACGAAGCTTTGCAGCGGCTCCCTGTCTTTACGGATACAGTACGGCAGTACCAGTTTAGTATGCAGGACGAAGCTCTTGCGCTGAAGTTCACAGCCAGGGCGTTAGTCAAGACAAATATGCACATACTCCACGATATGATTAGAGACGGGACCACTACGCCAGCGATGAAGCTTCAGGCGTTGGACAGGTTGATGGACCTGGGCGGGCTAGGTAAGCAAAAGGCTGCGGAGTCAGGTGGTGCCAAAGCCTTTGTGATAGACTCAAGTATGCGGGAGCCGGACGAAATAGAAGCTGAGACAACTAAGAACTTCAAGAACACGTCAGCCCCGTCGTTCGATATACCTGATGACTACGAGGATTTTGAGTAATGGTCTACATTATTATAGTTATACTTACTATGATCGTCTGGCTAGCGTTGCAGTATGACGATTCTTGACGACGCGAAGGACAGGTACATACAGTCCCAACTGCCTGAGCAGATCAAGTCGTGGGACGTAAAGACCTACACACCATCACGTACACTCTACGGGTTCCATAAGAGTAATGACAGGGTGCGGGGGTGCATAGGTCCATACGGCAGCGGGAAATCGGTGGCGTGCGTGATGGAGATATACGAACGTGCGAAGAGACAGGCACCGGATAGAGATGGGGTACGGCGTACAAAGTGTATAGTTGTGCGGAATACTGCGGGAGAGTTGAAGGATACAACGATTCAAACACTGTTAGATTGGATGCCAGATGGCGAAGTTGGGACAATGTATTGGTCTCAGCAGAGTTTGAAATTTGAGTTGGGACTTGACTCTCACGGCAGAGCTACGATGTTGGAGCTGCCTGATGGGACCAGGGTCCACTGTTCTATACTGTTCAGAGCGTTGGACAGGCCAGACCAGCAGAAGAAGCTGCTGTCGTTGGAGACAACTTTTGCGTGGTTCAATGAGTTCAGAGAGATACCTTTGCAGTTGATGAACGCGATGGTGGGTAGGCTCGGGAGATTTCCAGGTGGGGATAAGACTACGTGGAAAGGCTTGTGGGCTGATTCCAATCCCTTCGACGAAGGCTCGCAGTACGATAAGTATTTCGATGGGGCTCAAGATCCTGAGATACTTGCACTGGCGAAGCTTCACGGGAAAGATCCACCTAAGATAACTTTGTTTGAGCAGCCTGGGGGTCTTGATAGGGATGCTGAGAATATTCCGAATCTACCTGGAGGACGTGGGTATTACATTGATATGCTCGCGACTGCGAAGAAGGACGGGAGAGATTCCGGATGGGTCGATGTACACGTTCACGGGAAGAAGGGCTTTCTTAGTGATGGCCTGCCGGTGTTCGCGGAGAACTTCAATCCCAGGTGGCACGTCTCAGGCGTTGCGCTGGATGCTGATCCATCGTTACCTTTGGCGTTCGGGATGGACTTCGGTCTGGACCCTTGCTGTCTGTTTGGACAGAGGACGAAGAACGGGCAGTGGAGAATACTTGCGGAGTTATTGGCTCCGAGGAAGATGGGTGCGCTGCAGTTCGGGCCGTTGATACTTGACTTCTTGGTGGCCCAGGGATGGGGTGGATGGGACCACATAGGGATAGGCGATCCGTCTGCGAATAAGCGGAACGAATCTGATGGGAAGACTGCGATGGAGATACTTAGGGGTATGGGGATAAACATACGTCCGTCGAGGGTTCAAGACCCTATGAAGAGAATTGAGGCTGTTAGGTCAGCGATGATAATGAATACGCAGGACGGGCAGCCTGGGATGCTGTTGGACCCTAGAGTGAAGATGTTTCGGAAAGCGCTGGCAGGGGGGTACAAATGGCGCAGGATGAAGACCAAAGAGGAACAGTACGAGAAGAGAGCAGATAAGAATATGTACTCGCACATCTGTGACGGTGGGCAGTATTTGATAGTAGACTTTGATGGGACTGCTGTGACAGGTGGTGCCAAGAGAGCATTCAAAAAACGTACAGCGAAGGGGGCAGATTGGAGACTAAAGACAGATTTCAACCCATATCGCCTCACGTAGTCATTATGTGGGTACCCTACGAAGGGTGGTGGGCGTGGCTGTTCAAGTGGCACGTTGCTGCTGTGATATATAGAGATGAGATCGCTGTGTACGCAGAGTCTTACACTATGGGGATCAGGACGTGCGTGGTGGACCCTGGGGTAGAGTACAGACTGCCTACGCAGTTAGCTGCGGCTTTACCGTTGAAGGAGGATATGGTATCCTATCATCTAATGGAGCCGTTTACCTGTGTGAACTTTGTTAAGCGACTGATCGGTATAAATTCAATTTTTGTACAGACCCCTAAAGGACTGCTGCGAAGGATACGGAAAGATGGGTGGAGCGTCAAAGAGTTTCAATGATTTACTGAATCCTACGCGCACTGCGCCTGCGGCGGAGTTGATTAGCGACACTATAAGCTCACAGGAAGAAAGGCGCACAGCTAAACAGGCGACACTGTTCTCAGCTGGTGCCAAGCTTCAATCACAGCGAAGCTTCTTCGATATCCTTGGAGGCTCACAAGCAGAAGACCGCGCTCGCATAGCTGCTCATCGTGAAGCAGCAGCGAAGAACGCGGATGTCGAAGCTGCGATAAGCGCGAAGCAGCCTGCACCACTCACGGCCAAAGGCGTGGCTGATGACCTAATAAACAAGAAAGCTGGTGCAGCTAAGACATTCGCAGACACAAAGATAATGGGTCTTGAGGGTGTAAATCTTGTGAATGACATATACCGGAACAACAAGAAAGTCAAGCGCACAAGCCTATATAAAAGTAAATTGTCTCATAAAGGAGAGTTTTGATGCCACTTAGTGATGAGAATAAAACCCTACTAGACCGAGCCCAAAGGCTTGAGATTGAGAGGGATACACAGTGGCAAGAAGCTTGGGATGATGTATGGAGATACGAAGCCCCTCACAGACAGCGTAAGGATATCGTAGGCAACGAGCCTATGTTCAGACACATCAACGACTCTACTGGTATGACAGGGCTTGCGTCATTTGCGTCATTCATACTTGCAGGCACTACGCCAGCGTGGATGCCTTGGGCGGTACTATCACCTGGCCCAGAGTTCAAAGGTGAGGAGCGTGAAGCGCGTCTTGATGAGTTGAAAGAGGCGAATGAGAAGCTGTTCTTCCACTTCAATACTTCGAATTACTACCAAGAAGCTCCGATAGCTATGCAGGACTACGCCATCGGCACAGGTGTACTGGTGGTGCAGCCCAATGAGAACGGTAGTGGGATACAGTTCAAGGCTGTGCCTATGGAGTCTATGACATTTGATGACAGGTCTTCAGGTCAGGTTGACTATATATTTGACAAGAAGAAGATACCTGCCAGAGAGATACTAGCAAAATACGGGCCAGAAGGTACAGGCTCGATCGACTCTGTAACCGACAAAGGCTACTTGGACCTATTAGAAAACAAGCCAGATGATCGTTTGAGTGTGTGGGTGATAACTGTACCCACTGACGACATCGACCCTGACTCAAAGTTCAAGCACGTAATGATTACGGCTGAAGGGTCTGAAGGTGGGATACTGCTTGAAGACAAAGAGATGGACATCAACAACTACAACGTCTTCAGGTTCGACAGGCCGCATCACTCACAGTACGGTGTAGGCCCAGGACTGTTCGCGTATCCAGACGTACGATATCTGAACGCGATACGTGGTGTAGCGTTGAAGAACGCAGCTCTGCAGATGGCCGGTGTATTCACTGGCGTAGACGATGGAGTGTTTGACCCTCGCACTGTTGTGCTTGAGCCAGGTGCCATTATCCCTGTGCTGTCTAATGACGTAGCCAATCCTACTTTGAGTCCTTTACCTTCGGGGTCTAGTGTAGAGCTGGCGCAGTTTGAGATCAATACAATGCGTGGAGACATCGACAGGATGTTCTTCCTGGACCAGTTCAGCCCTGCGCAGGGATCGAAGCTGACAGCCACTGAGGTATTGATGAAAGCCAAACTGATCGCTCAGAGGCTCGGTACAGCGTATGGAAGGCTCCAGGTGGAGTATCTGATGCCTATCGTGAAGAAGACTGTCAAGATACTTCAGGACCAAGGTGAGATAGACAAATCAATCAATCTTGACTTCGTGAACACGGACGTAGTGTTCTTGTCGTCATTGGCCCAGGCGCAGAGATTGCAGGAAAGTGAGGCTTTGATACAATGGGTAACACTCGTAACTGAGTTCGCTGGTCAGGATATGGCGAGTGCTATGGTGCCTAACAAGGCCAAGATAGCGCGTAAGCTAGCTGAATTGACGCAGATCGACAGAGATGTCATCAATAGCGAAGCAGAAGTGAAGAAGCAGATCGAGACAGTAGTAGAAGAAACACAGAATCTAACAGGTGAAATGCAAGGAGGATTGCAAAATGCCGGACAAGAATCAGGGTTCCAAGAGCCCGACATCCCAGGACCATTCGGATAAGAATCTGAATAAGTACAGCGGAGCAGTCAAGCGACTGTTCAGTACACAGGACGGCGAGATGCTGAAAGAGTACCTGGTAGGTACACTGCTCGCAGCTACGTGGTCCCCAGGGGTAGACCAAAAAACACAAGATAATTTAGAGGGTCAGCGTAAGCTGGCTCGCACAATACTATTCACATTGGGCCAACAAAAGCCTGAAGGAGTTTTAGATGCCTGATGCAACAATAATTGAGGAACCTGTAGTAGAGACGCCAGTAGAGCCTGTAGTGGAAACACCAGCAGCGCCTGAAACGTTGTACCAAGAAACACCCGCCAGCGATGGTACTGTTGTGGAGCCTACAGGTGAGACAGAAGAGGAAGCCCCTGCACCGTTTACACTGAAAGAGCGACCTGAGACATTCCCTGAGAAGTACTGGGTGGAGGGGAATATGGAAGCTTCACTTGAGAAGTTTATGAAAGGTCACGGAGAGCTTGAGAAAGCGTACTCTGGTAAAGTACCTGGAGCGCCTGATGAATACGAAGTAGACATACCGGAGGGCGTAGAGATACCTGACGAGGTGTTTACGCAGTTCAAAGAGCAGGGTCTGACCAACGATCAGGTGAAGACTGTTATGGACACGTACCTAAAATTCGGAGGACTGGATGCAGTAGTTGAGGCAAGGATAGACCTTGAGACTGAGAAGCTGAAGACTAAATGGAACTCTGTATCTGATGACTCATTCAAGCAGCGCCTGCGCCAAGTATCTGCGTATGCGATGGAGAAGATGGGTGGGGATGAAAGTATTGTCAGGAAGCTGATGGTGGATGCCCCAGGCGTTTTAGCTCTTGAGAACCTTATGAGAGCCGACGCAGCGCGTGGTAGAGTCTTTGAAGGACACGAATCGTCAGCCAGCGTAGTTACTGAGGATATGATTGATAAAGTTGTAGCGTCGGATGCGTACCAGAACAACGAAGAGTCAGCGCACAAAGAGCTTGAGAAGCTTATAAATAAATTTGAGGCTCAGAAGGAAGCTGCCAGGAACACGCAGAGATACGTTTGACAACAGGTTGAAGAAGTAGTAGACTGTAATTTGACGGACACCCGCAAGGCCCGTCGTCCAATCAGGCCCGTATGGACACCCTGAAAAATAGCGAAGTACAACACAACTAAATTTCAAGGGAGACTATAATGTCCATTACAGCACCAAACCATTTTAATACCCAGTTTAGAGCAGAGGTAAAACATTCTTACCAGCTCATGGGTCCACAGTTACGCGGGATATCCCGTGAAGTCGCCGTTGTAGGCGCGTCTGAAGCAGTCTTCAAAAAGATGGGAACATCTGTAGCCACCACTAAAGGTCGCCACGCACTCATTCCTACGCAAGACATCGCACACACCACGGTCAAAGCCGTGATGAAGGATTACTACTCTGGTGAATACGTAGATGATCTCGATCTTCTGAAGACCAATGTAGACTACCGTAGTCAGTATGCCAAGAGTATGGGTATGGCGATGGGTCGAAGGTATGACCTCACATACGTAACCGAGTTGGACTCCGGTGCAGGTACTACTGTTGCCGCAGGTGCAGCTGGTCTGACGCTTCCGAAGATTTACACAGCACTTCAAACACTTGATGAAGCTAATGTACCTGCCAGTGGCCGTACATTCATCATAGGTATGGAGCAGCTGCGGAATATGCGTGATACGATGCCTGAGTTCACGTCGTTTGATTTCAACAACTTCAAACCTCACGCTACAGGCGTTACCAAGTTCAGCTGGATGGGAGTCAATTGGATAGCTTTCAACGGCCTACCTCTGGCGTCCACTACCAGGTCTTGCTTCTTGGTACACGAAGACGCTATCGGAATGGGGATCAACAAAGAGATCGACATCGCAACACCATTTATTGACGAACGTGATGCCACGCTGGTGAGAGCCAGAATGTCATTAGGTGCTATCACCATCGAAGGTGCTGGTATTGTTCAAGTCGATTGTACTGAAACATAGAATAAATTTCTAAGGAGATAAAAAGATGGCCTTTTCAAGAACCAGTCTAAATAAAGTTGTTGAAGGAAGTATCGCGGAGGCTGTAAACGCGGTCCCTGGTACTGACTCTACTACGTCATCGTCAGGGCAAAGGGTTACATTGTGGCTCTATGCAGAGATAGGCACAGCTCTCGGAGATATCGACGCAGCTGCGTATTTTGCAGCTGTGGGCAGTACATCTGGTACGGGCGAGTTGCACGCAGGTGACCTGATGTGGGTCGTAGGCTCGGACGGTGGTAATTTGTATCGTGTAGCTAATGCAGCTGCCGCCGCTGCAGGTACTATCGTAGCGCTGATATAAGTAAATAACTGAATAGGGCGTGGAGACTAAACACCTCCACGTCCTGTCTTTACCAAGGATATAAAATGGCTTTTTCAAGAGCAGGACTGTTCAAAGTTAGCACAGTAGACTCTCGAAGCGAAACTTTGAGTGGTCAGCGTGATGCGAAGTATTCAGGCGCTGGAGCTACTATTTGGTTCTATTCGGAGATCACTGCTGCGATAGCGGATATAGACGCACCAGGTTACTTTGCAGACGTGGGTAGTACGACAGGCTCAAGCGAACTCACAGAGTCCGATCCCATATTCGTATTAGGGTCTGGTGGGATGAGTCTGTACCAAGTGACCGACGCAGCAGCAGGAACAATAGCAGCACTAACAGCATAATCTAAGGGGTACGGGGATGACTATAACCAAAACCAAGTTGGGAATAGCTAACTCCTCCTTGCTCCGACTTGGGCATCCCCGTATCGCTTCTTTTACAGAAGGGAGCTTGGCTGCCGAAGTAATCAACGGTATGTATGAGATTATCAAGGGCAACGCCCTATCTCAGCATAACTGGCGATTTGCGCTTAGGGAGACAACACTGGCCCAGGCCACGGACAGAGGGTACGGGGGGACTGAGTATACATATGCTTACGACCTTCCCCCGAAGTCTCTGCGTCTGCTAGGTCTCGACAACAATACGTCGTTTGAGATATTTGGATCGCAGATATACACCAATGCAGAGTCTGTCATAGCTATCTACATAGAGGATGTGGACGAGTCTATGTTCCCTGCGTATTTTGTTGAGGCACTGTCGTTGCAAATATCTGCCGATGTGTCGATGGCTATTGACGAGGATATGCCAAAGTCCAGGCTGCAGCACGAACTGGCCAGCAGGCAGTGGGTTAGGTCCAGGCACAAAGATTCAATGACAAGCCCAACAGTATCACTGTCAGGCGCTATCGGGAGGATGTTGAGTCGGGAATCGCAAAGGCTCTGATGACCCGTCGATACACAAAAACAAATTCGTTTGCAGCTGGACAGTTAGACGACGATCTACAGTACCGTACAGATATTGACCAGATAAAAGAAGGCGCGAAGGTTATGCGTAACTTCATACCCTACTCAGCTGGTGCAGCCAGGGTCAGGTGGGGTACACGAGGTCTTATAACGGACTGGGACGTCGCAGGCGCGTTCTCAGGCACAGGTCTTGCTGCATCCGACAGGACTGCGTGGCAGTGGGGAGATATGGCTGAGGACTCTAAATTTATCCCGTGGGTAAGGGAAGAGTTCAATTACGTCATACAGATAAACGTACTGGATAAAACTGTGTTCCCTTTTACAGCCACAAAGGTAATGCGTATACGGGTTATTAATTTAGATGATGTTTCAAGCCCTATCATCAAGGGGAATGGGATTGTTGGAGATGATTTCGAGTTTGAGTTTGAGTTTATAGTTACTAGCTCTAATGGAACCCCAACAGGATCGTCCACGCCGGTACAGTCGTACGGGTACGTACAAGTAAACAACGATGTAATCATAACAAACCACGGGCTGCCTCCAATCAGAGTGTACTCAGACGCAACATCACCGGAACTTGTAAATGCTGAAGTACTTAGCTTTTATGATGAGAAGTCCGGCTCAGGTGTTGAGGTTGAAAATGGTAGTGACGTCGTAACAGGTATAGGGAATACTAGGTTCAGTAAAGACTTTGTAGACGGAGGGATCATCAGGCTATTAGGAGAGGACTTCCTGATACAGACAGTGACTGGGGATTCATCTATGGTGCTAGTTAGCAATTGGACACTACCGTCTGCACGTATAGTCAGACCTCCGGCAGGGTTGAAGTACGAAGCTATTAACGCTTTCACAGGTGGCGATCCATTAGGGACTGGCGCAAACGTATCAACGCCATTCTCACCAAAAGATGTGGCGTTCTTCCAGAATCGTTTTGTGTTTATCAACGATTTTGGTACTGCCGCCAGTGCTAGTAGAGTAGTCATATCCTCAGCGTATGACCCGTACGTAATTATTCCTGCGCCTGTACCCGAGGGTCCAGCGACAGACGCACCGTTTGACAGCGATCTGCGTATAGGTAATGAGAATGAGCTGATATGGGTAAAGGGGGGAGACACGATTGTTATTGGAGGGCGCAGTCAGGAGTACGGTCTGACAAATCCTGGTACAGCGTTCTCTGAGGGTAACTTGCTTACGTTCAGAGTAATTGGGACGTTCGGTAGCAAGAGAAGGACCAATGCTACTCAGTACGACGGAGGCATTATATTTGCGCCTCAGAGTGGAGGGCTCGCAGAAGTAAGATACTCTAACGAAGATGGGAGATACTTTGTAGTAGACATCACTACAGCGCATAAGCAAATCACAAGTACTATAACATCCACAGCTGTCTTAGATGCTACGTCTGTTGATCCCGTAAGGCGAATATTCGCAGCTCAGTCACTAGACACCCCAGGGTCTACGTTCGCGATAGGTTCAGCATTTGGAGACCAAGTTGCTTGGACAGCGAATACTTTCGCACGCTTAGCTGTGAAGGAGGTAATGAGTATCAAGGGGCTGGTGTATTTCTTTGTATGGAGGGATAACCAGTCCAAGTTCCAAGTGTACCAGTGGTTCTACGGTAGCGCAGGGTCAACGGCTGAGCGTTACTCTATAGATGGGTACGTAAATGCTACGCTTGTTTCGACTGTAGTGTCACCTTCACTTATCACCACACAGACTTGGAACACACCAAACCCTGCGCAGTGGGCTCAAGAGGTTCAGCTACTTGTACACCGTGGGTCACCGTGGATAGCTGAAGACCCTGTGACACCGGACGGGTCAGGCAATTTCGAGATAGTCACATACGCGGATGGTGTATTGCCTGAAGCTGGTGATGTTCGTGTAGGCTTATTAGTAGACGCGGAGTTACAGCCAGTATTCCCTGGAAGTGCTGACGAACTGGGTGAATCGTTCAATAGAAAATACAGAATTGTGAGCGTTGGTGTAAGATATATGAATGCCCGACAACTTACAATCAATGGATTCAAACAACTTCCTGAGTACCTTTATCCGACAGATAACCCAAAGGAACGCCCTTCACTCGATGGCGTTGCTACACAAGGGTTACTGTCTGGATGGAATGAAGATACGACAGTGAGTATAAAGCCCACAGCTCCGTACAGTATGAATATACTGAATCTAGTTTGGGAGGTAAAGGTATAATGGCCGTAGAAGGAATAGCAAGTATAGCACTTGATAGCCTGTCGTTAGCTACGTCAGTAGTCTCGTCAGGTGTAAATATAGCAGAGACCTTAGCCCAGTCAAGGTTAGCCCAAGATAGTGTAGACAGACAGCTGAAAGAGGCGTCTGCAAGGTTTGTTGACGAGTCCGACGCCCGTAGACGAGCGTTAGCCCGTCAGATGGGCGGTGTTACAAGTACGTTCTCGGCTGCGGGTTTCACCGGAGGCGCGTCGATGCAGGCTCAGATGGAGTCATTCGCACTGGACACAGAGATACAAGACATTATAGCTGAACGGGAGTTCTTCAACGTGCGCCAGGAAGCACTGTTACAGAAGCAAAATATCGTCGGTGAATCGCAGTCTCAGGCAATCAACTTCGCTTTAGGTGGGATAGGCTCAGTGCTTGACAGGGCAGGTAACATTGCCACTACAGGTGCAGCGCTTGACCAAGAGCTGAATGCTGATGACGGCCAGGTGAATAAGGTCAAGAAGTCTGTAACTGAGAGGAATGCAGCGAGGAAAGCTGGAACACTTACAACATCTACAGGTAGCTGACAATGGGATTTATAGATACAGACCCCGTTACACGCGCCATCAATGGATTTTCTGAGAAGCTTCAGACTGGTCAGATAAAGGCTACTCAAGATAAACTGAAGAGTAAGGCAATAGTAGACGCAAGTAATTCTGATGGGCTACCTCAGATAGAGAAGAGTAGCGCGTCTGCGATCCTTGACCTGTCAGATTCGTACAATAAGACAGCTCAAGCTGTTTACTTATCGAATGAGACGCTAGCGATCAAGGACCAGCTGGAGACAATCAGGGACTCTACGGATAGCTACAGAGACCCTGGAAAGTATGAGAAGCGTGTAGCTGATGCGAAGGCGCTTATAAAATCTAAGTACGCTGGAGACCCTAACATACCTGAAGATTTCAAAGCTATGTTGAACTCCACGTTTGACGAGCTTGCTGCTGATGACCTTACAATAGTAAGGACCAGAGAGACTAGAGCCCGTATCAGCGACGTACAGAACAAGGTGACGACGCTTGAATGGGAGATGCGAACACGGAAGCAAAAGCAGATACTTGATGACTTTAGGGCAGTCCCAGTACAAAATCTGAAAGGGTTGGTAGCTAGATCGTCTAAAACGCATAGGGCTTGGATAGATACACAAATAGCTAGTATTGGGAATGTTGACCAGCTACATCGTGCGCGTAGGTCTTATCACGATGAGTTGATGGGTAAGATAATAAAGCAGAAAATTATAGATGCAGATAACAATAATGATAGCGCTACTACGCTAGAGTTGCAGGAGTTGTTGCAGGAGGCAGGGCTGTTTGAAGACCCTAAGCTGCAGGATATATTGTCCCGCAGGGTTGCAGGGGCCGATAAAGCGTTTGAAGACACGTTGGACAACGACGCGAAGGAGCGTCTACTGGCGATGTCGAGAGGGGCGAACCCTGGAAACACGATGAGATTCCCAAATAGCACCAAGGAGTACCCGTCTGTAGACCCATTTAGTAACGACGCTATAGTACTTGACAAAGACGGGAAGCCTTTACTGGACAAAGGGAAAAAGCTTCAACCAGTCCCAGGTACATGGGCGTGGGCTCACGAGAAGTTCAGAACTAATAATGATGGGGATAAAGCCGCAGAGTTTGCACGGTATTACTCAGGTATGGCATTGTTCAATCACAATATGATTAAAGTACTTGGTGCTACCCCAACAGAGATATCTGAAATGCGTGCGTTTGCCGAGAAGCCGATAGGTATTGACGTAGGTGTAAAGAAGCAGATGCTGACATTTTTAGACGCTCACGAGAAGAGAGTCAAAGATACTCCGACGTCTGAACTTTTTAGTGTTACGTGGGAGATGGACAAGCAGTACAGAGGTCAGGATGACCCGTCAAGCCCAGGGACTAAATCATTTTGGATTGGGAAAGCTACCGAGAAAGTAGCCGAAACATTGAGACCTACTGAGCGCATAGAAGATCGGAAGATGTTGATTGACTCTGTAGCTCAAGCAGATTTTGAGAACAGCATAGAATCAAAACTTGATCTTGTGCTTCACTACTCAAATACGATGGGTCAAGACGTCAAACCTATAATACCTGAAGACGTGACACAGAACTTTGCCAAGTTTATATCTGAAGGAGTGACAAAATTACGTGATGGCGATCCTGACGCAGTATTGCAGATACGTAGAGACCTGACATCTTACGCTGGATTGTCTGAGAGGTTCGCGAATACGCCAGAAGCTGTAGCGTTCGACAAACTTTCAAAGGCTACAGGTGTGTCTCCTGCCGTACTCTCACTATTGAATACTACAGGCGCTGTAGGACTGCGGGATGTACCTACAGCTTTCCAAATAGAGATGCTTACACCTATCACGCCTGAACAGACTAAGATGCTGGAAGGTGCAGACACGCGGTTCGGAACGTTCCTAAAGGTGTTCCCTTCGTCGGGTGCGACACTATTCGCTAGTGGCAAAGTCGCTGGATACTCAAAGCCAGAGTTTTTTAGCCGGTTGAACGAGGCGTATGCTTTGACTGATGCGACAGGTAATGCGTTTGAGAATATCGCGTATGGAGTGTTTTTGAAGCGTAAGGCTCAATCTCCAACAGCTAATGATTCTGATATCCTCAGAGGCATAATGGAAGATATGTCACCTTTACAGGACAGGGTATTCGACCTTGACGAGAAAGGCTCAGGGTTGCGACCTTTTGTAGCCCCTAGCAACTACCGTGTGGAAGACTCTTCTGGAGACACTACGGCAGAGAGGGAGATACTACTATCTGCGATGTCTATGCCTATGTTACGCGCAGTCGCCGACCCTCGATTCGTATCGTTACATTTTGGTGGCAGTACGCAAGGTCCAGACTATGAGAAGTTCAGGCGATCAGTACGCCCCACATTTGAGAGCGTTGCACTGAAGGACGGTAGAATTGTACAGCAGATAGGTCTTGCAGCTCAGACAGCTTCAGGCGCGTGGTTGCCTGTACCTACTAGACGAGGGCTAAGTGGGCCTTTACCTGCGGAGGTTGGCCAATTAGAGTTGCACCCTGATTTACTTGTAGGGGGCTCAAAAGCAGCCACTGTGAAGTGGAACTTGGGACACGAGTCGCTTACGAAGTTGATTACACCTGTAAGCTCCAAGGAGCGGTCGCAGAGGTTACTAAATCAAGCTGAGGATGGAATGATGCCGTTATCAGCTGGTACGTCTGAGCAGGATGAGCAGGCAAAGATTGAACGCTGGCCAAAATTGCTTAGTGATCTGATGCTGAAGCAGCAAGAGAAGTAGCCGTGGCAGAACTAAATATCTTCCAGGCTGAACGTAGGAGATCCCATCTAACATTGATGCAGGAGCAATTACTGCCTGGGGAAGATGCGGCATTTGTACAGCAGCAAGAGCTTGTCAAGAGACATATGGAGCCTGAGCCTGCACCATTGTCGCTGGAGGATTCACTGCTCACTACAGCCAAAGAGATTGGACGTGCGAAGAATAGTCTTCACTGGGAAGTCATAGATAATATAAAAGGTGACTCAGATGGTACACCACTCATCACTACGAAAGACGAACACGATGCGTGGGTAGGCAATCGTAATATTGACTGGGACGAAGATAAGCCCAGGACACAAAAGTATTTGATGGGGCGTATCAGGTTACACGACGCCCAGGTATATTCTCAAAGACTAGAGGACCAAGGTGTTGCAGCACCTGTGAGTCAGTTTGTAGCTGAAATGACTCAGATGATTACATCACCTGAAGTGTTGTTCGGTGCAGCTACAAGCATCGTAGCTATACCTACTGCGATGGCACTAGCTGCGCTACTACCTGCAGCTGTTGGTGGTGGGGTTTCAGGACCAGTTTTTGCAGCTCTCAGCTCTACGGCAGGTCAGGTAGGTATTGGCGTAGCTGAGACAGTAGCTACTACAGCACTTATCGACGCGCCGATTACCCGCGAGGCTGAGGACGTAGAGTTCACAGGAGCAGACTATTTGGCAGCAGCTATATTTGGGCTTGGTGGTGAGCTGTTTGGTCTCGCTGCCAGGAAGTCCGTAGTCAAAGCTGCGCGTAGCGTATCAGAGACAGACCTGTACAAGACAGCTAAGACCCGATTCAAGTTGAAAGCTGATCCTGAGAAAGGGTTCACGCAAGAGGCTGTGGACGCATTTGAGCAATTCAAAGACGTGATTTACAAGGCTCAACAGTTGAACGTACAGGAAGGGGCAAGCCCTGAGAACATACTGAAACGCGCCGCGATGCTGGAAGGTGTTAACTTAACCGACGCCGACATTGTTAACATAAAGAAGTACTTGGATGATCTGACACCTACTGAGATGGAAAAGATCAAGCAAGGTGTACCTCTTGAGAAAGCGCAGTTTGACGAGCCCGAGGCTCCAAGGATATCAGAGAGTCACGCGAAACTACTTGAGGAGACTAATGAGACGCAAGTCCAGAAGTCGTTTGTATTTGATGACCACCTGCTTACGAAGTCTGATGAGTGGGTAGACCCTAAAGTGCGATGGCCTGCGGATGCGGAATTACCTGAAACAAAGATACATCTTGTGGATGATGTTGACAGAGCGATGTTCATTATAGGCGACACAATGACTGACACGCCTGAGAGCTTTGTTGACGATTTTATGGGGTTCCTGCATACTAATAAGATAATCCCAACGGAATCACAACTTGTACGTGACACTGTAATGGACGTTGCCAAGGTGATTGCCAGGGAGATTCGACAAGCTGCTGGAGTAGGTGATGAAGTTACGCCCCCACAGGCGATACACAAACTGATTGAAGCGCTTAGGTCTCCAAGAATAGATATGACCAAACCTTCAAAAGAGTTCTATGGGTCAGCAGCTGCCAAGGCTACAAAGGTTGACCCCGAAGCTGCGGCAGAAAATGTTAGCATAAATACAATGAAACAACAGAACGAAGAGACATTTGCGTTGATGGACCTGGACCCTGAGATACAGGCAGCACATAAGTCTCTCGACGATCTTGCAGAGGAAATGATGAACCATTTAGATTCTCCGGTGTGTACCAGTGGGTAAGAAGAAGCCAGTAGACCCCTGTGTAGCAGGGCTTAGAGCATTGTTGCACAATCTTGACGATGACACTAAGGCCGAGGTCAGCTCTGAGATAGAGAATCTTATTCAGGAAATATCTGAAAGGGTCGTAGGTGAACCTAATACACGTATAAAACGTAAGGTCGCCAGTGTTATCGAGGACAGCAAGCGTCGTGTAGTTGTAGCTACGAAGCATAAAGTGGCTGTAAAACTGAGGACTGGAGAGCTTGAGGATCGTGGGCTTGAACGGTCTATGATCGCTATGCACGCATCTATCCATGAGAGAGCGCTGTTTGATTTTGATGACTTTGAGGCTCCTATGGGATCAGTACTATCAAATGATTTGAAAGGTGCAAGGGTCGTAGCAGGGAGTGATGTAGGCAAACTATTGAGCGATACACAGTTTGTGGATATCGACGACCCTACCGGAAAATCTACTGTGTCAGCTGCCGACGTGCTGTTACCTGGGAAGAAGTTCAGACCTGAGTACAATGACGCATTGGCGCATGAGTTAGGAGGCGTACGCACACCTATAGGCGACAAAGACCCTGCGATTAGAGGGCTAGCAGGTAGACTGCACGACCTCACAGAGGATATGCAGCGCAGGCACATAGCACTTGGACGCCCTACACACCTTATAAAAGACGGTTACATCCCGCAGTTCTACAGTTCTCTGGTGATACAGAAGGACAAGACTGGGTTTGTAGATGACTTAGTGCGTCATTTGGAGAGGTCACAGTACGGACTTGAAGACGCATCGGAGGATGAAGTACGGACACTAGCCACAAAGTTTGCCGATGATATTATCCGTGGGACTGATGGAGTTAGTGATGGCACCAAGTCGGTTGTTGATAAGCGTAAAATACGTTTGAGTAGTGGTCAAGCCAGGGTAGACTTCATACAGAAGTATGGGGAGTCAGACTCAATCGTGGCACTGATGACGCACAAGTTATCGAAGATGCGCGAAGAAGAGGTGCTGATGACTACGTGGGGTCCAGAACCCTACAAGGCTATCAAGGAGACACGCGAAGCTATATCCG
>Ga0316189_10001145_pt1 | contig 26357 bp, 23 predicted proteins | sample LowCovwburrow_MG_FD_204930 | JGI IMG/M metagenome (GOLD analysis project Ga0316189, IMG submission 204930) | Coastal sediment microbial communities from Maine, United States - Lowes Cove worm burrow | ecosystem: Environmental > Aquatic > Marine > Coastal > Sediment | place: USA: Maine... | reverse complement strand
TGCAGGCCCGGCTCTTCCATGCCCATATCGGCAAGGAACTCCTGTTGCTCCTCCGCATCCAGCAGGCTGAGTTCCTGCTCAATGGCCCCGGCAATGGTCACAACAGAAGCACCTTCCTTCTCGGCAACCTCCTTGAGTCGATCGACAAAATCATTGCCATCGGCAATATCTTCATCGCTGACATTGGCCACATAGAGGACCGGTTTGGTGGTTAGCAGGCAGAGATCACGCATCAACTCCCGTTGCTGATCTGTTTCCGCTTCCATTGTTCTGGCCGGTTTGCCCTCATCAAGGATACCTTGGAGCTGTTCCAGAAAAGCCGCCTCGGCTATAAATTTTTTATCCCCGGATTTTGCCTGGCTTGCTGCCTTCTTCTGGCGCTTGCTCACGGTTTCCAAGTCAGCCATGACCAATTCCATAGTGATGACTTCCAGATCCCGGATGGGATCAACCGAGCCGTCCACATGAACGATATTATCGTCCTCAAAGCAACGGACAACATGGAGGATGGCATCCACCTGGCGGATATGGCCGAGGAACTGATTTCCCAGACCTTCTCCCTGACAGGCTCCTTTGACCAGCCCGGCAATGTCGACAAATTCCATTTGGGTGGGAACCTTACTGCGGGTCTTGGCCAGCTCTGCCAATTTATCAAGTCGTTTATCCGGCAGCGGCACCACGCCCACATTGGGTTCAATTGTGCAAAAAGGATAATTTTCCGCTTCAATCGCTGCTGCTGTTAATGCATTAAAGATGGTCGATTTTCCCACATTGGGCAGGCCGACAATGCCGCATTGAAAACCCATAGCTCTCTCTGTTTTTCGTTAAAATATTATTGATAACTGTAGAATGCATCCCACCTCCCCAAAAAGGAGGGTAAGATGAAAGTGTTTTCTACAAGATGTTGCACATTATTGCACATAGCGGGGGATGATCCCCGAGATTTCGTAAAGATAATCGTTATGATATTTTTCTTCAGCGATCAAGGGTCGCTGTCGCATAGTCTTTGTCCCAGGAAGGGTGGCGGAAAGGAAGGTTTTGAAAAGCCGCCTTCAGTCGTCTGTTTTGGCAGTTGCCCATACACATCCGATCGCACATCGGGGGGAGTCCTGTACAATTTTTTTCGCATATTTCCCGGCAGCATAATTGACGTTCAAGGGCTCCGGTCCGTGGGTCCCGAACACCCAGCATCTTCTCCCCTTGCGTAATTGTTGCTGCACAGATATTTTGTTGACTGCCCCCTTTGCCGGTGAAAAATTCAGATCCGGTAATCGTTACCGTATCTCCCACACTAAAGTAAAAGACAGACGGACATTTGGCTGTTAATCTTTCCGGATAGACATGGATGACCGTGTCTGTCTGCCGGCCGGTTTCTATATCAAGATGCAGGCCCCTTCGTCCTGTGAAGGGCTGAACTCTGTATTCGACATTGCGTATCAGTCCTTGAATTTCGGTAAGGGGGCTTTTCCAAGGGCGACCGCATGTCGAGTTGTTTATCGAGCTGCTCATCATCCTTCTCCGCTGCATCGGAGAAGTTGCCAGCGCGACGTTTTGTTGAACGTTTTGCTTAAGATTCTGTTTCATCCCGGCAGAAAAATTTGTTGTTGGCTGATAACGCCCTGCTGAGGAGCTTGATTGCTCGGGAAATTCCGCCCCGTATGCAGCAGAAATAAATTCGCCGGCTCTCCCTGTGCCTTTTCCCGGAAAAAAGTCGGTTGCAAGCAGGAAGACAAGAATGAAAACGATCTTATTACTTTTGAACGATTTCGGGTTTGCGGCCTGATAATCCGAACAACGAAATTGAGTGTATATCATGCCGCGAGAGTAACATGGCATTCTCCCGGAGGAAAGAATATTCAACAACAATAAGATGACTTTTTTTCATCACCCTTATATATTTGTAGCTGACTTGATATCCTTTTTTCGTCCGTGATCGGATTTTTCATCGCAACCGAGCGGCCAATCGAAAATTATGCAGGAATTGACAGAGGAACTGAAAATAATATTTATGAAATTTCCTTACGGCATCTGTGATTTTCAGAAAATTATCAATGAAGGATATTTTTACGCTGATCGGACCGAGTTGATCCCCCTGCTGGAAGAAGCCGGTGACCAGCTTCTGTTTCTCCGTCCCCGCCGCTTCGGCAAGAGTCTGCTCCTGTCCGTGCTGGAAAATTATTATGATCTGGCCAAGGAGGATATTTTTGCCCGGCTTTTCGGTCACCTGGAGATCGGAAAAAACCCTACCCCAAGGCATAACAGCTATTTTGTTTTAAAATGGGATTTTTCAGCGGTCAGCCCCCAAGGGGCAACGGAAGAAATCAGGCAGAATCTGGATGATTATCTCAATGATCGCATGGAGTTTTTCTCTGCTTATTACCGTGATCGGCTAGCGACTGAAATTCGTCTTGATAGGAATAACGCCCTGTCTTCCTTTCAGTCCCTGCTTAATGCGGTTCAGCAGAGTGGACACCCGCTCTATCTATTTATAGATGAATATGATAATTTCGCCAATGAAGTGATGGTCAGTGCGGAGCAGCGGAAAGGAAGAGACTATACAACCCTGCTTTCCGGGGAAGGTGCGCTCAAGGCCTTGTTCAAGGTCATCAAGTCCGCCGCAGCAGGGCAGGGGCTGGACCGGGTGTTCATCACAGGGGTGTCGCCTGTGGTGCTGAGCGATATCACCAGCGGTTATAATGTTGCGGAAAATATTTACCTGCTGCCGGAGTTCAACCATCTTTGCGGCTTTCTTCAGGAAGAGATTGCGGAGCTGCTCAAGGAAATCACGGTGCATTGCGGTTTGTCGGAAATCAAAGCAACCGAGGCCCTGGAGCTGATGCGCAGCTTGTACAACGGCTATTGCTTCAGTTCACGTACGCAGAAGCGTATGTATAATCCAACCTTGGCTCTTTATTTTCTCAAGTCCTTTCAGCGTGACTGCGAATATCCGCAGAAGTCCCTTGACAGTAATATGGCTATGGACAGGGGGAGAATTCACAGTATTGCCCGTATGCCCGGAGGGCAGCAGCTTGTCATGGAGGCATTGGCGGAGCAGCCGTCCGTCAGTATCCCGGAACTGGCTGATCGTTTCGGCGTGCAGGACATGCTCGATGCTCGGAAAGACACGACCTTTATGGCCTCGCTGCTCTATTATTTCGGGGTGCTGACCATAGGGGGGAAAGATGATTTTGGGAAAATCGTCCTGAAAATTCCCAACCTGGTGATCCGCAAACTGTATGCTGAGCGGATCCGGGACTCATTGCTGCCGGATAATCAAAGCATGGAAACCGCCCGGCAGGCTGCGGAAGCCCTGTACCAGCAGGGGAACATTCGACCTCTGTGTGATTTTGTTGAACGGAAATATTTCAAAATCTTTCATAATCGTGATTATGCCTGGAGCAACGAGCTGACCCTGAAGACCGCTTTTTTGACCCTGCTGTTCAACGACACCTTTTACATTATGGAATCTGAGACCGCGCTGGAACGCTCGTATGCCGATCTCACAATGATCGTGCGCCCGGATATGCGTCAGTACGGGTTGTTGGATATTCTGCTGGAATTCAAATATGTCTCCTTGAAAGAAACAGGGCTGAACGGTGAACAGCTTGAGCGGCTCGGTCCCGAAGAACTCGGACAGCTGCCTGCGGTGCAAAGAAAACAGGAGGAAGCCCGGCAGGGTCTGGCCCGTTATCAACGCAAGCTCCACGATAAATTTTCCAATCTGCTTAACCTGCGCAGCTTCAGTGTGGTTTCGGTAGGATTTGAACGGCTTGTTTGGGCCGATGAATCATAGGATGTCCGCTCTCTGGATAAAAGGAAAATATTTTGATACGTAAGCAGCTGCAACAGGCCTGTGACCAAGGAGAAATACGGCTCCTGGATCTCCACCTCGGCCTTTTTTTAGAAAAGCAGGCCGTTGCTAGAGATGGGCAGACCTCTAGGAATACCAAGAATATCGAAAGCACGGGCAGCCGACCAGAGCACCCCTCCCTGCTGCTGGCCGCAACCCTGGCCAGTGCTGCAGTGGGTAACGGACATGTCTGCTATCCCTTGGGCGAGGCACCTGAGCAGCCAGCTCTGGCGGAAATGGTGGAGGAAAACTGTCCCGGCCCGGAACAATGGCGGGAAGAGCTGCTCGCCACCTCCGTTGTCGGGCAGCCCGGCCAGGCCGCTCTCCTGATTCTTGATGAGAAAAATCGTCTCTACCTCCATCGGTTTTCTTGCTACGAAGAGTTCATCGCCACAGCCTTGCGGCGACGGGCGGCTACAGCTCTTGACTTTGATCATCAGGTTGCTTCCCGATTACTGAGTCGGCTTTTTCCTCAGGCGAAAGAGGGTGCTGTTGATTATCAGCAAATGGCTGCTGCCCTGGCCCTGCTCAAGCCGCTGGTGATTATTTCCGGCGGACCGGGAACCGGAAAGACCCATACTGTGGCCCGTATCTTGGCCGCAATCCAAGCCCTCCATGCCCGGCAGCAGGATGAACAGAGGGGGCAGAGAAAAAAGCCCCTCAGGATAGCCTTGGCCGCCCCGACAGGTAAGGCCGCAGCCCGCCTGGAGGAATCCATCCGCAAGGCCAAGCTCTCTTTGCCGGAAGACCTTCATCACGATATCCCGGAACAGGCCCAGACCCTGCATCGGCTGCTCGGTTCCCGTCCCGGTGCAGCGGCTTTTCGTTTTAACAGGGAAAATCCGTTGTACCTGGATCTGCTGGTCCTGGATGAGGCATCCATGATTGATGTGGAGATGATGGTCGCTATCCTGGAGGCTCTGCCGGAAAAAACACGCATTATCCTGCTCGGGGATCGCAATCAGCTGGCCTCGGTGGAAGCAGGCAGCCTGTTTGCCGATCTTTGCGGCAATGATGAATCCGCTTGGTCGCCGCAGCTCTGCGCTGAACTGGAGCAGCTGACCGGAACCTCGGGCTTGCTTTCCTCCTCATCCGGTGAAGCATCCGATCCTGTCCTGGCAGACTCCTTGGTCCTGCTGCGCATCAGTTATCGTTTTCAGGATAACAGCGGCATAGGCAGCTTTGCCGCCGCAGTCAAGAGCGATTCCGTGGAGCAGGTAAACAGGGCGATGACAGAAAATTTTGCTGATGTGGAGATGGTGCAGTACACAGGCGCGAAGCGGGAGCAATGGCTTGAAGGCCGGATCAGCAGGGGATTTCAGCCCATGCTGACGGCCTCTTCGCCGGAGCAGGCCTTTGCCGCAATGGAAGCGTTTCGTTTTTTATGTGCTCTGCGCAGGGGGCCGGACGGGGTTGAAGGTATCAATACCTTGGTGACCCAAGTCCTTCGGCGGGCCGGCCTGATATCTCCGCAAAACACGGAATGGTATCAGGGAAGACCGGTCATCATTCTCCGCAATCATTATGAGATGCAGCTCTTTAACGGGGATACCGGTATCCTTTGGCAGGATGAGAAGGGGCGGTTACGGGCCTGGTTCCGACGAGCGGATAACACCCTTTCCTCAATCAGCCCGGCGCGGCTGCCTGAGCATCAGACCGCCTATGCCATTACTGTCCATAAGGCCCAGGGATCGGAGTTTGATCAGGTCCTGCTTCTCCTGCCCGAGGAGGACTGTCGGGTGCTCAGTCAGGAGCTTCTCTACACCGGTATTACCAGGGCCCGCAGCAGGCTCATCCTCTGCGCATCTCCGGAAAGGATAACAACAGCGGTCCGGCGAAAGACACAGCGTTTTTCCGGGCTGGCGGAAAAGCTGCACGGTTGAAAAAATGCAACTTGGTTTAATTATTTGAACCAAAAGATTGACAGAAGAAACATCCTCCTTATACAATGCAGTTATCCATGAGGAGGATAATGCATTTACTATAACCAGAGAGGAAGACCCGCATGCGTATTACAAAAACAGCTGTTTTATTCAGTAGTCTGTCATTACTTTTGTCGTTATCGGCTTGTAAGCAACCAAGTAACGAGCAGCCGGAGGTACAGGGACCGGTGGTTTCAGTAGCAACACCTGATATCAAGGAAAGCGAGGCAGCAGCAGCACCTCAGGAAGAAGTGCTGATTGATGATTCCGATGCCGCTGAAAAAACAGTGGAGATAACAGACAAAGATTTCGGTTGTATCCGTGATATGCAATCGGTGCGCGGAATGTACGTCGGAAACCTGTTGGGCAATATCGACGCAACCATTGCTGTGGCTAATTCTGAGGAAGGCGGGGTCTATCCTCCGGGAACAGTTGTTCAGATCGTCCCCGGCGAGGCTATGGTCAAGCGGGAGGCAGGCTTTAATGTGGCGACAAATGATTGGGAATTTTTTGTCCTTGATGTCTCTGCGGAGGGAAGCAAGATCGCAAGCCGAGGCGGAGAAGAGGTGAAAAATCCCTTTGGTCAGGATTGCCTTTCCTGTCATGCTCAGGCGGAGCTGAAATGGGATATGGTCTGTGAGACAGGCCACGGTTGTGATCCGATTCCTATTACTCGGGACATGATCGTTGCCCTGCAAAAAACCGATAAGCGTTGTGCGCCGATGGAGCTTGCAGATGTTGATAAGCAGGCGCTTGAAAATCTCCAGAAGCTGATTGAAACAATTAAAGCGCAGGCTGCTGCCGCTGCTGCACCTGAGGCCGCAGAAGCCACTGAAGTTGCACCGCCTGCTCCTGAAGCAGATGCTGCTCCGGTTGAAGAGGGAGAAGGCGAAGAAGAGTAAGATCCGAGGAAGTTAAGCTCGTTGCAACGCCCGGTGCTTAGTCTTGGAGCCGGGCTTTTTTTATGCCTGATCCCTAGGCTCTGGCGCAGCAATTTTAAATTTGGCAATCTACTGTTTCTTGTAATTAACATACTGATATGTCAGTAAAAATACAACATGCACCTGTCGGAAGATTTAACCCGACAGGTGAAAAATGAAGCGCTTTACCCGCAAACAGTCCGATGACGAAATATACACCGGCTGCTCCGGCCTTGCTTTGGTCGGTCTGTGCATCAACCGTTACAGCAACCTTTCCGGAACAGCAGGGCGCACGGCGGAAAACATGAACAGCCTGATTTCCGATGCCGATCTTCCGCGCAGTTATCTCGGCCTGCTCTGTACCGGTAAAATTGTTCCTTAAGTCGTGGTCTGATTTATGGGGTCCACTAATAAACGCAATTTTATTTTGCAAAGACAGGGAGGTCGTGCCAGAATGCCTTCATTTCCAGTACTCAGGACAACACAACAATCTCTCTATCCGTGACAATAAAAGATCCCCCCGGAAGCAGCACAGGCCATCGTCAGCGGCTCCGGGATAAATTTCAGGAAAAGGGCATTGAAGCCCTGACGGACACCGAAGTCGTTGAGCTTCTCCTGACCTTCGGCACCCCCCGTTCCGACTGCAAACAGGCGGCCAGGGATGCCTTGGCGAAATTCGGTTCCCTGCCCGAAGTCCTGGATGCCTCTCCGGTGCTTCTGAAAAAAATCAAAGGCATGGGGCCGAAAAATATCTTTGCCCTCCAGTTTGTTCAGGGCATCGCCCGCCGCTATCTGCGCCAGCGGATTCAGAAAAAGAGCTATATCACCTCGTCCAAGGATGTGGCCGATTACCTGATCCACGCCCTGCGGGGCCTTCGGCACGAAGTCTTCATGGTTGTCTATTTAGATGCCTCCCATGCCGTGATCGACAGTGAAATCCTCTCCCAAGGCACCATCAATGTGAACACAGTTTATCCCCGCGAACTGATCAAGTCGGCTTTGGCCCATCATGCCGTCTCCCTTGTGGTTGCCCATAATCACCCTTCAGGCAACCTTCGGCCTTCGACTCAGGATGAACAGCTGACCCGCACCCTGTACCTGATGTGCTCGTTCATGAATATCACCCTGCTGGACCACCTGATCATCGGTGCCGGAGAAACCGTGTACAGTTTTGCCGATAACGGCCTGATGACCGCTGTTCAGCAGGATTGTGCAGAGATTCGCTCCCGCCTCGCCTGATTTTCCTGTATTTCCTTCCACCCGGGTTCCACCGATGAATAATCTCGGCCTCTATCTCCATGTGCCGTTTTGTCTGAAGAAATGCCCTTATTGCAGCTTTTACTCCCTTGCAGGCCGGACAGATCTTCATCATCGTTATGCACGGGCGATCAGCACCCAACTGCGTTCTTTCATTAAGGAGTATCGTGATCAGCAACGGCCCCTGACCAGTATTTTCTTCGGCGGGGGCACCCCGACCTCATTACCTCCGGAAACGCTGAGCAGGCTTCTTACAGACTGTTTGCATCAATTCAGCTGTGCTGACGGGGCGGAAATCTCTATTGAGGCTAATCCGGCAACGGTTGATGCCTCCGGGCTTCAGGTTCTGCGCCGATCAGGGTTCAACCGCCTGTCCATCGGTGTCCAGTCTTTGAACGACTCGGAGCTTCGTCAGCTTGGCCGACCCCATACTGTGGCGGATGCCGTGCAGACGGTTCAAACGGCCCGTGCAGCAGGGTTTGATAATATCAACCTTGATCTGATGTACGGGCTTCCGGGACAGGATATCCGTACTTGGAAAAACACCCTTGATCGCGCCTTGGACCTGCAACCGGAACATCTTTCCATCTATGAACTCACCGTCGAAGCAGGCACCCCTTTTGCCCGACAGCAGGAGCAGGGTCTGCTTTCTTTGCCTGATGAGAATACCGTCCTTCTGATGCTGGAGAAAACACAGCAGGCGCTCAAGCAGGCCGGCTTTGACCGTTATGAAATATCTAATTATGCTCAACCGGGCTGCCAATGCCGCCATAATATCAATTACTGGCAGAACGGGGAGTATATTGGCCTCGGAGCTGGCGCGGTCGCCTTTCTCAACGGAACACGCTGTACCGCGATTTCCGATGCTGATCAATTTTGTGAGCGTCTGGAAAAGGGACAGGACGTGTGGGCGGAAAAAGAACAACTCGACCGAGACGCCGCCTTTCGGGAAACTGTCATTATGGGTCTGCGCATGACAGCAGGGGTATCTCTGGTAGAATTGACTGATCGTTTCGGTATCAAGGCGGAAATCTATTACAGTGAGACCTTGCATCGTCTTATTCGTCAAGGTTTGCTGCATATTGTCCAGGACCGTTTACAGCTCACCCCGCAGGGGATGCTGCTGGCAAATACGGTTATGGCGGAGTTGGTTTAACCTCATTTATTTATGGGGAGGGGAGGAGGTCTGGGTTGTTTTGAAGTAAGATTGACTTTTTAATGCGGGTATTTTTTTCTCACCCAAGTAAAAAAAATATTGCGTAACCCTATAATCGGTGTTACGTATCTAAAAAAAGTAACACCCCCTCATTGTGGGACACAGTACTTGCGTTCGCATAAAAGGGGTACACTCATTAGGTACAGGAAGAGCAGGTGAAGATTTATGAATAATGCCGATACACAAGAATGCAAAGAAGTGATCGTTGCCCCGCTTGCTGCGGGGCGTGAGGTTTTAGGACTTGCCGTTGTTATCTGTTGTATTTTCCTGCTTGCAGGCTTGCGACATGTTCAGGTTGCACCAAAAGAAGACGTTACGGCAAAAATATCCTATCAGATTAAGGATGTTCGTCTGAAGAATCAGGCCCCGGTCCTGTACCGTTCCCTGCTGGGAGCTGTGGACAGTATTACTTGGACCTACGAGGCGGGGGGCAATTGGCCGGAGATCTCTGAACTGCAAACCGAATCTCTCCCGCCTTTTGTCGGCGATTTTTTGCCCGCAGGCCTGCGTGGTTTCTCCTGGGAAATGCATCAGGGCGAAACATGGGTTGATTATTATGGTTCGAATAAAGAGGTCGCTCAGGAAGAAAAACAAGGAGCCGATCCTTTAGAGAACAGTTTTATTCTCCGTATCATTGACCTCCGTGCCGGAAAGTATCCCTATCCCTATATTCAGGGTGCGCAGGAGGATCGTTTTACCGCCCAGATTTGGATGAATCCACAGATCGTTGACTACTCGGAAGGCCCTCTTGTCGAACGGGGCTGGAAATGGGTTGTCAGCGGCAATTCTGCTGTTAACGGGAAAGTTAGAGAATCCACCGGCAGCTGACACGCCTCTTCTCTGGCAAATTTTCATTAAAAAAAACGTACAGGTACCACATGAAAAAGATGCTACGTCCTCAACTTATGCTCGTCTTCTGCCTTGTCTTTTTTTCGACACAGGCATATGCCCAGGAAACAAAATGTCGTCTGAATATCGGGGCTTCTCTGCACCCGTATTATTCCTGGGTCAAAAATATCGTCGGTGACGAGGCAAATGTGACCTCAATAATCCCTCCGGGCTCGGATCCTCATGCTTATCAGCCCGTACCCTCGGACATGCAGAAGCTGGAAAATCTGGATGCGGTCATTATCAATGGAGTAGGACATGATGAGTTCATCAAGCCCATGCTCAAAGCCATTGAAAACGATAAATTGGTGGTTATCGACACCAGTAAAGGACTCCCGCTGATTCCCGTCTTTGGTAAGCATTACGCTTTTGACGAGAAGGATGGCAAGGTCTCCTATAACAGCCATACCTATATCGCCATAACCGGGGCGATTCAGCAGATGCAGATGATCGCCAGGAAATTGGGCAGACTCTGTCCGGATCAGGCCGGTGTGTTTGTGAAAAATGTACGGGCTTATTCTATGAAGCTGCGTAATATGCTCCAGTCCGCGTTAATGCGAATTGATATGCTCGACCTCAATAATCTGCGTATCGCCACGGTGCATGACGGATATTCTTATCTCTTTCAGGAACTCGGTATTGAGGTCAGCGCCGTGGTTCAGCCGAGACACGGGGTGAAACCAAGTGCGCGCCAGTTGCAGGATACCATTAAAAGAATCAAGCGGGCCAAGGTGAATGTGCTGTTCGGTGAGCTGGATTATGAAAAGAAATACGTAGATATTATCTATAAGGAGACCGGTTGCCGCCTCTATGCCCTCTCCCATATTTCCAACGGGGAGTACACAAAGGAATTTTTCGAGCAGGCCATGCAGAGAAACATCGACGCAATTATTGCGGCCCTGACCGAGGTATCCAGAGGAAGCAATCCGGGAGATATGTCAGGACAGATGCAGGATAATATGTCGCGGCAGATGCAGAATGCCTCGCAACAGATGCAGAACTCTGTCCAGGAAAATCTTAAAGATTCTGTGCCGACAATGCAGCAGAAGCAGATGAATGAACGGATGAATCAGCAAGTTCAGGATACCACGAAGCAGATGCAGAAAACCGTGCAGGAAAAACTCAAAGATTCCATTCCGACAATGCAGCAGAAGCAGATGAATGAACGGATGAATCAGCAGCTTCGGGATACTAAGGCGCAGATGCAGGGTGCCATGCAGGAGGGTCTGAAAGAAACTATGCCGGAAATGCAGCAGCAGCAGATGAAGGGTCGTATGAATCAGCAGGTGCAGGATATGCAGAAAGGCGTGCTGGATAATGTGGCCCCCGGAGCACCGCAACAGCAGGGTAAGGGCCAATAATGAGCAGTACGGAAAAGCATAATCTGCTTGAAATAGATAATCTTTCGGTTTCTCTTCGGGGAAACCGAATCCTGGAGGATATTAACCTGCGGGTCAAGAAAGGACATATTCATGCCCTGACCGGCCCCAACGGGGCCGGTAAGACCACCCTGATGCGGAGCGTCATGGGCGGGATGCCCCATAAGGGAACCATCCGTTTTCTTTTCCGGGAAAGCACCCGGATCGGGTACGTGCCCCAGTTCCTGGAGTTTGATCATTCCGTGCCGATCACGGTTTTTGATTTTCTTTTTCTGATGCTGAAAAAAATGCCTGTTTTTCTTGCTCGCCGGAGGGCGGTGCGGGCGGAGATTGAGGAACTGCTTACTGCTACCGACTGTGCGCACCTGATTGATCGCTGTGTGGGCCGGCTTTCCGGCGGGGAGTTTCGCAGAGTCCTGCTGGCTCAGGCCCTGCACCCCAAACCGGAGCTTCTTCTTCTTGATGAACCTGCCAGTAATATTGACGAAGTCGGTATCCGTCATTTTGAGGAAATGCTTATCAATTTGAGAGACGAGCACGGGATCACCATTCTCATGGTTTGCCATAGTATGAATATGATTTCCCGTGTTTGCGATGCCGTTACAGCGGTCAACCGAACGATCTTTTATGACGGCCCCGCCAAAGGGTTGAATCACGCAGATCTCCTGCAGCAATATACTTTTCTATGAAAGTACCGGACGATTCCTTTGAATCGCCTGACAAACTTTCATTTTTTGTTGTCCCGGCCCAGGGGGCCGGGATGGGTATTATATGATAAGCTGTGGTAAAGCTTATTTATTCTCAAGGCTTATCTGGACGATATGGACTTTATTTACGATATTTTTAAAAATTGGGCAGTCCAAGGGTATCTGCCCTCAATCTTTGAGCACACCTTTATGATTCGCGGCCTGCTGGCCGCTTTGATTATCGGTCCGTTGCTCGGGGCTATCGGAACAGTGGTGGTCACCAAGAAGCTCTCCTTCTTTACCCAGACCATCGGCAACGCCGCCATGAGCGGCGTCGCCATCGGGTTGCTGCTCGGTGAGCCAGTTGATGGAACCTATGCAGGATTGTACGGTTTTTGTCTGATTGTGGCCCTGCTGATGACCTTTGTTAAAAATCGGACCCGACTTGCCAATGATACGATTATCGGGGTGGTGCTGGCTCAGGTGCTGGGCCTCGGTATCATCCTGATGATTGTGGTAACCAGCCAGTTCAATATCCACCAGGTGGAGGGGATTCTCTTCGGCAGTCTGATTACCCTGAACGATCAGGACCTCATTGCTTTGACAATTGCCTCGGTGGTTGTCGGGATACTGTTCGCGTTTAATTTCAATCAATTCATGCTGGCCAGCTTCAACCGTACCTTGGCCAAGGCGCGGGGATTGTCTCCGGTGTTTCTGGAGTACCTCTTTGTTACCCTGATGACCATTGTAGTGGTGTCCAGCCTGAAATTGATCGGTGCCCTGCTTGTCCTGGTCCTGATTGTGGTCCCGGCGGCAGGGGCCCAGCTGGTTGCCCCCAATCTTCGCTGGTTTGTCTGGCTCAGCGTCATCTTTTCCACGATCAGTACAGCCTCCGGGCTGCTGCTGTCCGGATTGTTGCCCGTGCCCAGCGGAGCGGTGATCGCCCTGGTTTCCAGTATTTTGTTTTACGGAGCTTTGGTTTCTCGACCGCTTCTTTCCGGAAGCGGGCCGAATCAAGGAGAAATATAAAAATAATCTGATCCTTAAAAAGGAGGTAATGTCATCATGTCCAAAATGCAACCCATCAGACAAGCAGCTCTCATGCTTGCCGCAACCATGCTTTTTTTGTCCTTTGCTTCTTCCGCCTTTGCCCATGCAACCACCCTCTGGTGCTATGTGGAAAATAATCGGGTGTATGTAGAAGGTTTTTTCATGGGCGGGAAAAAAGTACAGAACGGTCATGTGCTCGTTGTGAATAATAAGGGTGAAAAGATCCTGGAAGGCACAACCGATAAAGAAGGGAAGTTTGACTTTAACCCACCCTATCAGGGAGATATGACAATTCTTCTCAAGGTGGATCAGGCCCATGATGCTGATTTTGAGCTGACCAAGGATGATTTCCTTGATGCAGCGGCTGAAGCGGAGTAGATTGAGTTTTCTTGCAAGAAGATAACATAAATTGTCAGGAGAACATCATGGAAAAACAGTGTCCCTGCTGTAAGGATGTGAAACTTCGTAGAGCCATACGTAGAGGGGTGGAAATCGATTATTGCCCGGACTGCAACGGCATATGGCTTGATAACGGAGAGCTGAACAAGATTGTTACTGAATCTGTTCAGGACTCAGCAACAGAAAGCAGTCCAGCTGAAATCTCTGCTGGAAAATCGAGAAAATCGGTTTTTAAGTCTTTTTTGAATCTCATGGGGTCCACTAAGGATGATGCAGATGATGGTTTGGGTGATAACTCCGGTGATGATTCGAATAATGACTCGGACAGCGACTTCATCTCCGAATCTGACACATGATCTTAGTGGTAAGGCATACGGGCCGTTACAGCTGACCTCTACCTAACCCCCGCCATTTTTTTCCATCTCTTCGGTTTTTTCTGTTAGGGAACTTACAAGAAATAATTTACCCTTTATGCCGTGCGGTATATAAACGGGCAGGCAACGTGGCTTCCCCTAAGGGTATTTTATTTTTTGGAGAATCCCTTACGCCGCTCAGAGACAGGATATTTTTTTCTTGTCTTCGAGCGGCGATGCCTTCCCGCTGTCTCTCCAAGAGATATCTTTTTTTCAAAAAAATACGGATCTGTCAGCTCTCCCGTGACCCACCACCATTTGCTTTTAAATTGAAATTATAAACAGATCATGTATTCTTATTTTGCTCACTTCTTGATAATCAGCATTTTTTTGATGCGTATTCTTAATTCATTGCTGAGTAACCTTCTTATATTTCGTAAACAATAAAAGGTGATTCCGGTCAACTGATCTTTTTTTGCCTGCCCCGTAATAGAACGAGTTAGAACGAATCTCTTATGCAAAAGATACTTATCGTCGATGATAAGGAACAGAATCTGTTCACGTTGAAAAAGGTTCTGGCTGACCTTGATGTGGAGTTTGTTGAAGCAACGTACGGCAATGATGCCCTTAAGGCAACCCTGCATAATGATTTTGCGCTGGCAATACTTGATGTCCAGATGCCGGATATGGACGGCTATGAATTAGCCGAACTTCTTCGCTGTGATCCGAAAACAGAAAATCTTCCTATTATCTTCTTATCAGCCGTCTTTCATGACGACTACCATGTCTTTAAGGGGTATGACTCTGGAGCGGTTGATTTCATTATTAAGCCTTATGAGCCGAAGATTCTGCTCAGCAAGGTGAACTTTTTTTTACAGCTGCACCAGCAAAAACTTGCCCTGGAAAAAGCCGTCGAACTGGAAAAAACCAAGAACTATCTGGAAAATATCCTTTTTTCCATGAGCGACGGAATCTTTGTCATCAATCTCCAAGGCTGCATAGATATCTGCAATCAGGGGAGCCAGTCTCTTGTCGGCTGTGAGCAGGACAAGATGGTTGGTCAGCCGTTGCATGCATTCCTGACGGAGGAGACCTGCACAACCTGGGTGCGGCAGCTCATGGCGGACGAAGATGCAGAGCCCTTGCAAAACCAGGAAACTTCATTGCAAAGTGCGTGCGATGAAAAAATTCCGGTCCTTGCTTCTGCATCGCCCATTCGTGATGAGGCGGGAGAAGTACACGGAGCGGTTTTTCTTATGAGGGATCTGCGGGATCGTAAGAAGCTGGAAGAGCAAATTTATCGTTCAAAACGAATGGAATCCATAGGTCTGATGGCCGGCGGTGTGGCCCACGACCTGAACAATATCCTGTCCGGAATTATCGGGTACCCGGAACTGCTCCTCAAGACCTTACCTGAGAACAGTAACCTCCGTGAACCGCTCAGAGCTATCCTGGAATCCGGACAGCGAGCGGCAATGGTGGTGGCGGATCTTTTAACCGTTGCTCGCGGTGTCGCTATTGCCAAAGAGATTCGGAGTCTCAACCTGTTGATTAAAGAATACCTGGATTCCCCGGAACACAGGAAACTCAATGCGTTGTATTTCGGAATTTCGTATAAAAAACAACTTGATGCGGAACAGGACGACATTCTTTGCTCTCCGCTTCATATTAAAAAATGCCTCATGAATTTGGTAACCAATGCTGCCGAAGCTGTTGTTGACACCGGTCGCATTATCGTTTCCACTCGTAATGAATATATTGATGAGGAAAAAGCTCGGGCATATGAAATAAAGGAAGGAAAATACATTGTCCTCGGTGTGGAAGATACCGGTTCCGGTATTCCGGAAAAAGATCTGCAACATATCTTTGAGCCGTTTTATACCAAGAAAGTCATGGGGCGAAGCGGCACCGGCCTCGGCCTGACCGTGGTCTGGAACACGGTCCAGGATCATGACAGCAAAATATTTGTTACCAGCGACGAGAAAGGAACCTGTTTCCAGGTCTATTTCCCGGTGAGCAAAGAAAAAGCTGTTGTGACAGAGGAGAGCGGCCAACAGGAAAAAACAGCTGAACAGACCGGGACCATTCTGATTATTGATGATGAGCCGCAATTACGGGATATTGCCGCCAGGATGCTGCAATCCATCGGATATACGGTTGATTCGGTTTGCTCCGGTGAACTGGCGATCAAGTATGTTCTGGACAAACCGGTTGATCTTATCGTGATTGATATGCAGATGGAACCGGGTATGAACGGTTATGAGACCTATCTGGAAATCAGTAAGATATATCCTGAGCAGAAGGCCGTTATTGTCAGCGGATTCTCCGACAATGCTGATGTGAAGGCCACCTTGAAGCTGGGGGCAAACGGGTTTATCAAAAAACCTTATTCCACAGAGCAGCTCGGACGGGCGGTGAAAGAGGCTTTGCGCAGCTGACACCGGCAGCTGCTTTCAGGAAAAATTGATCAATCTTTAACAACGTAAAACCATGCGTAGATATCTCCGCCTTTTTTTTCTCCTTATCCTGTTTCTGGCAGGATGCGCTCCCCATCAGAAGCATGTTCTGAAGGATAAGGCTGTAGCATTCATCCATCCCCTTCCTGCTGTTTTTCGAGCTGACCTGATACTGAAGCGATGTCCGCCGACATCATTTGAGCTGGTTCTGCGCCCTGATGGGCTGTATTTTCTTCAGATGCGGAAAAGTATCCCCGGTAATGCCGCAGTTCAGGCAGAGATCGGCGTGTGGAGGTATAACGAAAAAAAGAAAATTGTTCAGTTGACCGGCTATGACAAGGCGGTCCGGATCTTGGCGGTCACAGGCAAAAAGGTACTGAAGCTGATCAAGGTCTCCGGCGGAATAATGCCTCCATTTGTTCGGTATGACTTTACCTTGACCGATACAGAACCAACCTATGAGGGGGTGATTCGTATGCAGGGGATGTACAGCCGTAAACGCGGTCGCGGGGTATTTCGGGAATGCCTGAGCGGAGTGAGTTTTCCGCTCCTTAATAAGAGCAGGGCTGCCGAAGCCGAGCAGGCGTACCGGGATATTCTGCATGGTCGACCGGAGTCGCTTTTGGTTACTCTGGATGTACGCCTTTCCTCTCGATCCGGCAGAGGGGATCGCCTGATCCCTGTGCGTTCTGTTAATATTGACCTTTATCGTTCCTGTAACGGTAAGGAACGCCGTATAGCGACGATTACCGATAACAGATGGTATTTGATAGAGGTGGGCGGAAAAACGCCGGAGCGGGAGAGCCTGAGCAAGCCGCCCTTTCTTAAGGTTCAAAGCGGTGAGCAGCTGATTCAGGGGTTTGCCGGGTGCAATAATTTTACCGGCAGCTGGCTTTTTACCGATAATGAGTTCGTCTTCAGTCGGATCGCAGCAACTCGTATGGCCTGTACCGTTGGTATGGAATTGGAAGATGATTTTTTGCAGGCCCTGGATAACACCCGGAGATATACCATCAGGGGTGATATCCTGAGCCTGCATGATCGGCGGGGCAAGGTGCTGGCCCGCTTACGCTATTCCCGGCAGCTGACAGATCTGGATTTTACCCTGTCGCCTGCGCAGGAAGGAACAGGGGAGGGCAGCCTTGCTGATGAGAGCGTTCCTGAAAGTCATCGTGTTGAGGCGGAAGGGGCTGTTCCTGCCTCTGTAGCGATACCCTCTGTGGAAGAAGCTAGCAGAGAGAAAATTCAACCGAAGCCCTCAAGTTCCAGAAAAGTTCATACGGGTGGGCATAAGATAAGGGTGCTGAAAGCCAATAAAAAAATTGCTGTCAGTGCGGCAGCCCAACCCGATATTCTACTTGGTACAGCAAAACATGTTTCTTCTGCCCCAAAAGCGTCAGTACCTACAGCCGTGAACGAGCGACAGGACGGAAAAGCGGAGAAGCAGCAAGCCCCTGTTGATAATACGGAGCAAGCCGGCCTGCAAAGCAACCAGGCAGAAGAGGCCGCTCCTTCTCTGCCTCCCATCCCTGAAGCAGAGAATGAGGAGCAGGAAATTCAATCAAGTCCTCTGGCAGTTGAACAGGGGAACGCTGTTCCTGCGCCTGAATCTGAAAATAAGATGGTACAGTCTGAGGCCCGGGGTGATGTCGTGGAGAAAAATAATTCCTCCACAACATCATTTCCTGAGCGCGAAAACAACGTTCTCTCTTTACCCCGCGAAGGCTTATAAGGCGTTGTGAGGGGAGATTCTTCTTGCATCCTGCAAAGTTGAGGGGCTGTCCGGCGGCTCCTCATATTCCTTTCCAAGTCATGATGTCCGGAGTGCTCATGAAAGCGATGCCGATGCTCTGATGCCCTATATCGAGACGACGGAGCAACGGGGCATTAAGCCGAAAGAAGCATTGGCGGACACAATCTGCGGCGGTGACGATAATCACGAAGCGGCACAACAAAAAGGTGTCAATCTCATCGCTCCCACCCAGGACAAGCAAAAAAACCTCGCTTGTCTCCGATATAACGAAAAAAACGTTCGCCTCATCCGAAGAAGGGCCTTCAGTATACGATTTTTCGTCGGCCTGCTTGACTTCAGCGTTTTATTTGATAATAATAATTATAACAAATTAACAGATAAAACCAACAAGGAGGTGCCCCATGTTAAGTCTTGCAGAACTCCGAAAAAATAGAATTTTAGTCAACAGTATTGACTGGGCTATGACTCCCGAAAAAGCAGTGGAGATGTATCTGGAATGGGGAACAGGCTGGATTCGCGGTAACGATTTCGTCTCAAGCGCCGATGATGAAAGCTATTATTTTGTCATTTTTGACTGGGAAACAGAGCCGCCGGTGGTTACCCTGATTCATCGCACCCTTGAAGGTGCAGAGGAACTCGCAAAAATTGAGGTACCGAAAAAACTCTTTGACGCTGCCTGCAAAGAGGATGGTATAAAGCCGGGCGGGACAGTCCATCGCCTGAACAGAAGTCTTCAGGACTGGTTGAATACCCGTATTGAAGGTCCGCCGGTTGAGTTTTTCAATACGGAACAGTAAGGAGCCGGCGGACAGCCCCTCAACTTTTCAGAATGCAAGAAGAATCTCCCCTCACAACGCTTTATAAGCCCTATAAGTCTTCGCGGGGTAAAGAGAGAACGTTGTTTTGGCGTTCAGGAGATGATGTTGTGGAGGAATTATTTTTCTCCACGACATCACTCGGGGCATCAGGTTGCAGCATCTCATTTGCGGACGTCTTATTTTCAGATTCAAAATGACGTTATCTCGATTCCCTGTCGCTGCTGATTCAGGTGAGATTTCTCATAAATTGAGAAGAAAAAATTTATTGCGAGTGAGACTGATCAACTTTTGTCATTTTCCAGTGCCGTTCAGCTCGTCTTGCAGCTCTTCAAATTTTAAAGGGAAAATCAATGCCGGACAGGGGAGACACTATATATGCGAATTAGGAGCTGAACGACTCAGATTACGTAAAAACAAGTAGTTACGAAAAGGTGTCTCGAAATCCTTATTTCTATTCATCTTATTTTACAAGTTATTTTTCAACCCCTAATTCGCATTATATACAAAAGGTAATCGTCAGAAAACAGCAAGGAAGGCTTCACAACCCAGCCGCCCCTTCTTCCATCCCACCAGCAGTCAGCACATGAAAAGCCTCCTGATCACTCAGCATCGGCCCAGCATCCTCCACCGCATCCACCTGTTCCGTAACCACAATAATTTTTAGAGGAATTCCAAGCCCCCGCAGGGTTTTGATCATCTCCTGCCGCTCCTCATCCCAAGAAAGCAGGATACAGATACAGCCGCTGAGCCGGGAGGCATGGTTGATAAGCAGGGCAGAGAGTTCAGAAAAGGGTCGGTCATGACAGGGCTGGACGCAGGCCAGAATTTCCATCATGCTGTCCGTATGGGACACCCCGCGTCCCGAGGAAAAACAATAGGCCTTGTTACCGACAAACATCAGGTCCAGCAGCGATTCCTGGCTTTCCACTATGCTGACAAAGGATGCTGCCAGCGAGACCGCCTCTTCAAAGGCTCTGCTATGGGGCTGCTCCTGAAAGGTATCCATCACTAGGCCATGCCGGACAAAGAACTCGTCCTGATAATTCTTCACGATTAGCTTGCCGGTTTTGGCCCAGCTTTTCCAGTGGATTCGCCGCAGGGGATCGCCAGATCGGTACTCCCGCAGGGAGACAAATTCATCAGAGTTACCCACGGACGAGGCCAGGGAAACCCCGCCGGGTTGATGGCGGCGTGAGCCGGGAAGATCCACCTGGGGTAAGCGATAGCGTTTGGGCAGCACCAAGACCCGCTGATAGCAGGGGAAGAAACGACAGGCCTTGAAGAGGCCAAAAGGATCTGGGCGGGACACCGTGATGCCGGTCAGTTCCAGGTAGCCCCGGTGCAAGGGTAGGATCTCAATCCGAACCTTCTCTTTGCCGTGCGGGACAAGAGTCGGCAGGAGCTGCTCTTTCCCTTTTGCCTGCCGGTTTTTGGCAACCAGCCACATCCAGCGGTAGACCATCGTTCGCCTGTCCCAGGCATTTCGGGTGTCTTCTTCCGGTTCTCGTGCTCGGATAAATTCGTCAAACGAGGGTCGGGGGTCGCCGAATTGTTCGTTGAGAAGGAGCCCTTTTTGCTGCTTTGCAGAATGGTTATGAACCCAGAGAGAGTAGGTCAAGGGTTCGCCCGCTAACGCAAATTTGGGGAGCCGCCGCTTGACGCTGATGCGAACTCGAAAAAAGAGGCTGAAGAGGAGCGCAACAGCGAGCAGGGGGACTGCAAGGGCGAAGACCTGATAGACAGTGCTTCTCCAGGGGTTCATCCCAAGCCCGGCAGAAATGGCAATAATTGCCAGGACCAGCAGGCCGGCAGGCGTGAATCGCTGTTTCCGCCAGCTGCTTATCCCGTCAAATAATCTGTAGGATGTATAGAAAAAATATCGCATGGTGTCGTAATGAATTACGCAGGAACCGGAATCGTTTCCACGAGTTCTTCAACAATGCCCTGGGCGGTCTGGCCGGAGAATCGAGCTTGGGGATCAAGCACGAGCCGGTGGGCAATCACCGGGACAGCGATCTCCTGAATATGATCCGGGGTGACAAAGTCGTGGCCGTCAAACAGGGCCAGGGCACGGGCGGTCTGCATCAGGGCAAGAGAAGCTCTGGGGCCTGCCCCCAGGACAAGGCCGGGAAAGGCGCGGCTGGCATGGACAAGCTGTACAATGTATTGTTTAAGCTCTTCGCTGATATGGACAGCATGTACCTGCTTTTTGACCAGCAGGATATCTTCTATGGTGGCACAGGCAGAGATGTCCTCAATGGGATGTCGCTCTGCCTGATTGGAGAGCATAGCCACTTCTTCTTCCACACTGATATATCCGAGACTGAATTGGAGGGAAAAACGGTCCATCTGGGCTTCAGGTAGAGGATAGGTGCCCCGTGATTCCACCGGGTTCTGGGTGGCGATAACAAAGAAGAGATCTTCGAGTCGGCAATTGCCGCCATCGATACTCACCTGCTTTTCCGCCATTGCCTCCAGCAGGGCTGACTGGGTGCGGGGCGAGGCCCTGTTGATCTCGTCCGCCAGCAGGATATTGGTGAAAATCGGCCCCTTGTGGAGACGAAATTCTTTTTCCTTGGGATCAAAGATGGAGACACCGAGGATATCCGAGGGGAGAAGATCCGGGGTAAACTGGATGCGGGTGAAGCGGGTCTCAATGGAAAGAGCCAAGGTCTTGGCTAAGGTCGTCTTGCCGGTGCCGGGATAATCTTCCAGTAGAATATGGCCTCCTCCGGCAAAACCGGCCAGCAGGAGGCGGATGGAATCTGTCTGCCCCTTCATGACGTTCCCGATATTGGCGGCAACCTTGTGCAGGGTTGCTGCTGCGGTTGTGGTCTTGTCGTCCGTCATTATGCTTTGTCGTCTTTTTGTGGTGGATGTTTAAGGCTGTAAGCACCGCTTTTTGAAATCTGTTTTCCCTTGCCGGGTAACAAAAAAAGCACCGACGTTCGCGCCGCAGCAAAGAAAAAAATATGTTGGGTTCAAAATGTTGAATAATTCTTCCCTCAGAGAGCATGTCGTGTTACTCTCACTGAGGGGAATTATATCATACACTCATCTGTTACGATTGTCAGTCCCTAGAGGCCGATAAAGACCGTATTGCTTGGAAGAGAGTGCTGGACTTTCATTTTTTTAAATATACATGTGCGGTGTCAGCGTATTATTAAAGAGTTACGCGAACAATGACAAGTATCGTGAACCTTCTAACTCAGGTGCCACGGGGTGTCTCTTTTCGATAAAACAAAAAATCAGCAAAAGAATTCTGGACAAAAAATATCGGCATGATAAAAATAATATCTCTAACATGTTTTGATGTTGTTGCTTATATGGCTTTCGAGAGTTCCCAGGAGAAAAAATGAAAAAATGCGTGATCAGCAGCATGGCGGCTCTTCTGCTCATGATGTCTGTGATCCCGATAACAGCAGGAACCTTGGATGAAGTAAAAAAACGTGATACCGTGGTTTGCGGAGTATCCACAGGCCTGCCGGGTTTTTCCTCAACAGATGAAAAGGGTCACTGGAAAGGATTGGATGTTGATGGCTGTCGGGCCGTTGCTGCTGCTGTCCTCGGTGATGCGGGCAAGGTCAAATATGTTCCCCTGAACGCCAAAGAACGTTTTACCGCCTTGCAGTCCGGTGAAATTGACGTGCTGGTGCGCGGGACCACCTGGACCAAACACCGCGATACAGCACTCGGTTTGAATTTTGCCGGAGTCAATTATTATGACGGGCAGGGTTTTATGGTCTCCAAGAAACTTAAAATTAAATCCGCAAAAGAGCTTGACGGAGCGATTTTCTGTATTCATGCCGGAACGACCAGCGAGCTGAATTTGGCGGATTATTTTGCCAAAAACAGCATGAAATACGAAGCAATAGTCTTCGATACCCATGATCAGGCCGCCAAGGGATTTGAGGCCGGACGCTGTGACTGCCTGACCGCTGATCAATCGCAATTATATGCCCTGCGTACCCATCTGAGCAAACCGTATGATGCTGTGGTCCTGAAAGATGTTATCTCCAAGGAACCGCTGGGGCCGGTTGTCCGTCAAGGAGATGATGCCTGGTTTAATGTGGTGCGCTGGTCCTTTTTCGCTATGCTGAATGCCGAGGAGCTGCGGGTTACGTCCGCCAATGTCGACGCGATGAGAAGGGACTCTGTTAATCCTGCTGTTCGGCGTCTGCTGGGTCTGGACGGCGATAAGGGGCAGAGTCTGGGACTGCCGAACGATTGGAGTTACCAGATTATTAAACAGGTCGGCAATTATGCCGAGATTTTCAGGCGCAATGTGGGCAGCGGTTCATCCTTGAAGATTGAACGCGGACTGAACGCCTTATGGAAGGACGGGGGCATTCAGTATGCTCCGCCTATGCGCTGAGGGTGATGAGCAGATCGGAAGCCATAACCCGATGGTGGAATCAGGCCGGTAACAGGGCTTTGCTTTTTCAGGTTCTCCTGATGCTGAGCGTGGTTCTGTTTTTTTTTCTGATCGGTGCAACGGCCCTCAGTAACCTGGAGAAGCAAGGGATAACCAGCGGCTTTTCCTTTCTTTCCCAAAAGGCCGGGTTCGGGATCATCCAGACTCTGGTTTCTTATAACGAGTCCAGCACCTATGGCCGAACTTTCTTGGTCGGTCTGCTCAACACCATCCTGATTTCTGTTTTAGGAATTATCTGTGCAACCGCCCTTGGTTTTCTCATTGGCATCGCCAGATTATCCTCAAACTGGCTGATTGCCAAATTGTCTGCGATCTATATAGAAATTTTTCGGAATCTTCCGCTCCTCCTGCAAGTCTTTTTTTGGTATTTTGCTGTTCTTCGTTCGTTACCCCTCCCCCGTAACAGCCTGCAGCTGGGCGATTGGTTCTTTCTCAATATTCGAGGGATATATATTCCCCGCCCCCTTCCTGAGCAGGGATTTGTTCTCTTGGGTATAATTTTTTTGATGAGTATCGCCGGGATTTGTGCGCTGAAAATATGGGCTCGAAAATATCAGGAGAAAACAGGAACAGAATTGCCTCTTCTGCCGGCCTCCTTGGCGATTTTCATCATTCCATCGGCCATTACGTGGTTTACGACCGGCCAACCTCTGTATTGGGAAGTTTCGTCGCTGCAAGGGCTTAATTTTAAAGGAGGACTGATTGTTATTCCAGAGCTTGCCGCTCTCCTCCTTGCCCTGACTGTGTATACGTCCAGCCTTATTGCTGAGATTGTCCGTTCCGGTATCCTGTCAGTCAACCATGCTCAGACTGAAGCGGCCCGAGCCTTGGGCTTGCCGCAAAGGAAGATCCTGCGACTGGTTGTTATTCCACAGGCTATGCGAGTTATGATCCCGCAAATGACCAGCCAGTATCTCAATCTGGTCAAAAATTCCTCCTTGGCCACAGCAATCGGTTATCCGGACTTGGTCTCGGTTTTTGCCGGGACGAGTCTGAACCAGACCGGGCAGGCCATTGAGATCATTGCCATGACTATGGCTGTCTATCTGACCATTAATCTGACTATCTCGTGGTTGATGAACCGGTATAATGCGCGAGTTTTATTGCAGGAGCAGTAACCGGAGAATGTTATGACGATCACGCATATTCCACATCCTGATTTGCCGCCGCCGTTGACCAGCGTCGGTGTTGCGGGCTGGTTGCGGCGGAACCTGTTTTCAACACCGTTGAACACGTTGCTCACCCTGGGGGCCTTTTATCTGCTGTACCGCTTATTGCCGCCTATGGTCAACTGGGCTCTGCTTGATGCTGATTGGTCGGGCACCGGTCGGGAGGCCTGCTCCGGTGACGGGGCTTGCTGGGTCTTTGTTCGGATGCGTTTCATTCATTTTATGGTCGGGTTCTATCCGGAAGGCGAAGTATGGCGCCCTGTTGCGGCCTTCGGGATGGCCGGGCTGCTTCTCCTGTACCTCCTGATCAACGATTTGCCACATAAGGGCCGAGTTGCCGGATTCACCCTTTTGGTTTTTCCATGTATCGCCTTTTTTCTCTTTTACGGCGGGCTGTTCGGGCTGCCTGTGGTGGAAACCCATCAATGGGGCGGGTTGATGCTCACCCTTATTCTTTCAACAGTGGGAATGCTTTTTGCCCTGCCGCTCGGTACGCTGCTGGCATTAGGGCGACGTTCTTCCATGTCCGTGGCCAGGGCTTTGAGTGTGGTGTTTATCGAACTTTGGCGAGGTGTCCCGCTGATCACCGTCCTTTTCATGTCCTCGGTGTTGCTCCCCCTGTTCATGCCGGAGGGGATCCGGCTGGATAAACTGTTACGCGCCTTGATAGGTATCTCCCTGTTTCAGTCTGCCTATATGGCGGAGGTTATCCGCAGCGGGCTTCAGGCTGTTCCCAAGGGGCAATATGAGGCCGCAGATGCCTTGGGCCTGTCCTATTGGAAGGCCATGCTGCTGATCATTCTGCCCCAGGCCTTCAAAACCGTCATTCCCGGTATCGTGAATACCTTTATTGAGCTTTTTAAAGACACCACCCTCGTACTTATCATCGGCCTCTTTGATCTCTTAGCCACGGTTCAAGGCTCCTTTACGGACAGCAAATGGCTGGGATTTACGGCAGAAGGCTATATTTTTGCCGGGCTGATCTATTGGCTGTTCTGTTTTTCCATGTCCAGATACAGCCACCATCTGGAAAAGAAATTGCATACCGGGTACTGAAAAACGACAAGATAGAGATCGGATAGAAAACGATATTCTAACAAAGAAAATTTATGGAAAATATATCCGAACAACAAGCAGATCAAAAGAGTTCCGTTGCCATTACACTTGAAGGGGTTCATAAATGGTACGGTGCCTTTCATGTCCTTAAAAATATTAACCTGACTGTTCAACGCAGTGAGCGGATTATTATTTGCGGTCCCTCCGGTTGTGGAAAATCAACCCTTATCCGCTGTATCAACAGGCTGGAAAAGCATCAGCGGGGGATGATACGGGTGGACGGGATTGAGCTTGATGATGATATTAAGCATATTGAGCAGGTACGCCGCGATATCGGTATGGTCTTTCAGCAGTTTAATCTTTTTCCGCATTTGACCGTGCTGGAAAATTGCTGTCTGGCCCTGATTTGGGTTCTTAAAAAGCCTCGCAAAGAGGCTGAAGCCATTGCTCTCAACTATCTGGAACGGGTCAGGGTGGTTGACCAGGCCTTTAAATACCCGGGACATCTGTCCGGCGGTCAGCAGCAGCGGGTCGCTATTGCCCGTTCTCTGTGCATGAATCCCAGTATTATGCTCTTTGACGAACCGACCTCGGCCCTTGACCCGGAGATGATCAAGGAAGTACTTGATGTTATGGTGGATTTGGCACAGGAAGGCATGACTATGATCTGTGTCACCCATGAGATGGGGTTTGCCCGAACGGTTGCTGATCGGGTTCTTTTTATGGATTCCGGTGAGATTATTGAGGAAA
>Ga0316189_10001144_pt1 | contig 26372 bp, 16 predicted proteins | sample LowCovwburrow_MG_FD_204930 | JGI IMG/M metagenome (GOLD analysis project Ga0316189, IMG submission 204930) | Coastal sediment microbial communities from Maine, United States - Lowes Cove worm burrow | ecosystem: Environmental > Aquatic > Marine > Coastal > Sediment | place: USA: Maine... | reverse complement strand
ATGACGAATGTGGAGGAACACTTACAGTGAACTGGACATATACAGATGATTGTCAGAGAACAATTGAGGCTAGTAAGACTATTACAGTATTACCAGCACCAATGGCTGAGTTTGAAGAAGCTAATGACATGGAAGTTTCATGTGAGGATTTAGAATCATTCTTAGCAGGAGGCAGTGTATTGAGTTATACCAATGGTGGAACTGGAGTTTGTGAAATTTCAGGATCAGTTTCTGGAGAAGCACAACCTTTTGAAGGAAGCTGTGGATCATTTGAAGTAGATTATACATTTACTGATGACTGTGGACGTACAATCACTGCTAAACGTACCATTACGGTAGTAGATGATATCGAACCAATAGTAGATTGTCCAAACGACGTCGATTTTGGTATGGTTAATGAAACTCCAACTGGATTCGCTGACAAAGCACTATATACTGATAACTGTAGTGCAGGTGGTGAAACACAAGTATTTACAGATAGTGATATCGTAGAAGATTGTGAACCAGGTCTTATAACATACTCATTTATACGTACGTTCTATGCTACAGATGACTGTGGAAATGAAGGAAATTGTGATGTAGAGTACAGATGGAGTATCAAAGAAGAGCAAGAGTGTAATACAGCTTTTGCTAGAGATTCAGATGAGAATATCAGTGAGTGTTTTATTGATAGTGGTTTATTTAATGGTAACAGATGGGGTTGGACAAATGAGTATACTGAAGAAGGTGTTTACACTTTAGATTTATACGCAGGTGCAGCGCATTGTGACATTGAAAACAGAGATCCTGTTGGAGAAGCTACTGTAGATTACACTGGAGGATTTGTAACTGTAACTTATGAAATATTTGATGGATTTGTAATGAATCAAGCTCAAGTATACATTGGTTGTGATGCATACCCTACTAATAATGGTACACCAACAGTGGCACCAGGTCAATATAATTTCGTAACTGATCTTGATGAAAATGTTAGAAATTATACAGTTGGTCCAATTGCCGCAAAAGGTAGTATCAATGTAATTGCTCATGCAAATGTATGTAGTACTGTTTGCGATACTATAGTTTCTGATTATGAAAATGGTATCTTTACACCAGTTACTGATGAAATAGTAGGTTGTGATGATGATGAAGAAAATGCTTCTAAAACATCAGAACTAACAGTAGACTTTACTGCTTATCCAGTACCATTTGATAGTGAAGTTAATATTTCATACACATTTGAATTTGATACTGACGTAACTATTGAGTTATTTGATACTAAAGGCTTATTAGTCTTCAGTAGAACTAACAACAATTACGTTAAAGGATCTGAAGATACATCAACAATTGATTTGTCTAGATACTCAAGTCAAATGTTCTATGTGAAGTTAACTACTAACAATGGTTCTGTTACTAAGAAGATTGTATCTTCTGGTAAGGACTAATAGATACATAAATAATTAGGAAGTTTTCCTAAGGGTAATATTAAAGGCAGCTATTTTTATAGCTGCCTTTTTTTTATGTATAATGTTACTTGTAATCTGATGAATAAATAGATGAAGAGTTTTTAAAGATTAGTGCTTTAATTCTGTAGTGCTTAGAAAGTGCTTGTAAAAGAATATCTAGGATAATGAATGTGTATGATTATAGCATGCATACTATTATTCTGTTTTGGGTTTGTAACAGATGTAGATAAAAACTAAAGAGTGTATCTGGAGGTTTAAAATTTCCTAAGGAAAGAAGTAATAATAATTTTTTTATTCAGTCAATGATTTTGCCCACGCAGTGGCTTCTTCAATTGAATCAAAAATTTCAAAGGGTTTATTTAAAAATAGTTTTTCTATTTGAGCTGTGCTTTTCGCCATGAAGTTTTTAGAAACCACACAAAAACCCGCAAGATTAGGGATTTTTGAGGTTTCCTTATAAATGGCTGTATCAACAGAATAAGAGTTTACGCGATGCGTAATATATACAAAGGGATTATTTTTAAAATAGGTATGTGCAATATCTGCTAATATACTATTATGCTCTAAGTTAATATTGACACCGGCATTCATAACAACTATCATGTAATTGTCATAGATATTAATATTGCAAAATTCTAGTTTTACTTGATTGGTCATTGACTAAAGTTAGTCATTCTAAAAATTTGAAACAAAAAAAAACCTCTTTATTTAAAGAGGTTTTTAATAATTTATTCTAAAATTTATGATTCTGCTTGAGTTTCTGACTTTTCAATTTTTATAGTTAATTCATTTGATTTAGAGTCTAAATCCATAATGATGGTATCACCTTCATGTAATTGCGAGTTGATTATTTCCTCGGCAAGCGCATCTTCTATGTACTTTTGAATAGCTCTTTTAAGAGGTCTTGCTCCATACTCTTTATCAAAGCCTTTTTCTGCTATATAATCTTTGGCCTTTTTGGAAAGCTTTAATTTATATCCTAAATCTTTGATTCGTTTAATCAAATGAGCTAACTCTATATCAATAATTTTATTGATATCTTCTCTTTCTAAAGCATTAAAAACCATGACGTCGTCAATTCTATTCAAAAATTCCGGAGCAAATGCTTTTTTAAGGGCGTTTTCAATAATGCTTCTAGAATTATCATTCGCTTGGGCCGCTTTTGCTGAAGTTCCAAATCCAACACCTTGACCAAAATCCTTAAGTTTTCTGGCTCCAATATTAGAAGTCATAATAATAATTGTATTTCTAAAATCAATTTTACGACCTAAACTATCCGTCAAATAGCCATCATCTAATACTTGTAATAGCATATTAAAAACATCAGGATGTGCTTTTTCAATTTCATCTAAAAGAATTACAGCATATGGCTTGCGACGAACTTTTTCAGTCAGTTGACCACCTTCTTCGTAACCTACGTATCCTGGAGGTGCTCCAATTAACCTAGAGATAGCGAATTTTTCCATGTATTCACTCATGTCAATTCTAACGAGTGCTTCTTCGCTGTCAAAAAGCTCACGTGCTAACACTTTTGCTAGTTGTGTTTTTCCAACGCCAGTTTGACCTAAAAATATAAATGAGCCAATTGGTTTATTTGGGTCTTTAAGTCCAGCACGATTTCTCTGAATAGCTTTCACAACCTTAGCAACTGCTTCATCTTGACCAATTACTTTTCCTTTAATGAGCTCTGGTAATTGTGCGAGTTTATTGATTTCGGTTTGTGCTATTCTATTTACAGGAATACCGGTCATCATTGAAACAACATCGGCAACATTATCTTCGGTTACAATTTCACGGTGCTGTTTGGTTTCTTCTTCCCATTTTTCCTGAGCAATAGCGAGTTCTTTTTCTAGACGTTTTTCATCATCTCTAAGCTTAGCTGCTTCTTCGTATTTTTGCTTTTTAACAACCGTATTTTTGGTTTCCTTAACTTCTTCAAGTTTCTTTTCGAGTTCAAGAATTTGTTTCGGAACTTCAATATTTGTTATGTGAACGCGAGATCCTGCTTCATCTAAAGCGTCAATAGCTTTGTCTGGAAGAAAACGTTCAGTCATGTACCTATTGGTTAATTTTACACAAGCTTTGATAGCTTCATCTGTATAATCAACGTTATGATGTTCTTCGTATTTGCCTTTAATATTATTTAAAATTTCAATGGTTTCTTCAACCGTAGTTGGCTCGACTATAACCTTCTGAAAACGTCGCTCTAAAGCACCATCCTTTTCGATATATTGTCTGTACTCATCAAGTGTTGTTGCACCAATACATTGAATTTCGCCTCTTGCAAGTGCAGGTTTAAACATATTAGAAGCATCTAAACTTCCTGTAGCACCTCCAGCACCAACAATGGTATGAATTTCATCAATAAACAGAATGATGTCATCGTTTTTTTCGAGTTCATTCATTACAGCTTTCATGCGCTCTTCAAATTGTCCACGATATTTTGTTCCAGCAACTAAACTTGCAAGATCTAAAGTGACAACACGTTTGTTAAAAAGTATTCTAGAGACTTTCCTTTTAACAATTCTTAGCGCTAAACCTTCTGCAATTGCAGATTTACCAACTCCTGGTTCTCCAATGAGTAAGGGGTTATTCTTTTTACGTCGACTCAAAATTTGAGACACACGTTGTATTTCTTTTTCTCTACCAACAACAGGGTCAAGTTTCCCTTCTTCTGCCATTACGGTGAGGTCTCTTCCAAAGTTATCTAAAACGGGTGTCTTAGATTTTTTCGTTGATTTTGCTGAAGATTGTCCAAACGGATTTTCTTTTGCGCCTTCATCATCATTAGGTTCGTCATCTGAGAACGACTCTGCTTTTGGAAGTTCTATATAATCATCATCATTTGCTATCATAAATTTGAATTGTTCTTTTACGTTATCATAATCTACCTTTAGCTTGTTTAAAAGTTTTGTGGTAGGGTCATTTTCATTTCTTAAAATGCACAATAATAAATGTGCCGTATTTATAGACGTGCTTTGAAATAATTTAGCTTCTAAAAAAGTAGTTTTTAGTGCACGCTCAGCTTGTCTTGTTAAATGTAAATTCTTTTTTTCGTTTGAAGACACTGTGATATTTGGATTTGCAGGACTTAGTATTTCAACCTTTCGTCGTAAATGATTAAGGTCAATATCTAGTGCATTTAAAATATCAATAGCTTTACCATTACCATCACGAAGTAGGCCTAACATTAAATGTTCGGTACCTATAAAATCGTGACCTAATCGCAATGCTTCTTCTTTGCTGTAAGCAATTACATCTTTAACTCTTGGGGAAAAATTATCGTCCATAGTAATCTCTTTCTGGATTAAAAATAATAAAATATAGATAAAAAGGGCAAAAACTATACCTTTAAATATAGCTACGCTACTAATAGAGTGAAAAAACTTTACAAATTCAAAGTATTTAACAAGATACTTATTAAAAAAGCAGTTAAATTTTGTTAATAAAAAGTTTCAAATTTTGAGCATATAACACATTCAAACACTACGGAAATCCTTATCTTAGCACGATTTGAAAACCTACAAAAATCTAATTTAAAATATATATGGCAGAAGGAGAGAAATTGATCCCTATTAACATTGAAGATGAAATGAAATCAGCTTACATTGATTATTCAATGTCGGTCATTGTGTCACGTGCATTACCAGATGTAAGAGATGGTTTGAAACCCGTTCATAGACGTGTACTTTATGGTATGCATGAATTGGGTGTTAGATCTAATACAGCTCATAAAAAGTCAGCAAGAATCGTTGGTGAAGTATTAGGAAAGTATCATCCACATGGTGACACCTCAGTTTATGATGCAATGGTTCGTATGGCTCAAGAATGGAGTTTACGATATATGCTTGTCGATGGTCAAGGTAACTTTGGTTCTATTGATGGTGACAGTCCTGCAGCAATGCGTTATACCGAAGCTAGAATGAAGAAGATATCTGAAGAAATGCTTGCAGATATTGACAAAGAAACCGTAGATCATAAATTAAACTTTGATGATACGTTGCAAGAACCAACAGTGCTTCCTACAAGAGTTCCAGGACTTTTAGTTAATGGAGCGTCAGGTATTGCAGTTGGTATGGCTACCAATATGCCACCTCATAATTTATCTGAAGTTATTGATGGTACGGTTGCTTATATCGAAAATAATGATATTGAAATAGATGAACTTATTCAGCATGTTAAAGCGCCAGATTTTCCAACAGGCGGAACAATTTATGGTTATGACGGTGTTCGTGAAGCCTTTAAAACTGGTCGTGGACGAATTGTCATTCGTGGTAAAGCGAGAATAGAAGAAGTACAAGGAAAAGAATCTATCATCGTAACAGAAATTCCTTATCAGGTCAATAAGGCAGACATGATTAAAAAGACTGCTGACTTGGTTAACGATAAAAAAATTGATGGTATTTCTCTTATCAGAGATGAATCTGATAGAAACGGGATGCGAATCGTTTACGTTTTAAAACGGGATGCAATTCCTAACATCGTATTAAATATGTTGTATAAGTATACAGCATTACAATCCTCTTTTAGTGTCAATAATATTGCTTTAGTTAAAGGTCGTCCGCAGTTATTGAATCTTAAAGAAATGATTCATTATTTTGTAGAACATAGACATGAAGTTGTTGTAAGACGAACAACATATGAATTACGTAAAGCAGAAGAACGTGCACATATATTAGAAGGTTTAATTATCGCTTCTGATAATATAGATGAAGTTATTGCACTCATTCGTGCCTCATCAAATGCTGATGAAGCTCGCGCTAAATTAATTGAGCGTTTTGAGCTTTCAGAAATACAAGCAAAAGCAATCGTCGAAATGAGATTGCGTCAGCTTACCGGTTTAGAGCAAGATAAGTTGCGTAATGAGTATGATGAGTTGATGAAAACGATTGAGGATTTAAAAGATATTCTTGATAAAAAAGAACGTCGTTATGAGATCATCAAAGAAGAACTTCAAGTTATCAAAGATAAATATGGTGATGATCGTCGTTCATTAATTGAATATGCAGGAGGTGATTTAAGTATCGAAGATATGATTCCGGATGAGCAGGTCGTCATTACCATTTCTCACGCAGGATATATTAAAAGAACATCACTTACCGAATATAAAACGCAACATAGAGGAGGCGTTGGTCAAAAAGCATCAACAACACGTAATGAAGATTTCCTTGAGCATTTATTTGTAGGGACCAATCACCAATATATGTTGTTCTTCACTCAGAAAGGAAAATGTTTCTGGATGCGTGTTTATGAAATTCCAGAAGGTAGCAAAACCTCAAAAGGAAGAGCAATTCAGAATTTAATAAATATTGAGCAAGATGATAAGGTGATGGCTTTTATTTGCACTCAAGATTTAAAAGATGAAGAGTATATTAATAGTCACTATGTGATTATGGCAACCAAAAAAGGTCAAGTTAAAAAGACATCTTTAGAACAATATTCAAGACCTCGTACCAACGGTATCAATGCCATCACAATTAAAGAGGATGATGAGCTGTTAGAAGCTAAATTAACAACTGGGAACAGTCAGGTTATGTTAGCATTGAAATCTGGTAAAGCCATTCGATTTGAAGAAGAAAAAACGAGACCGATGGGCAGAAATGCTTCTGGTGTGAGAGGAATTAGATTAGCAAATGAGACCGATGAAGTGATTGGTATGATTGCTATTGAAAATCCGCAAGAAGAATCTGTTTTAGTGGTTTCTGAAAATGGCTATGGAAAACGAAGCTATATTGATGATCCGGAAGATGGAGAAGCTATTTATAGAATAACGAATCGTGGTGGAAAAGGAGTTAAAACCATATCCGTCACCGATAAAACAGGTCATTTAGTTGCTATTAAAACAGTGACTGATGAAGATGACTTAATGATTATTAATAAATCGGGTATTGCTATTAGAATGGCAGTAGCAGATTTAAGAGTCATGGGACGTGCAACACAAGGCGTAAAGCTTATTAATTTGAAAGGAAGTGACTCAATTGCTGCAGTTGCTAAAGTGATGAAAGAAGATGAAGAGGAGGAATCAGATATTGAAAATACTGATATTCAAGATGTTAATGAAGATGGCACAACTCTTGATTCTAACGAAGAAGAATAAATATATTAACACTTAAAAATAACTAATAATGAAAAAACTAATTGTAGTTGCTTTAGCACTTTTAGTCAGTACACTTTCTTTTGCACAGAAAAGTGAATTAAAGGATGCAGAAAAAGCAATTAAATCAGGAAATTTTGCTGATGCCAAATCAGCAATTAAATCTGCCGAAGCTCTAATAGGTAGTGCAGATGACAAATTGAAAGCTAAGTTTTACTTTTTAAAAGGACAAGCACTCTATGCTAATGGAGCTGGTTCAAGTGTAGATATAGACGAAGCAATCGCGAGTTTCGATATGGCTAAAAAAGTCAAAGGTGGTGATAGTAAATATGGATCAGATATTGATGAATTAAAATCTGGAATGCTTAATAATTACTTGCAAAAATCTAACGATGCACTGCAAGTAAAGGATTTTGCAAAATCATCTATTGGTTTTGAAAAAGCTTATCGCATGTCACCTAAAGACACGCTTTATCTTTACTATGCAGCATCTACTGCTGTTTCAGGACAAGATTACACGACTTCTTTAAAGTATTATGAAGAGTTAAGAGATTTAGGTTACAAAGGAATTGGTACTGAGTATTATGCCACAAACAAAGAAACTGGTGTAGAAGAGCTTTTTGATAATATTTCTCTAAGAGATTACTCGGTTAAAGCAGGAACTCATATTGCTCCAAAAGATAAAAACACAAAGTCTAAATCTGCAGAAATTGTAAAAAATATAGCTTTAATCCACTTGAGTAATGGGGATAATGAAAAAGCTATTGCAGCTTTGAAAGATGCAAGAGATCAAAATCCAGATGATTTTAATCTTTTAATATCTGAGGCTAACGTTCAACTTAAAATGGGGAACAAGGAAAAGTTTAAAGAGTTAATGCAAGAAGCAACAACTAAAGATCCTCAAAACCCTGAATTACAATATAACTTAGGAGTGATTTCTGCCGAAGCAGGAGAAAAAGATGCTGCTAGAGCGTATTATGAAAAAGCTATTTCTTTAGACCCATCATATACCGATGCCTATAATAATCTGGCAGTTTTGATATTAAGTACCGAATCTACTATTGTTGAAGAAATGAATTCATTAGGAACTTCAAATGCTGATAATATTCGTTACGATGAGTTAAAAGAAGAGCGTTCTCAAATATATAGTTCTGCGATACCTTATCTTGAAACCGCTTTAAAGTTAAAGCCAAGTAATATTAGTGCAGCACAAACTTTAATGAATATTTACAGAGTAACTTCTCAAACTGACAAGTATAAAGAAATGAAAATTAAGGTTGAGGCAATGGAAGCTGGAAATTAATACTTTGATTTTATAATCATAAAAAAAGAGGTGCTATTTATAGTGCCTCTTTTTGTTATATGATTTTTTTTATAACTCTCAATTTATGAGTATGACTGTTTTTATCCACATTATAAATGCCAGAATGGTCTAGTCGATCTATTCTAACTTTTCCGTGAGCATGAATGATATAATTGTCATCCATTATGATACCTACATGCACAATATTGCCTTCAGCATTATCAAAAAAAGCTAAATCACCAGGCTCACTTTCTTCAATAAAACTTAACGCTTGCCCTTGTGTTGCTTGTTGAGAGGCATCACGTAAAATAGCATATCCATTGAGTTTGTATACCATCTGAGTAAAACCAGAACAGTCAATTCCAAAAGGCGTTTTTCCGCCCCAAAGATAAGGAGCGTTGAGATAGGTAAACGCTGTTTTAATAAGATTTGATTTTTCTTGTTTTAAGGAAATAGAAGGTCCGTCATAGGAATGATTTATCAGCTCTAATCCATTTAATGAAGACCCTAACGGAATGGTATGCAATTGATGTTTTTCATCGTGTACAAATTCAATTAAATCAGTAGATAACATATGGTTTTGGCTTTTTATAGACCTATAATTATCTTCGGTAATTTCGAGATATTGTTTGTTATCAATCCAACCTTCATACTTATCATAAGCAAGACGAATTTTACTCCAAGTTTTTCGCTGTTCTAAGACCTTAAAAATTTCACCATAAAGCACCTGAGTTACTAACTCACTTGGGTCATTAGGTTCGATTCTAAGAGGAACAATGCTCAGATTACAAATTCCGTATTGCATTACTCTATATTAATTACGTTCAATTACAATTGCCGAAGCTCCACCACCACCATTACAAATAGCAGCAGCACCAATTTTGGCATCATTTTGCTCTAGGACACTTAATAAGGTAATAATAATTCTAACACCTGAACATCCTAAAGGGTGACCAAGTGATACAGCTCCACCATTTATATTTACGTTACTATCATTTAATCCTAGAAGTTTCATATTAGCTAAACCAACGACTGAAAACGCTTCATTGAATTCAAAATAATCAACATCATCGATTGACATCCCAGCCTTATCTAAAGCTTTAGGTAAGGCTTTTGCAGGAGCTGTTGTAAACCATTTTGGTTCCTGTGCAGCATCTGCATAACTTTTTATAGTGGCTAAAGGTTTTAGGCCTAAAGCTTCAGCTTTATCTCTACTCATTAATACCATTGCTCCAGCACCATCATTTATTGTTGAGGCATTGGCAGCAGTTACAGTTCCGTCTTTAGTGAAAGCAGCCCTTAGTGTAGGTATTTTATCCATTCTAACATTGCTATACTCTTCATCTTTTGACACCACTACAGGTTCTCCACGACGTTGAGGAACTTCAACAGGTACAACTTCATTATCAAATTTCCCCGCATCCCAGGCAGCAGCAGAGCGATTGTATGATTGAATAGCAAAAGCATCTTGGTCTTCTCTAGAAAATTCATATTCACTAGCACATGCATCTGCACAAACACCCATGGCATTTTGATCATAAGCATCTACTAATCCGTCGCGTTGCATTCCATCTTCCATTTGCGCTGGACCAAACTTGGTCCCTGTCCTTGCGTGAAAATAATGTGGAATTAAACTCATGTTTTCCATTCCACCAGCAACAACGATATCGGTATCACCAAGAGCGATAGATTGAGCAGCTTGCATAACAGCTTTCATTCCAGAAGCACAAACTTTGTTAATAGTTGTACACGGAACGGTATCAGGAATACCTGCATATATTGCAGCCTGTCTAGCAGGAGCTTGACCGGTTCCCGCTTGCACAACATTTCCCATTAAAACTTCTTCAACCAATTCTGGTTTCAAATTAATTTTGTCTAAAGCACCTTTTATGGCGATCGCGCCTAATTTAGGTGCAGGAACTGTTGATAAAGCACCCAAAAAACTACCAATTGGTGTTCTTGCTGTTGATACAATTACGACGTCTCTATTCATTTTAAATCTGATTTATTTTCTAGCCACAAAATTAATCATTTTTTAATTAAATGTGTTCTTTGATAAGATAACATCAGTTCTATTATATTTTATTACTTTTGAAAGTATAAGCACCTTATTAAACTACAGTACTAACTTTAGTGAAAATGTGCTTAAATAACTACTCTAATGAATGATTTAGTAAATAAATGGTATAGAAATCATGCGCTTTTATATAAGGTGCTTTTATTTTTAAGTACGACATTTTTAATTGTTTATTTATTCCCTAAAAGCGGAAAATTTAGATATGATTTTGATAAGGGAAAACCATGGCAATCAGAAAGCCTATTAGCACCTTTTGATTTTGCCATTAAAAAATCTTCAGAAGAAATTAAGCAGGAACAAATTGAAGCATCAGAGAAGAGTGCTATATATTTTGATATTGATGTTACTGTGAAATCTTTAGTTTTAAATGCCTATTCCGAAAGGTTTAAAACGGTATTTGCAGATAGTTTAAAGACTCAATATGATGAATTATTTAAAGTTGGTGAATCAACCATTAATGACGTTTATAAACTAGGTGTTCTAGATGAAGATTATGAATATTCTGACAATAAAAATGTCATTTTATTAGATGAACAACGACAATATGCCGAAACGTTATTTTCTAACCTTACAAAGTTAGATGGCTTTCGGAGTGTGATTGAAAATAAGCTAGAAAAGGATCAATTTTCTAATTATGAAGCCACGCTTGTTTCCATCTTTTTTGACGTTATAAAACCTAACCTATCGCTAAACAGTTCTTTAACTCAAAATGCGCTTGACGAGAAATTAGAGTCTATTTCTAGTGTGAGAGGAAGTATTGAAAAGGGAACGCTTATTATCTCAAAAGGTGAAATTGTTGAGGGTAATAAATACGAAGTTTTAAAATCTCTTGAAACGGAATATGAATCACAGGTATGGAATGAATCTAACTACAATTTAATCATTTTCGCTTATGCGATATTAGTCGCTTTAGCCTTGTTGATGTTGCTCTTATTTCTACGAAAATATAGAATGGAAGTATTCCTAGATAATACAAAAGTGACGTTTATTTTCTTCAATATTTTATTGATGATTTTATTGACCACATTGGTTATAAATTATAATTCTCAATATATTTATGTGGTGCCATTATGTATCCTTCCATTGGTGTTAAAAGCATTTTTTGATGCAAGATTGGGATTATTTGCTCATGTACTTACCGTTTTATTATTAGGCTTTATTGTTCCTAATAGTTATGAGTACATGTTTTTGCAAATTATTGCTGGTATAGTTACAATTTTAACGGTTTCAGAGTTATATAAACGGGCGAACCTATTTATTTCAGTGGGACAAATTACACTGATATATATTATAGTTTATTTTGCTTTTTATGTGATTCAAGAAGGTGATATAACCAATTTAGATCCCTCAACATTTGGTCTTTTTGTGCTCTGCGGATTGGCAACATTATTTGTACAACCACTAATCTATATCTATGAAAAACTCTTCGGATTAGTATCTGATGTGTCCTTGTTAGAACTTTCAGATACGAATACCAAACTTTTAAAAGAATTATCAAATAAAGCTCCAGGCACATTTCACCATTCATTAAATGTCGCCAATTTAGCTGAAGCATCTGCTAATGAGATTGGAGCGAATGCAATGTTAATTAGAGTAGGAGCACTGTATCATGATATTGGTAAAATGAAAAACCCAACTTATTTTACTGAAAATCAAGCAACAGGAATTAATCCGCACGATGAGTTGTCATCTAGAGAAAGTGCAAAAATTATTATAGACCATACACTTGATGGCATTGAAATCGCTAAGAAAAATAATTTGCCAGACCGCGTTATTGATTTTATTAGGACACATCATGGCACAAGTATGGTATATTATTTCTATCGAAAGGAAAAAGACTTAAATGACGACACGGATGATGCCGATTTTAGATATCCAGGACCACAACCCTTTAGTAAGGAAACTGCAATTTTGATGATGTGTGATAGTGTAGAAGCTGCTTCAAAAAGTTTAAAGGAGCCTACCACTACAAAGATTGATAAATTTGTAGACACAATTATTAGCAAACAAATGGAAGATGGTCAATTCTTGAATGCAAATATCACGTTTAAAGAAATTCAATCCATCAAAAAAGTCCTTAAAACCAAGTTAGCGAACATATTCCATCTACGGATTGAGTACCCAGAATAATTTTTTGATAAAAATTTAAAAAAATAGTTGCGTTCTTTGTAATGATAAGTTACATTTGCATCCGCAATTTATTGCTAAGTTCATACAAAATTGGAGAGGTGCCTGAGTGGCCGAAAGGAGCGGTTTGCTAAATCGTCGTACCTAGAAATAGGTACCCAGGGTTCGAATCCCTGTCTCTCCGCTAATTTCATTAGAAATTATTTTAGATAACCAATTCGGGGTGTAGCGTAGCCCGGTTATCGCGCCGCGTTTGGGACGCGGAGGTCGCAGGTTCGAATCCTGCCACCCCGACTTTAAAAGCTGAACACTTATGTTCAGCTTTTTTTATTTTCAGAAGTTTGAAACTTAAGTTATAGATGTAGTCGAAATACCAAAATCTAAACAGAAATAGTGTTTTTAGAGTTTATGAGCAAAAAGAGACTTCTGGATAAACGAATTTAATCCTTCGATAAAGAATTTTTGAAATCACTTATAAATACATTTTGTTTCCACCGATTGGTTATAACAATAACATCATATGTCAAATTAGACTCGATTTCCATAGTTCGTAAACCGGTTGGATAGGTCTTTTCCGGTATCCCATCCCTAAAATAATGCTACAATAGTTTATTTTTTTAGTAATTTATTTAATTCATTTTTTATAAAGGTCAAACAGTCTTTGACTTCAGTGCTCTTCACATAGTCTAATAAGAAATTGATTTGAGCAATTTCAATTTTTATATATCTAGGACTATATAGAAGTTGGAAAATTTCTTTATACCATTTTAGTATTTTTTGGTCATGACCACCATCGTTATTGTCACTTACCAATAGAATAGCATAACTTATTTCAGTCATTCCAATAAGAACCGAGATATCAAGATCAGCTTTATCAAAGTCATCAAGCTCATTGTAGAATTCTCGCAAGTACGTATTGAGATCTGTTAAATTTTCGAATACTCTATTCTCATTAATACGTTTTATCAATTTATCATCTCCAAGCAGTTCAAGGATGTATCCTATAAATATCATATTTGAGATAGCATCTAAATACTGACCACTATATTTGTCAGATGAAATTTCTAAAGATTCACTATAATAGTCATAGGCCATTTTTAACTGCTCTATTTTGTGTTTTCCATCAAAATATTTAGCGGTTTGTTTAAATGCATTTCCCACAATATTTAATCTGTTAGAATTTCTTCCGGCAAGCGTGAGTAGTTTAATTTCACTCAGGTATTCTGCAATAGTATCATTGACTGCGTTTTTTTCTTTTGATTGTTTTGCAAGCTCAATATTGTCATCTAATCTGTAAGATTGTACCAAACAATATTGTTCTAAAGCTTTAATAGAGTAATTACCACTATCAAACTGAAATAGGCCTTTATACTTTTGATACGCAACTTCGGTCATCCCTAATTCGTCATAAATCATAGCTTCCTTTTCTAGTATAACGGCATCTAGTAAATTAGATTCTTGAGCGCGATCTACAAAGGCATCCAGTTTAGCAAGTGCCATAGATTTATCTTCTTTTTTATCTCTAATTGAAATGAGCAAGTTGTCTAAATCTGTATGAACCTGAGATGGTACTACATATTCTTGATTGTTTAGACTTGACTTCAGTCTGTTTTTGAACTTATAAAACTGGTTTCCGTAGCATTGGTATGCTCCCCAAGTATTAGTTGATGGATACTTTTGAAAGCACTCAAAACGTGCAAATTGTACCGAATTACCAAAATCATAACCTTGTAACATGCGTTTGTAAAAGGTTTCGGCAAACGCTTTAGCTGCTGAATCATCAACAGCCCAACCTGAAATGATAATGGCTTTTACACCCATTTCTATAAGTTGTGTTCCTACGTTTGCTGCTAAGCGATATCTATTTCTGCTGTAGGCATCATCTTTTGCATTTAAAGTTCCAGAATAGCAACAGTTAATAAATACAAATTCAGGGACGTAACCTATTTGATTAATCATTGCTGGATCTATACAAATTCCATTTCCTATGGCAATACCTATATTGCAATTTTCAGGATCATAAATACCATGTCCAGCAAAGTGCATAATTTTATAATGCTTACTGAATAACTCCATCATGATATTCTTGGCGTTAGAATTCATCAACGGATTGACATTAAAGTTTGCATTTTTGAGCGTGTTGGTCACCCATTCAGCTTCTGCTTTAGCTGCGGGTAACTGCGGTAAATTATTTTGATTGTACATCGGGTCACCAACAACAAAAGCTTCCATATTATTTAATGCCACAGGATTAAAGTAGCTCACATCTTTGGTGATGAGTTGCCTAATAAAACTTGAAGTCACAGATGCAGGAATATCGGTAGTGCTAGTGTCATGTAATAGTTCCCACGGAATTTGAGCCGCAAACTTATCTATTTTTAAAACCAAATTATTTTGATTTCTGAATGTGTTTTTAAAGTCATTGGGAATGAGCATTTCAAACAAGGACTTTGATAATCGTTTATCCCAGCTCGAGCTTACTGACATCTCGCTTAGCAAATGATTTATTTTGTGCAATCCAATACCCACCATTTCCTGCTCTACTCTTGCCAATCCATTGGTCGCGGAATACTTAAAGCCGTCTACATCACCATCTAAAGTTTCACAAACTTTATCCACATCTTTATGGCTTTCAATGTGTAGATTATACCACCAATCATAGTCGCTATTTTGGAATATTTTTTTCTTTTTTGCTCCTGCACGACGCATAATTCCTTTTTTAAGATTAAAGACAATGCGATTATCAGTATTTTGCATTCTTGTTAAACTGAAATAGGCTTCACTCGCAACAGTTTCATAATAGTTTACAATTTCTACATCTTTGATAAGTTTTAGCCCTTCTCCAGTGTCCTTAATTTGCTGATTGGCTTCTGCAATACCTAATAAAATACCTTTTATGGAGTCTTCAACAGGCATTTTTCCGTAGCCGATACCCATTAAAACAATTGAAATGCCAGAAGCATATTTTTTAGCCCTAGGCAACGTATAATTATCTCGCATGAACATGGCATATTTTAATACAGCTTGCTTTACGGTTTTAGAAAGCATGTACGATGTCAGTGTTCCAGAAGCTCCCAATCCACAAACAATGGCGCCTTTTGGTTGCGTATTCAAATTAAAAAACACTTCACTCTCTCCAATTTTTCCAGGATAATATCCAATGCCTAAACGTTGAGAAAGTCGGTTGCTTAAATAGGCGTCAAGTGCTTTTTCAGAACTCAATATTAAATCCATAAAGAAGTGTCCTACCATAACTGGGTAGGCTGAAACTTTAAGGTCGCCATGAATGACTTTGATATTAAAGGACTCCGTTTCTGGTTCACTTTTTTGTTGCGTATCGAAGATTGCTTTGACGACGGCTTCAGAATCGTACAATGGTTCTGATGATTCAAAGACCTCCGAAATAATTTCTCCACCTCGTGATGCTGGCTGCTGTGTATTTAATCTATTGGTACTTCCTGTGGCTAAAATTTCAGAAATACCTTGAAAAATATAAGTTTCATTTGCCAATTCACCATGCGACGTATGCGTGTAGTATAAATTTGAGGTATTTAGTAACTGTTTTGGAATACCTGTTTGCCACGTGACACTGCCATCTCCATGTGATGTCGCTTTATAAATGAGCTTTTTGTAGCGTGATAAAAATCGATTTTTGAATGTGTAATCAAAAACCGTTTTGTCCGATTGACCGCAGATATAATAAATGTTTCTAAAATCATCATTGTCTAATTCATCTAGAAAAGTTTGTACATTTTCTCTGTATGTTTTGAAACCTCCAAGCGATTTTTTGTTGCTCGATGGCTTTGGCATGTGTTTTAGTTTTGCTTTTTTATCTAGTGCTTCCCAAAATTTATCATCCCAAAAGGGTCTATTGGTGCCACTTTCAATAGGCAATAGCTCAAATACACCAGGAAATTTCCAAAAGATTTTTAGTAAATCACCACGATCATTTTTAAAATCAATAAAGGCTAATTGTTTAACTCTTCCGCTATGACCTGTAAGGACTTCCATTATGAGGTACGACCCTAACCAAGGGGTTCCTAACATAACAAATCTATTATTTACATTTTGTTTAAATCTGGTCCAGGTCGCAGAATGGTTCATCATACATTGACGGACAACCAATCCACCCATAGAATGTGCGATGATATGAATTTTAACACTGTGGTTATCGATGAGGTTCTCGAGTTCTTCTTTTAATTTTTTTGCGGCTTCTTGAAGTGATTTCCTCCAATCGAATTCAAGGGTGATGACATCATATTTGTCCTGTAGGTGATCCGCTAATTTCCCGTAGTATTTTTTTATAACACCACTGGCTTTAACATTATCAGCACTTATAAAAAGATTTTTTGCGATGGCACCGTCGTTGAGTTCTCGCATATCTACCCATTGGTCTTCTTCATTTCGTGTTAGTGTAGATCCCATAATCCCAGGAACGATAATAACAACGTCTCTGGTGATACTCTCTGGGTGAATGCTTACGCCTTCTAACGATAAAGCATCGAGCAGAATACCTCTTTGTCCATCGGTATAAATATACTTTTCAAACAAGGTTACTGGATGCTCTTCATTTTCTCTTAAGGCTTCCATGATTGCTGGACATGAATCATGGGTAGAAAAGTAATTGAAGTGGTTCGTTGTGCTTCCTTTTGATGTGAATTTATAGATGCCATTTTTTCGTTTTATACCATGTTCCATACGTCTGGTATCCACAACCAAATCATTATCACCTTCATAAAATAGATTGGCAAGAATGACCTTTAATGAGGTGAAGTTAATACCACTAACATCGGAGTCACCTGCAATATTATATAAGTCGCTCACAACAGAAGTGTCAGAGGAATTCATCATTTTTTGAAACAAAGATTCTGGCATCATACAGTTTAAACCTGGCAGAACTTCTGGGTTTTCTTTCTGACTTATCAGGTCTAAAAGAAAAGCTTTTACTGAATGATATATCGGATTTCCTATTCCAAATGACAGTGAAATAGCATTGAGTAGTAAGTTGAAAAAGTGGTCTGCTCTTCGTGATAAAATTGTCGTTCCGCTTGATGGAGCCGCAACCCGAATCACTTTATTTACGATTATTTTTTTTCTTTTAGCGATAGTATTAATGTCTCGCATTAATTGCTGGTTAGCTTTTTCTTCGTCTGATTTTAAGATATTGATCTCATTTTTGCTGAAACCTACAATGGCATTTCTATGGTCGCATTTGGCTAAAATATCAGCAACTAAACCACCTCTTGAATGACTTATGATATCAATTTTACATCCTTGAGGACAATCATTAAGAAAATCTAATGCATTTTGAAGCGGACTAACGGATAACGTAAAATGTTCAAGACACAAGATGCGGTTATCATATAATTCAACCATTTCGCTCCATGTCGAATTGTTGTTATTTAAATTGGAAAACGCATCAACTGTGGTTGATAATGTGCCATGAATGAAGACTAAATAAGATTTTGAAGTATCTGCAGCACAGGTATAAGCAACTCTATTAAGCTTTGCGTCTAGCTGATACAAACCAGGATGTGACTGAATTTTTTGATCATAAGATTCAGCTAATTTTTCTATAGCTACTTTAGCAATAGGTTTGGGACTGAATATACTAAAAACCTTGACCATAGCACGTTTAACGAAACTACGATTGTTATCTTCTGAAATTATCTGTATATCAAAAACATAGTCTTCACTCGATAACGAACGACTCGTTAAGGTCTTTTTGTCATAGATTTCTTGTACATCATCAGGATGTCCTATCCATTCGGTATTATCTGTAAATTGTAAAGCAACAAGATCATTCTCTTCAAAGCTTACCATATTCTCTTTGTTGCTTGAACGGGTAGTTGAGACTTCAATGTAAGATTTTAACTCAAATTTTTGCCCTATGGTATTTGGTATCACGTAGTCTACGACGTTGACATCCCTTTTAATTCCTACAATTTTCGCTTTTTTGGTCATTGTAATTCGTTTAATGTTGATTTATGACAAATTCAGTACTTATGTTTCAGCTACTATTTAAGAGTAATATGAGCTCTTTTAATTTGAGATTAAATAGCTAGTGATCATATTGACATCAAAATATTGGGTATAAGAATTAGCCTGAGTATAGACCATTCAAATACACATAAATTATTAGAAAAATTATTAGGGGAATTGCTTCATGATTGAGAGGGAATTTCAATAATGATTTACTAAAAGTATTAAATTTCAATTGATTACACAAATTAGTGCTTCTGAGAATCTATTGAAATCACTGATTGTTAGTTGAATTTAATAGGAAGTATACTTGCCTTTTTTTTGTCACAAAACTGAACATGTTATCACATATACTATTGCTATAAACTTATATAATTATCTGCTATTTTTTAATCTACTAAAATTACCAACGGTAGTTTCTCTCGGAAAATAAAGTTTAGGTTTTGATTATTTCCGAAGTTCATTTCTTTGAAAAATAGTTCCGAAACAATAGTCAAATTATACTATTCAGAAATCCAGATGAATAAATCCCTAAAAATGGGGATTGTCAAACCTGCTCATTATGAGTAACTTGGAAGGGTTGAGCGCGTTGTTTAGTATCTAGTAACCCATGAGCAAAATAATGGAATATGATTTTTGAGGTTCTACAAATAATTACAGAAGACGTTAACGGTTACCTTAATAGTAATTCAGTATCGTTAGATAATATTGCGACTGTAGCTTCAGAGCAAGGGGATACTAATGGATCTACGACAGATATTATTTTGACACTCCTAAATATACAGGAAGAAGGTACACTTAAAAATACACCTAACTATTCGGTAAATGGAACCACAGTTGCCTATAAAAATCCTATTGTAAATCTCAATCTATACATTCTTTTCAGCGCAAATAATACCGATTATGCGGAGTCGCTCAGAAAATTATCGTCGGTCCTTGGCTTTTTTCAAGGTAAAAAAGTGTTTACGCAATCTAATACCATCTATAACAGAGATAATGCATTGATGAATAATATTTCAGATTTCAAATTTGTAGTCGATTTATTCACACCAACGTTTGAAGAACTCAATTTCGTTTGGGGAACACTTGGTGGAAAACAAATGCCATCAGTCATGTATAAGGTGAGTTTGATTAAAATAGAGAGAGAGACGATCATAAGTAAAGGCGGCTTGGTAACTCAAGTCAATGGCGAATTAAATCATATTAATTAATGGCTTTTAATACGACATATAAACAACTATTTGAAGTTAAACTACTGCACAATTATTTTTTAAATGATGGGACTGTAGCGTTTTCCTCAATGAATCCTGTCGATCAACAAAAGCGCTTAAAACCTTATGATATATTAGAGTTTGTGACCATTGTTCCCACTCGAGATACCATCGAAAAAATGCGAGGTTATAACATTCTTTTTAAAACTCAAAAAAGCGGTTTTTCGACATATACAAAATTGGAAGAAGGGACCCAAAACACGCCCTTTATAGTGTTACCCGATGATTTAAACTTGAAATTTATTTTAAAACTCAAGGATAGCTTTTTTGGTAACTATACAAATCTAGCACCAGGCGGAACTGAAATTTTCTACTTCGGAAATTCAAAACCAAGTACTGAAGGTAATAGCTTTAAATATATCCCTAAAAATACTGATAATGAATTAATTACTGATGAATATAAGTTGTCTACTAATGGGTCAAAGGCAATTATGGAGACTCTAACGGGTCAACAGTGTATTAATGTCTTTGCTGTTATTGAGCTCAAAATGATTGGAGATGATAACAGTTTGAATATACTAACCGTATCCGGCGATTTAAGAAATCAGCTACCCATTTTTAAAATTCATTTTAATAACAGACAAACATTTTGGCGTTACAAACGTGTATCAGACGATACTGAAATATTTACCACAGCAGCCACAAACCCTTTAACAAAATTTGGTTTTATAGAGGTAGAGCATAATGGAGATAAGTTTCCTAATCCAAACGCAAATCAGATTATAACAGACAATAATAATTTTTTTTCAGACATATACATTTAAATTAAGAAACCATGGCAAAAACGTACAGAACACCAGGAGTTTACGTAGAGGAGATCTCAATATTTCCTCCTTCCGTAGCTCAAGTAGAAACAGCTATTCCAGCTTTTATAGGCTATACCGATATAGCAGAGAAAAATAATGAAGAATTAGATTTAAAACCTACAAGGATAAGCTCCTTACTAGAATACGAAACTTATTTTGGTAAAGCCTTAAATGAGGCCAATATAACGGTAACTATTACTGATGAAATTGATAGCACAGGACCAACAGTACTAAATCGTAAAATAGTTGTAGCTGAAGGTGCTACCCAACCGTACTTGATGCATTATGCCATGCGCATGTATTTTGATAATGGCGGTGGACCTTGTTATATAACTTCAGTAGGAGACTATGATGCGAGTATTAGCCTTACAGATTTAACAAATGGCCTGAATGCAGTAAAAGCATTTGACGAGCCAACATTATTTGTGTTTCCTGATGCTTTAAATCTGTCTGCAGGGAACTATTATACGCTAATTAATAGAGCGTTGACCCAATGTGTTGATTTAGGAGATCGTTTTACCATTATAGATATGTATGGGAATGATAGTACTACGTTAAGAGCAAGCAATACTCTTGGCAGTGGGACAGATCTTTTAAAATATGGTGCTTCTTACCATCCATTTCTAAAAACGGTATACAATTTTGCCTTTGCTGCTGCTGATGTTACTATTGCTCATAATACGGTTGATGAATCTGATACAGCTGGAACCGGTCAATTTGACGGCAACGTTTTAAGTGATTTGGAAGATGAGACTTCTGCCTCTTTTGATTTAGTAACCTACAACCAACTAAAGTTAGAAATAAATAGAAAAACAGTCACTTTACCGCCTAGTGCAGCAATGGCAGGTATTTACGCTAGAGTAGATAGCAGTCGTGGTGTTTGGAAAGCTCCTGCAAATGTCTCAGTAAATTCTTGTTTAGAACCTTCAATCAAAATCACTCACGAACAGCAAGAAGGTCTTAACGTTGATACCTCAGGTAAATCAATCAATGCCATTCGAACATTCACTGGAAAAGGTGTCATTGTTTGGGGAGCACGAACTCTTGCAGGAAATGATAATGAATGGAAATATGTTCCAGTAAGACGTTTCTTTAACATGGTTGAAGAATCTGTTAAAAAAGCATCAGAACAGTTTGTATTTGAACCTAATGACGCTAATACTTGGATAAAAGTAAGAGCCATGATCGAGAATTTCTTGATTCTACAATGGCGAGCGGGAGCACTTGCTGGAGCCAAACCAGAACAAGCATTTTATGTCAGAGTAGCCTTGGGAGAAACCATGACTACCGATGATATTTTAAATGGACGAATGAATATCGAAATTGGAATGGCAGTGGTTCGTCCTGCAGAATTTATCATACTTAAGTTCTCTCACAAAATGCAGGAAGCTTAATAAAACCCAAAATTGAATTCGCCACAAGCGATTTTTAATTTTGAAGGTTGAATTAATCCCGCTGAGGAGCGGGAACTCATAAAATTAAATAACATAATCAATAAAACATAAAATCATGGCAGAATATCCATTACCAAAGTTTCATTTCTCGGTAGAATGGGGAGGGACAAAAATAGGTTTTACAGAAGTTTCAGGACTAGATGTAGAAACCGAAGTGATTGAGTACAGAGAGGGTTCAAGCCCAGAATACAGCAAGATTAAAATGCCTGGAATGCAAAAATATTCCAACATTACCTTAAAACGAGGCACCTTTAATAGTGATAACGAGTATTATGAATGGTGGAACACTGTAAAATTAAATACAATAGAAAGACGTGACATTACCATTAATCTTTTAAATGAAGAGCATGAACCTGTGGTGTCCTGGAAAGTGAAAAATGCCTGGCCAGCTAAAGTGCAATCTACAGATCTTAAAGGCGATGGCAATGAAACTGCAATTGAATCTATGGAAATCGTTCACGAAGGATTAGTAACACAAAATGACTAACTATGGGATCGTTTCCACCTATAACGAGCTTTCACTTTTCGGTGATATTTTTGAACTTAGGTTCAGATGTTGATATCGGATTTCAATCTGTTAGCGGACTTTCGGGAACTATAGATACAGAAACTATTGCCGAAGGTGGTGAGAATAGATTTAAACATCAACTCCCAATAGGTGTGACGTTTCCTAATTTGGTTTTAAAGCGCAGCTTGCAGATTAGCTCTGTGCTGACTGCCTGGTGTGAAGATGCTATTGAAAAGTTCATCTTTAATCCCATAGATCTTTTGGTCATTTTGCACAATGACGAGCATTTGCCTTTACATACCTGGAAAGTTGTTCATGCCATCCCAGTAAGTTGGTCTATATCTGATTTTAATGCCGAAAATAGTGAATTAGCTATTGAAACTTTAGAACTGAAGTATCAATATTTTAAGTCAATTCCAGAAAAAGATATCCCATCACCTTTTTAATTTAATTATAGAAATTATGCCAGTCGAAATAAAAGAACTTCATGTTAGAATCAATGTAGGTGAACCTGCTGATAAAAAGCGAGTACCAAAAAATACGGCCAATAATAAAGAGATGATTGTTGCAGAATGTGTGGAGCAGGTGATGCAAATCATATCAAATTCAAAAGAACGATAAATCATGTTTCAAACCGGTGAACTTACGAAATTGAGAATCATTGCTTACAGTGATGAGGCATTTAAAAACGAGATTGGTGATGGTGAATTTATTACACTAATCAATCCAGATAAATATGCTTTTAGTTATAAGATTGAGCAAAACGAAGATCAGGCGTCTGGTACAAGTACTAATGCACCAAAATTCAACAAAATCCTACCTGAAAACCTTGACCTTAATTTTGTGTTTGATCGCACAGGAGCTATTAAAACTTCTAGAGCTTCGGAAGATGGAATTATCGGTGATATCGAAAAGTTTAAAAAAGTTGTTTTTGATTATAATGGCGACCAGCACAAACCTAATTATTTGAAGGTGTCTTGGGGAACACTGCTGTTCAAGGGAAGTTTAACCGAAATGAATATAGAGTATAAACTTTTTAATCCAGACGGAACACCGATTAGAGCTACAGCAAATGTCAAATTTCAAGGCATGGTAGAAGATGATTTAAGAGTTGCAAAAGAAAATAATCAATCACCAGATTTAACCCATTTAAGAACCGTTAAGTTCGGCGATACGCTACCCTTAATGTGTCATAGGATTTATGGCGATTCAAAATATTATTTAGAAGTCGCAAAGGTAAACAATATTAACAATTTTAGAAGCTTGCCAACAGGCAAACAAATCTTCTTTCCGCCGTTACAAAAAACATCGTAAGCATATGAATAATAGCAGAATCATACAAACCTCAAAAAGCGCAGATCTTGTGACCTTCAAAGTAATTGTTGAAGGTGAGGAGCTTTCTAAAAAGTATCAGGTTAAACAAATTCTGGTCAATAAGGAAGTGAATAGGATTGCCTCTGCAACGATTGTACTCATTGATGGTGATGCTGCTAATCAAGATTTTGAATTGAGTAATGAAGACTTATTTATTCCAGGAAAAAAAATAGAAATTTCCGCAGGTTACCATTCTGATGAAGACAGCATTTTTAAGGGTATGGTCATTAAACATAGTTTGAAGATTAGAGCCAAATCTGCTTTGTTGATTATAGAATGTAAGGACGAATCAGTTAAGCTCACTATTGGCAGAAAAAGTAACTACTTCTATGATAATACCGATAGTGATATTTTTGAGACCATCATTGATAATTATGGCCTAGAAAAAGATATAGAATCAACAAATTATACACATAAGGAGTTAGTGCAATATCATACTTCGGATTGGGATTTTATGGTGTCACGAGCGCAGGCAAATGGAAAATTGTGTTTTGTTGACGATGGGAAAATCACAATAAAAAAACCAGAAATCGATCAAGAAGAAGTTGAAACCGTAAGCTTTGGAGCGACGTTATTAGATTTTGATGCAGAAATTGATGCCAGAAATCAAGTGAGTAAAGTATCATCTTATGGTTGGAATCCTTCTGATCAGGAACTGCTCGAAATTGAAGCTAATGATCCAAATGTTCAACTCAACGGAAATTTATCATATTCGGATTTAGCGGCAACGATTGATCTTCAAAACCTTGAACTAAGACACGGAGGAATCATAAGTGATGTTCAACTTCAGGATTGGGCTGATGCTAAATTACTATTTCAGCAACTGGCAAAAATCCGTGGGAAAGTTAAATTTCAAGGGATTCCTATTGTAAAACCAGGAACACTTTTAAAACTTGAAGGTGTAGGTGAACGTTTTAATGGTAAAGTATATGTCACGGCAATACGACATCAAATCACAGAAGGTAATTGGACTGTTGACGCACAATTTGGATTAAACCCAACATGGTTTTCTGAAACTTTTGATATCAGTCCGCAGCCAGCTTCCGGATTAATTTCAGCGATAAACGGACTCCAAGTCGGTATTGTTTCGCAATTACAAGATGATCCCAATGGAGAGGATCGCATTTTAGTGCAATTGCCAATCATTAATAATGAAGAGCAAGGTATTTGGTGCAGAGTATCCTCATTGGATGCAGGTGATTCACGAGGTGCATTTTTTAGACCAGAAATAAGTGATGAGGTCATTGTGGGTTTTATTAATGATGATCCTAATGATGCTATTGTCCTTGGGATGTTGCACAGCAGCGCAAAACCAGCGCCAATTGTGGCCTCAGATGATAATCATGAAAAAGGCTTTGTTACCAGGAGTGACATGAAAATCCTTTTCGACGATGACAAAAAATCAATCACTATTGAAACACCAGCAGGAAAACGAATTTCGTTAGATGAAGATGCTGGAAGTATAATCGTTGAAGACGAAAACTCTAACGTATTCACAATGGATTCTAGTGGAATAGCCATGGAAAGCGCAGGAGATATCAATATAAAAGCGACAGGAGATGTTAATATAGAAGGTAGTAATGTAAATGCAAAAGCCAATATTCAGTTTAAAGCAGAAGGTGCAGCAGGTGTCGAGATGTCATCAGGCGCTACTGCCGTTCTCAAAGGGTCATTGGTTCAAATAAATTAATAAAATAAAACAATAATATATGCCAGCAGCAGCTAGAATAGGAGATATGCATATTTGTCCAATGGTAACAGGTACTGTTCCACATGTTGGAGGCCCTATTTTACCAGCAGGAGAACCAACAGTATTAATTGGAGGAATGCCTGCCGCAAGAGTAGGAGATATGGCAACTTGTATCGGTCCGCCAGATACCATAATAGCAGGATCTGCAACAGTTTTAATTGGTGGAATGCCTGCAGCGCGA
>Ga0316189_10001143_pt1 | contig 26373 bp, 23 predicted proteins | sample LowCovwburrow_MG_FD_204930 | JGI IMG/M metagenome (GOLD analysis project Ga0316189, IMG submission 204930) | Coastal sediment microbial communities from Maine, United States - Lowes Cove worm burrow | ecosystem: Environmental > Aquatic > Marine > Coastal > Sediment | place: USA: Maine... | reverse complement strand
GATGGCTGGCGATGGCTCGCGCGCCTGTGCGACGCGCAGCTGGGCGGATGCCTTGCCGACGACATGGGGCTCGGCAAGACGATTCAGTCACTCGCGTTGCTGTGTCTGCGGCAAAAGCTCGGCCCCGCGCTCGTGGTTTGCCCAACCTCGGTCATCGGCAACTGGGCCGATGAATGCAAGCGGTTTGCGCCGAAGCTTCGCGTCCACATACTGCCCGACACCGAGAGGCAGGCCTTGCTCGACACGCTGGGCCCGCGCGATGTCCTTGTCCTCAGCTACGGCTTGTTGGTTCGTGAACAAGAGGCGCTGTGCAAGATCAGCTTTGGCACCGCCATCTTCGACGAAGCGCACGCGCTCAAGACCTCCACCTCCCGTCGGGCAAAGGCTGCGTTTGCGATTCAGGCTGCCGCCCGCGTCACGCTCACGGGCACCCCGATCGAGAATCACCTCGGAGAGCTCTGGTCTGTCATGAACGCCACGGTGCCGGGCCTGCTGGGAACAAAGAACAGCTTCGACGAGCGGTTCGCCAAGCCCATACTCAAGGGCCAACCTGGTGCGATGGACCAGCTGCGCACATTCCTCGAGCCATTCCTGCTACGCCGGACTCGCAAGGAAGTCCTGACCGAGCTGCCCCCGCTGACCGAGGTCACGGTGCGTGTCCCTCCATCGGCGGCGCAGCTGGCCTACTACGAGGCGATCCGTACCCGCGCCCTCGATCAGGTGGAGGCGGCACGCGAAAACCCGGGCAAGGAACGCATGCGTCTGCTGGCCGAGATTACGCGTTTACGCCAGGCGGCCGTCGACCCTCGTCTGCTCGACGACGACGTCGCCCCTTCCGGAGCCAAGCTCGATGCCGTTTGCCAGCGCGTCGTTGCGCTCCACGCCGATGGCCACAGCGCACTGGTGTTCACTCAGTTTCTCGGCTGCATCGACCACCTCCAAGACGCCATGGCAGACGCAGGCCTCGAGGTCCTCACGCTCGACGGCTCGACGCCGGCCAGGGTCCGACGCGACCGCATCGACGCGTTCCAGCGGGGCGAGGCTGACGTGTTCATCATGAGTCTCAAAGCGGGGGGCGTTGGGGTGAACTTGACCCGTGCCGACTACGTGATTCATGTCGACCCGTGGTGGAACCCTGCCACCGAGGACCAAGCGACAGCTCGAAGCCATCGCATGGGCCAAGACCGCCCCGTCACCGTCTACAGAATGATCAGCGCGGGCACGATCGAAGAGCGCATCATGGCGCTCCATGAGACCAAGCGCGACCTGGCCGACAATCTGCTCGGCGGCATGGACAAGGCACGCAAGCTCGACCTCGAGGCGCTCCGCGAGCTGCTCGGTTAAGCTCGTGCCGGCTTGGCGAACGTTCGCAAGAACTGAGCATCTGACGGGATCGGGGCGTGAGTGCTGGTGCGCCGTGCTTTTCACCGCTTGTCGGTTTGTCTGAGGCCGCCGCCCGTGCCCATGTCAGCGTCGTCGTCGTCGGCGTCGTGAAGGGAGCGGAGCGCCGAACTCGAGTGTCGTGGGATTGGTGTCCTCGCTGTTAGTCTTGAGCGCCTAGCTTCGACGGCCGTTCGCGTTTGTCGGTGTGGGTCGACACAGGAAATCTGCAGGACCCCTGCCGTACCGCCGCAGCTCACCGCAAAGGGCGGCAGCGTGGCGCCACGGCAGCTCTGCGAACACGTGGGATCCGGAGACGTCGGTGGCGTACTGTCACCGAGCCGCATGCAGACGTTCGATGACCTCATGGATCTCTCGCGCGCCGATGCTGGCTGGCGCGCGCACATCTCCGCCGACTGGATGCAGGGGAGGGGATCGTTTGGTGGGCTTACTGCGGCGTTGGCAATCCGGGCGCTCCGCCACGACCTTGGCGATGCGCGGCCGCTCGTGTCGCTGGACATCGCGTTCATCGGCCCCGCGGGAGGCGATGTCGACATCACGACGGAGACCCTCCGCAAGGGGCGCAACGTGACCCACGCCGCCGCCGAGATTCGGTCCGAGGGCAACCCCGTCGTGCGCGCCCACGCGGTTTACGGCGTCGCGCGCCCGACGGGGATCACGGTCGCCGCACCACTCGCGAATCCATCGGGCGCACGCGACTCGGTCGAGCCCTGGCCGCACTTGCCGGGCATCATGCCCACGTTCACCCAGCACTTTGAGTTCCGTGCCACCGAGGGGGACGTGCCGTTCTCGGGATCGTCCCGCGCAACGATGGGCGGCTACGTGCGGTTCGTATCCACACCGTCGTCGGAGCTCACAACCGAGACGCTCGTCGCGCTCGTCGACGCCTGGCCGGGTCCGATGCTGCCCCTGGGCGAGCGGCCGTTTCCAGCGAGCAGCGTACGTATGTCGGTTCAGGTTGTCGGCGCTCCGCCAGCCGATTTTGAAGACGACTATTGGTTCCACAGCGAGTGCATCGCGGCCGAGTCCGGCTACGCAACGATCGTAGGTCGCCTGTACGCGGGCGAAACGCTCGTGCTGTGGATGGAACAACTCGTCGCCTATTTCGACGCCTAGCAGGCGGCCAGGTCGAGTACCCTGCGCGCCGTGGCCAAGCAGACTCTTGAGCTTTGGGTGACCGAGGATCCACGCCGCCCCAAAACGGAAGCGGGCGAGCTGATGGAAGTGCCCGACTCTTGGGAACTCCTGCCACCCGGCGACGCCGCGCTGACCCGTCGCGTGAAGGCGGCGGGCCCGGCATGGGTGGTCAAGAAGAAGCGTGGGCGCCGGACGTTTAGCCAAGGCGTCTGGGCGCCCGCCGACACGATCACGCAGATCCGCGCTGACCTCGAGGTCGAGCGCGCCGACCCCAAGTACGCCGCCAAGCTCGAGGCGGGCCGGAGCCGCCGTCGGGAAGAGCAAAGCCGCTACGTCGAGACGTTCGTGGTCGAGGTGCGCTTGTTTTTGGCGTTCGCCCGCGAGTACGAAGCGCTCGAGGCTGAGCTCGCCACGGCCATCGCCGAGCACGCCACGCCTGTGGGCAGCGGTACCGTGGCGCGGACGCAGCGCATCCCCGTCGAGCGACGGGCCGAGGCCGCGACCATCGCGTGGCTACGGCACCAGACCACGGGCTACGACGACATGAAGATCCCGCGCGTCAAAGGCATGCGCCGAGAGGTGCGTCGGATGTTGGCCGAGCGCTCGCGCCGTTTGCTCGGGACCTATCGGCGGGGCGAAGCCGCTGGCGAGGATTGTCCGCTGCGGGCAGCGCTCGACTGGTCCCCGTTCTAGGCCAAGCTTGGGACCGATGAGCCTCAGGGACGCTCGCTGAAGTCGACCTGGAAGGTGTCGAAGATGGCGGCGAACTTGGGCACCAATGTATCCACCGTGGGAGGATCGGCGTTGGTGCTCACGAGCAGCATGACGCCCGTCTTCGCCTCTGCGCCTTCGAAGAACACCCACGCGGTTGCGGCCGGGCCGTGCATGTCCTTGCCCACCGTCAGTCCGGCCCAGCGCTTCACACCGCCAACGGTCACCTCCCCGGTCGGCCCCACCGTGGCGCCGCGATCGCGGTTGTGCTTGGTGACGTAGTCGGTGACGCCCGCCGCTGTGTTTGCAACGTCTTGCACAGCCCGGACCTCCACCCACATCGACCCGCCGGGGGGCGAGCTAAGACTGGTGATCGTCATATCGCTCGGCCTGCTGGGCGAACCGAGCCCGGGTGGGTACGAGAAGCTGACCGCGTACGGAGGCAGGCCTGAGCTCGACGCTTGGGCCGCCGTGATCGTGAAGGCGCCGACCTTGCTCGGGCTCACTTTCGGAGCTGCGCCTTTCGGCTCCGCTGGGGAATCTGCGGCGGGCGTTGTCTTCGGTGCAGGTGCCTCTGGAGTTGCGGCTTGGGGCGAAGCAGGGTCGGACGGAGCATTGCCACACGCGGCGATCGTGAGGGCCAGCGCTGAACTCGCTGCGATCTTGGCAGCCGCCAACCCGGAAACGCGTGAATGGAGGATCGGTCGCATGAAAAGGCCGAACATGGTCGAAACCCGCGGGAGTCGCAGGCGACGGTAGCACGCGAGGACGTCGGAGTAGGCTCCAACGCGGCTTAGGTTTGATCGACTCCGCGCCAAGATCGTGCCGGAGCTTGAGTCGAAGCGACGGGCGCTGGACTCACTCGATCGGGCGCTTGGCGTTGATCCGCGGTACAGGTTGGTTGTGGTGCAACAGATCGAGAGTCCGCATGGGGTCACGACTTTCGGGTCGCACGTGCTTCGGGTCAGCCCGGACCGGGCTGCGATCACGGTGGCTATCAATCGGATGGCGGCCGAGCCCGCGGCGGCTTTTCGCGAGACGAAGGAGGCGACGAATCGGGTTCGGGCGTTCCTGAAGACGAGCGCAGTCGACGATCGCGAGGTCCGCTCGTCGCGGATTACATTGGAGACGCGCTTTCGTCGGGTCGGCAACGTGGACGAGTTTGTCGGCCATCGGGCGAGCATCGAGATCACCGTGGCGCTCACCGAGCTCGACCTGCTCGAGACGCTGTTGGTCGGCGTCGTCGAGAACGGCGCCGATCAAGTCCGCAGTGTTCGCTTCCACACCTCCCAGCTGCGAGAGCATCGAGCAACGGCGCGTGTCGCCGCGCTGAAGGCCGCGCGCGACAAGGCCGAGCTGTATTGCAAAGCGGCGGACGTCACCCTGGGCAAGGTGCTGCACATCGAGGACACCGACCCCACCAAAGCGGGGCGCCGCGGCTACGGGCACATGGTCGATCAAGACTTTACCGAGCTCGGCGACAATAGCCCTGGCGCATACGACCCGGGGGCGATCTCTGTATCTGGCGCGGTGGTCGTAAGCTTCGCGATCCTCTGAGTCGCTTCAAAAGCGACTCACGTCTCGGCGCATCGGTGTGCGTCGGCAATGCGCCGCCACGATCGCGTTTTCGCCAGCGTCGGGGGAGGTCAGCTCGACGCGGGCGATGACCTCGGCCTCGTTGTCGGCGTGCCCGGTCTCGGCACCATCGTGCCCGTGATGGTCGTGGTTCTCCCTACGCGTTGTGTTTGCGTGCAGGACGCCGACGAGGGCGTGTTTCGCGTGGGCTCCGACACTCCGGGCACTGGCCCACGAGTTGGACCTCGGCGTCGGCGAGCGCTTCTTGCCACTGGGTCAGATTTGTGGGCAACGAGACCTGCGCTTCCTCGAGGCAGCGGACATCGCCGCAATCGCGGCAGGCGAAATGCGGGTGCACGTGTGTTGGTATGCCGCCCTCTTGGGCTGCAAACCGCGTCACGCCCCCGACACGGGACGCCACTCGCGCCAACCCAACCTCGTTGAGCTTGACCAGGTTGCGATAAAGCGTGGCTGGATCCCAGTCGTCGGTGCCAAGCGCGTCGACCACTTCTGCGTGAGACAGCGGTCGGTCCGTATCGTTCAACAGACGAAGGACGGCCGCACGTGGGGCCGTTGCGCGGACACCAGCGGCGCGGAGAATCTGCTTGGACTGCTGGCGGGTGACCTTGGCCATCGTGTTCATGGTCGACGATAGGGCACGACGAAGGCTGTTGCAAGTCGAGTGCAACAGCACACCACCCCTCGTGTGGGGTCATTCGCGTCCTTGTGGGCGAGAATTCGACGGGTTGTACATATCAATTGCAAATGCAATTTGAGCGCGATAGCCGACGCCATGCGAGACCAGCGAACACCAGGTTGGCTTGGCAATCGTTGAGTGCCGCGCTGCTCGCAACGGGACGCGCAGACGATGAGCTCAACGACATCGACGATGGCGATGAGCATGGCGATCACGGGCACGATGACCATGGCCATGACGATCACGGCCATGACGAGAACGCCGAATCATAGGTCTTCACCCGGGTGAAGGCCCTTGCGATTCCCGGCCCCCACAACTGCCGTTGGCGCTACCCTGCGCGACGGTGACGCAAATCCCCTCGGTGGTGTTCCCGCGGCTGGCGACCAGCGTCGTGGCGCGGCGGTACGTCAGCGACGGCGCGTCAAGGGTGGTGCTGTTCGACTCGAGCGCCGATGACGTCCTGTCGATCCGAGACCGCGAGTGGGAGATCATCGCGGCCGCGGACGGCACGCGCGACCTCGCTGGGATCGCGATTGCGGCGGGGCGCCAGGGCGTGCGCGTGACCCCACAGGAGGTGGGGCGTCTGATCGGTCAGCTCGCTCAGCGCGGGATGATGGTCGCCACGCCAGAGCCCTCGCCGCCCCCCGTAGCGCCCGTGCCCCCTGAGGATCGCCCCGTGGTGCCGATGCCCGGCTACGGCTTGCGCTGCGACCGATCGGGCGGCTGCTGCCGCATGTACTCGACGGTCTTGTTCAGCCCAGCCGACGCCGAACGGGCGCGCGCGTTGCTGCCCGCCCGAACGTTCGGCCCGATGACGCCAGAGCGCGCGTTTCTTCCCGTCCGAGGGTCGGTGCCCGGCGGCGGCGTCGCGATGACCCTGCTGGACGGCGCGTGCGGCTACCTCGACGGTGACGGCGGCTGCACGATCCACGCGGCGGCCGGGGCGGAGGCCAAGCCTACCGGTTGCCACGTCTACCCCGCCATCTTCATCGACGATGGCGCGGAGGTCCGCGTCGCGATCAAGACCGAGTGCGCGTGTGTCCTGGACAGCGCGGGTCGCCCGGGCGGGGAGCCGCTCGTGCAGCCCGCGGTCCAGCGCGCCGAGCAGCTCCCGACCACGACAGTGGTCTCGCGCCTTCGCGCGCGGCTGCAGATCACCGCGATCGCGACGATCGACCGGGCCACGGCGCGGCAATGGGCCGACCGCTGGTTTCACAGCGACGCGCCGCCCGATCCGGCGGGCGCGTGCTGGGCGATGGCGGACGGGCTCCCCGAAGACCCGACGACGCGGTGGACGGGCGGCGCACCCGTCCCGTCCGTCGACGCGGTGCGACCGTACGTCCAGGCGCTGGCGCGACGAGCGTCCGCGCGGGCACGCGTCGACGCGCGCTGGCGCTCCGAGTCCGACCGCGTGCGTCGCATCGGCGACTGGGTCGCGACCGCCGCCACAGAGCTGGCCGACGCGACCCTGCTGACGCAAGTGCTCGCCGGCCTTCCGCAGGACCCGGCTCGCGAGGGGTTCTACGTGCGCGCCGCGGCGTACGGGTACCTCCCCTTCGACGAAAATCTCCAGACGCTTCACAACGGCTTGCGGGACTTGGCGGTGCGTCTGTGGCTGTCCCGACACATGGCCGCCGTCGCCACCGAGCCCGTCGCCGCCGAAGATGCCCTCACAACGCTCGAGGCCTGGCTTCGAGCCTACGGGTGCTGGCGCTACATCCTCGACCCGAGCGCACGGCTCTCGGAAGGCAGCTGAAGCCAGTCCGCGCTGTGCGAGCAGGGGGGCCGGCCCAGCCACAAGAAGCGACCGACGTAGTCGACGCGAGTGCGTAGAGGCAATCCGACCGGGGGCTTCCGGTCCGGCGCGGGCGCAATGCGGACGAGGGCTGGGCGCTCAGCACTCGGCACGGCAACGTGTGGGCTCGGCCTGGTTGTTGTACGTTGTCCTCGATGCGGATCCCAATGAGTCTCGTCGCCACGGCTGCCAGTGTCTTGCTCGTGCTTCCGGGCTGCGACGACAAGAAGGCCGACGAGGCAAAGAGTGCCGACGCGAAGAAGGCCGACGAAGACGCGGTTCTAACGCTGGGAGCAGCCCGGTTGCTTGAGAAGGGCAGGCCAACAAACGCGATTGCGATGGCGGCCGACGGCTCGATCACCGTCGGCGGCAAGCCGGTTGGCAAGGTCTCCGCAGATGGCAAGATCACGACGCCGGACGGCATCGTCGGTGCGCAGGTCGGCGCCGACGGGAAGATCACCGCACGCGGTGAGCCGACCGGAGCAACGCTTACGGACGCTGGGTGCCAGATCGACATGGCTGGAAAGATCACCAACGTTACGTTTGGCGACGACGGCTCGGTCACGGTCGACCCTCCAGGCAACGGCCCGACGCTCACGCACGAAGGATGCACGGGTCCTGTTCGCAGGACGTGCGCCTTCTTGGTGCTCGGTGCGATGATGGGCAGTAGGGCCGGGACGCCGCGTCCTGCAGGAGTGGCGCCGTCCGGCCCACCGCAACCTTCCGTCGCGCCGCAACCTTCCGTCGCGCCGCAACCTTCCGTCGCGCCGCAACCAGCTGCCGAGGCCAACCCCGCGGTCCCCGCCGACGGGTGAGTCCCCGACAGGGCCCTGACTGGGTGTCGAATGCGGCACGGGACCGGGTTCGCTCGCCGGTCGGGGCGCGTCGCGGTTGCGGACGCCTTGGGGCAAGTCGCTCATCGTTTCGTGCAGCAGCGAGGGGGGGGGTCTGCGAGATTCTCAAGCTCCCCCCGCAACATCTCGCGTCCACGATGCAGCCGCGAGCCGGCCGTGCCCGGCGGAATTCCCAGTGCGGTCGCGATGGCGTTGCGGTCGGCGTGCTTCCAGGAGTGCGGTGGCGGTCGGACGCGGGTGAGTCCCTATTCGACGACAAATCGGACCAGCGGCCTCGTACGGCTCCGTGTTCTTCACGCCAAATACGAAGTCACTGGCGTCTTTGGCGTAAGTCCCGCGGGCCGTTGTCGTTACGCACCGTTGCGGGACTGACCGTGCGACCTGAAATGCGAAGGCGTTGCACCGTTCCAACGAACAAAGGCGCGCGTGAAGTTGGACGCGTTGTCAAAGCCGACCCTGGAGGCGACCTCGGCGATGCTCATCGTCGTTGACTGGAGCAGCTGACGCGCGCGGTCGTATTGAATGTCGCGGCGGATGCTGTCGAAGCGGCAGCCGCGTTGCGAAAGCTGGCGCGACATCGTGCGTGTGCTGATCCCGAGCTGCGACGCGACTTCGGCGAGGGTCGGGGACAAGCCGTTCGTCTGCGCGATAGCCTCGCGCACGCGATTGTCGATGGTTGCCAGCGTCTGGCTCAGCGCGGAGTCACAGCGCTTGGCCAGCGCAGACCGCATTGTGCGATTGGCAAGGACGTATGGCTGGTCGAGCCAGTCGGCCGGCACGATGACGCGACACCGAGGGTGCCCAAACGAGACCGCTGTGCCAAGCATCGCATGGTACGCGGCAACATCGGCGGGCTCGGGGTAGTCGAACTCAAACCCCAAGCGCGGCACGTCCTCCCCGCTGAGCAAGCCTGCGTTCCGAACAAACGCGGCGACCAACAACTCGGTCTTGAGTTGCGTCTCAACACCCGAGTCGTAGGGGCGGTGGATGTAGATCGACGCGCCGTCGGGCTCGAGCACAAAATGGAGCGCGCTGCCGCAGCTCACGAGCTCGTAGTACTGACACAGTCGCGGCAACGCATCACGGGCATCACGGCAGGACTGCAGCAGCTGCCCGACATCCCCGATCGCTGGAAACGTGAACTGCAGCCCCGCACCAAGCCAGAATGCGGAATCGCTGCGGTGAGCCGCGATCGACGTCAGCAGTGCCGTGTACCGATCGGCCGACGCTCGCGCGTCGAGCGACTCGAACGCGGTGCGCTCCAAGCCACTGCGCTTGAGAATTGGGTCCATCGCGATGCCAGCGCCTTCGGCGAAGCGAGAGATCAACGCGACGTGACAGTACGGAACCGTGCGGGCCGAGGCGGGCGCGGCAACCGCAGGGGCAGAGCTACCCGTGCGGCTGGATTGGCGGGCGGAGACTAGCATTTGGCGGCGCGGGAGCATTGTGGGAAGCGAGCGCGGGACTACCGTTTGGCTAGAGAACATAGGCGTTTGCATCGGCGATTCAAGCCGACGGAAGGGCAAACGCGTGAGCGCTGAACGCACGAGGCCACCGGTCCGACGGGACGCCTCAAAAGGAAGACCGTGTGAATCCCATGATCGCAGCCATCGGTGTGTTTGTTACGTCTTGTGTCTTCGGCCACGTCGGAGAACTCGGCGAGTTCGGCGATCTTCCCCAGGCCCAGCCCATCGTGACGTGGCAGAGCTTGCGGGACTCTGTCGAGGTCCGTGAGGCCGTGGCGCGCGTGGAAGCCATGCACCACGTTCGGTGTCTCGACGTCCAGCCCGGCAGGTTTGACCTGTTCCTGCTGTGGACCGTGCAGTGGTCCACCGCTCACTGCCCGGTCGTGGACGCACCCGAGCGCTCACTGCGGGTCACGTTCCGATTTGTGCAAGGCCCCAGCGGCGCGGTCCGTCTCCGCGCGACACGTGTGCACGCCTCGGGTGACTAGGGGCAGCAGTGGTGTTTCTCGACCCGGGCCAGACGACCGACGAGGGGATCGCGACGGTGGTGCAGGCTCATCGGTTGACGGAAACCTGCCGAGTCACGGCCTGAGGGGCTCGCAGAGCGAGGAACCAGGGGGCCGCCTCTATGGCGCGATCGACGACCTCGCTGACTCGGGCCTCGGGTTCGTTGGTTTTGACGGCGATGGTCAGCCGGGTCTCGTGCGGCCCTGCGTTTCCCGACCCCATGCCATAGAGGGCTGCGTCGTCGAAGTCGGTCTCGACGTCGACGTCGACGGCTTTGAAGTGCAGACTTTCTCGGGCCGCGAGCAGCTTGATGGATATCGCTACGCAGCCAGCGATGGCCGCCCGAGCAAAGAACCCTGGTGAAGGGGCGGAGGCATCGCCGCCCATGCCGCGCCCCAGATCCATGACGGTATGAAACTTGCCCTGCCGAACCTCGCAGACGAGGCCATCGCAGACGCGACCGGTGGTGGTGATGGTGCTGCGGGCGCGAGCGGGGTCGGCCCGGATCCGGTCGATCACGCGGCGTTGCGCCTCTTGGATCCGCACGTCGCGAACGGAGTGGAGGTGGTTGGGGCTGGTGTGTTCCATTGGGATGTTCTCCGTGGCGTGCCTACGCGGCTCGTGAACCGATGACTTGAGTCAGGTGGTCGGCATGGGCGCGGGCATCGTCGCCCACGCCGTCCAGCAGTGTGGATTTTCGCCGCCGCAGGAAGGGGAGGCCCAGGACGTACAGTCCGTGCGCCACGCGGCCTTCCTGATGGAGCAGTCGTCCTCGGCGGTCGAAGACGGGTAGATGGAGCCAGCTGAAGTCGGGCCGAAAGCCCGTTGCCCAGATGATCGAGCGGATGTTGCTCTCGGTCAGATTGCAGGTCAGCCGGGGCGATGAGGGCAGGGAAGTCGGGTCGAAACGCTCGGGTGTGCCCAGGCCCGGAGTCGCACGTTCTTGGGCCCAAGCATCGAACTGGGCCAGCAGGCGATTCATCTTCAGGTCGGACAGCGTTGCTGCATTGGAGAGCCCGCCCGAAAACAGGGCCTGACCGTCGCGGATCGTGGCGAGTCGTCCCGCGATCTCGACGCCGGAAGCTTGCAAGGCGTTGAGGTCTGCAAAGCGGCGCGTGCTGTCGCCAAAGAGCTGGAGTGACGGCACACGACGCGCACGGTTGATGTCGTCGACCTCTTGCGTGCGCGTGTCCAGCACCCCGCAACGATCCATCCACCATTGGATGTCACGGCCGCGATAGTGGCGTGGCATCCGGATGTGCTCGGCGGCCGACAGCACGACCTCGTGGCCGGCCGCGGCGATCTCTGCGGCAAGCTGCACCCCGGTCGCGGATGCACCGACGACAAGCACGCCACCATCGGGCAGCTGTGAAGGGTTCCGATACTGCAGCGGGGTGAGCTGCTCGACGTGCTCAGGCACCGCGCCGCTGAACCCTGGCACGTGGGCCCGACTGCAGGCGCCGTTGGCCAAGATGAGGTTCTGGCACTGCCACTCACCCCGCGTTGTGAGCACCCGATAGCCGGCGACATCCGCCGTCACAGAGACAACGGAGGTTCGGGGTTCGATAGGAGCGCAGCTGACGGCGGCGTAGCTCTCGAGGTACTCGATGAGCTCCGGCATGCCCATGAATCCATCGGGATCGGACCCCGAGTAGGCAAAACCCGGCAGACGGCTTTGCCAGTTCGGTGTCAGTAGCCGCAGACTGTCCCAGCGTTGCGTGCGCCAGGCGTTGGCCACGTCCCCCCGCTCGATGACCACGTGGGGAATCGAGCGGTCCGAAAGGCACTTGCTCATGGCCAGGCCTGCCTGACCGGCACCGATGATGAGTGTCGATATTCGTTTCATGGCAGATCCTCCTTTCGGAAGTGGGCACCCGATCAGGCGACGGTCACCGCGACATTGGTCGGGTTGGTGATGATGTCGAAGACGGCGGAGCGCTTCTGGGACTGGGCCACCAGCGCGCGAATGTCCTCGTCGCTGGCATCAGCCTCGATCTCGAAGCGCACGCGGACCGATGAGAAGCCATTGCGGATCTCGGGGTCCATCCCGAGGATCCCCTGGACGTCCATGTCGCCCTCGACAAAGGCCCGGACGGCGTGGAGCTGGATGCCTCGGTGCTGGGCCACCGCTGCGACTCCACCGGTGAGACAGCTGGCCAGTGCGCTCAGCACGATCTCCGGCGGAGCGGGGGCCCGGTCGGCGGCGGCGAACACCTCCGGATGGTCGGACTCGATCGAGAACGTCCGCTTGCGGGCGTGGTCTTGTCCGAGGCCAAAGTAGCTTCCCACCGCGCTGCGGTTGTACGTGCCTTCGATCCAATCGCAGGTGCTACGGAAGGTGAACTGGGCCGCTTGTGGCGTCTGCTCGAAAGCGCCGCGGGCACCGAGCAGGGCTTCAGTGTTGACGCCGTTGGAGGCGGTTGCAGTGGTCGTGGTGATGGTCGTGGTTTGCATGATGTCGAGTCCTTCTTTTGTTGAGGGTTGGGTTCGTCGGATCGTCGGAGTTGCGGGTGGACAATCCACCCGACTCTGGGTCACCGCAGCGGTTGTGCTTGTGTCGAGCGCGCCGCATCAACGCGGCGCGTCCAGTTTCAGTGGGTGTTGGGGCGCGCCGTGACCAGCCACGAAGAGCTGTCCATCCACAGTCCGCCTTCGCCGGCCTCGCTCTCGTCGAAGAGCTCGGTCAGGGCGGCGACGATCTCGGGGCGTTTTTCGTCGGCGAGTGGCCCGGCTTCTCGATAGGTCTCGCCCGCGGGCCCCAGCGCGAGTTGGAACTCGATCGCGTCCGCGACGTCGCGTCCGATCAAGACCTTGGCGTCTACGCGCGTGAAAGCGATGTCGGTGAAACCGGCGGCTTCCATCTTGGCTCGCGTCGACGCTTCGTCCGCCATGGAAAAGGGCCCCGGGCCGCACGACAAAGCGCCTTCGCCTGGCGCGGGCAGGAACCGCCGGACGATGGTGTGCGCCTCGTTCAGCCAGGGATTGTCCGCCCGACCGCGCCAGACGATGTGGGCCAGCTGCCCGCCCGGCTTCAGGGAGCGGTGCATGGCACGGAGCCCGGCGACCGGGTTCGAGAAGAACATGGTGCCGAAGCGAGAGAACACGAAGTCGAACGGGTCATCGTGCACGCCTTGCTCGACGTCGCCGGAAACGAAGCGAACGTTGCGAACGCCGCCTGAGCGGGCATCTTCGCGGGCCAACTCCAAGAAGGCGTCACAGCAGTCGATCCCTACGACTTCTCCCGTGGGCCCGGTGCGGTCCGCCAGGAGGATCGCGGTGTCGCCGAATCCGCAGCCCACATCCAGAACTCGGCTGCCGGGCTGCACGTTCACAGCGGGAAGGACCGCTTCGCTGTGACGCGACAGACCGCCGACGAGCACGTGTCGATAGCGGATGAACTTCGCGGCCAGCGTCTGGTTCCAAAAATCGACGAGCGGGTTTGGCCGCATCGTAGGCATCGCGGGGGCGGAGAGGTTCGTTGCTGTGGACGTCATCTGGCTGGCTTCCCTTCGGGGCTGCCGGCGGGCGGGAGCATTCCCCCTGCCGACAACCAAGGCATAGGGTGGAGCCCGGGCCCCGACCACTTCAGGGACGGAAGCAACCCGCTACAGAAAACGAAGCAACGTGCTACAGTTTGTGAAGTTCAGATCCTCGAACGGCGCGGCGCCAGGAAAGCCATGAATTACAATCAGTTCTGCCCCATCGCCAAAGCGAGCGAGATCCTCGGCGAGCGCTGGAACATCCTGATCCTGCGCGAGATCCTCAACGGGGCGCGACGCTTCAGCATCCTGCAGCGTGGGCTCGGTGACATTTCGCCAGCACTGCTGAGCAAGCGACTCAAGTCGCTGGAAGAGCAGCACATGCTCATCCGTCGCCGGATTCCGGGCCAGAAGGGCTTCGAGTACTTTCCGACCGAGGCCTGCGAGGCCCTCTTGCCCGTTTTGTTCGCCGTTGGTGAGTGGGGGATCCTCTGGGCTCGGAGCACGATGCTGGACCAGGACTTCGATGCAGAACTCCTGATGCTCTACCTCGAGCGCAGCATCGACCGAGAGAAGATCAAGGGCGCCGAAACCATCATCAAGTTCCGCTTTACCGATCTTGCCGAGCAGCCGGATTGGTGGATGGTGGTCAACCAAGAACGATCCGAGGTCTGCCTGCGCGATCCAGGCCGCGATGTCGATGTGTACTTCCGCTGCGCGGTACGGACCCTCTCCGAAGTGTGGATGGGCGACCGAACCTACCGAGAGGCGATCAAGTGTGGTGACCTCGCGATCGAAGGCGATGCGGCCCTGACCCGCAACGTCACGACCTGGCTGCGTCCCGGGGCCTTCGCCGACTCGCCACGCAAACCCGTGCGCGCGCCAACCGGTTGAACGCACCGCGTGCGAGGTCCTCCTTGCGGAAAGCCCATCGTCAACTGCCGCGCGCTTGAGACGGCGTATGTTGAGCGCGTTTTTGCACGTGGCGGATGAGCGGGCCTCGGAAATCTCGGTGCCGCTGAACGGACAGGAGGGAACCAGCGGGATCATGCGGCCCGCTACCGGCCCGTTCGCCGGTATAGTTGGTTGCCTACGATGTCATCGGATGAAGACGCGACGCTGGTCGTTGGAGAACCGTCGACCGACGCGCTCGAAGCGGAGACCCCTGCGATCCTCCGGGACCGCTACGTCCTGACCGACGTTCTCGGCCGGGGCGGTCTGGGGATCGTGATCTCGGCGTGGGATCCACAGCTCGAGCGCAACGTCGCGATCAAGCTCGTGCGCCTCGGGGGGAGTCATGGCAACGAGCGGGCCAAGGCCACCGATCGCATGCTCAGCGAGGCACGGGCGCTGGCTCAGCTGGCGCACCCCAATGTCGTGTCGGTGTTCGACGTCGGCAGGTACGAGGCGCCGGACGGACACGATGGGGTGTTCGTCGTGATGGAGGAGCTGGCCGGTCCGTCGCTTCAAACCTGGCTCCGTAGCCCACGCTCGGCCAACGAGATCCTCGCGTTGTTCACCCAGGCTGGCGAAGGGCTGGCCGCTGCACACGCCCGTGGGCTCGTGCATCGCGACTTCAAGCCCGCCAACGTGGTCCTCGATGCGCACGGCGTGCCGAAGGTCATCGACTTCGGACTCGCGCTGGCGCGGGACCAGACGATCGCAAGCCTGGATGGTCCGACCGATCGCCCCTCCGACGATGGGGGCGGGGGCAGTGACTCGATGCCGATGATGGGGCGGGCCACGGCGACCGGGTGGGTGATGGGCACGCCGCGTTACATGGCGCCCGAGCAGCACACCGGCGACCCGCTCGGGCCCGAAGCCGATCAGTACGCGTTCTGTGTCGCGCTGTGGGAGGCGCTGCGTGGCCATCGGGTGTTTGCTGGCGACACGCTGGAGGCGCTCGCTCAGGCCAAGCGGCGCAAGCAGATCGTCGCCGGGCCGCACAAGGACGTCACGCCCACACGGCTGGTCAGGGTCCTCGAGCGTGGGGTCGCGGCGGAGCCGTCGGCGCGGTGGTCCTCGATGTCCGCGCTCTTGTCTGCCCTGCGACCGCGTCGCAGGCGGGTGTCGATCGGGTTGGCCACATTGGCAGGGCTGGCGACATTGGGAAGCCTGGCCGCGGCGGGCGCCCTGGCGCAGCCCGATCCGTGCCAAGCCCCGGCGAGTCCGCTGGATCCCGAGGCACGTGCCGAGATCTCCCGCCGCCTGGAAGACGTGGCGCTCGGAAGCCGCCGCCGGATCGAGGGGCGCCTCGATGTTCGAGGCAGTGCGCTCGCGGACGGGTTTGCCGCGGCGTGCCGGGCCCACCAAGACAGATCGATCGACGCAGCGCAGTTCGACCGCCGCGTGGCGTGTCTGCACGACGCGAGCACCGAGCTGTCGGAGGCTGTCGCTGTGCTCACCGAGGCCGAGGCGCTCGCGGCCGATCGTGCGATGAGCGTGGTCAACGGCCTCGGAGCCTCGAGAGCCTGCGACGACGACGAACGACTCGCGCAGCAGCTGGCGCCACCCAGCGATGTCGGTGCCGAAAAGAGCGTCGCGCGCCTGCGAACTCAGCTGCAACGGGTGGCGATGCTCAACCGCGCGGGGCGGCGGAGCGAAGCCGATGCGCTGTTCGATCGTACGGAGGCCGAGGCTCGGTCGGTGGGGTATGCCCCGCTCATCGTCGAGATCGTCGAGCAGCGCGGACTGCTGGAAGTGCTCGATGGTCGTTACGTCGAGGCCGAGCCGCTCCTGGAGCAGGCGCTCGTCGACGCCCAGGCGCTCGGCCACGACCGCGTAGCGGCCAAGGCTGCAGGGACCCTCGTCTTTGTGATCGGCGTGGCGCAGTCGCGGTTTGACGAGGGCCTCGAGCGCGCCGAGCTTGCCCTCGCGCTGCTGCAGCGCGCGGGCGACATGCCGCTGACCAAGGCGCGGCTGCTGGGCGGCATCGGATCGATCAAGGCGGGGCAGCATCGTTTCGATGCGGCGATGGTCGACTTTCGGTCCGCGCTGGAGGTCTTACGCGCGTCTCCCGACCACGACGTGGGAGAAGAGAGCGTGCTGCTGGGCAACCTCGCTACCGCCATGCAGATGGCCGGCGATCTCGAAGGGGCGGCGCAGACGCAGCTGCAGGCGTTGGCAATCCGTGAAGAGTTGTTGGGGCCCATGCATCCCAAGCTGGCCATCACGCTGTTCAATCTGGCCAACACGCGGTCCAAGCAGCGCCGCTTCGACGACGCCGAGCCCCTGTATCGGCGCGCGATCGACATCTACGAGGCCGACGGCGAGCGCTCGCAGCGACGACTCCCATATCCGCTCAATGGTCTCGGCGTGGTCTACAAGCGGCAGGGTCGCTACGACGAGGCGGTCGTGCTCTACCGGCGCGCGGCCGAGGTCGCCGAAGCTGCGTACGGGAGCGAACACGACCTGGTGACGACGAGCCTCCACAATCTCGCCAACCTCGAGAAACGTCGCGGGAATCTCCCCGAGGCGCTCGAACTCTCCCGTCGGGCGATCCGCGGCGTGGAGGCGCGCCTGGGCGACGAGCATCCCGAAGTCGCTTTCAACTACACCGACCTGGGCCACATTCAGGGCAGGCTGGGTGACGATGACGCTGCTCGAGCCTCGTACGAGCACGCGATCGAGATCTACGCCGCCGGAGAGATCGAGACCCCTGACTTGGCGGCGTCCCTCGTTGGGCTCGGCAATTTGGCCTACCGGCAAGGCGCCATCAAAGAGGCGGGCGAGAGGTTCGAGCGTGCCGAGGCGCTCTACGCCGCGAGTGACGACGACGATCTGATCTACGCGCAGTATGGGCGTGGACGCGTCGCGCTGTCGCAGGGCGATGCACGGGCGGCGGAGCCTCTTCTTCGGGCGGCCGTCGAAGGCTTTGCGCCCCGCGGAGACTCGGCGACCACCGCTGCGGAGGCGCGCGCGGCGTGGGCCCGCGCGCTGTGGGCGGCCGGCGACGAAGACGAGGCCCGGCGTCAGTCCGACCGAGCCGTGGCGGACCTCGACGAAGCCAACGAGGTGCGCGCTGAGCTTGTCGCGTGGCGCTCTGAGCACCCCTGAGCTGGGCGCTACCGACTACGGAAGCGCAAAGCCGTCGGACGCAGCCGAGCTGCGAACAGCCCGACACACCGCGCTGAGCCTTACGGGTTGAGCTCGAAGGCGCCAATGTCGGAGGCCGCAGGTAGGCGTGAAGCGCTTTCGGTTCCCCCCGGCGACATTCGACCCGAAGACAACGACCCCGTTCCCCTTGGCCGATCAGGTCGAATCTAACGGTTTTGTTGGTGATCGTTGGGCCTGCGTGGAGCACTATCGTCAACGCATGCTCCCGCTTCTCCTCGCCGTACTGGTGCCCACGCCCTGCCCAGCGACGGAGCTATGGGACGCGTTTTCCCGCGATGTCCCGATCCAGGACGAGACTCGGAACATTCGTGCGCAGGTCGCCTACGGCGTGAACCTTGCCGAGCAGGCTACGCGTGAGCCCGAGCCTCTCGCCGCTGCGCGTCGGTGCTTGGAGTCGGTCGAGGCCTACGAGCCCGCCGTTAAGGAGTTCTACTATGGCGCGCCTGAGCAGGCTGCATTGATGGCGCGCGCCCACGAGCTTGCGACGTCACTCGAGCGGCAGATCGATCTGTTGGCCGCCGCGGTCGGCCCCCCAGCGCCGGAGCCGCCCGACCGACGCTACAAACGTAGGGCGATGGGGCTACTTATCAGCGGTGGCCTGGTGGCCGTCCCGACGCTGCTGCTGCGGTTGACCGCGAGCGTCAGTGACCATCGGCAGGCACAAGAGCCTCAACAACTGTGCATCGAATCATGCTTCGTCGGCACCGCGCTCAACCCAGCCTCACTTCCGCTCCAGGCCGCGACCGCGGGGTTGATCGGCGGAGGCATGCGTGCGTTCGGGCGTTGGTCTGTGCTTCAAGATGTGCAGGCGGCCGCTCCCGGCCGCGTGCGGGCCCGTCGGCTGACGTGGCTCGGGGTTGGGCTCATGGGCGCGGGTCTCGGGACCTTGGTCGGCACGCAGGCAGTGTCACGAAGCTTCGAATACGGCAGCCCGAGCGCGGTAGCCACACGTGATGCTGGCTGGTGGGTCGCGGCTGTGAGCGTTCCGGTTGGCGCCGGATTCACAGGGTACGGCACGGGGGTTAACAAGCAGCTGCGGTCGCAGGAGACCATGAGTGTGATGCCGCGGGTTTCCCCAGACTGGGTCGGGCTCAGTGTCAGCGGGCGGATGTAGCAGGGCCATGCGCTGACGGGTTCGGCGCTGCTCGGCGGGACGTGTCGGCACCGATAGCGGGCCGAGCTCAGACGCGGGAAATCATCGTGCAAGCCCCAACCCCCTGATACGATCGGCGCCGAATGAGACTTCGTTGGTCTATTGGGTTGTCGCTCGTTGGGACTATGACCGGATTGGCAGCATGTTCGTCTCCGTCGCCGTCCTCCGATGCAACCGAGGGCACGGGCACCACGGAGGCGGCGACCACCGCCGCGACGAGCACGGTCAGCAACGACAGCGCCCCGAGTGTCGGAGCAGACACGTCGTCCTCGCTCGACTCGACGGGTGACAGCGATACGACGGTAGGCGGGACGACGGGCGAGACCACGTCCGCAGACGACACCACCACGGGCGAAACAACCACGGGTGAGACGAACGGCTGCGAACAGATCGACTTCCTGTTCGTTGTGGACAACTCGGGTTCGATGCTCGAGGAGCAGGAGCGCCTCATTGCAGCCGCTCCGAGTTTCGTGACGGAGATCGAGACTCGCCTCGGAGCCTCCGATTCACACATCATGGTGGTCGACGTCGACGGCTGGCCGTTCGAGGCCTGCGATGTGGTGTGTGATCCGCCGCCGGAGTGCGTCGACGACCAGGGCACGTGCAGTATTCTCAAGTGCCTCGAGGTCTGCGCCCCGGATTTTGTATGCGCCGATTTCTACCCGTGTGAAGGGTTTGAGCACGAGACCTGTGACGAGGTGCTCGGTGCAGGCGTGACCGAGACCTGGGGGCCCAATGCCGCGGGCGTCGCCTGTGACTTCGCCTCTGGGGGCCGCTACATCGACGGAAGTGAGCCGGACATGGTCACGGCGTTCGAGTGCGCCGCCGCGGTCGGGACCGCGTCGGTCGTCGCGAACGAGCTGACGATGGAGGCGATGGTCAACGCCGTCACCGACGGGTCTGCGGCGGGCCGTTGCAACGAGGGGTTCTTGCGAGACGACGCGAGATTGGTCGTCGTGTTCATCACCGACGAAGAGGACGGGGTCGAGGACTCGGCCGGAACGCCGCAGGCTTGGCACGACGCCCTAGTCGCCGCCAAGGGTGGGAACGAAGAGGACATCGTCGTGCTCGGAGTCTTCGGCGACGGGGACCTTCCGGCGCCACAGTGCGCCAATTTTCGCGACGGTGGCGCTCGGACCAGCCCACGCCTACGGCAGTTCGTGAACAGCTGGGGCGATCACGGGCTGTTTGGCAGCATCTGCGCACCCGACTATGCGCCCGCGTTCGAAGAGACGATCGCTGTCGTGGAAGGGCTCTGCGCGCCTAGGTAGAGCCGCGCCCATCGACTAGGCCGCGTATCTGATCGATATGGCCCACACGCGCGGGCGTGATTGCCCAGTCGGATGACCATACGCATCGCGTCGACGAGATCTTTAGGGAACGTTTCGGCCGCGTCGCCACACATTCACTCGTGGAGACTGCAAGATGAAGCCAAAATCTGTCTGGATGTTCACGCTCTTGGTGGGATCGCTGTGTGGGTGTAGTGGCGAGCCTGCGGCCGCCGCCGCCGCTGCGGGCGCGGCGGGAGCCATCGTGCCCAGCGTCAAGACGCCGCTCACGCTTGACCCTGGCACAGATCCGGCCGGGGTCGTGATCCTAGAGGAGAACCGGTCCGGCAGCGGGCCTGCGGGTCAGCCCGGCGGCTCGGGTTCGTCGACGGCGACCCCCGGAGCCAAAGCCAAGGATGCCAAGGCCAAGTTCACCAAGACAGGGCCCGTGCCTGGCAAGGGCACATCCGGAAGCTTGAAGGTGCCCGTCGCCAAGCTCCCGCGCACGGGGCTCAACATGGACCCGAGCGTGGCCAAGCCAGCCGATCCGAAACTCGAGCCGATCGAGCCGCCCGTCCACGTCCAATGAGATCGTGCGCTCGTGCCCAGCTGCGTTGTCGATGGCCGCGATGATCTCGGCGACCTTGACCGCGTGCTCCGACGCCTGCGCCCCGACCCGATAGTCCCAGAACTCCGCGCCTCGCGGAGCGCCTTGCGACGACTGGTCCTGATCAGGTCGGGGTCGCTTTCTAGCCGCCGACATCGGGCGAGTGGTTCTCTCCCGTATTGCCGTTGTCCGGAAGGACGACCGGGCGCGGCGTTGGGGTTGGGCGCGGGGGCGGATCGAAGCGAGGCTTGTCCACGACTTTGGGCGGGGGCCTTGTTGGTGCCGGAGGGTTGCCAACGTCTCGGGTGATCTCGTTGGGGTCGGTGGGTCCGGAAGCGAGTGCATCGGCGCTGGTGAGGAACGCGACAGCCGCGGCGCCAGCGATGAGGAGGAGCGTCTTCGTCTGCATGTTTTGTGAGTGAAGGACGCCTCGATTTTGATCGGAACCCTCAGAAGAAAAGAACTCCCACAACGAAGCGTGCTCGCCGACGGATGCGCGCAATGCGGGCGGCGGTTGGGGAACATCCAGCGTTGCGGTGGTACTAACCCCCGCGATGGACTCATCGCTGAAGTGCCAATCTGCCCTGATGGCTTGTGCGTGCACCCTGGCGGTGGGTTGCGGCCCTTCTGCGCTGACTCCCATCGCTGCCGGCGGATCCGGCAAACAGCCGTGGGTCCTGGCCACAGGCACGAACGTCGACAACGTCGGGACCGCCCGACGCAGCGGTGAGGAGGCCAGGACCGAGGCCGAGCTGTACGTTTTCGGGCCCTCGAGCACCGACCCCGTCCGCACCTTCAAAGCGCCGCCCGCGACCCGGGCCATCGGTGCCGTCGGGGATCGGGTGTGGCTGATGTCCGGCTCCGAGCCTTTCCTCATCGATGCCGCTGCAGGCAGCGTTGTCTTCGCGGCGCGGGAGCTTGGTGATCGACACGCGCCGATCGCCGCGGGTGTCGTTCCCTCAGACCACGGTCACCCCGAGTTCGTTGGAGCGATCCACCCAAAGACTGGCGATCTGAGCATCGTCGCCAACAAAACGAAGTACGTGCTGACGGTCGAGGGTAGCCTCGTGAAGTTCGAGGACTACCTGGCGTCCCACCCAGCCGAGATCCCGCGGGATCTGGTGTGCCGCGGGGGCCGGAACCGTGTGTGTGGCTCCGATGTCTGCGTCAAGTTTGTACCCGACGACAGCGGAGGTGAGCGCCTGGAGGTCTCCGCGTCGCCCCTCACCCCGGACGCGGTGCCGAAGGCTGAGAGTGTCCCGATGTTCGGGCCGAAGCTGGTGGCCGCCCCTGGCTGCGTTCGAACGCTCGGGGACTCCGGCCCGCTTGTGGTCAGGCACCAGTCCAAGCCCGGTCGCAATGCGACCCTCGACCAGATAAGCGCGATCGATTTCGCGGGCGAGACCAAGTGGACGGTGGCCTACGCGGACTTGTACGGGGACCGAGAGCGTCGCGCCGAGATCATCGACATCGTCGACGACAAAGTCGTCACCGGAGTCAACGTCAAGTCCGGCCTCGGCGCTGCGATCGCGGTGGCCACGATTGATGCTTCAGGGTCGGCCTCCCCAGCACCATGAGCGCGTCGGCGTGGGTGGGATGCGCGTGCAGACGCCCCCCTGCTTCGCTTCCGCGAGTGGTCACGGCAGTATTACGCCCCGGGTGCGCTCGACACGTACCGCGACGCGTCGCCCGGGTAAGCGGGGCCATCCGCGGCGTGCGGCCCCGGCTCGATGCTTGAACCCCCACCGAGCCTTCGTGCACTCTTCCATCGGTGATGTTTGGATCCAAGCCTCCCACCGTCAGCCTCTGGGTGTTTACGCTCGCATGCATGACTGCCTGCGGCGGCTCCGGGGACGGCGGCAGCGAAGGAGAGGGCGACGGAGGAGAGACCGTCCCGGCCCAGACTGGCGATACGATGGCGGGCGGCGGCACGAGCACGACTGCTTCGGGCCAAACGATGGCGGACACGAGCCCGACCGCCGCCGACGACACGGGTGATACGGGTGACACGGGCAGCCCCCAAGAGGACAAGGACGCGCTGCTGGCCTGTGGTTTGGCTGAACCTTGCGGTCCGCTTGTCTACCTCGAGGGCGAGGACTGCTGTGGCGGCGCGCCCGAGGCCAGTACCGAAGAGCGCTGCATCTACATGGCACTGCGCGATCGATCCAGCGCCCACATCGCGGTCATCTCTGGCAACGACCCGGACGAGTGGGCCAACAACTACACACAAGACGACCTCTTCATCTGGTCGGATGGCAGCGCGACGATGATGAGCGATCCGCACTTCAACGGTCAGGAGGGGTCGGGCTTGATGGTACCCAGGTCGGCGCAGTTGGTGCCCGCCGACTACTTCGACAACTGCTTCGCGACGACGGACCTCGACGAGCTCACCCACTGTCGATTGGCGACGAACTGGTACGAGTCGACGGGCGACCTCGACTCGGCTGAGTGTCTGTAGTCTCGATGCGGGTCCCGAGATCGATCACGAAGAAGGGAGCGTGCCGTAGACCCGCCCCCAGGCCGGCCTCCCTACCCGCCCGTCAGTATTCCAAGCTCGCCCGCGAAGTCTTCGGCGACCAAACGGAACAGGCGCTCTCGCTCGCGGCGCTCGGCGTCCGCGGATCCACCCGACGTCTCCTCGGAGAACGAAAACGATGACTTTTTGTCGTCTTCGACGCCGAGGTCGAGGGCGGGCCCGTGGGGCTTTAGAAACTCCGGCTGAACTGGCTGGCCGACGCACAGCGTGTCGACAGGCGGCAGCAGGATCGGGGCCGGTGCGGACGGGGCGGAGACCTGTGCGGAACGCACGTTGTACTCGCGCGCAGACTTGTTCCCCTTGAGCAGGAGCACGAGCCCCACGGCCAGCAAGGCGACACCCCCCGCCAAAATCACCCCGCTGCCGGTGGAAGCGATTGCGCGTTGCGGCTGATCCGGTTGCCGCTGGCTGAGGCCGAGCAATACCGCACCAAACACCGTCGTCCCCCCGCCAGCGCCCAGTAGCGCGACTCCCGTACGCTGGTGCGAGTTGTACTTGGGGGCCGGCAAGACCTCGGTAGGCAGCCCGCCCTCTGGCGAAGCGGGGAAGTAGAAGTCGCGTTGAGGGCCCTGTGCGCTCTCGGCATCGTCGCGGACCGTCTTTTGGTAGTACCAGACGGCCCGCGCCGACTTCACCTCGACCGCCTTGATGTCGAGCGTCGCGGACTTCTCGCGAACGTCGATGTCTGTCTCGGCCAAGCTCGCGTCGAAAGCGTCCTTGCACCGAGTCGCGAGTCCGTCATCGATGGCAAGGCCCGTGCGATCGGCCGCGTCGGACTGCGTGTGGAAGCTGAGCGACGTCGTCCGCTTGGCACCCGACAAGCGCTCGTTGGCGGAGAGCTGGTTGACCTCGAACAGCACCTGAACCCCAAGGGTCTTCGCCTTCTCGAGCGGGCGAGCCGACGCGTCCTTGAGGCCCTGCCACGACACGACCTGGTATCCAGACTTCGCCGTGATCTTCTCAAGGCTCGCCATGAGCACACCACAGTTCATGCTGATGTAGTCGTCTCGCGAGGCTCCCTCGGGCGCGGCAGTCGTCGTCATGCATGCGTCGGGCGGCTGGAACGCCACCTTCGTGCCCTTCTTCAACACGCGGTGGGCATCCTTGGAGAGCTTGTCCACCGACGTCTCTACGCCCCCTTGTGCTTCATCCGACGCTAGAGCGATCTCCGCCACGTAGTAGACCGGCTTGTTGGGCGCGGCGGCCGGGGACTCCGAGGCCGCCGGAGGGAGCTGCGCCACGCATGCAGGCGCTGTGGCCAGCGACGCACAGACCGCAAGAATCGACGCGTTGCGAGCGATACCAACAGCGGTCGCGCGACGGAAAAATCGAGATTCGGGCAAAGCCACCCGAGGGTCTCGTACCTAGCTTCCACTGTCGAGCGAGGCCGCAGATTCCGGGCCCCCTTGGCGCGATGCTGTGCGCGAATCTGATCATCGTGGCTGCTCCGCTCAGGCTTGTTGGTCCATATCTCGATCGAGCAGGGGGCCTCAGATCAAGCGACGCTGACCTGGCAGGATGGCGTCACGCATCCGCTCGTCGCGGGCCTGCGACGGTGAAGGCGTCGCTCGCCGAGCCCGAGACCGACGAGCCAGAGCCACCGCTGCGTGACGCGGACTAGCCGCAACCACGAGAAGGCACCGCATTGCGCGGCACGCGTGGCTCCCTGGCCTGAGAGCTGCCGATGGCGTCCAGCCCGATCCGCTCGGGCTCACGGATCGCCCGGCCCGTTTTTGCATCGAACAGCGGTGAGTGCTTCGCGTCGCCACGAACAAACCACCACAAGAACAGCGGGACGTAGTGGCCCAACATCTTGAGCAACGCCCATCGTGTCGCGCCAAGGCGAGTCGCCTCTTCACGCGTGAAGGCGCCATTGATGCGCGCCCGGACTGGACCTATCACCTCGTGCCGAGGGGCATCGACCCCGTCCCAGCGGACGCACGCGTGGTTTATCGCCATGAAAGGAACGGCCGCGGAGGGAAGCGTGTGCGCGATCGGGGTCTTGCAGCACGCCGCGTAAAAGCGCAGGGCTCCCTTCTCGGTCACGCGCATGCACGCGACGTGCTCAGTGCCGGCCGTGAGCTCCAGGCGTCGCGGCGACATTTGGAATACGTCGGTGCCGCCGTTGGCATCGAGAATGTGCTCCGCGCGTCCCATGGCGTGCGCGTAGGCGGTGCAACCGCGACAATGACAAACGACCCGGTTCACGCTGGAGGGTGTTACCTCTGACGCCACCGCCTGAACCCGCCCGCAGGCGCACCGGATCGATAGCTGTGCCATGGCCAGCGAGTATACGCGGCACGATCCGTCGCCTGACCGCAATGCCGAATTTGACGGACTCGGACTTGCGGTCTGACGACTCACACCGTGCTCAGCGCGGCGCGCTCACGGAACCATCGTTGCGAGGCGCACGGACTGTGTTGTCCTCGCGGGGGGCGCTGACCGTGTTGTCGGTCCGGGGAGCGGTGACGGTCTTCGCGTTGTCTTCGGCGTTCTCAAAGATCAGCTTGGTACGAACCTTGTACTTGAGGCTCTTGGTCACGCTCTTGCCGTGCAAGACGACGGTGATGACGTGACCCTTGGCTTTGTTGAGCTTGATAGACTTGACCAAGCCGTTGGGCGCTCCGGCTTCGACGGTGAATGACCTCACCGCCTTGGCCGCTCCCTTCTCGGGCACCTGGCAGACGACGACCTTGACCTTGCCGTCATGACCGAGCTTGTGGAAATCGATCTGTACTGGATTGATGGCCGGCATGGGCGTAACGAACATGCGCTCGGTCGAACCGATCAGTGTGCCGTTGTTCCACTCGCCATAGCCCATGGCACGCGCCCCGATCTTTGCGACCGAGGTGTCTTTGACGATCTTGTTCCAGATCTTCACGCCTTCGTCGAGGAGCTTGATGGCCTTGATGGCGGTGGCGCCGAAGGGGCCGCTGCTGGCGATCGCATTTTTTACGACGGGCGGGGTCTCCTCCCACACTTTGCTTCCGACGCCCGCGACGGTCTTGCAGCTGTCCGCGGCGTGAGCTGTCGATGGGGCAGCGAGGACTGCGACGGGCCCCGCGAGTGCG
>Ga0316189_10001142_pt1 | contig 26390 bp, 23 predicted proteins | sample LowCovwburrow_MG_FD_204930 | JGI IMG/M metagenome (GOLD analysis project Ga0316189, IMG submission 204930) | Coastal sediment microbial communities from Maine, United States - Lowes Cove worm burrow | ecosystem: Environmental > Aquatic > Marine > Coastal > Sediment | place: USA: Maine... | reverse complement strand
GCATAACGCTTTGCGGACCAATCCTGTGTTTCAGTGAAGCTCACAGAATTTATCCAAGCGTTTCGATAAATTCAGCGTAGCCAGCTTCGTCCATCATATCGTCCATCTCGCCTACATCGGCGGCCTTCATGATAAAGAACCAACCGTCATCAAGCGGCGAGCTATTCACCAAGCTTGGGTCCTCTTCTAAGGTCGTGTTAGTTTCCGTAATCTCGCCGCTGATAGGGGCGTAGACATCCGACGCCGCCTTGACTGATTCAACTACCGCTGCATCGTCGCCCTTTTGATAAGTAGCGCCAGTTTCTGGCAGCTCGACGAAAACCACATCGCCAAGTGCTTTTTGGGCATAGTCTGTAATGCCTACTTTGACGGTATCGCCGTCTATCATCAACCACTCATGCTCGTCTGTGTATTTCATCATAGTCAGGCCCCTCCTTAGGCTTTTCGCTTATAGCGTTGTGGAACAAACGGCGTCGCCGCCACACGGGCTGGCATTGCCTTGCCCCGAATTATCAAATCAATCTCTGTGCCCGCATCTGCGAAAGACGCTGGAACATACCCCATCGCAACCGGGCCGCCCAAAGTGGGACCAAATCCACCGCTGGTTAGCTTGCCGATCTCATTCCCCTGCTTATCGGTAATGATCGTGCCTTCTCGCGCCGGAGCGCGGCCCTCTGGCAAGATACCGACGCGCAGCCTCTGCGCACCCGATGTCAACTGAGATAAGATTTTATCACCGCCAGCAAAGTCGCCAGCCTCTCGGCGTTTTTTACCAAGCGCAAACCCTAGATTGGCTTCAACCGGAGTAATAGATCCATCGAAATCATGACCCGAAAGGCACAGCCCAGCCTCCAAGCGCAAGCTATCGCGGGCACCTAGACCAATTGGCTGGACTAAATCACTGGCAAGCAGTCTGCGCGCCAAATCCTCTGCGGCCTCTTCAGGTACTGAAATTTCATAGCCGTCTTCACCCGTATAGCCCGATCGACTGACCCAGCAGACATGGCCTTCCAGGGTAACTGACGTAGCTTCCATAAAGCCAAGATCAGCGACGTTCGGCGCTAAAGCAGCTAGAACTTCTTCAGCCTTTGGGCCTTGCAGCGCAAGCAGTGCGCGGTCTTCAAGCGGCTCCAAGCTGACACGGCCAGCTAGTTTTTGCTCGATGATATCATAATCTTTATCTTTAAAGGCAGCGTTGACGACCACATACAGCATGCCATCTGGCTCATGGGTGCGGGTAACCATCAGATCATCTTCCATGCCGCCCTCGTCATTCAAGAGCATGCTATAGCGCATCTTACCTGATTTCAGCGCCTGCAGGGCGCCCGGCATGATCATCTCAAGTGCAATCGCAGGATCACTGCCATCCACCGAGCGGATATAGCATTGCCCCATATGCGAGACGTCGAACAGGCCTGCGGCTTCGCGACAATGCAGATGTTCTTTCATGACCCCAAGCGGATATTGCACAGGAAGGCTATAGCCTGCGAACGGCACAATCTTGCCGCCCAGCTCAACATGAAGATCGTATAGCGGTGTTTGGAGAATATCACTCATTCGAAGGTCCCTAATCTGACTATGCACCGTGGGCCTAATGGCCCCTCACCGCAAGCGCGCCTATATTCGCCAGTCGAAACCAGCATTTGCGCCCCCTCTGTCATGGAACCTGAGAGATTAACCGGCATATCTTTGCCAGTTTTACCCCGTCGGTGAGGAAAATTAATCCCTACTTTCCAGAGTGTCAGATCCTACTGCGGTCCGGTTGCCTGAGAGTTTCCGGGGCGGTTGCTCCTTCGGCGGCAGAGGGTAACCCCCTTCTGTCTCTCCCGCAGCGGGAAACAGTTACTAAGCATGGCAATAAGCCCTCTCAGTGACTGAAAGACTATGTTCGATTTATGTTGAATCTAACCGGGAGAGTCAATCAAAGATAATCACGAGGGCCCCTTAGCGGGCAACATTATAGGCGGCTTGCTCGTCAGTCATTTGGAAACCAACGATAAACTCGTAATTATACCGTCTAGCCTGTTCGATCGTTGGGATGGTTAAAGCGATCACTTCCTGACTTCCCGCTCTGCCCGTGCTATCGAATCGCAGCGTTACATCGTAGATGTCTTTGGTGATGATCTGATGATTATCTTTGATCACCGCAACAAAATATTTCACCGGCAAGACAGCGTCGCTGCTAGCAGGACCGCGCTCGCTATCAATGCGGAAGCTAATCTGGCTCTCAACGCTATCGCCCTCTTGGCAATCAATCGTTACTCGGCCGATGCTACTGACAAAAGCAACGTCAGCATTGGTTTGCCGATCTCCTGCAAATTCCACCAAGGTTCCGGTGTCGCCAAGGACAGCCACAGCCGGACAGCGCGAAATAGTCACCTCAAGAGGATTTTCGCTACAAGCAGAAATCAACATAACCGCTAAGACAACAAAACTAATACGTACAGACATTCCAATTCCCTGGATCGAGGACACTTTACTGGTCCCGTATGAAGCCGAATTGCGGCGCATATTAGGCGTAGCAATCCGTGGGCGCAAGCAGCGATATGCTAGTTTTTAAAAAAATACAAAATTCTGGTCCCATAAGCACCATGCAACACGACGTTATTCGACCCCGTTTTTGTAACACATACTTCGGTATAGATAGGACAATTAATATTTTTGTATGACCCAATGCGCTTGACCCAGAGGCTGTGTCCATGTACCAAATTCAGCCAGTGCGCTACTGATGCGGCAGGCTTAAAAAAGGCAGTAACACGTGCAACCAATGAATATATATCTAGCGGGCCCTCGCGGATTTTGTGCGGGCGTGGATCGGGCGATCAAAATTGTGAAGCTGGCGGTGGAGAAATATGGCCCCCCTGTTTATGTCCGTCACGAGATCGTCCATAATCGCTATGTCGTTGAAAGTCTTGAAAATATAGGCGCGATATTTGTTGATGAATTAGATCAAGTGCCGAGCGACATGCCCGTCGTCTTCTCGGCCCACGGCGTTCCCAAGTCGGTCCCTGCCGAAGCTGAACGGCGCAAAATGATTCACGTTGATGCAACATGTCCACTGGTGTCAAAAGTCCACCGCGAGGTGGAGCGCCATGACCGCCGCGACCATCATATCATCATGATCGGCCATGTCGGCCATCCCGAAGTGATCGGCACTATGGGACAGATCGGGGTCGGGAAAATGACCTTGGTTGAGACCGTGAGTGATGTTGAAAAACTGAGCCCACCCCAAAATTCTGAGTTGGCTTACGTGACCCAAACGACGCTTTCGGTGGATGACACCGCTGATATTGTCGCCAAGCTTCGCGAGCGGTTCCCCAATATTCATGGTCCGAAGAAAGAAGATATCTGCTATGCCACAACCAATCGCCAAACGGCAGTAAAAGTTGTTGCTGAAAAAGCCGAGCGGATGATCATTATCGGTGCCCCCAACAGTTCGAATAGTATGCGCCTTGTCGAAGTCGCAGAAAAAGCAGGCACCAGTGCTCGATTGGTTCAGCGAGCAATAGACATCGACTGGGATTGGTTACTAGCAGCGGATAGCGTTTCCATCAGTGCCGGCGCGAGTGCCCCTGAAATTCTGGTTGAAGAAGTTATTGAAGCCATCCGAACGCGTCGGGGTGCGAATGTGATGGACGTCATTACCGCCGAGGAAAATGTTATCTTCAAGGTGCCTGCCGTTTTAATGCGCGACGAGGCGTAGCAAATAATGGCTGTTTATACGCAAGTGAATGACAGCGATTTAGCGGCCTTTCTGGACGACTATGAGGTCGGGCACGCAGTTAGTTTCAAGGGCATTGCCGAAGGCGTTGAGAACTCCAATTATTTTCTTCAAACATCTCAAGCCTCCTTCATTCTAACGATCTATGAAAAACGGGCCAACGCGGATGATCTCCCTTATTTTCTGACCATGATGGAACACATAGCTGGTCAAGGCTTGCCGTCTCCCTTACCGGTTAAAGATAAATATGGTGAGACGTTGAAAACACTGCTTGGAAAGCCTGCATGCTTAATCACTTTCTTAACAGGCGTATCAGTTGATGATCCAACGCCTGACCACTGCGCTGCCCTAGGTGACATGTTGGCCAAAATGCATTTAGCACTTTCAGACTTCCCAACAGAACGGTCCAATGACTTGTCAATTATGGGTTGGCAAGGCCTTGCCAAGCAGACAAAGGATCGTGCGGACGAGGCCAAGCCCGGTCTTGGCAACATCATCGCCGAGGAATTGGACTTCTTAACTAGACATTGGCCTGCCACGCTACCCAAGGGGACAATCCACGCGGACCTTTTTGCCGATAACGTCTTGTTTCACGGCCATGATATCACTGGCGTTATCGACTTCTATTTTGGCTGCACTGATTTTCTCGCCTACGATATCGCTGTGTGTATAAATGCTTGGGCCTTTTCAAGCGATCATGAATTTATACCCGAACGTGCCAAGCGACTTTGCGAGCACTATGATCTTGTCAGGCGGTTGAGTGCTGACGAAATCAACGCGCTGCCCATATTATGCCGTGGCGCTGCGCTGCGGTTTCTGTTAACTCGGCTCTATGATATGCAAAACCAAGTCGAAGGGGCCGTTGTGAGTGTCAAAGACCCGCTTGATTATTTGAAGCGATTAGAATTTCATCAATCCGTAAAGGGCGCATCTGACTATGTCTTTGAAACACGTTGAGATATATACCGACGGCGCTTGCTCTGGTAATCCCGGCCCTGGTGGCTGGGGTGCATTGATGGTCTACGGCGATGAAGAGCGGGAAATATCCGAGGGCGCCTTTGATACGACCAACAACCGAATGGAGCTTACGGCGCCGATCATGGCGTTGAAGCAACTCAAGCATACATGTCGCGTTACCATCCACACAGATAGCACCTATGTAAAAGACGGAATCACAAAATGGATTCATGCATGGAAGGCGAAGGGCTGGAAAACGGCCAATAAAAAACCTGTTAAAAACCGGGAGCTATGGGAAGAATTGGACGAGCTTGTGAGCCAGCATGAAGTCAGCTGGGAATGGATCAAAGGACATTCTGGTCACCCCGAGAACGAACGCGCCGACGAACTAGCCCGTCAAGGAATGGTGATATACAAAGGCGATTTTTGATTAATTTTAATACGTTATGATAATTAGATAAATATCAAATAGTTATTTCAAAGAAAAGCCGGAGCGAACTCCGGCTTTTATTGTTTCTATTCCTGTGATTTTATTTCTTTCCGTAATACTGTCCAAAAATGCTATCGGCGTTCCATGACGGGACAGAATCCTCGTTAGCGATTTCATCAATAATCAGATAATTCACTAGCGCAAACTTTGAGGCCGCAGCCCAATCAAACGCCTGAGACATATCATCGCTAGGCCTGTGATAGTTACGCTGCTGTGTCTCGTTGCCTGTCAAGAAACCAGACCAAATTGCACCACCATCAACCTCTGGATCAACAGCTGTATGGCCAGTCATTAGGAAGATTGCCGGGATACCCTTTTGAACAAAGCGGAAATGATCTGATCGCGTGAACAATCCCTGCTCTGGCACAGGGTCTTCAGCAAGCATGATGCCTGCCTTTTCGACAGCTCTCCGCGCTGTGCCCTCAATGCTACTATGCTCGGCTCCAAAGGCAACCACGTCTTTAAAGTCATACAATAAAATAGGCATATCCAAGTTTACATTCGCGACTATTTTAGCAAGCGGCACCGTCGGGAAATGTGCGAAATAATCGGCACCCATCAGCCCTTTTTCTTCAGCCGTTAGAGAAATAAACATAATCGACCGCCGCGGTGTTTCACCTGATTCAGTATATGCACGAGCAACTTCCAGCATCACGGCATTGCCTGAGGCATTATCCATTGCGCCGTTATAAATTTTATCATCGCCCTCGGCGTCCTCGTTCACACCGACATGGTCAAGATGAGCGCTAATCAGCACATATTCGTCTTTTAAAACCGGGTCAGACCCTGGCAAAACTGCCACAACATTCGGACTAGTGAAGCCAGGCAACATTTCTGTTTCACGCTGCAATGATAAGGTAGCATTGATCGCCGTTGGCTTGGGTGCCACACCCTCGCTAGCCAGATCACTGAAGGCACCGAAGTCAATACCTACTGCTTCACCCAATTTAGCTGCAATATCCGCACTTAGCGTGGCGGTCGCCTTTATGGAGCCAACGTTGTTAGGTATAGAGCCATCCGGCCCCATCCAACGCAGCGCCTGCCGTCCAAAAAATCGCTGTAACCGCTCCATTGGGAACCGCTCTTCGGAGGCCGTCGAGCTTAAGCTAATTAACGCTATTGCTCCTCTCGCCCCTGCCATTTCGGCTTTGGTTGATGACCTATTAAAAGCCGCAGCAACATCGCTAGCAAAGCTGTCAGGGCCGCCGCTCATCACTATCACAATTTTACCATCAACATCGATGTCAGCATAGTCATCATGCCCTAGAGACGGCGCATGGATGCCATAGCCCGCGAAGACAAGGTCACCCAATACTGCCGTTTCAGTCTCAAATGAGCTTGAACCAATTGCAATATCTTTGCCTAACTCAAGCGCAATAGTTTCATCACCAATCTGTAATGTACCGCCAGCTGATCCCTCAACTAGTTTGGTATAGCGGAATCCGACTTCTTGCTTATAGCTGCCGTTATCACCACCGGGCTTTAACCCCAAATTAGCGAATTGTGTCGCCATGTAATTAGCGGCAATCTGATAACCAGCAGAATCGCTATCGCGGCCCTTTAAAGTGTCGTCCGCAAGAAAGAGCATATCATTCTTAATACGCTCAACATTTATTGTCGGCATCGCATCCGCTTCAGCAACATCAACATTTACTGGCGCCTCGCATGATGCCAGCACCAACACCGACATCGCAGCAAAAAGCTTTCTTCCAATTTCAACCGTCATTTTTTCACGTATCCTCTCTTTAAGTACGTTATGCTTTACTATTAGGAATCGCCGAGGAAACTGCCACAGAGACGCCAGTCATGCAAGCCGCTATGCGCTGAGCCGAGCCAGGCATGAGATAAACTAAAGGTTAGCAGTTCGATCTATTTCATCGCCAGCGGCCTCGCGCAGGGCCTGAACAACACCCCATACCCGATCCTGGCCAAAGACAACCGTTCTACCCGTGTGAAAAGCAGGAACCCCCCAGCCGCCCAGCATTGCCAAATCAGACCGATTGCCCTCGACAGTCTTTTTCCAACGGTCCATACCCAAATACACGCGCGCATCGCGCCAATCGACACCCGCCCGCTTGCATATCTTCTCCAGCACGCTTGCATCCGATACATCCAGGCCTTCTGACCAAATCGCGCGGGCCGCTGAGCGATAGAAGTCCAGCTCCTCATCTTCACCCGCTAGGCCATCACCGATTGCCAAACAATTGGAAACGCCCTGCCCAAGCGGGTCATGAATGCGGCCAAAGGGGAGCCCGTATAGCCCGCATTCTCGTTTCACATCAGTCAAAATATAGCGCTTCTTCGCCTCGGGTACAGCTAGTCCCCTGTTTACCATAGGCAATACAGGCCTCAGCCTCAGCTGAACCCCAGTGAGTTTGTGTAATGCTGCTGCTTGCTCAAGCGCCATATAGCTGAAAGGGCTTCGCACCGAGAAATACAAGTCAACATTTTGCCCCACAGCGCGGAATGGCTCGTGATGCAACTCTTCACCCCATAGCTTTCCAAGCTCATATTGCGTACCGCCGTCGCCAGCGCCCAAGTCATTTAAACGACGCTCCAAGTGATCCAAGCGATCGATACCGGGATAAAATTCACCCTCATAATATAAGGTGCCACTGGCATAATGACCTAGCCGGACCAACGTGCGCTCATTCTCTCTCAGCCGATCTTCTTCCACCTGAGCGACGCGGCATTGATCTTGAATAGCCCCTAAATTCCGCCGCCAAAGCGCCGCGCCCAACTCCTCCGCCGAGGCAAAAAAGTCGGCACTATCCTCTAGATTCACCAAATGGCGATTGATCATACCAACACTCAAGGGGTCAGGAACTTTTGCACTGCGGGGAAATCCAAGGCCGTACTGACGAGCGATTCGGGTAGCGTCTAAGATGCTATAGGCTTCATACCGCGCTGGGTCTGGATACATTTTAGCCGGCAACCGCTCAACAACACGGGGTTTGATGCGAACATCAAATCGCTCTAATAGTTCGGGTATGACCTGTACCATCAGCTGACAATAGGGATCGTCCGCACGGTGAAAGTATAGGATTTCATGATCTCTACGGTCTACTGCCCGCCGAAAATCAGAAAGACCGCGCCTCATACCAAGCGACCAATCGCTAAGCAGCGACTGAATAACTCTGGATTTAAGCGCAGTCTTAACGGACATTTGGCCCAGCCTCTTTTGACAGGGCCCAGGCCCTATGTGTCGGCCTCAACTTTGATGGCCGCTCCTTCAACCGACACTATGCGCACACGCGTGCCCTGTTGCAAGTCAGGACCTTCAACTGTCCACATGGTATCGCCAATTTTTACCGTGCCTGTGCCATTTTCGATACCCGTCGCAAGTGCATATACTTTACCCACTTGTTGCTGTCCACGCCGGCTGAGATTGGTTTGATCAGTCGTGGTAGGGTGAAGCTTCAAATACCGACGCGCCCCCAAAATCATCAAAACCGATAGACTTGTGAAGATAACTGCTTGAGATAAAAAACCTAGCCCGGAAAAAACACCGACGCTGGCCGCAGTCACAACTGCAGCCAGACCGATCCAGAGCATATAGATACCCGGTATAACCATCTCTCCGATCAGCAATAAGATGCCGATCACTAGCCAAAACCAAGCAGCATTATCTGTAATTAGGTCTGCCATGGTTTATCTCCTATTCGCCGCTAGGAACGCGGCCAGTGAATGATTTACTGATGTTGCCATCCTTACTCCAAAGCTCGGCAATGCCGCCTATAGAACCTATCACACTTGATGCTTCAAGCGGCATAAAGACAAGCTTCTCATTTGGAGAGTTAGCAAATTTACCCAGCGCCTCAACATACTTCTGAGCGATGAAGTAATTCACGGCTTGCGAATCGCCTTTGGCAATCGCATCTGACACCATCCGGGTAGCCTCTGCCTCCGCCTGGGCTTCACGCTCTCGGCCTTCAGCGTCCCTAAAGGCGGCTTCACGGCGGCCTTCAGCTTCCAGAATTTGCGATTGCTTTTCACCTTCGGCTCGCAAGATGTCAGAATTACGCTGACCCTCGGCCTCAAGGATAGAGGCACGCTTCTCGCGCTCGGCCTTCATCTGCCGACCCATCGACTCGATGATGTCTCTTGGCGGTGCGATATCCTTAATCTCGATACGCGTGACCTTGACGCCCCAAGGCTGGGTGGCTCCGTCAACGACGGTTAATAGTCGAGCATTAATGATATCGCGCTTAGACAATAGCTCATCAAGATCCATCGACCCCATTACAGTACGCAAATTGGTCATGGTCAAATTCAAGATAGCCAGACGAAGATTTGAAACCTCATAAGCCGACATCGGCGCATCTAGGACCTGGTAAAACACCACGCCGTCAGCCGCAATTACCGCGTTATCCTTGGTGATGACTTCCTGCGTTGGAATATCGAGCACCTGCTCCATCATGTTGACCTTTCGGCCAATCCGCTCAATAAAAGGCGTGATCAGATGAAAACCGGGCTCCAATGTCCGGGTATATTTACCAAAGCGTTCAACAGTATAATCAAAACCTTGGGTCACAATTGTTACCGCTGACAGGACTAGAACTATCCCGAAAACAACAATGACCGCACCCGTTAAAACTAAAAAGTCAGGCATAAAAGCATCTCCCGTATTTTTATATAATTATCGGGGATGTTGCCCCGCGCACCACTGTTTCAACTGAACCCTTTCGGGTCAAGCGCTAATACAATAAACGGCCTTGTACACTGTTGAATAGTGGATAAGAAGCGTTGCCCCTTACCGTAAATATATGGGTATTATTTACTCAATTTCAAGAGGGCAGGCCTCGAACTAGGTCGCAGGAATGTCGAATTCTCGCTCAATCGCGTTGCCCTGACCGTCAGAGAATGTCAAGCAAACCCGGTCGCCGCGCAGGCTAACCTTTCTACTGCCAAGCATGACTGGGAAAGCGAACCATTTGGTGTTGCTATCCTGCCCCTCTCGGATCATCGGCTTACCGAATTTCACCGGCAATTCACTTTCGGGCAGCACGTCCGCACCCGTCAAATCAGAGCCAGCCTGAACTTGCACTAGAAGCCGCTCATATCCTTTTGACCCTTGAATACTTGTCGCTAAAATCTGAAGATCCCCAGCGGTGTTACCTTCTCGTAGCGGTACCTGATTAAGCGCCAAGTCCAGAGCGATTTTCTGGGGTGCAGGGCGTTCGTCGCCATCGCCCAAATCAATCTCATGATCCACGTTATAGGGGATGCAAATATCTGAACAGACCATGAATCCCACTTTGAGCCGAATACGATTATCTTCAAAATGACGGCGATCAATATACACCGGAAAAATAACTTGGTCTTCATAGCCGTAAGTTTGAAGATCAAACAGCTCAAACCGCGTTGGCATTGGATATTCCATCCGGACGCCGTCAGTACTGCCATCCATTAAAGTGACAGTTGGCGGCAATCCAGCCTCACCTGGTGATCGCCAATAGGTCTTCCATTTTGGCTGCACCCTCAGCTCTATGCCTAGGAGAACACTGTCACCGCGAGGGGTGCCATTAACCGCGCTGATCAATCTGGATGCAGCTTCTTTACCGTGGCTATGCCATTCGGTTTCTTCGGACATAACCGGAGACGCGATCGCTGAAACGAGAAAACCCATGCACAAACTAATCAATATGTTGATTTTATTTTTCATAACTCTGTCATAGCAAACTCACTGTCTAATGGCTAATATCTTGTAATCACATCTTTGTTAATCGTCAGTGTTTGCAGGCTGTAAGAGCAATATTTGGCGAGAATTTCACCGATACTGCTTGCCAAGGCGGCTAATTCTGCCAGACTAAATATCCAAATGGACAAAAGGATGAGGGCTTGCGCGAAGCGACTTACTTAGAGGGCCAATTGCTTTTAGCGATGCCGGGAATGACCGATCCCCGCTTTGAGCGGGCTGTTATTTTCATCTGTTCCCATTCTGAAGAGGGCGCAATGGGCCTTGTTGTCAATCAGCCGATCGGCAATCTTGGCTTTGCTGATCTGATGCAAGAACTGGATATTGATGTTGTGTCGCCGCCAGATCATTTAACAGTGCAAGCTGGTGGTCCTGTCGAATCCGGTCGGGGTTTTGTGCTTCACAGCGCCGATTACGCGCAGGACAGCACATTGGTGATCAGTCAGACGTTAGCATTGACCGCAACCGTTGATATTCTGAAGGCCATTGCTAATCACCAAGGGCCTAAAAATCATCTGATTGTGCTGGGCTATGCCGGATGGGGCGCTGGTCAGTTAGAGACTGAAATTCAGCAGAATGCATGGCTGAACACCCCCGCCAACGACGAAATATTATTTTACACCGAACTTGAAGACAAATGGCCGCGCGCCGTAGCAATGATGGGGATAGACGTATCCCTCCTATCCAGCGAGTCTGGCCACGCTTAGTCTTATTCCGGCTTAAAAAGACCGGAGACTTTTTCTTCATCAAGCGGTGAACCATTGCCCACTGACGCAGCTGATAGACGCCCGGCGCTGAGCACATACTGGGCGACTCGCGAAACAGCTTTAACATCAACTTCTTCAACTCGCTCAATGGTCTCAGCGATTGGTATGGGGCGGCCAAATAAAAGCATCTGCCTGCCCAGCTGCTCGGACCGGCTAGCGGTATTTTCCAGCAGCATCATAAGCCCTGCCTTCAACTGCGCCTTAGCTCGCTCGACTTCGGTCCCTGTTGCGCTGCTTGCTATTTCATGCATTTCACCCGCGATAACACGTAGCATACCGTCTGTCATTTCAGGTGCCGTGCCTGCATAGATACCAAACATCCCGGTATCGATATGGCTGGCTGCAAAGCTATAGACACTATAGGCAAGGCCGTGCTTTTCCCGCACTTCCTGAAACAGTCTGGAAGACATGCCGCCGCCCATAACGGTTGAAAAAACTTGTAGCGCATAATAATCAGGATGAGAAAAAGGCAGCCCCGGAAAGCCAAGCACCACATGATTTTGTTCTAGATCATCCTTCAAATGGTGGAATCCGCCTTCATATACTGCGGGCTGAAATGTCTCGCCGCACCCAGCTTGGAGATCGCAAAATTTCGCCTCCACCTCTCGCACCAGTGCATCATGGTCAATATAGCCAGCGGCAGAAATAACCGTGCGACCAGCCTGATAGTGCCGCTTCATATAATCCATTAAGCCATTCCGGCTGACACCGCGCACAGTTTCCTCAGAGCCTAATATTGGACGACCAATCGGCTGGTCCGGAAATGCCTGCTCTTGGAGACGGTCAAAGACAATATCGTCGGGCGTATCAATTGATTGGCCAATTTCCTGCACAATCACGTCTTTTTCCCGGTGCAATTCATCGGCGTCAAACTTACTATTTTGTATAATATCCGACAGGACATCCAGCGCCAGCGGCCAATCATCCTTCATTACGCGTGCATAAAAAGTCGTGTGGTCGCGGCTAGTATAGGCATTCATATGCCCGCCCACATTTTCAATTTCTTCAGCGATAGCCCGCGCACCTCGGCGATCTGTGCCTTTGAAAAGCATATGCTCTAAGAAATGCGAATGACCGTTTTCTAGGGCGCTTTCATAGCGTGCACCCACGTCAACCCAAACTCCAATAGCAACTGTTTGCAGCGACCGCCTATATTCGCTAACAACGCGAATGCCGTTTGAGAGCTCTGTGACTTGAACCGTCATTCGCTGCTGCCGCCCAGAATGATCGCCCTGAGTGCCCTTAAGTCATTTGGGATAGTTTCAAAAACTTCCTCGCGCTCCATCAAGTCAGCCAAATGCGGCGGCAGCTCAGGATTTATTCCCGTTGCCTCAAACACCGCATCGCCAAATTTTGCAGGATGGGCTGTCGCAAGCGTCACAATAGGGCCTTCATATGCTCCCAATCGTTTTTGAGCTGCAGAAAGACCAACCGCTGTGTGGGGATCAATCAATTCACCGCAGCCAGATAGGGTATTGCCCATCACAATCCGGGTTTCATTGTCATCAATCTTTTCGGCGACAAACAGATCTTTCAGCCCCTGATGCTCAGTTTCTGTCAATTCAAACCCACCCGTTTTAGAGAGTTCCTGCATCGCCTCGCTTATGCGGTCACCGTCACGGTCAGCGAGGTCGAATAGGATACGCTCAAAATTGCTCGCCACCTGGATATCCATGCTGGGCGAAATTGTCGCATTGGCCTCGCCCCGCTCATAGCGGCCAGTCTCCAACGTACGCACCAAAATATCATTGCTGTTCGTCGCGATCACCAATGTGCTGATCGGAAGGCCCATCCGCTTTGCCACATAGCCAGCGAAGACATCGCCAAAATTCCCTGTTGGAACACTAAAGGCAACTTCGCGATCTGGCCCGCCAAGACGGAGTGCAGCATAGAAATAATAAACCACCTGCGCCATAACCCGCGCCCAATTGATACTATTAACCGCAGTCAGACCAACCTGATCGCGGAAAGTGTGATCGTTGAACAGATCCTTAACCATCGCCTGACAGTCATCAAAGGTACCTTCAACTGCGATGTTGGTCACGTTCGGCTCAACGATAGTGGTCATCTGCCGTCTTTGAACCTCCGACACGCGGCCTCTCGGATGCAGCATAAAAATACGCACGTTCTCCCTGCCCCGCGTGGCATCAATAGCCGCCGAGCCCGTATCGCCGCTGGTTGCACCGACAATCGTAATCGGCTTCCCTGCATCGCGGGTGAATTCATCGAAAAACCGTCCAAGGAGCTGCAGCGCAAAATCTTTAAAGGCTAGGGTCGGCCCGTGAAATAGCTCCAATAGCCAGTGTTGATCTGATAACTGCGTCAAAGGGGCAACCGCGTCGTGGCGAAAAGCGGCGCCGTATGTTTCCCGCAGCATTGTCCGCAGATCTTCCTCGCCCACGGTAAGACCAACAAAAGGGTTAATCACCTCATAAGCTAAGTCGGCATAGTCAAGGGTCGCCATCTCTCGGATTTTATCGAGGGTGAAAGCCGGCCAAACGGCAGGCACATATAATCCGCCGTCACGGGCAAGCCCCGCCAAAGTGACACCGTCAAAAGTTAAACTGGCAGCTTTGCCCCGCGTCGATACATATTGCACGTTTGTAAACCCTACTCATTCCTATGAGGCCAGTCATAAGGCCATTTCTCTCTTGGATCAAGTATACTGGGGCCAAAGCGAGTTCTGTTCACACGCTTTTTACTTTTTTAATCGTAAATCTTTCGCGCGCTGCGCTCCAAATGCGACGTAAACAGCAATCAAGGACAGCCCAAGACCATACCACGTCAGTGCATACTGGAAGTGGTTGTTTGGAATGCCAACCCGGTTCTGGGATGGTAGCGGCTCCGTCTGGCCGGGCGTCATTGCATCCAAAACAATATACACAGGCAATAGGTCTTCCTTCCCAAAAGCCTGCGCCAAATCAGCCATTGAAGCATAATTGAACGTACCAGCGGCAATATCATTGGCCTCTTGAAACGCACCCTTTGACTGAGGTCCCCGTACGATGCCAGTAAAACGCCCAGCTGTCCGCGCGAGTTCGACGATCTTGTCCGGGTCGTCAAAGGCTATCCAGCCGATGTTGACGACCACTGTACCGCCAGCATCTAAAGCAGCCGGATGATAGAGATAATATCCCGGCTTGCCGCTTAAATTCATTCCAAAAATGCGTATTTGCTTGGCAGCATCAATCACACCCTCAAAATAGACGGGCCGATAGTCAAGAGATGCGTAGTCAGCTTGTTGCCGGGGCAAGGACACTGGCTCAGCAGCTAGACCGGCTTCAATTTTTGCAATGATAACTGATTTCGGCCCTATTTTTTGTGCCTGCCAAGTGCCTAGTCCAATCAAAATGGCGAGCGAGATGAAAACGCCAACAGTGAGACCCAGCCCGGGCCGGAAAAATGTTGTCATCTCGAAGTCTCCTTTGTCCAGACTAAAAAAAAGGACCGGCCAAGGCTTACCCTAACCGGTCCAATTCATTGGTTTGCGTTGCCCGGCTTATGCGTAGTAAACGTAGATCACCGCAAAGAGGAAAATCCAAACGACATCGACAAAATGCCAATACCAAGCAGCTGCTTCAAAACCAAAGTGCTGCTCTGGCTTAAAGTGACCCTTGTAAGCGCGACCCAAGCAAACTGCCAAGAAAATCGTTCCAACAATCACATGGAAGCCGTGGAATCCCGTCGCCATATAGAAGGCCGAGCTATAAATGTTTTCCGAGAAGCTAAAGGCGGCATGCGAATACTCGTAAGCCTGCAAACAGCTAAACAGGAACCCTAAAATGACCGTCACCCATAGACCTTTTTTCAAGCCTTCACGGTTCCCTTCTACAAGCGCATGGTGCGCCCAAGTCACCGTCGTTCCCGATAGCAATAATATAAGCGTATTCATCAGCGGCAGGTGCCATGGATCAAACGTCTCAACATTTCCGGGCGGCCAAGCGGCAGCGGTGCCAGCTAGCTGCCATACGGTGTCAGGGCTATCCATTAAATGGGGAGGAAAAAGCGCTGCATTGAAAAACGCCCAGAACCAAGCCACAAAGAACATCACCTCCGAGGCTATAAAAAGGATCATGCCATAGCGCAAACCGATTTGCACAACGGGTGTGTGATCGCCGGTATTAGACTCGATGACAACATCTTTCCACCACTGGAACATGGTGTAAAGAATACCTAAGAAGCCAAAACCGAATGCATAGAGACCCCACGCTGAACCCGGCATACCAAACAGATCTGCGTCTGGCTTCATCGAAAACACTGCTCCGAACGTCGTAAAGACGATGAACAGTGACATGAGCGCCGGCCAAGGGCTCGGGTTTACCAGATGATAATCGTGCTTAACGTCACCGGCCATAAAATTTCTCCTTCACAAAACCGGCTCTTCCGGTCTCAATAGCGCCCTTAACGGGCATAACCCTATAAACTCAACGACCAACCGCAGAGTTCGTTTCATCCTCGTCCACCACGAAAAAAGTATAAGATAGTGCGATTTCGCTCACATTATCCATATTACGATCGTCAATCATTTCAGGGTCGACATAATATACCACCGGCATCATCACGCGTTCGCCCGGCTCTAAGACCTGCTCGGTAAAACAAAAGCAGTCAATCTTGGCAAAATACATTCCAGCTTTGTGGGGCGTTACATTAAAGGTCGCCGTCCCAGTAACGCGCTGATCAGTTGGATTGTAGGCTTCATAGTAAGCAATTGACTGCTCACCGATCTTTAAGTGCTGATCGATCTGCGCTGGCTTGAACTGCCACGGCATATCACGGTGCGTACTCGCCAAAAACCGGACCTTCATGTCGCGGTCAACGGTGCCAGCCTCATTCGCTGCTGTCTGCTGGGTAGTACCACCGTAGCCAGTCACCTGGCAAAACAGTTCATATAACGGCACCGCAGCGTAAGCCATGCCAACCATCCCAAGCGCGACACCAGCGACAATCGCGCCGACCTTCGCATTCTTATTACCTGCGTTATGATGGACTGGCTCACTCATCCTGCGGCGACCTCAATCTTAAAATAGCTCACCACAAAGATAAAAATCACCAAACCGAACAGGACCAAACCAAGGGCGCGGTTACGGCCGCGCATCCGGGCTTCATCAGTCTTGTGTTCAGCTACATCTTTATCGATATTACTCATGCTAAAACTCCATACACTATTGTCTCAACGGCTAACACAGCGAAAAGCAGGAACAGGTAGACGATCGAAAAGGCAAAGAGCTTTTGCTCGGCTTTTTCCCGCGCCCGCCACACATTAACAGCACCCCACAGGAACATTGCTCCCAAAACAACCGAAGCTACGCCGTACACGTCACCAGCAAATCCCATCACCCAGGGCAAGACCGCGACCGGGGCCAAAAGCAAGCTATAGAGCAATATCTGATTTCTGGTGACCCGCTCGCCGGAGACAACGGGCAGCATTGGCACACCGGCCTTTTCATAGTCCTTACCGATAAACAGTGACAGCGCCCAAAAGTGCGGCGGTGTCCACAAGAAAATAATCGCGAATAGAACGATCGACTCTAGCGTGACCGTGCCCGTAACTGCTGCCCAGCCAATCATCGGAGGAAACGCCCCCGCTGCCCCGCCAATCACAATATTCTGCGGCGTGCGTCGCTTTAACCACATGGTATAAACAACCGCATAGAAAAAGATAGTGAGTGCCAACAAAGCCGCCGAGATCACATTAACTAACAAGCCAAGTAAGGCCACTGAAGCAACAGATAAGACCATCCCAAAGGCCAAGGCCTCGCCGGGTTCGATCCGGCCTGATGGCACCGGGCGATTAGCCGTCCGGTCCATTACCGCATCAATATCAGCGTCATACCACATGTTCAGCGCACCGGATGCCCCAGCTCCAACTGCGATCAGGAATATCGCGGCAAAGCCGATCACCGGATTGACTGTGCCGGGGGCAGCAATCAGGCCAACGAACGCTGTGAAAATCACCAGCGACATAACGCGGGGCTTTAGCAGCTCCACATAATCGCTAGCGTCAGGCTGCCGCCGAGAGCTATAAGCTCCAGCTGCATACTGATCTTTTCCAATATCATTTGACGTAATGTCGCTCATTAGAGTCTGCTCTAACCTTTACTTTATTTGAGGCAGTTCATTGAACTGGTGGAACGGTGGAGGTGAAGACAGTGTCCACTCCAGCGTTGTTGCGCCCTCGCCCCACTGATTATCACCGACAGTTTTCTTGGTGATAAACATCGTGTGGATCATAATATAGAAGAACAACAGCGCTCCAATACCAGTGATCGCATACCCCCATGACGAAATCTGATTATAAAACTCAAACGCGTCAGGATAATCGATGTAACGGCGCGGCATACCATTCAAACCTAGGAAATGCTGCGGGAAGAAAATTAGGTTAACACCTATGAACGTGATCCAGAACTGTAACTTGGACAGTCCCTCAGGATACTGTTTGCCACTCATTTTACCGATCCAGTAATATAACCCGGCAAAGATACCAAACACGGCACCTAGCGACAGAACATAGTGGAAGTGCGCGACAACATAATAGGTGTCATGCATCGCCACGTCAGCGCCTGGGTTAGCCAGAACTACACCTGTCACTCCGCCAACGGTGAATAGGAAAATGAAGGCAAATGCATAAAGCATCGGCGTTTCAAACGTGACAGAACCGCCCCACATTGTGGCGATCCAGCTGAAAATTTTCACGCCAGTCGGCACCGCGATAATCATCGTTGCTGCCATAAAGTAGGCCTTGGTATCTACGTCCAAGCCCACGGTATACATGTGGTGCGCCCACACGATAAAGCCAACAAAACCAATCGCTGCCATCGCATATGCCATCCCCAAATAACCGAAGATCGGCTTGCGAGAGAAGGTCGATACGATATGGCTCACAATACCGAAAGCCGGCAGGATCATGATGTAAACCTCAGGGTGCCCGAAGAACCAGAATAAGTGCTGGTAAAGGATCGGATCACCGCCGCCTGCGGGATCGAAGAAGGCCGTGCCAAAGTTACGGTCGGTCAACAGCATGGTGATCGCGCCCGCTAGCACTGGCAAACTAAGTACCAGTAGGAAGGCTGTGATCAAGATAGACCAAGCGAACAGCGGCATTTTGTGGATCGTCATGCCCGGTGCGCGCATATTGAAAATGGTCGTGATATAGTTGATCGCACCCATGATCGAGGAGGCCCCCGCGACGTGCAGGGATAAAATCGCCAAATCCATCGACGGCCCTGTGTGACCGCTGGTCGATAGCGGCGCATAGGCAGTCCATCCCCCACCAAAGCCGTTCATACCGTTCGTACCCTCTACAAAGGTCGAAAGCAGCAACAATAAGAATGCAGGAGGCATCATCCAGAAAGAAACGTTATTCATCCGTGGAAACGCCATGTCGGGCGCACCAATCATCAGCGGTACAAAATAGTTACCAAAGCCACCAATTAGCGCTGGCATTACCATGAAGAAAACCATGATCAAGCCGTGGCCTGTGGTTATCACGTTGTACATATGTTTCGCAGCTTCGATATCGCCGCCGGTTAGCCATGGAATAATCTGGATCCCTGGCTCAGCCAGTTCCCAGCGCATAATCCCAGAGAACGCAAAGCCAACAAGGCCAGCGATTGCTGCAAACCAAAGATACATAACACCAATGTCTTTGTGGTTTGTTGAATAGACCCAGCGTTTCCAGCCGGTAGGAGTGTGATCATGAGCCATTGCTCTTATCCTTCTTTAAAAACTTTTAACGACCGGTCGCGATAGCACCAGATGCAGCAAATTGCTTATTCGATCCAGCGTCAGCGAATTCCACCTTTGCGCGCTCTACCCAAGCAGCGAAGTCTTCTTTCGAAACAACCTCGACCGTGATCGGCATGTAGGCGTGATCTTTACCACAAAGCTCGGAGCACTGACCGTAGTAAGTGCCGGTCTTTTCAACCCTAAACCATGATTCGTTCTGGCGCCCCGGAACCGCGTCCATTTTGACGCCGAAGCTAGGGATGGTCCAGGCATGAATCACGTCACTAGCGGTCAAATATAGTTTAATATTTGTATCCACCGGCAAGACAAGACGAAGATCAGTATCAAGCAAGCGACCATTTAATATGCCACGCTCCGCAATGTTACCGCCAAGAAACGCCTTCAAATCACTTTCATAATCTGCTTTTACAGCGGCATCAAACTCTGGATTAGCGTTCTTACCTACCATCTCATACGCGGCTTCGGGCACCATGGATGCGGTAAAGTTAATACCGTCATGATCTGGATACTCGAATGTCCAGTTCCACTGGTTGCCAATAGCTCGGACAGCGAATTCAGTCTCTGGAATATCTTCTTGAAAATACAAAAGCTTGAAAGACGGTACGCTGATAACGATCAAAATTATGATCGGCAGCCCTGTCCAGATCACCTCAAGGAACGTATTATGCGTCGTTGCAGCAGGCTTTGGATTAGCTTTCTTTCTGAAACGGATGGCGATGTAAACCAACAACAGAAAAACAAAGATCGTGATCAGTGTGATGATTGGCATAACCAAATCATTATGGAACCCCTGCAGTTGACGAGCCAATTCGTTGACTGGCTCCTGCATCCCGATTGCCTTATCAGAGGGGCCATAAACACCGCCGTCAGCCAACGCTGAGAAGGTTGACCCGACGAAGGCAACACACGAAGCTATCATAGCGCCTGCAAGCCTTTTGATTGTCATAATTTGTATTCCTTGTTCTTGCCGCCATCCAAAAGCCTAATCCCGGTGGTGCGAAAACGCAGACGAGGCTCACCTTGCTGCCCAAATTCTATGGGAAGGAAATGTGAGAACATCTCATATTCGGCCGTCCGACCTATGGCTCAAGGACTTAAGACTATCTTCTCAGATCGGGGCCATACCCGAATCTGAACCTTGAATGGGTGCCAACTTATACAAAGGTGGCGCATTGGACAAGACCCGGAAGACGATATTTTAGCTTTTTTTTCATAGGTGAAGTTAGGAACCTTAAAACTAGGCCTTAATGGCTGTTTACGATACGCCCAAAGCCATGCTAGCTAAGGGTCGCAGAACGCCTTCACTTTATTGAAATGCAACCCCAACCTCTAGATAACATGGATACTCATAATGACATCTGACTTGAATTTCTTCTTTGAAAACAGTGATCTAGATGAAAGTCGCATCGACACATTGGTTGGCGAATCGCTTGCCGGGATGGAAGATGGTGAATTATACCTTGAAGCCAGCCACTCTGAGAGTTTTGCCTTTGACGATGGTCGCTTAAAGTCGGCAAGCTATGATCAGACGCAGGGGTTTGGGCTGCGCGGAGTGATAGGCGAATCAACAGGCTATGCCCATGCTAACGAATTGAGTGAGGCCGCCATCCGCCGTGCTGCTGATACTGTTCAAGCGGTTCGCACTGGAGACAGCGGGTCGCTAGCACTAGCCCCCGCTAGAACTAATCAACAACTTTACACCCATCAAAACCCCCTAGAAAGCGTCGATTTCGGTACCAAAGTGAAATTGCTGGAAGATATCGATGCCTATGCTCGCGGCCTTGACCCACGCGTACAGCAGGTTAGCGCCTCGCTCCTTGGCAGCTGGAAACGGGTCGAAATTATCCGACCTGACGGCGAACGAGTGCGCGATATCAGGCCGCTTGTCCGTCTGAATGTTCAGGTGGTTATGACTGATGGTGCCCGCCAAGAGGTTGGGTTTGATGGCTCGGGGGGGCGTTTTGCCTATGATCATATGTTCAACGATGATTACTGGCAGGCACAAGTCAAAGAGGCAATCCGCCAAAGCGAGGTTAATCTTAGATCTGTTGACGCACCTGCTGGCGAAATGACCGTAGTCCTTGGGCCTGGCTGGCCTGGCATATTATTGCACGAGGCCATTGGTCACGGCTTAGAAGGCGATTTCAACCGCAAGGGAACCTCTGCATTTGCCGGACTCCTTGGTCAGCGAGTTGCGGCCCCGGGCGTTACGGTGGTTGACGACGGCACGCTTGATGATCGCCGAGGCTCGCTGTCGATTGATGATGAAGGCACACCGACCAGCGAAACCGTTTTGATCGAAGACGGTATCTTAAAGGGCTATATGCACGACCGACTGAATGCGCGTTTGATGGGCCACGATGCCACGGGTAATGGTCGCCGTCAAAGCTATGCCCACGCTCCGATGCCCCGCATGACCAACACATTCATGCGCAATGGCCATCATGATCCGGCCGAGATTTTGGCCAGTGTTGATGATGGTATTTACGCCGTGAATTTCGGTGGCGGTCAAGTCGATATTACCAGCGGCAAGTTTGTGTTCAGTTGCACCGAAGCTTACCGCATCCGCGGCGGCAAGCTGGCCGAGCCGGTGAAAGGCGCAACGCTAATCGGCAACGGCCCTGATGTGCTCACCAAAGTATCGATGATCGGCAATGACTTAGCGCTTGATAACGGCGTAGGAACCTGCGGCAAAGGGGGCCAGAGCGTTCCCGCAGGCGTCGGTCAGCCAACGCTGAAAATTGATGGTCTGACAGTAGGTGGAACCGCTTCACAGTAGGATAGCCGCGTCAATCCTTCTCTCTTTTTACTTGCTTGGTCCCTATCCCTATCCCATGATCACCTCAGGATATTTGGATAAGGCTACACAGTGAGCAAAGACACCGACACACCAGATGCCAGCGAAACAGTGCCAAAACGTCACAAGCTGACGGCTGGACTTCGGTCCTTATTGTTTGGCGATGAGCGAGTAGAGCATTGGACGCTAATGATATTAGCACTGATCACCGGCGTCCTCGCCGCATACGGTGCGATCCTATTTTACTTAGCAATTGATTTTATCCTTAGGCTTTTTTTCGGGGTCGGTGAAGAAGGCTTAACGAGACACGCTGAAAATTTAGACTGGTATGTCCTGCTGACCGTCCCTGTCTTTGGCGGCCTGATTGTGGGCCAACTATTGCGGTTCATGCCTAGCGGCAGAGCTTACGGGGTCCCGCACGTTATGGAATCGGCGGCGCTACAGAATGGACGATTGAAAGCCCGGCACGGCTTTTTATCAGCAGGAATCACGGTATTATCGCTTGGAACCGGCGCATCAGCAGGCCGCGAGGGACCGGTAGTCCATCTAGGTGCGACCTTAGCTAGTTGGGTCACCCGGCGCTTTCACATGCCGCCCAAGATTGGTCGTATATTGCTTGGGTGCGGCGTTGCTGCTGCTGTGTCCGCCAGCTTTAACGCGCCGATTGCGGGGGTGTTTTTTGCCCTAGAAGTGATCATCGGGCATTATGCTTTGCACGCCTTCACGCCCATCGTTATTTCCGCCGTTGTAGGCACTCTGATCAGCCGCGCGCATCTTGGTATTTTCCCGGCATTTGCTTTAAGTGACCATATTGCGATCGCCAGCGCTTGGGAGTTCCCTGCTTTTTTCCTGCTAGGTATCGCCTCGGCCCTGGTCGCTAGCGGATTTATGGCCTGCATCACCAAAACTGAGGGCATTGTAGAGCATCGACTTGCCGGCGTTCCAAGCTATTTGTTACCTGCGATCGGCGGGCTGATTCTTGGGTTCATGGCGTTATTTCTGCCAGAGATATTATCGGTTGGATATGATGCTGTTTCAAATGTGCTCAACATGGGCGCTGACGGAAGCGGCTTTACCTTCTTGTTTCTGGTCACCTTGCTGGTTTACAAAATCATCGCAACAAGCGTGACATTAGCAGCCCGGTTTGGCGGCGGAGTATTCAGTCCCAGTCTCTTTATAGGGGCTATGACTGGCGGCGCCTTTGGCATGAGCGCTGCATGGCTGGTTCCAAGCCTTGCCAGCGCCCCCGGCCTGTATGCTGTGGTTGGAATGGGCGCCGTTGCGTCAGCGGTGTTGGGCGCTCCCATTTCAACGATCTTGATCGTTTTCGAGATCACCGGAGACTATAGTATTACCATTGCTGTCATGATCGCGTGCTCTGTTTCTAGCTTGGTGACCAGCATCTTTTATGAGCGCTCTTTTTTCCATCAACAGCTCCGCGCCAAGGGCGTTCACCTGGAAGGCGGGCGGGCAACTTATCTGCTAAAATCAGTGCAGGTCCGCGAACATTTAGAGCGCGATTTTTTCACCATAACCGCGGAAGACACGCTGGCTCACGCTCGCGATATGCTGTTGGCGCAGGACGGTGGTAAACTTATCGTAGCCGATGTTACGGGGGCGATGGCTGGAGTGATAACACTGCCTGACTTACCTCCCAAGAGCTTTAGCAACAAGGACTTTTCAAAACAGTCGATCTTGCCTTGGGTTAATCCAAATCCTGTAACGCTGAAATCAAACGACCTTTTAGAAACGGCCCTGAACAGAATGGCCAGCAGCGGTGAAGATATATTGCCCGTGGTGACACCTGATAATGAAAATCATGTCATCGGGATCATCAAACATTACACTGTGTTAAAGGAATATAATCGCGCCTTAATGGATACCCACGGTAGCGATAAGAAATACGCTGGCGAAGATTGATCAAAAAATTTCATCGCCCCTCTATGCCAGCCAACGGACCAGTGCTATAGACGCATGATGATGAATGACCCTTTCGATCTTGACGGACTAGATGATAGCGATCACGAGCCTGCTAATACAGGCGCTCCCGCTGGCCCTCCGCCGTGGTTAAATGGCCTAAACCCCATGCAAAAAGAGGCTGTTGAGGCCACCGACGGTCCGCTGTTGGTTCTGGCGGGCGCCGGGACCGGGAAAACCCGCGTCCTTACCACTCGTCTTGGCCATATCATTATGACCAATAAGGCCTCGCCGTGGAACGTGTTGGCCGTGACCTTTACCAATAAGGCTGCGATCCAGATGAAAAACCGCGTAGCCCAAGTGCTGAGGCGGCCCGCCGATGGCATGTGGATCGGCACATTTCATAGTATTTGCGTCAAAATTCTGCGGAAGCATGCGGAGCTAGTCGGGCTTGAGAGCAATTTTACCATTTTGGACACTGATGATCAAATTCGCCTACTAAAGCAATTAATCCGGCTTGAAAACATCGATGACAAACTATGGCCTGCGAAGCAGCTAGCAGCGCTGATTGATCGCTGGAAAAACCGAGCCCTAACCCCTGCCCGCATCCCCAGCGGCGAAGGCTTTGCTTTTGCTAACGGCAAGGGCGGTGATTTGTATGCTGCGTATCAGAAGCGCCTTTTGGAGATTAATGCTTGCGATTTCGGTGATCTGCTGATGCACTGTATTACGCTGTTGCAACAGCGTCCTGATATTCTAAAAATGTATCACGATCAGTTCCGTTATATCATGGTCGATGAGTATCAAGATACCAACGTCGCTCAGTATTTATGGCTAAGGTTGTTAGCGCAGGGGCATAATAACATTTGCTGCGTGGGCGATGACGATCAGTCGATTTACGGATGGCGCGGCGCTGAAGTCGGAAATATTCTGCGCTTTTCGGAAGATTTTAAGGGCGCGAAGGTCATCAGACTGGAACAGAATTATCGCTCCACGGGCCATATTTTGGCAGCAGCAGGCGGGCTGATTGGCGCCAACGAAGAACGCCTTGGCAAGACCCTATGGACTGAGGCGGGTGACGGCGAGAAAATATCAGTGAAGGGTGTTTGGGATGGCCGCGAGGAAGCACGGTCCATTACCGATGAAATTGAAAGCTTGCAGGCCAAAGGGGAATCGCTCAATCAGGTGGCAATCCTCGTCCGCGCAGGGTTCCAAATGCGGGAACTTGAAGACCGTATCGTCAGCACAGGTCTTGCTTACCGCGTTGTTGGCGGGCCTAGATTCTATGAGCGCGCAGAGGTGCGGGACGCAATGGCATATCTGCGGGTCATCGCCCAGCCGTCCGATGATTTGGCCTTTGAGCGGATCATCAATGTGCCCAAACGCGGCATCGGCGATAAGGCGCTGCAAACCGTCCGGCACTTGGCCAGGACGCACGGTATCTCGCTATTTTCAGCCAGCCAGCAGATTGTCCATCTGGATGAATTATCCGGTCCCGCAAGGCGCGGCTTATCTCGTCTGATGGATGATTTTGACGCTTGGCGCAAAGCCCTGTTTGATACCCCCCATACCGAACTGGTTGAACGGGTGATGGAAGATAGCGGCTATTTGGATATGTGGCGCAATGCCAAGTCAAAAGACGTCAAGGCCGAGAGCAAGATCGAGAATATTCGCGGGCTTTACGCGGCAGTAACGGAATATGAAAACCTCGGTGGGTTTCTTGAGCACGTCTCACTGGTCATGGAAAATGAACAGAAAACTGATGAGGCGAAACTATCCCTGATGACGCTGCACGCGGCCAAGGGTCTCGAGTTTAATTATGTCTTTCTGGCAGGCTGGGAGGAAGAGATTTTCCCCAGCCAACGCGCCTTGGATGACAAAGGGGTCAAAGCGCTAGAAGAAGAGCGACGACTGGCCTATGTGGGCCTCACCCGGGCTAAGCTGAAAGCCACGATCTATCATGCGGGTAGTCGCAATATGTTCGGTCAGTGGCGATCGTCAATCCCTAGCCGGTTCATCGAGGAAATTCCCGCCGATCACGTGGAGGTGGAAGCCGAGCAAGGGTTGTACGGATCGGGTCGCGGAGCCCAACAATATGGCTGGCATAGCGATAATGAGGACTTTGTTGACAGTTTCGATCAGTCCTTTGATCAGTCTACCCAATCTGCGGGCGGCTCAAAAGGAAACTATGGTCCCGGCTGGAAGCGGGCTCAGACTTTTAAGGCCGGCGAAACCCGCGACGACCGTATCAGGCGCCAACGCAAACGCGGCGCAGTCAGCGCGTCTTATAAAAAGGT
>Ga0316189_10001141_pt1 | contig 26392 bp, 25 predicted proteins | sample LowCovwburrow_MG_FD_204930 | JGI IMG/M metagenome (GOLD analysis project Ga0316189, IMG submission 204930) | Coastal sediment microbial communities from Maine, United States - Lowes Cove worm burrow | ecosystem: Environmental > Aquatic > Marine > Coastal > Sediment | place: USA: Maine... | reverse complement strand
CATCACCAGAGCCAGGAAAATTCAGAATACACATTTGAGGCGCAGTGACGTTTTCGATATCAGCCAGCACAACCCCAGCCCAACAGGGGCAAGAGAATGCACCACCAACAATTTCTGAAAGAGGGTAACCTGCCCTGTCTTCAAACCTGGCCGCGATTTTGTCTTTATTTTTGTCATCGGCATTGTGCCAGGCGACACACAGTCCATGCAGGCCCTTGGCTGAACCTTTCAGTTCATCACAGACCTCGGCATTGGATGCCAGAACCTGGCTGGAAAACAGGGAAAAAATGAGGGCGAACAAGCCCAACGAGACTAACTTACGCATGATGCACTACTCCCTTAGTTTTTAGGGAAAAATCCGTTTTCCCCGTACACCCTCTATCATGCATTTTTCGTACCAAAAAGTTAAAAATTACATTTAATTCTTATTTATCATAGATATATCAAATACGCCCTCGATTCCAAGATGCGGTTAACGTCTCCATTCCTGACAATTTTCGTCAGTTTTTGGACAATTGAGGCCCAGGTCCGGCCCCGCTGACATTAGCCTTGCCACAAATACCCGTTTCTGTTACATTTCTCCGGCTCTTTTGGCTGTCTTCAGCCTTTGGAGCAAACAAGGCGTGCCAGCGGCCCGTTTAGGTTCTGGACGACACGTCAAATACGCACACTCACCGCAACGGTTCAGAGGGGTGCCCTTGATCGACAAGAGGGTCTCTGCAACGGGTGAGTGGAGGATTAACCCCGGAAACTCGCAGCCTTGTATCCAGAGAGGACGCTGCAGAGTTTCCTGTATTTAAAGGACATACAAAATGGCTAACGTCACCATGCGCCAGATGCTTGAAGCCGGCGTGCACTTCGGTCACCAGACCCGCTATTGGAACCCCAAAATGGCCCCGTTCATTTTCGGTGCCCGCGGCAAGATCCATATCATCAACCTCGAAAAATCATTGCCCCTGCTTATCGATGCGACGAACTTCATCAGCAAGCTTGCCGCAAAGCGAGGTTCGATCATGTTCGTCGGTACCAAGCGCGCCGCGAGTGCGGCCATCGCGGAAGAAGCAGCCCGTTGCGGCATGCCTTTTGTCTCGCACCGCTGGCTCGGCGGCATGCTGACCAACTACCGCACCATCCGCGCATCGGTCAAACGGCTGAAGCAGCTGGAAGGCATGCACGAGGACGGCAGCATTGAGCACCTGGTGAAAAAGGAAGTACTGCAACTGACCCGCGAGCGTGACAAACTGGAACGCAGCCTGGGCGGTATCAAGGACATGAAGCACCTGCCGGATGCACTGTTCGTTGTAGACGTCAGCCATGAAGACATCGCGGTGAAAGAAGCCCGCAAACTTGGCATTCCGGTCATCGCCGTGGTCGACACGAACTGCTCACCGGAAAACATTGATTACGTCATTCCCGGTAACGACGATGCGATTCGCTCCATCCGTCTGTATGCACAGCTGGCCGCCGACGCCGTCCTGGAAGGTCGTGCATCAGCACCCCAGGTTGAAGTTGACGACGAGTTTATTGAATTGGACGCGGAAGGTAATCCCGTCAAGCGCAAAGCGGCCAAAGCCAAGCCGGAAGCCGGCAAAGGCGGCCGCAAGAAAGCAGCCAAGAAAGTAATTGCCCGCAAAGCTCCTGTCGCTCCCGCTGCCCCTGCTGCTGAAGAAGCAGCACCCGAGGCCGTTGCTGAAGCCGCAGCCGAGGAAGTGGTTGCCGAAGCCGTTGCTGAAGCCGTTGCCGAAGCCGTAGCCGAAGAGGTGGTTGAAGAGGCCGTAGCAGAGGCCGTCGCTGAAGAAGTGGTTGAGGAAGCCGTAGCCGAGGCAGTTGCTGAGGAAGTGGTTGAGGAAGCCGTTGCCGAGGCAGTTGCTGAGGAAGTGGTTGAAGAGGCCGTAGCAGAGGCAGTCGCTGAGGAAGTGGTTGAAGAAGCCGTTGCCGAAGCCGTCGCTGAAAAAGCACCGAAGCCTAAGGCCACCAAGAAAAAGGCTACGAAGAAGAAAGCCGCCAAGAAAGCCGACGACAAGTAAGAATCGATAAACATTACCGAAATTCAGAAGAGGAATATGTCATGGCAGTAACAGCTGCAATGGTTAAGGATCTGCGCGAACGTACCGGCGCAGGCATGATGGAATGTAAAAGGGCGCTGGTGGAAACCGGTGGCGACCTGGAAGCTGCAGTTGAAGCACTGCGCAAATCCGGCCTCGCCCAGGCGGACAAGAAAGCCAGCCGTGTGGCAGCAGAAGGCAAGATAGCTTTGGCTGTCGCTGATGGCGGCAAACAGGCTGTGATGGTGGAAGTCAATTGCGAAACTGACTTCGTCGCGAAAGACGGAAGCTTTATTGCTTTCGCCGAAGCCGTGGCCAGTAATGCCCTGAACGATCAGCCTGCTGATGTGGACGCCCTGATGGCCACCACGATTGATGGCGTCAGCGTTGAAGAAGCGCGCCAGGCGCTGATCAGCAAAATCGGTGAGAATATCAAGGTTCGCCGTTTTGTCAGCGAATCCACCGATGGCACGCTGGGCGCATATGTTCATGGCGGCAAAATCGGTGTCCTGGTCGATATCAGTGGCGGTGATGAAGAACTGGCTCGGGATCTTGCCATGCACGTTGCGGCGCTGAACCCCGAATACGTCTCAGCGGACGATGTCCCAGCCGATGTCCTGGCCCATGAGAAAGAAATCCTCATCGCCCAGGCGGAAGGCGAAGGCAAGCCTGCCGAAATTGTTGAAAAAATGGTTGTCGGACGCTTGCGCAAACATCTTGCAGGTATCACACTGCTTGGGCAGCCTTTCGTCAAGGACGGAGATATCACCGTGGCCAAGTTGCTTCAGCAAAAGTCAGCCAGCGTCAACGGTTTCGACCGTCTCGCTGTTGGCGAAGGCATTGAAAAGAAAGAAGAGAACTTTGCCGAAGAAGTGATGCAACAGGTAACCGGTGGCTGAGGAAACATTCCAGAGAATCCTCCTTAAACTCAGCGGCGAAGCGCTGCTGGGGAAAGAAGACTACGGCATCGATCCGGAAATCATTCACCGGATCGCTGTCGAAATCAGTGATGTCACCAAGCTGGGCATACAGGTCGCCGTCGTTATTGGCGGCGGTAATATCTTCCGCGGAGCAGGCCTGGCCGAATCCGGGATCGATCGAGTGACCGGCGACCATATGGGTATGCTGGCAACGGTGGTGAACTCGCTGGCATTGCAGGATGCTCTTGAAAGCATCAACGCAGATGCGCGGGTCATGTCCGCGATTTCTGTTCACGATGTCTGCGAAGACTACATCCGGCGGCGCGCGGTCCGGCACCTTGAAAAAGGCCGGGTCGTCATATGCGCCGGAGGCACCGGCAACCCGTTTTTTACTACCGACACTGCAGCAGCGCTGCGAGCGATTGAAATCGGCGCGGACATCGTACTAAAAGCAACAAAGGTTGACGGTGTCTACTCAGCCGACCCGGTCAAAGACCCTTCAGCCGTGCTTTTTGACGAACTGGGATACGACCAGGTTATCGAAAGCAAGCTGGGCGTAATGGACGCCAACGCCATTGTACTTTGCCGCGGCCAGGACATGCCTATCCGGGTTTTCAATGTTTTTGGCGAAGGAAACCTCGTTCGTATTATGAAAGGCGAACCACTTGGCACCCTGGTCTGCTGAGACCATTTGTTGAACCACATTTTCACCTAGGAGTTTTTCATGCTTCCCGAAATCAAGAAAGACACCCGGACTCGCATGAACAAGAGTCTTGAAGCCCTGCGGCATGAACTGGCCAAAATCCGGACAGGCCGCGCCCACCCGAGCCTGCTCGAGCATGTTCATGTTGACTACTACGGCAGTGAAGTTCCCATTGGACAAGCAGCCAGCGTAGCGGTTGAAGATGCCCGTACGCTGAGTGTCACGCCGTGGGACAAGGCTATGGTGCAGGTAATCGAGAAGGCGATTCTAACTTCGGATCTCGGACTCAACCCCAGCACGGCCGGCCAGGTAATCCGCATCCCCCTGCCTCCCCTGACTGAAGAGCGCAGGCGCGACCTGAACAAGGTAGTGCATAACGAAGGGGAGAACGCAAAGATCGCCATTCGCAACATTCGCCGCGATGCGAATCACCACATCAAGGAATTGCTGAAAGACAAAGAAATTTCCGAGGATGAGGAACGCAGATCCGAGAAGGAAATCCAGGACGTGACAGACCTTGCTATCAGCAAGGTTGATGAGATCGTCGCCGAGAAGGAAAAAGAGCTTCTCGAATTCTGATCCGGTTGGGGATTGGCGGCATGAGCAGTACAACGGACATTCCGGCCCATGTCGCCATTGTGATGGATGGTAACGGGCGCTGGGCCGAGAAAAAGAAAAGACCCAGGACATTCGGCCACCAGGCTGGAGTTAAAACCCTCCGCAAAATCGTCGAGCACTGTGGCAAACTCGGCGTCAAAGAGCTGACGGTATTCGCTTTTTCCAGCGAAAACTGGAATCGCCCGCAGAAAGAAATCAACCGCCTGATGGAACTGTTCATGCGCGCACTGGATCGCGAAACCGGGGAGTTGCATGAAAATGGAGTACGCATCCGCTTCATCGGTGACCTGTCCGCCTTCTCACCCGAGATGCAGAAGAAAATAGATCTCGCCACAACCCGGACACAGGGTAATAAAACAATGACCCTTAACGTGGCGGCCAATTATGGCGGACGCTGGGACATCTTGAATGCGGCCCGCAAAATGGCCGAGGCTTACGCCAGCGGTGAAATTTCGCTGGACCAGATTGATGAGTCTCGTTTTTCGGAACACACTGCTTTGACTGCGAATCATGACCCGGACCTCTTCATTCGGACGGGCGGTGAGGTTCGGATCAGTAATTTCCTGCTGTGGCAGTCAGCCTACACTGAATTTTATTTTTCCAATGTGCTCTGGCCCGATTTCAGCCCGCAGGAACTCGACAAAGCTTTTACCGAGTACCGGGCCAGGGAACGCCGCTTCGGTTTGACCGGCAGACAGGCCCGCATGGCCTCTGCACGAGGCCGATGACAGTGCTCAGAACCCGGATATTTACTGCACTGATCATTGTTCCGGCTACTTTGGCGGGCGTTTTCTTACCTCCTTCGTGGTTATTTCAGATATTGATTTCCATTCTGTTGCTGACCGGCTGCTGGGAATTCCGCCGGCTGGCTGCCCTGCCGGCTGCGGCAGGTTGGGCATTGCAGTTGCTTCAAACTGCCGTGATCGCATCATTGATCTATTTCTGGCCCTCGATCAAAACCGAAGTCTCGTGGCTGCTCGCACCAGGTTGCCTGTTGTGGCTGCTGATGTTTGGCCGGATGCGTACATTCAGGAACGATGCTGCACCCGGTTCCCGATACCGCTACCTGGGCTTTTTATCTGCCCTGGCCTCCATCACCTTCTGTTGGATTGCCCTGGCCTGGCTGCACGACCAGCCGAATGGCCCGTTTGTCCTGTTCCTTTTGCTTTTGGTCATCTGGGCGTCCGATGTCGGCGCCTACTTTGCTGGAAAACAGTTTGGCCGGCACAAGCTTGCACCGGTCATCAGCCCCAAAAAAACCTGGGAGGGTGTATACGGGGGTATTGCCCTGGCCATGGCCGCGGCATTCCTTTGGTCGGAATTCATAGCGGGGCTCGATATCCGGGTCATTCCTTTGCTGGCCATCACGACCGCGACTTCCCTGGCATCAATTGGCGGAGATCTCTTCATCAGCTTTCACAAGAGAACGGTCGGCCTGAAAGATACAGGCACCATCTTCCCGGGACATGGCGGCATTCTGGATCGTTATGACAGCCTGCTGGCCGGTGCGCCGTTTTTTGCGCTGGCCTACGGAGTATTGGCGCCGTGAATCGGGAACGAGTATCCGTCCTGGGGTCGACCGGCTCGATTGGGCAAAATACGCTGGATGTGATCCACCGGAACCTGGACCGTTTCAAGGTGCATGCACTGACCGCGCATCGGAATGTATCCCAATTGGCCCTGCAATGCGCCCAGCATGACGCCAGCCTGGCGGTCATTGCGGACCCATCGCTCGAATCCGACCTGGCGGAGGCATTGAAGCTCGCTGGCGCTCGCGCAGAAGTCCTGTCCGGCGAAGCCGGCCTCATGGAAGCGGCCGGCGGACCGGAAACGGACATCGTCATGGCTGCCATCGTGGGCGCAGCAGGGCTCAATTCGACCTTCGAGGCCGCACGCCGCGGCAAGAAAATCCTGCTGGCAAATAAGGAATCCCTGGTCATCGCCGGAGAGGTTTTCGTGGCGGAAGCCCGGCGCAATAACGCACCAGTCGTGCCCGTCGATTCCGAGCACAATGCCATCTTCCAGGCCATGCCTGAAGGATTCGAGCATGGCCTATCAGAACGGGGCGTGGAAAAGATCATCCTGACCGCATCGGGTGGGCCGTTTCGCGAATTGCCGGCAGAGCGGTTCCCGGACGTGACGCCCGAACAGGCTTGCAATCACCCGAATTGGAGCATGGGCCGAAAGATCTCGGTCGACTCGGCCACCCTGATGAACAAGGGCCTGGAAGTCATCGAGGCGCGCTGGCTGTTCAATGCCGATCCGGACCAGATTGAAGTGCTGGTGCATCCACAGAGCATTGTCCATTCGATGGTCGCCTACCGCGACGGATCGGTGCTGGCCCAGATGGGCACTCCGGACATGCGCACGCCGATCGCACATGCACTGGCCTGGCCCGAACGTATTGAAGCGGGCGTCGAGCGCCTCAATCTAGCGCAGATGAATGATCTCAGTTTCGAGAAGCCGGACCTGCTGCGGTTCCCCTGTCTCGGCCTGGCTTTCGAAGCCATGGCGAGCGGAGCGAGCGCACCGGTCACACTGAACGCGGCCAACGAAATAGCCGTCGCCGCGTTTCTCGAAGGCAACATCGGTTTTGACAGTATTCCGCGATTGGTGGCCGACGTGATGGAACGTATTGCCGTCTCAGCTATCGAAAACCTCGAAGATGTTTTGCATCATGACCGGCTGGCCCGGCGTGAAGCCAACGAATGGGTAATGAAGAATTATGGGTGAAGTGCTTGGTTCAATCTGGTGGTTACTGGTCGCCCTGGGCGTCCTGGTCACGTTTCACGAATTCGGTCATTTCTGGGTGGCGCGAAAGCTGGGGGTCAGGGTTTTACGATTCTCTGTTGGCTTTGGCAAGGCGCTCTGGTCGCGGCGCGGGGCGGACGATACCGAATACGTGATCGCGGCCATACCGCTGGGTGGCTATGTAAAAATGCTGGACGAACGTGAAGGTGACGTTCCTGCCAGCGAGCTCGACCAGGCATTCAATCGGAAACCGGTCTGGAGCAGAATCGCTATTGTCGCAGCAGGGCCCGTGTTCAACCTGGTGTTCGCCGTCCTGGCTTTCTGGGTGATGTTCATGGTGGGCATTCCCGAATCCAGGCCGTTGATCGGTTCCGTTTCCGGGATCGCTGCAGAGGCAGGGGTTGAGCCAGGGGATGTCATCGTTGCCGTCGACGAACTGGATACCAGGGCCTGGTCGCATGCCATCCTCGAACTGGTCACGCGGGCGCTCGACCGTGAACCTACGCGGATCACCGTTGAGAACTCCGATGGTGAGCGCTCCGACCACGTTCTGGCACTGGACCGACTCGGGTCTGATTTCAGCGAGGAGAAAACACTGGAAGCCCTGGGTATCGAACCCTGGCGGCTGGAAGTTCCCGCGGTTATCGGGGAAGTCAGCGATGACAGCCCGGCATTTCGAGCAGGCTTGTACAAAGGCGACCGCATCGTAGAAATTGCCGGTGAGGAAGTCGTCAGCTGGTCCTGGATTGGCCGCCTGGTGCAGACCCATGGTGTTGCCGATCAGCCATTGCCGATCACAGTAGACCGTGACGGTGTCATGCTGGAACTTGAAGTCCTTCCACGCCAGGAAAAATCCGGAGCCTTTTCGAGCCGCTTGCTGCTGGGCATCACCAATGCAGAAATCAGCGCAGAGCAACGGGCTGAGTTGGAGCGGGCCGCGATCATACTTCGCCTGGGGCCGCTGGAAGGCTTCGGAGCGGCTATCAAAGAGACCTGGCGCCTGACGGGATCAACCCTTGGCCTGCTGGCCAGAATGGTCACCGGCAGTGCCTCGGTCAAGAACCTGTCCGGGCCGATCAGTATCGCCCAGTTTGCCAATTCATCGGCCTCCGCCGGCCTGTCGCATTTCCTCTTCTTTCTGGGTGCAATCAGCCTGAGCCTGGGCATCCTGAACTTGTTGCCCATTCCAGTTCTGGATGGCGGTCATCTGCTCTATTACCTGATAGAATTGGTAAAAGGAAGCCCGGTATCTGAGCAGACTCAGGTAGCGGGCCAATATTTTGGGCTGATTGCCCTTGCCGGCCTGATGAGCCTGGCGTTTGTTAACGATATTTTACGGCTGGTCGGTTAGGCTTTTTAAATCAATGATAAGAATATTAGCTCTGATCCTGAGTTGCCTGTTGTGGACCAATGCCGCACAGGGCGCAGACTCATTCACCATATCGGATATTCGCGTAGAGGGTCTGCAGCGAATCTCTGAAGGCACCGTATACAATTATCTGCCGCTCGGCCCCGGGGACACGCTGACACCGTCAAACGCCCGGGCCTCCATCCGTGAGCTCTACCGGACGGGATTCTTCGAAGATATTCAACTGGACCGCGAGGGCAGCATCCTGGTCATTTCAGTCCTGGAAAGGCCTGCAATTGCTACCGTAACGTTGTCGGGCAACAAAGCCATCAAGGAGGAAGAGCTGCGCCGCGTGCTGTTTGATATCGGCCTGTCTGAGGGCGAGGTATTCGACAGGCTGGTTCTGGATCGCCTGCAACAGGAATTGATCAAACAGTATTTCAGCCAGGGCCGCTATGCGGTCAGCGTTGATGCCCGGGTTACCGAACTCGACCGTAACCGTGTCCGGATCGCCATTGTCATCGATGAAGGCGATGTGGCGGAAATCAAGCACATCAATATCGTGGGTAATGAAACCTTTACCGACAAGGAAATCCGCGAGGATTTCGAAGCAAACATTAAGCCCAAGTGGAAGTTCTGGTCCAAGGAAGGGCAGTATTCCCGGGAAAAACTTTCCGGAGACATGGAAAAACTGCGTTCCTATTACCTGGATCGTGGCTATGTTGATTTCAGTGTTGAATCAACACAGGTCGCCATCGGGCCCAGCAAGGAAGATATATACATCACAGCCAACATCGTGGAAGGCGATGTTTATGGCGTGGATGAAGTGTCAATCACGGGTGACCTGGTCATCGATGAGGGTACGCTGAGGCGCCTCATAGTGGCCCAGCCGGGTGAAATATTTTCGCGCAAGAAAGTCGAGCAAAGCGTGGAGAACATCACTTCCGTGCTCTCCAACATTGGCTATGCCTTCGCCAACGTGAACCCCATTACCGACGTTGACCGCGACAACCGCCTGGTATCGATCAACTTTTTTGTGGATCCCGGCAAGCGTGTTTATATTCGCAGAATTGAGTTCGTTGGCAACAATAAGACCAAGGACGAAGTTCTGCGACGCGAAATGCGCCAGATGGAAGGCGCCTGGTTCTCCCAGTCTGCCATTGACCGGTCCAAAGTACGTATGCAGCGCTTGAGCTTTTTCGAAATGGTCGAAATTGAAACCCCCGCTGTGCCCGGTACGGATGACCAGGTTGACGTCATCGTAAACGTATCGGAGCGACCGGCAGGCAGCTTCACGGTCGGCCTGGGTTATTCGCAGGTCCAGGGATTGATTTTTTCACTCAGCGTCCAGCAGGAAAACTTCATCGGTAGCGGCAAACGGCTGGGGCTGGGCCTTTCACACAGCAGCATCATCAGCAGCCTGAACCTGACTTACGACAACCCCTACTGGAACGAAGACGGCGTCAGCCGGGGATTCTATGCGCGCTACCAGGAATTCGACCAGGGCGCAGCCAACATCTCCACGTTTACATCGAGTGAATGGGCGCTTGGCATGAATTTCGGGGTGCCTGTGACCGAAGTGGATTACCTGCGGTCTGGCATCGGCTACCGCAATTCATCATTGAACATTGGCCAGTTCACCTGTATTGAGCCCGACCCGGAAAACCCTCTGATCTGTCTTGAGTTCGGACTGGCGCCCAGAGTCGGCGATCCCCTGTCTGCTTCGCTCGACTTTAATGGGGACGGGGTCATTTCTGAAGATGAACGTAATTTTGATATCTTTGACTGGTCGGTCAGTTGGACACGCGACAGCCGAAACCACTACCTGAATCCCTCGAGGGGTTCCGCCCAGACGCTGACACTGCAGACGGCGCTGCCGGGCAGTTCAAGGAAGTACTACAAGCTTTTCTATCGCGGCGCCAAGTTCTGGCCCATCTGGCGAGGCCTGGTGTTTTCAGTCAGGGGTAACTTTGGTTACGGTGATTCGTACGACAGCTATGACAAGAACTCCCTGGCAACACCGATCGAAGCCGATGTACCGTTCGGCGAATGCGATCCGACTGACCTGATGAAACTGGATGACGGACTGCCGTTTTACGAACACTTCTACAGCGGTGGCGTTAGGGACCTGCGCGGTTACGACGACAATACGCTCGGTCCGAAAGACGCCTTCTGCCGTTCGGTGGGCGGTGACTTCAAAGTTGCCGGTGGTGTTGAGCTGGCTTTCCCGACGCCATTCGTCGGCGCCCAGAGCGGCACCCGGATCGCCTTATTTGTAGATACCGGTTATGTCTACGAAAACGTCAGCGCATTTGAACTGGATAAAATGAGAGGCTCGTTTGGACTCTCGGTCACCTGGGAAGCCCCCATCGGACCCATCGTGATCTCGTATGCATTCCCGTTCAATGACCGCCCTGGAGACCGTACCGAAGACCTGCAATTCTCCTTTGGAACAACGTTCTAGAAAATATTCTTAATTTTTCCGCTTGCGTGTACAATACGGAGTATGTGGTATTGTGTCCGCACAATTTGTGTCGTGCTGCTCGGCCTGGTTTTGTACACCACGGCCGAAGCCCAGCAATTGAGTATCGGCTATGTCGATATGAAGCAAGTGCTGGACCGTGCGCCCCAGGTTGTCGCCGGCAGGGCCAAGCTCGACCATGAGTTCCGCGCGCGAAACGAAGCCATCGAAATGGACGAAATGCGGGGTGATTCGATGGAGCAACGTCTGCAGCAGGCTGACATGGCCGCAGATAATCGTCTGCAGATGGAACGGGAGCTTCGTGATATTCGCCGTAACGTCAGCCGACGAAAAGAAGATTTACGCGACGAGCTGTCTTTTCGCCGGACTGAAGAGGTCCAGAGACTGGAAGAACAGATCAATGTCGCAGTACAGGAAATTGCGCAACGCAATGGTTATGACCTGATCGTGTCCAGCCCCGTCATCTACGCCAGCCCAAACCTGGACATAACGGAGCTGATTCTCGAGCAACTGGAAGTTGAATTCGCGGCCGACCAGGCGGAACTCGGAATTCGCTGATTACACCGGCCAAAGCAATGCCAGAATCACAAAGCAAGTACAGCCTGTCGAATCTTGCTGCCCGCTTCGAACTGCAACTCCATGGAGACGGTAGCAAACTGATTCACGGTGTTTCCACGCTTCAGGAAGCCGGGCCGTTGCAGATCACTTTCCTGGCCAACCGTGCCTACAAAAAACAACTACCGGCGACCCGTGCCGGCGCCGTCATTCTGAGGGAAGAAAACGCGGAGGACTGCCCGGTCGATTGCCTGGTGGCAGCTGACCCTTACCTGGCTTATGCCCGGCTCGCAAACCTGTTCGACCATCGGCCGGCGGCGCAGCCAGGTATCCATTCCACGGCCGTTATCGCGGAAACCTGCATGATCGGCAAAAATGTCAGCATAGGCGCCCATGCGGTCATCGGCGAACACTGCGAGATAGGCGATGCCTGCACCATAGGTCCCGGTACGGTACTTGAAGCCGATTGCCAGCTGGGTGAGGGGTGTCGTCTTTTCGCCAATGTTTCCCTGGGTCAGGGTGTCAGACTGGGAAAACGCGTCATGATCCATCCGGGCGCCGTCATCGGCGCGGATGGATTCGGCATCGCCTTTGCCGGTGACCACTGGGAAAAGGTCCCGCAACTGGGATCAGTCGCTGTCGGAGATGATTGTGAAATCGGCGCCAACACCTGTATCGACCGCGGAGCCATCGAAGATACGGTACTCGCACAGGATGTTCGAATCGATAACCTGGTCCAGATTGCACATAATGTCCGGATCGGCTCACATACCGCGATCGCCGGCCTTTGCGTAATCGCTGGTAGCACGACCATTGGAGAGTATTGCCTGCTGGGCGGCAAGAGTGGCGTGGGTGGCATTCATCACCTGGAAATTGCCGACCGGACTACGGTTATGGGAGGAAGCTCTGTTACCCGCTCCATTATCGAGCCGGGAAAGAGCTGGTCAGGCGTCATCACAGCGATGCCGGCGACGAAGTGGCGACGTATCTTTGCCCGCCTGCATAAGCTGGATGAACTGGCTAAAAAAGTACACACCATCGAAACTGAAATGACAAAGCGAACCCAAAATGGAAAATAACATTCTGTCCCATCCGGTTGAAGCCGGTGATATCGAGAAATACCTGCCACACCGCTACCCTTTCCTGCTGATCGACCGGGTGCTGTCCATGCAAGTGGAGCCAGAGAAAAGGCTGGTTGGCGTTAAAAACGTGACCGTCAATGAACCTTTTTTCACGGGTCATTTTCCAGGCAACCCTGTCATGCCGGGGGTGTTGATGATCGAGGCCATGGCGCAGGCAGCCGGTATGCTGGCCCACCTGGCGGCCGAAGTCGATGGTGAAAAAGGCGAGGTGTATTACCTGGTCAAAGTGGACAATGCCCGCTTCAGCCAGATCGTCGTACCCGGTGATCAACTGATCCTGGAAGCTTTCCAGAAGCGCATCAAGCGCAGAATGGGCTGGTATGAATGCCAGGCCAGCGTAGACGGCAAACGCGTGGCCAGTTGCGAATTACTGTGTTCAGGTGCGCCCAAATGAGCAAGATTCATGAAACCGCGCTGGTCGATCCGGCCGCCCAGATAGCAGATGACGCCGAGATCGGCCCGTTCAGCGTCATTGGGCCTAAAGTCACGATCGGTTCTGGCAGCTGGATTGGCGCCCACGTCGTGGTGACTGGCCGGACTACGATCGGTGAAAACACCCGTATTTTCCACTCTGCCTCGATGGGCGAAGAACCCCAGGACAAGAAATATAACGGCGAGGATACGGAGTTGATCATCGGCGACAACACCACCATCCGGGAAATGTGCACGTTTAGCCGCGGAACCGTCCAGGGCACCGGTAAAACCATCATCGGCAACAACAACTGGATCATGGCCTGCGTGCATATCGCCCATGACTGTCTCCTCGGCGACAACATCATCATGGCCAATAACACTTCGCTCGCCGGCCACGTCACGGTGGGCGACTGGGCGATCCTGTCCGGCTATTCATTGATTCACCAGTTCTGCACGGTGGGGGAACACAGCTTTACTTCCTTCGCCAGCTATGTAAACCGGAGCATTCCGCCTTATGTCACCGTAGCCGGGGAAAAAGCCAGGGCCAAGGGCGTCAACACCGAAGGGCTTAAGCGCCGCGGCTATTCAGCTGAACAAATCCAGCAGGTAAGGCGCGCCTATAAACTGCTTTACCGCTCCGGAACACCACTTGACGAAGCTTTTGAAAAGCTGGTTGAAATGGCCAGGGATCACGACGAAATCAAACCCCTGGTAGATTTCCTGGAGATCACGGAAAAAAGTTTCATTCGCTGAGTGGGCAGCAGCGCGGCCCGGCATGATAAACGAAACCCCCATCATTGCACTGGTTGCGGGCGAAGCGTCCGGGGATCAGCTCGGCGCCGCCCTGATGGAGCGGCTCAGGGAACGGTATCCCGGGGTCCGGTTTGCCGGAATTGGTGGAAAACACATGAAAGCCGCCGGCCTGGAGTCCTGGTGGGATTCGGAAGAACTGGCCCTGTTTGGCCTGGTCGAAGTGCTCTCCCACCTCCCCCGCCTGTTCAGGCTGAGGCGCCAACTGATCAAGCGCTTGCTGGAACTTGCACCCGATGTGTTCATTGGCATCGATGCACCGGACTTCAACCTGGGCCTGGAAATCAAGCTGCGCCGTCGTGGTATCCGAACGATTCAGTATGTCAGCCCGACTGTCTGGGCCTGGCGCCAGAGGCGGGTAAAAAAAATCGCCCGGGCTGCCGACCTGGTACTGTGCCTGTTTCCCTTTGAACCCGATTTCTACCGCGAACTCGGCGTAAAGGCTGTTTATGTCGGCCACCCGATGGCGGACCAGATCGATGCGGATACTGATCCGGCCTCGGCCCGCAGCCATCTTGGGCTGACACCCACGGCACCGGCAATAGCCCTGCTTCCGGGCAGTCGTAGTGGCGAAGTATCACGCCTGGCGGAACCCATGATCGAGGCGGCCCGTCTACTGCGGCAGGAATACCCCGCAATACAGTTCGCAGCCGCCCTGGCGAATGAGACGGTCAAGCAACTGTTTCAGGACACCATGAACCGGCTGGATTTTCATCACATTAAACTGATCGTTCATGAGCCCAGGAGCGTTATTGCAGCGGCTGATGCCGTCATGTGTGCGTCGGGCACCGTTGCGCTGGAAACCATGCTGATCAACCGCCCGATGACAGTGACCTACCAATTGGCGCCAACCACAACGTTTCTCCTCAAGCACCTGAGGTTGATCAAGCCGCAGCTGTTTTCACTGCCCAATATCCTGGCCGGAGAGATGCTGGTGCCTGAACTCATCCAGGAAGCCTCCACCGCAGAAAATCTCGCCCTTGAAACCCGCCGTTGGCTTGACGAGGCACAGGCAACAACAACGCTTAAAAAGCGGTTTCTTGAAATTCATCATCGCCTCCGTTGCGATGCCAGCAGACAGGCCGCCAAAGCCGTCAGTGGTCTGCTGGAATCGTGAATGACCTGGCCGCGGGAGTCGATGAAGCGGGCCGCGGGCCGCTTGCAGGCCCGGTCGTAGTGGCGGCAGTCATTCTGGACCCTGGCCGCACGATCGAAGGCCTGGGCGATTCAAAAAAACTCAGCGAAAAGCGGCGCGAAGCGCTGTTTCCGGAAATCCAGGAGTTCAGTCTCGCGTGGTCTGTCGTAGAAGTAGGGGTCGAGGAAATTGACGCCATCAATATCCTGCAGGCGACCCTGGCAGGTATGAAAAGGGCCGTCGAGCGGTTATCGCCTGCACCCCGGATTGCACTGATCGATGGCAACCGGTCACCTGCCCTAGAATGCGAAGTGGAAACCATCGTTCAGGGTGACCGGCTGGTGCCGGCCATTTCAGCGGCGTCCATCCTGGCCAAAGTGTATCGTGACCGGCTGATGATGAAGATGAACGAGCTGTACCCGGGTTATGAATTTGACCGGCACAAAGGCTACCCTACGGCCAGGCACTTCCAGTGTCTGAAAAAACTGGGTCCCTGTGAGATACACAGAAAGTCATTCGCACCCGTACAAAAAATGCTGACGCAGAGCGTACTGGATTTTTAGCGTTACTGTCCTGCCGAATCCACGTAGGCTTCAATTGCGCCACGGGTAACCGGTCCGAGAAAGGCCTTAACAGCCTTTCCTGCCGGATCAAGAATGATCGTCGTCGGCAAGACCTTGGGCGCCCCGAAGGGTTCGGGCGGCTCGAAAACATCGACTTTGAGAATCGGGTAGGTCACATCAAAATCTTCCAGGAATGTGAAGAAGTCTTCATCGTCCAGTTCCTCGTAAGCCAGGCCCAGCACCGTAATATCCTTGCGCTCCTTGTGCAGCTCGGAAAGGTCGGGAATTTCCTTGCGGCAGGGGGCACACCAGGTTGCCCAGTAATTGACGACGACCCACTCGTTCCTGAAATCGCTCAACGACATTTCGCCCCCTCCCAGTTGCATCAGCGTGAAGTCGACCGGCTCTTCAGTCTCGTACTCAGCCCATGCCGTCGAGGCAACAATCAGCACCAGCGAGCAAAGCCAGATCCGGGCGTTTTTCATTTCATTCTTCCTTTTTTTTGTTATCAAGATACAGGCTGCGCAGCGACCTTTCCCATTGGATGTCGCCACTGTCCCGAATGTGTTGCAGTCCCTCGATGAAATTTTCATCCCATGGGGAAGAACTTGGCAGTTTGTCAATTTCGCCCAGGGGAAGATAGTAATTTCCCAAATTGTATAGCTCGCCGATGGATAGCTCGCCCAGATCCCTGGTCAGCATCCAGCTTCCTTCCTCGTCCGTGGTCACCATGCTCTGACCACGAAGCTGCGACATCAATCTGCCGATCTGCATTTCACTCGCTGACTGCTCAAGATCGAGCAACTCACCCAGCGAAAGTGCCAGACCGGACCGCTGAGCATTCCAGAGGTGGCCCAGCAACCGATACACGAGTTGAAATTCCCAGCGCTGCGGCCAGTCGGTATCGTACTTGCGATAGTCTGAAAAAGTCGTCAGCGATGCTGCCAGGGAGGCGCCAAACAGGATGACGGTCCAGACCAGGTACAGCCAGAAGAGGAAAATCGGAAAGGCGGCGAGTGCCCCGTAAATCGCCTTGTAACTGGCGTTGCTGACAAAGGCTACAAATCCTGCCCTGGCCAGGCTGAACAACACCGTGCTGAGAAATGCGCCGATCAGGGCATGCTTGATCCGGACTCTGCGATTGGGCACCAGCACAAAAAACAGCGCGAATATCAGCCACGTGAGCAAAAAGGTTCCGACCTGGTGAATACCCGGTGGAATACCATCCTGCATACCAAGCACGGTCAATATTTTTTGCGCACTCAATGCCATAGCGGCGGCAATGAGTATCGGCCCTAATGTCAGGACCGCCCAGTACATCACGATGCGATTGACCAGTGTCCGGTTCCGGTCCACGCGCCAGACCCGGTTCAGCGCAACCTCGATCCGGACCATCAGCATTATCGCAGTGACGATCAACATGATGGTACCGGTCAGCGCCAGGCTGCCAATGCTATCGAGAAAGGAATCGATGTAAGGAACAATCTGCTCACCGGTCGCCGGCAGGAAGTTGTCAAAAATAAAAGCCTGCAGACTTTCTGACCATTCATTGAAGACCGGAAAAGCGGAGATGATGCCAAAGACGACAGCCAACAATGGAACCATTGCCAGCAGGCTGGTGTATGCCAGGGACGCTGCTTCTTCAAAGCATCGGTCATCCAGGAAGTGCTTCCATACATGGTGTAACAGGCGCCTGGCGCGTTGTATATGGCGCGGCAGGACGAGCTTTGTGTCTTCCGTTTGGTTCATTTTGCGCTTCCGCGTTGTTTACCCTGCCAGGTTCAGTTGCTACCATTCTAACCAAGAGAATGCCCATGACCATCAGAATCTTACATAATCCACGCTGTTCAAAGTCCAGGGCGACGCTTGCGCTGTTGCATGAAAAGGGTTTTCAACCCGAAGTCACGCTCTACCTGGAGTCACCTCCGGACGCCTCTGAGTTGAAAACCATTCTCGGGCAACTGGGGCTTGAGGCCAGGCAACTGATGCGAAAAGGCGAGACTGAATACCGCGAACTCGGTCTCGCCGACACATCACTGAGTGAAGACCAGCTGATTGCGGCCATGACGGCGAATCCGCGGCTCATAGAGCGGCCCATCGTGTTGGCGAATGGCCAGGCAGCGATCGGGCGGCCGCCCGAATCCGTCCTGTCCATCCTTTGAACAGCGCACACTTGCTGAAAGCGTCCTACCTGGGGCTGCTTGTTTTGCAACCGGTGTGGCACGCCCTGTTACCCCCCCCGCTGGGCACGGGTAGCTGGTTGCTGGCCCTGGTGGCGACCTTACCCTTGCTTTTACCGCTCAGGGGCTTGCTGAAGCTTTCGCTGAGATCCCTCACTTGGGCCGGTTACCTGGTGATGCTGTACCTGGTTATCGGCATCATGGAAGCCTGGAGTAATCCCGCGCAAAGAGCAGCCGCACTGTTGCAAACTGGCCTGGTCGTGATCTTTGTTGGCAGCGTACTGGTGTTCAGCCGCCGCCAGGTGTAATTTCCTCGCGCATTTCAGCCTGACCCGAAGGCTGTACGAAAAAATCAAGATAGAGGGAGTTCAGGCGCATCAGCGCGTGGGCAACGCTGGTGGATATGGAACCCGAACGGCGCAACGTTTCAGGTTGGTCATTCCAGTCCGCCTGGAATGCTTCCAGCCTGGCGAGACCTAATTCATTGATTGAAGCAACCGCAATGTTCGACTCGCGGAAGCGGCGCAAAACACGCGTATCCAGCAAGGCGTCATAGCCTTCGAGCCCTCCCCGGATATCATCGGAATCGATCAGCTGTTCGGGGTAAAACAGGTTGGCATAGGAACGAACGAGCGCTTTTCGTGCGGTCAGTTCCTCCTGCAATTCGAGCAGGGTTTCATCGTCGAACCGCCCTCCCCTGGATTGAGGCCGTAGCAGCGCCGCGTACACGGCAGACTGCTCAGCCTGGTACAGGCTCTGCAGGTGTTGATTGAGCCGGTCCGGCAGGGTCTCATCGGGTTCAAATTCGTAAGGCGTAATACCCAGGCCGGTAACAAACCAGTCACGCCATTCAGCCCCTTTGCCCCAGTTTGCATTGATGACATCGGACGGTTTCTTGCGGGCACTGGCCAGGTATGTCAGACGGTCAGGAACCACGCGAATGGGGCTATCACTGTTCAAACTCGTCACGATACGGGAGCCCACCCACTCCGTGGGACAACTGTCTTCGGCCACTTCCTGTGTGGCTGCGGCAAACAGGTAATGGTATTCATCCGGACTGACAAAGTTGGCTCCAAACACCCGGGTCGGTCGCTCTTTCTCCTGGTACCGTCCGATCAGGTCAAAACTCAGCTTGCCAAAATAGTTCGCTACGTGCGGGTCGTCCGCCCGGACCGGTTCCGCCCGCCGTTCCACCCATCGCATGTTTTCGTAGCAAATTTCAACCTGCCCCATCCCACTCTGATCAGCGATCAGGTAAGGATCGGGAAAAAGCCCGATCAGTGCACGGGTCGCCTCCAGTTCTCCGGCCATTTCACAGTAGCGATCCGGATCACACGGCCCGATAATCATTTCCTCGCTGCGGTATGCCGTCTTCTGCGATGCATCGCCGTGCAAAACGATGTCAGCGCCCGGCTTCAGCCGCTCTTCGCGGAAATTGAGTTCTGCTTCGCGAATTCCCTGCACCAGTTCCTGCAGGGCCTGGCGGTAGTCCACCAGGCTACGCACCACCGGGTCGTTGATTCCGGCTCCTTCCCCACTGATGCAGTCCACCTGCTGAGCCATGTCTTCCAGAAGCTGCAGGCCCTGCTCGCGCATCTGCCCAACCAGCGCTTCGTTCTCAGGTGTTTGAAAATACACGGGTGATTGCCTGGCGAACCAGACAATCAGGGTTGCGAGACTGGACCATTCCAGCGGATTGGGAATAGGTTCAGCCGGCATCTCGCAGGCCGCGGTGAAATGCTCATGCATGTACCCCACCGAAAAATTGACTCGCTGCCAGGGCGCCATCATCAGCTCCCTTCGTAGCTGACTGGCCCCGAATGGACCATCGGGGTCACCCGCCAACTCTTCGCGGCTCACGAGATTCGCTGAAATATCCACCAGGCTGGCAAGGCAGCCATCAAATTGTTCCCGCGTCAGGTTCGCCGGACCAGAGGCGTCGACACCGGCCGCAAAGCTCGCGCATTCATTGATTTTTTCCGTGATGCGCCGCCGGACAGGCTGATCAAAGTAATAATTCATCTCGGGCAGCATCAGCACCATCTGCGCGACCGCATCACCGATCCCGCGACGCAGCGCACTCAAGCGTTCAGTATCGACCTGCGTTCCTTGCAGGTACTGCACTGCATCGAACACGGCAGCCAGTGTGGCATTGATCCGTGGATCGACAAGGGAAAACTCACCGGAAAATGCGTTGGAAAGACGGGGCAACAGCTCGGCAAGAAGACGCGGTAAACGCGATCCCCGGTCGGGCGATGCAGCGACCGTTGCATTGCCCTCCGCTGCCCATTCGCCTTCCCCCATGGATTCGGTTGGAGGCTCCGATATCAACAGGTCGGAGATCACCCACAGCAAGGACTCAGTAAATGCAAGGTATCGACTGTCATTGAGCCCATCGATGGCTGTCGCCAGAACCAGGATATATTCAGCATCCTTCAAGTGCGGGTCAGCCAGGCGCGGCATGGCCGATATCAGGTCTATTCGAAGTTGCACCAATACGCGTTCGTCCAGGGGGCCAAACTGGAGCGTTGAATTCGCCAGGACCAACAACCGCTCAAGAGCTTCATCGATGACCTGGTCCATTTTTTCCCTGGCGGAAACAGGCGGCTCACCGGCTTCTGCCTCAGGCGCATCTTCTTGTTCCGGAACAGGCTCGACCGGGGACTGCAGATCTGTCAGGACCGGCGACTCCAGCCCAACCCAATCGATAAACCAATCCTCATGAAGATCCAGAACAGCCTGCAGCAGCGCAGGGTTCACCATCATAGACGCCAGCACGCTGGACCACAGGGCTGCAGACTGGATTTCAATTCTCTGCAGCGCCTCGGGCAGGATGGCCGCGGAAAGTAACTCGTTGGATCGGTCAAAAAGCTGCCTGATCAGGATTCGGTCTTCAGGACCCAGGGGGGAAACGAACAAGCCCGGATTCACCTGGTACTGATCCAGTTCGAGCAGCACATACCAGGCAGCCGGATCCAGGTGGGAGCCGCGGGACGGTGGCTGGGGGAACCGCGCGGCGAGCCGGTCCAGCCATTTCCTTTCATCCCGAAATCGCGCAGCCAGTACTTGCGAATCAGCCAGGGAAGTCGCCGTGCCATAATCCAGCAACTGTGCCACGGCGATCATCGTCAGCAGCGTATCGGTTCTTAGATCGTTATTGGAAAGAGCTGCGGCCAGTTCCACCGTACCCGGAAGATCTTCAATGGTAATGTCCTGCACCACGATCACTTCTTCCAGCATATTTTCAGGTTCAATGACCTCACCGGATTCCTGTGCGCTCAACCCGCTGCAGGCGAAGCTCATCAATATTGCGCCTAGCCCCGCCATCCATAATGGCCGATTGGTCATCAATGCAAGTTGGTGTTTGGAGGTTTTCAACTTATGATTGCCGCTGCCTTTATTCCAGAACCGATATACTACGCGAATGATTTCAAAACTGCTCATCATCACCACCGGCGGCACCATCGACAAAATCTATTTTGACGATAAAAGCGATTACCAGATCGGCGAACCACAAATCAGCCAGATTTTGCACGCCATGCACGTCGCCTTCGAATTTGAAGTCATTGCCCTGATGCGCAAGGACAGCCTGCATATCGGAGACAAAGAACGCAGGTTGATGCACGCTACCGTCGATTCTTCGGATGCCAGTCATGTCCTGATCACCCACGGCACCGATACCATGGTGGAGACCGCTGCCGTGCTGGCTGATATAAACGACAAAACCATCGTCCTGACCGGCGCACTGAATCCGGCCCGGTTCCGGGATTCCGACGCCATTTTCAACATCGGCTGCGCCGTCGGGGCCGTTCAGAGCCTGCCTGCGGGAGTTTATATCGCGATGAACGGCAAGGTCTGGAACCCGAAAGAAGTTCGCAAGAACCGCCGGGAAAACCGTTTCGAACCCATCACATAAGCTTGACGGCGTGGATCACCAGCCCTACCAGTCCTCCAACCAACGTGCCATTGATTCGAATGAACTGAAGGTCACGCCCAATGGCGTCTTCAATCCGTTGACTGGTTTCATCGGCGTCCCAGCTGCGCACGGTATCGCTGATCAGGCTGGCGATCGAATGGCGGTTTTCATCCACGATCGAAACCGCTGATTCGATCAGCCAGTCATTGACCCAGGCCTGCATCGCGGGGTCACTTTCCAGTTCTTCGGCGAGGCCGGCCAACAGGTCATCCAACTGCCTGCGCAACTGCGAGTCCGGGTTTTCCAGATCAGACTCCAGGCCGGTGACCAAATCGGTCCAGAGACCATAGAGGTAGTCCTGCATATCCCCGTTTTCCAGCAGGCTCTGCTTCAGTTGCTGCCCCCAGCGCCGGTATTCGGGGTCATTCTGCAAATCACTGGCCCAACGCAGCATCCACTGGTTGAAATTGCCGCGCATGTCATGATCAGGGTCGAGTGACAGTTCCAACAGCAGCGTCTCGATCCGGTCCAGCATCTGCACCACGATCCGGTCATCGACAAAACCGGGCATCCACCAGGGGCTCTCGCGCTGAACATTGCCGCGGATACGCTCGCGGTTATCGTGCAAAAGGACCAGAGAAAACCGCAGCGACTGGGTAAACATTTCCTGGTGCCGGCCATCCTGCACCAGCCAGTCCAGGGTTTTCCCCAACAGCGGCGCGAGGTTAACGTCGGCCAGCTGCCGTTGACCCAGCTTGCGAATGAACTGCCGGACCCGCTCCTCGTGCAACGCACTCAACAACCAATGCGAAGCACGAAGGCCCAGGACCAGCGCCCGCTCGTGCCCGGCTGGCGATTTAAGCCACTCTGCGGACTTCCTGGCCAGGTTGGCCGTTTCCAGCTTGGTACGAACCACTTCCGGGTGAAGAAAATGATCGGCAACGAATCGAGCGAGGTTCTCCCCGATTTCGTTCTTGCGACGCGGGATAATAGCCGTGTGAGGTATTGGGATACCGAGTGGATGCCTGAACAGGGCCACCACGGCAAACCAGTCCGCAATTGCGCCCACCATTCCCGCTTCGGCAAAGGCATGCAGCCACCCCGCCCAGGCTTCCGGCCGATCCAGGGTCAGGAAAAACAGCACGGCCATCAGAGCCAGGAGTAACAGAGGAAGACGTTTCATCAAGGGAATAATATCCAATCATCATGCCAGTTGACTAACGCCAGCAAAATTCAGTACCTTGGAGTCCTGGTTGCGGCCCTGCCGCAACATCCACCCGGAAGGGCGATTAGCTCAGTTGGGAGAGCGCTGCAGTCACATTGCAGAGGTCACTGGTTCAAGCCCAGTATCGCCCACCATTCAAGTGCTCTGCTGCGCAGTTCGGGCTCATTCGAGCCGCATCTCAGCGACAATCCCGCCGAATTCACCTTTTCTTTTCATCTCCTCGAAACTTTCGGTCATGGATTGGGCTGCTTCCTCGTTTGCAGCACCCATCGCAAACCCCAGCGGTTCATCTCTTGGTAACGCCGAATCCGCCAGGTCAAACCCGTTACTGCGAATCATGTCTTTGAGACTGTCGACATACTCCTGTCCTCGTTCTGAGTAGCTGATCAGTCCGTCAGCCAGGGTGATCGAGTTCAACGGTTTGCCGCCTTTTCTCAGCTCTGCCCGCAGCTTTCGAAAGTCTTCATAGGCGGGATGTGTGCTCAGATTCAGAAAGTAACCTCTCACACTGTCAAACGGCCATGTGAATGCGGCGATTTTATGATCACCCAGCTCTTTACGTTGTTGCCTGGGCGCCATGCCTTCACCGCCATAGGTCCATTGCCCAAACAGCGCATTTCCTTCGACGGTAAATCTTGAAGTACCCCAACCGCTCTCATAGGCGGCCTGCCCCATCGCCAGGCCGGCAGGAATTTCGTCCAGTCGATAGAGTAATTCGTCAATGATTTTCAACCACTCCGCCGGATCAGCTATCTCGCTGGCTTCCTGCTCATCCTTCACCCGGAGTGTAACGGCAAATAGCCGCAAGTTTTCCAGGTTTTCGCCCTGGGGAGCCTGGCCATTTTTCATCTCGGCCGCTCTCTCTTCGAGCCATCCCCTGCGCTGCCGAACCAGCCAATTGGCATGCGTTACAAGCGGCAGCAGGCAACGGTAGAAAAACTCCTTTTTCACGTCGACCGGCATTTGCGCAGCCTCTTCCCCCCAGGCGGGAGAGATTCCAATCAGAAGCGTTCGTGGGACCTGCATCTGTTCAGCACGAAGTTCCTTTCCCCACCAGCCAATCGATTCCATCCAGGCAATCGATTGCTCATAGCCCGAAAATACCCGCACTTCCTGTGCGTAAACATTGAAAGAGGAGAAAAGTAAAAGGATCAGGGAGATCAAGGAAAGTTTCATAGCTTTCACCACTACTCTTGAAATGCCGGTTACAGGTCCGGGACAATCGGGTCTTCTCCGCGCAGGCGTGCCGCGATATCGGCGAGATGGCGGTAGTTCCCGTACGAGCTCGTGTGGCTGAAGAGGAATTGTCCGCGCGCCTTGATCTCACGGTGCCCGGCCGCCTCGAAGTTGTTCCCGGCGATCCAGTCGTTGCCCTGGCCGTAGCAGTAGAGGTCGTAGTCCGCCTCGACAAGGCGCTCATTGAGCCACGATCGATAGCTGCCGCCATAGAGGCTCACGGCCCAGGACATCTGGTCGATTGCGGCCCAGCGGATCCACCAGCCGGTACCCTTGTGCGGTGCGGATATAGTAAACATGCGCTTGACCTTCAGTCGCTTGCGTGGCTTCTTACCTTCCCGGGGCGATTCGGCGGCGACACGCGCGATCAGGCCGCCCATTGAGAAGCCGACCGCATCGATCTCGGTGGTCCACTCCGGGTCGTCACTCGGCCAGCGCTCCTCGACCAACTTGACGATTTTGCGGGCGTTGCTCTCGAGCGTGGAGAAGATCAGCGGGTAATGGTACTTGACGAAAAGATCCCCCTCACCACCAGTGAGGCCTTTTAACTCGCGCTTAATGATCGAGGCGCCGCCGTAGTTGAGCCAGCCGTCGATGACGACGACCGGTCGTTCCAGCTCGACGGGCTCGGCCTGCATGTGCCTGAGCTCGGCGCGCAGCTCTGATTTTGACAGCGGGTTGTCCTTGCTTGGGGCGGTAAGCGTAGTGCAGCCGCTCAGGAGAATCACAAGGGCGAGGAACAAGGTGTGGTGGATGTACAGACTTCTTTTCATTAGTTTGCTTGCGATGAAATTGATCATTGATTATCCATAATTTCCAGATGTTTTCTCTATTGAGTTTTTTTCAGGCCACCAGGCCATGCCGACTTCCGCGTGGAACATTACGACCGCTGATGTTCCAGCCAGTCATGGATTTCCTTGCCCAGTTCCGCAAGCAACTCCGTGTATTCCTTCCGCCTTTCAGTGGCCGCTGCCGCATCGCTGGCCTGCCAATTCTCCAGCGCACGAGCGCAGACGGCATAATCCTCACACAGCGACCGAAAATCGTCACTCTGCTGGAAGGACTGTTCGATACGGGTCTTCCAGTCTTCGAATTGGCTGATGACTCGTGCGACAGAATCCTCGATGTGTTTGTCGCTCATGTGCTCCACCGCGCCTCCGTTGCGCAATTTTGTGTGCTCGGATAGCTTCTGATCTTTCAGACCATAGTCGGGTTGATCCCTACGGGTAAGGGTTATACTGTAGTTTGCTGTAGGCTACAGCTGCGGAATCGCCATGAAGTTCGGGCGAAAGTAACCACACATGAAAAAAAAGAATAACCCAGAATTGTCGTCGGTCGAGACAGACACAACTTGTCGCTGGTCCAGCGAGGCGATTCGTACGCAGCTGAAGCGGATCCTCGGGCATGCCGAATTCCAGGCCACCGACAAAATGCATGAATTTCTGCGCTTCGTCGTCGAGGAGACGCTGGCGGGCCGCTCTCAGCACGTCAAGGGGTTCACTATCGCGGTCGAGGTATACGGACGGGATGCCGACTTCGACGCCGCGCACGATCCGGTCGTGCGCATCCAGGCCGGCCGCCTGCGACGTGCCATGGAGCGTTATTACCTGGTCTCGGGGGGGCAGGACCCGATCCGAATCGAAATTCCGAAAGGAAGCTACGTCCCGGTATTCTCTGAAGGCCCTGGCTGCGAGTCTTTTCCAGACCGCGTGGGCGCTCTGCCAAAGGTGCAAAGGTCGACGACATCGTGGCCAACCATAATGATCACGCCCTTCGATGACCTGACCGGGAAACCTGAACTGGCTTACCTTGGAGTGGGTCTGGCCACCGAGCTGTGCGTCGAACTCGGGCACTGCGAGGACCTGCGCGTCATGCTGTACCGGGCAGGCCCCCTGGACGCGCAGGAACTGAATGCTCGACCTGACTTCATAGTCAGCGGCAACGTGCGTTTCGACGGCTCAGCCATCAAGATCGTCGTACAGATGAGCGATGGCGCAACCGGCGAGCAGTATTGGGTAGACTCGCTGCATTCGCCACTCGAGTCAGAGAGCCTGATCGCGTTCCAGGAAAAATCCGCCAACACGATAGCTGCGCACATTGCTGCGGAACACGGTGTCATCACGCGTACGAATACCTTGCAGTTGGGCAGCAGGCTGGCGGACCTGACGTGCTACGAAGCGATCCTCAAAGGTTATGCCTACCACCATACAATGACTCCTGCTTCCTACATGCAGGCGTTAGATGCCTTGCATCAGTTAAGGGCACGCGAGCCTGAGTGCGGGCTGGGCTGCACGCTGCTGGCGCTGCTATACATGGACAACGTCGCACTTGAGTTTCTCGACCTTGAAC